>Ga0224512_10000006_pt1 | contig 352007 bp, 315 predicted proteins | sample SF_May12_sed_USG_4_FD_169103 | JGI IMG/M metagenome (GOLD analysis project Ga0224512, IMG submission 169103) | Sediment microbial communities from San Francisco Bay, California, United States - SF_May12_sed_USGS_13 | ecosystem: Environmental > Aquatic > Marine > Sediment | place: USA...
GCTATGGACAACGTTGAGCAAATTCACTTCGTAACGCACTCTCTCGGTGGCATCCTCGTGCGCCAGTACCTTGCGGACGAGGATGTTCCGGAATTGGGGCGCGTCGTCATGCTAGGGCCGCCCAATCAGGGCAGTGCGGCCGTCGATGAGCTGCGTGATGTGCCCGGGTTCGACTGGATCAACGGCCCCGCGGGCCGGCAACTCGGCAAAGGAGAGGCCAGCGTGCCACTGGCGCTCGGGCCGGCCGATTTTGAGCTCGGCGTCATTGCGGGTACGCGCTCCATCGACCCGATCGCATCCGCTGTCCTCGATGATCCGGATGACGGCAAGGTATCGGTTGCCGACACCAGACTCGAAGGGATGGATGACTTCATTACCGTTGAGCATTCCCACGCGTTCATTATGCGCATGCAGCGACCGATCGAACTGACCATTCAGTTTCTCAAGTCGGGCCGGTTCGCAGCGATCGAAAACTAGAACTCTGCTAACACGCTCCGACCAACGCGGCCGCGAATTGACGCAGCAATAATCATCGACCGCATCGCTCACCTGTGCGCCGTCAGGCCCGCTTTTTTCTGGCCACGCCGGCTATCAGCGATTTCAAATATTGTCCGGTAAACGACGCGGCATTCGCGGCAACGTCCTCGGGTGTTCCGGCTGCAATGATCTCCCCGCCGCCGTCACCGCCTTCGGGGCCGAGGTCGATGATCCAGTCGGCCGTCTTGATGACGTCCAGGTTGTGCTCGATCACGACCACGGTATTGCCGCGATCACGCAGACGATGCAGAACACCGAGCAGCTGCTCGATATCGTGGAAATGCAGGCCGGTGGTGGGCTCATCAAGTATGTAAAGCGTGTTCCCCGTATCGCGTTTCGACAGTTCCTTGGCGAGTTTGACGCGCTGGGCCTCGCCGCCTGACAGGGTCGTTGCGTTCTGACCCAGGTGAATATAGGCAAGACCGACGTCCATAAGCGTCTGCAATTTCTTCGCGACGACGGGCACGTTTCTGAAAAATTCCGCGGCGTCTTCAACCGTCATCTCGAGTACTTCATGAATGTTTTTGCCTTTGTAGCGAATCTCGAGTGTTTCGCGGTTGTAACGTTTGCCACGGCACACATCGCAGGGCACGTAGACATCGGGCAGGAAGTGCATCTCAACCTTGATGACGCCGTCACCCTGGCAAGCTTCACAACGACCACCTTTGACGTTGAAGCTGAAACGACCGGGCATGTATCCACGCGAACGTGCCTCCTGGGTGCCTGCGAACAGTTCGCGGATCGGCGTAAACAGGCCACTGTATGTTGCCGGATTGGAGCGCGGAGTGCGCCCAATCGGACTCTGGCTGATATCGATAACGCGATCGACAAACTCCAGACCACGAATCTCGACGTGGGGTGCCGCGTTTCTGCTGCTGCGGTTTAGTTGATCTGCGACGGCTTTATACAGGGTGTCGTTGACGAGCGTCGATTTGCCGGATCCCGATACTCCGGTCACGCAGGTCATCAATCCGGCCGGGATCGACGCGTCGATGTGCTTGAGGTTATTACCACTGGCGCCAATGATCGATATTTGCCGTTGGCTGTCGGCGCTCGCGCGCCTGTCAGGAACCGGTATCTTGCGCTTGCCGGACAGATACTGACCCGTCAGAGACTGTGCGCTCTTTTGCACATCGGCGGGAGAACCGGCGACGACAACCTTGCCGCCGTGCACACCGGCGCCGGGACCCAGGTCGACGACATAGTCGGCCGCGCGGATCGCCTCTTCATCATGTTCGACGACGATGACCGTGTTACCGAGGTCGCGCAGATGGGTAAGCGTGCCGAGCAGCCGCTGGTTGTCGCGCTGGTGCAGGCCGATCGACGGCTCATCGAGGATATACATGACACCGACGAGGCCCGAGCCGATCTGGCTTGCGAGCCGGATGCGTTGTGCCTCGCCGCCCGAAAGTGTATCGGCGCTGCGGTCGAGGGACAGGTAGTCGAGGCCGACGTCGCTAAGAAAGCCAAGCCGCTCACCGATTTCCTTGACAATTTTCTCCGCGATCGTGGCCCGCCAGCCCTCGAGTTCGAGCCGTTCGAAGAACTCACGCGCGTGACCGACCGACATGCTGGTAATCTGCGGCAGCGATAAATCAAGGATGAACACATGACGCGCCGGTCGGTTAAGTCGTGTGCCGCCACATTCGGGACAGTCCTGGCTGTTAAGAAACTTTGCCAGCTCCTCGCGTACGGCGCCCGACTCGGTTTCCCGATAACGCCGGTTGAGGTTCGGAATGACACCCTCGAACCGATGCAGCTTCTTGATTTGCATACCGCGCGAGTTCTCATAGAAAAACTCGATCTTCTCTCCGCCACTGCCAAACAATACGATGTCACGCAATTTCTTCGTCAGCTTCGCAAACGGCATCTCGAGGTCGAAATCGTAGTGCGCAGCAAGGCTGTTGATCATTTGGTAGTAGTAGGTGGTCTTGCGATCCCAGCCACGAATCGCTCCACCGGCCAGTGACAAGTCGGCATTCACGACGACGCGATCTGGATCGAAGAACTGTTTTACGCCGAGGCCGTCGCATCCGGGGCAAGCGCCGCTCGGGTTATTGAAAGAGAATAGCCGCGGCTCGAGTTCAGTCAGCGAATAGCCGCAGATGTTGCAGGCGAATCGATCGGAGAACAGAAGTTCTTCACGATTCGGTTCATCCATCCAGGCGATGCGCGCGACACCGTCAGCGAGCCGCAGCGCCGTTTCGAACGACTCCGCCAGGCGCAGGCGGATGTCGGCATGGACCCTGAAGCGATCGACAATCGCATCGATGCGATGCTTCTTGCGCAGGTCGAGCGCCGGCGGCTCATCGAGCTCGTAGACCTCACCGTTGATCCTGGCACGGATAAAACCTTGTGCCATCAGGTCTTGCATCAATTGAACGTGTTCGCCTTTACGGTCAGCGACCACCGGGGCCAGCAGCATGAGCCGCGTCCCCTCGGGCAAGGCGAGGACCTGGTCGACCATCTGGCTGACAGTCTGCGCTTCAAGTGTCGTGTTGTGGTCGGGGCAACGCGGTATGCCGGCGCGTGCGTAGAGCAAACGCAGATAGTCGTAGATCTCTGTGACCGTGCCGACCGTCGAGCGTGGATTATGCGATGTCGACTTCTGCTCAATCGATATGGCCGGCGACAGGCCATCGATATGGTCGACGTCCGGCTTTTCCATCATCGACAGAAACTGGCGCGCATAAGCGGACAGCGATTCGACATAGCGACGCTGCCCCTCGGCATAAATAGTATCGAACGCCAGCGAGGACTTTCCCGACCCGGACAAACCCGTGAATACGATCAGTTTATCGCGCGGCAAGCTCAAATCGAGATTGCACAGGTTGTGCGTCCTGGCGCCGCGGATGTCGATAGACTTCATAGTGAGATTCAGTAAATGGCGACCAACCTGCTAATATACGCCGCCCCCCGACTCCGGCGCAAAGACTGGCTTCGATGACATCAACGAATAGCGGCTCTATCGTCGCGATGCTGCCCAGCGAGAGACGCGCTGTCGGCGTATGCGCGCTCATCGCCATGCTGCGCATGTTCGGCCTGTTCGCGTTGCTGCCCGTACTGTCCCTGTATGCTGCGCGGCTCGATGGCGCGACGCCCCTGTTAATTGGCCTCGCTGTCGGCGCCTACGGACTGACGCAGGCGGGACTGCAGATTCCATTCGGCGCGCTGTCGGATCGCATAGGTCGTGGCCCGGTTATCGTAGGCGGTCTATTCGTCTTTGCGCTCGGCAGCGTCATTGCGGCCACCGCGGACAGCATCTGGACCGTCATCGCGGGACGCTTGCTGCAAGGTGCCGGCGCGATAGCAGCCACGCTAACGGCGCTGATTGCAGATGCGACGCGCGAGCAGGTGCGCACGCGCTCGATGGCAGTGCTCGGCATCGGTATTGGTGCATCATTTATCGTGGCGCTCATCGCGGGCCCCATAATCGCCGGGCACTACGGCGTACCGGCATTGTTCTGGTTCGCGGCATGCCTTGCAATTTTCGGTGCTCTGCTGGTCAAAGCTGTCCCGGGCGACGTCGTGCGGCCGGTTGCGCGGCACCGCTGGAGTCTGAGGCCCGCGCTGCGCCTGGATCTGCTGCGACTCGATGCATATGTGTTCCTGCTGCATGCGATTCTGACCGCCAGCTTTGTCGCATTGCCATTCCTGTTTACGAATCGGCTCGAGTTACCCATCACCGATCACTGGAAGCTCTATGTGGGTGCGCTCGTCGTCTCCCTGCTGGGAACCGTGCCGCTGATTGTCAATGATGAGCGGCAGGGCAAGACGACGACTATTGGCATTGCGATTGTGCTGCTTTTGTCGGGCGAGTTATTGCTGACTTTCGGCGCCGTTGGAGTGCCGCCTGTGTTTATCGCCCTTGCGTTGTTTTTCGCCGGATTTAATTTCCTTGAGGCCGGGTTGCCGGCGCGCTTGTCGACGCTCGCCGACGGTGACGCACGGGGCGTATCACTCGGTGTTTTCTCCAGCTCGCAGTTTCTGGGGGCCTTCGTCGGTGGTCTGATCGGCGGCCGGTTCCTGGCCTCCGGGCGGCCGGCGGATGTGTTTTTCGTCTGTGCGCTGCTGGCGGCAACCTGGCTCGCCGCCGCCGGCCTGTTTCGGCGGCAATAAGCCACAAATCGGGCTGGTAAATCGCCCCTCAGGCTCTACAATAGGCGACCCGCAGCGGCCTGCTGGCCGCTGAATAATTAAAGTGGAAATAGCAGACAGGGGACCTTTATGGCCCGCGGAATCAACAAAGTCATCATCGTCGGCAATCTCGGGGGCGATCCCGAGACGCGCTATATGCCGAGCGGCTCGGCGGTGACCAATCTTACGGTGGCCACTAACGAGAGCTGGAAGGACAAGCAGACAGGCGAACAGAAAGAACGTACCGAATGGCACAAGGTTGCGATGTTCAACCGCCTCGCCGAGATTGCGGCCGAATATCTTCGCAAGGGTTCGCAGGTGTATATCGAAGGCAAGTTGCGTACACGCAAGTGGCAGGACAGGGACGGTAACGACCGCTGGACAACCGAAATCATCGCCGATGAGATGCAGATGCTGGGCGGCCGTGGCGGGGGCACGGCGCCGATGAGTTCGGGCCGGGATTCGGGCCCGTCGAGTGCGCCGCCGCAGCCGGGCCCCGACGACTTCGACGACGATATTCCGTTCTAGAGGTTCACTAACAGGGTCCATCTTCTAGCGCTGGGCAGGCCGATCAGGAGCCTGCAGCGCAATTTGGTATCAGGACACCAGCAGCATGGGCGCATTCAAGGAGCCGCACGGCGGCGAACTAAAGGATTTATATCTGCCGGCCGACGAGGCCGAGGCGGAGAAACGCGCCGCGAAGGACTACCCGTCCTGGGACCTGAGCGAGCGCCAGCTCTGCGATATCGAGCTGCTGCTTAACGGGGCGTTCTCGCCACTCGAAGGATTCCTCAATAACGCGGACTACGACTCCGTCGTCAAGTCGATGCGTTTGACGAATGGCGTGCTGTGGCCGATCCCCATCACACTCGACGTGACCCGGGAGTTCGCTGGCGGGATCAAGGCCGGCGACAGGGTCGCGCTGCGCGATCTCGAAGGCGTGGTTGTTGCAACGCTGCAGGTAGAAGACATCTGGACGCCGGATCCGGACGTCGAGGCGCGAGCCGTCTACGGCACGACCGACGACAAACACCCCGCTGTTAACTATTTGAAAAACATCGGGAATCCGGTTTACGTTGGCGGTCGCCTGCAGGGTATCGAGGCGCCGACGCATTACGATTTCAAACATCTGCGCGATACGCCTGCCGAGATTCGCGACCGCTTCAGGAAACTGGGCTGGCGCAAAGTGGTCGCGTTCCAGACGCGTAACCCGATGCACCGCGCGCACCAGGAGCTGACACTGCGCGCGGCGCGCGGTGTCGAGGCCAACCTGCTGATCCATCCGGTGGTCGGCATGACCAAGCCTGGCGATGTCGATCACTTTACGCGTGTGCGCTGTTATGAACATCTGCTCAATCGCTATCCTGAGCAAACTTCAATGCTGAGCCTGATACCGCTGGCGATGCGCATGGGCGGGCCGCGCGAAGCGCTGTGGCACGCGATCATCCGCAAGAACTACGGCTGCACGCATCTGATTGTCGGACGCGACCACGCCGGACCGGGCAAGGACAGCAATGGCGACGATTTTTACGGGCCTTACGACGCACAGGAGTTGCTGAAGAAGCACGAGCAGGAACTCGATATATCGATGGTGCCGTTTCGCCTCATGGTCTATGCGGAGAACCGCGCCCAGTACGTGCCGGTTGACGAAACCTCGGAAGATGATCACGTCCTGAACATCTCCGGAACCGAGCTCAGGCGGCGTCTGCAGGAAGGCCTCGAGATTCCCGAATGGTTTTCATTCCCCGATGTCGTTGTCGAGTTGCGGCGCACACATCCGCCACGGCATAAGCAGGGCTTTACCGTGTTCTTTACAGGGCTGTCGGGTTCCGGTAAGTCGACGATCGCCAACGCGCTAATGGTCAAGCTCATGGAGATGGGTGGTCGACCGGTCAGCCTTCTCGACGGGGACATCGTACGTAAGAACCTGTCGAGCGAACTCGGCTTCTCCAAGGCGCACCGTGATCTGAATATTCAACGAATCGGATTTGTCGCGAGCGAGATTACCAAGAACGGCGGCATCGCAATCTGTGCGCCCATTGCTCCGTACGCGAGTATACGCCGGTCGGTACGCGAGACGATCAGCCCGGTCGGTGGCTTTATCGAGATCTACGTCGCGACGCCGCTGGAAGTCTGTGAGGCACGCGATCGGAAGGGACTGTACGCGATGGCCCGCGCCGGTAAGATCAAGGAATTCACCGGTATTTCAGACCCTTACGAGACGCCCGAGAATGCCGAAATGGTCATTGACACGGTCGATATCACACCCGACCTGGCGGCGCATCGTATACTCGTCAAGCTGGAGGCGATGGGCTTCATCAAGTGATCCGTGGAGGCCGCGATGCGGGCGATGGCAGATCGCGGGCATGGCCCCCTCCCCCAAGGAAGCAATGTGACGCAGAAGTTATTTATAAAGACTATGGGCTGCCAGATGAACGAGTACGACTCGGACAAGATGGCAGATGTGTTGCGTGAGTCACACGGCTATGTGCTGACCAATAGTGTTGATGAGGCCGACCTGCTGCTTGTGAATACGTGCTCGATTCGGGAGAAGGCACAGGAAAAAGTGTTCTCCGAACTTGGACGCTGGCGTCCGCTCAAGGACAGGCGGCCGGGCGTCATGATCGGTGTCGGCGGCTGTGTAGCGAGCCAGGAAGGCGAAGGCATCACGAGGAGGGCACCCTTCGTCGACTTTGTCTTCGGCCCGCAGACGCTGCACCGATTGCCGGAACTGATCGAGGATGCCCGCAGGACGAAAGCTCCTGTCGTCGATATATCGTTTCCGGAGATCGAGAAATTCGATCGACTGCCTGCGCCGCGGGCAGACGGGCCAACGGCTTTTGTGTCGGTCATGGAAGGCTGCAGCAAGTATTGCAGCTTCTGTGTCGTGCCATACACACGCGGCGAAGAGATCAGTCGACCATTTGACGATGTGATCGCCGAGTGTGCGCATCTTGCCGGGCAAGGTGTGCGAGAGATCAATTTGCTGGGGCAGAATGTCAACGCATACCGCGGTCCAATGCACAATGGGCAGATCGCCGATCTTGCGACGCTTATTTATTACCTGGCCGCTATTGACGGCGTTGAGCGCATTCGCTTTACGACATCGCACCCGGTCGAATTCACCGACAGCCTGATTCAGGCGTACGCCGAAGTGCCGAAACTTGCCAATTATCTGCATCTTCCGATACAGCATGGCTCCGATCGAATACTCGCCCGCATGAAGCGCGGCCATACGGTGCTCGAATACAAGCAAAAGATTCGCAAACTGCGTGAAGTGCGAGCTGACATTTCTCTGTCGTCGGATTTTATTGTCGGGTTTCCGGGTGAGGCGGATGACGACTTCGAGGCGTTGATGAACCTCGTCGCCGATATCGGCTTCGACCAGTCGTTCAGCTTCATATACAGTCCCCGTCCGGGCACGCCTGCTGCGAGCCTCGCGGACGATACGCCGATGTCGGTGAAGAAACAGCGCTTGCAGATCCTGCAATCCCGCATCAACCGGCAAGCACTCGAGATCAGCAGGGCCATGGTTGGCACGACACAGCGAATACTCGTCGAAAAGACATCAAAAAAAGACCGGCGGCAGGTCGCCGGACGCACCGAGAACATGCGCTGGGTCAACTTTGACGCCGATCCGTCGTGTATCGGCCAGTTTGTCGATGTTGTCATAACGGAAGCGCTGCCGAACTCCCTGCGTGGCCGCCTCGTTGGCGGCAATTCGCTGCGGGCAGCTGATCCGGTTCACCGCGCCGCCAGCTAATGGCATCTCGTTTGTGAAACAGTCACTTTTCAACCCTCACTCATCGCGGTAACCTTCGTAATACTTTGAATGCTATCCAGATATCTCGGGACCTGGTCCTCGAGCCCGCCGATAACAACCGCCTGGCGAATCTCTGCGGTCAGTTCGATGAACACCTGCGCCAGATCGAACGTCGCCTCAATGTCGAAATCGCCAGCCACGGCAATCGCTTTCGTGTGACGGGACAACCGGGCGCGACAGAGATCGGCAGCAATGTGTTGCGATCCCTGTTTCACATGACGGACAAAGAGCGGCTCGATCCCGAGCGCGTACACATGATGCTGCAGGAGTCGGTCATGAATGAAGGACGACCAGCTGCCGCGGATCTTGGCATAAACGACGACGTTGACGATGGCGCGATACAGACTCAGCGCAAACTGATTCGTCCACGCGGCGCCAACCAGACAGCTTACGTGAAGAGCATTCACAGCTACGATCTCGCGTTTGGTATCGGGCCGGCCGGAACGGGCAAAACCTACCTTGCCGTAGCCTGTGCAGTTGAGGCGCTAAGCAATGAAGAGGTGCGGCGAATCGTGCTCGTCCGACCGGCTGTAGAGGCAGGCGAGCGTCTTGGGTTTTTGCCGGGCGACATGTCACAGAAAGTCGACCCGTATCTGCGACCAATGTACGACGCCCTCTATGACATGATCGGTGCTGAGCAAGTAACGCGACTCATTGAGAAAAACGTCATTGAGATCGCACCGCTCGCCTTCATGCGCGGCAGATCGCTGAATGACTCGTTCGTTATTCTCGATGAGGCGCAGAATACGAGCGTTGAGCAGATGAAGATGTTTCTCACGCGAATCGGTTTTGGATCGCGGGCAGTAGTGACCGGTGATATAACGCAGATTGACTTACCAACCGGACGTCACTCTGGTCTCAAGAATGCGATAAGCATTCTCGAAGACGTGGAGCATATCGGGTTTACCTTTTTCACGCCGAAAGATGTTGTACGCCACCCACTTGTGCAGAGCATTGTTGAAGCCTATGAAGCCGACGGCAATGGCGGAGAGCACAAGGGTTGAATTGAACGCTGCGGCTGCATTGACCGTGGACGTACAGGTTGCGTGTAGCGACACTGGTATTCCGCACGACGACGACATAACGGCGTGGGTCGAGCTGGCGGTCGCGGCATCGGGCCGGTTGCCCGGTCAGGATGCCGAACTTGCCGTGCGAGTCGTCGATGCCGACGAGATACGTGCGCTTAACGAGTCGTACCGGCGCCAGGATCAGCCGACCAATGTCCTGTCCTTTCCGGCGGGCGCTGTTCCGGGTATGCCCGATGACGCAGTGCGTATGCTCGGCGACGTCGTTGTTTGCGCGTCAGTTGTGCGTGCCGAGGCGGAGGAACAAGGCAAGGCATTGGCGGATCACTGGGGCCATATGCTCGTTCACGGTACGCTGCATCTGCTTGGCTATGATCACGAGGCCGACTCGGACGCCGCCGAAATGGAACGCCTCGAGGCGCAAATACTCGCCCGCCGCGGCCTCGCAGATCCATACACGAGCTAGTGGCGCCAAACTGCTACAATAGACCGTCCTGTAACGGGGCAATTACCCAGGTTCGATGAACGACAAACCTCCAAGTACCAGCGGCGCGGGCGGCACCGGCGTGTTCGCGCGAGTAAAGCGCGCACTCAAAGGTCATCCCTGGAGCCGCGAAGAAATTCACGATTTTATTCACCAGTCCGATTTTGAAATCGATGCCGAGGAGAAACGCATGCTCTCCGGTGTCCTCGAGGTTTCCGAGACGCAGGTGCGCGACGTCATGGTGCCGCGCTCGCAAATGGTCGTCATCGATATCGGCCAGGACCTGGATGACATTCTTGCCGTGATTATCGAATCCGGACATTCGCGCTTCCCCGTGATTGGTGAGGATCGCGACGAAGTACTGGGTATTCTTCTCGCCAAAGATTTGTTGCGATATTTCGGCCACGATGAGGCGCACGACGTGCCGCTGCAAAAGATGCTGCGGCCGGCAGCCGTCATACCGGAATCCAAACGCCTGAATGCGCTCCTCAAAGAATTTCGCGCCAGCCATAATCACATGGCGATCGTTGTCGATGAGTATGGCGGTGTTGCCGGGTTGCTGACAATTGAGGACGTGCTCGAGGAAATCGTTGGCGAGATCGACGATGAGCATGATCAGGAGGAGGCTGTGTTCATCCGGCCTGAGGGCGATCGCAACGGCAAGCCATGTTTCGCCGTGCGCGCATTGACGCGAGTCGAAGATTTCAACGAGTACTTCGAATGCGAACTCAGCGACGAGGAGTACGACACGATTGGCGGCCTGGTCATGCACGAGCTGGGTCGTCTGCCCAGGCGAGGTGAGAAGCTTCGGTTTGGAGGCTTCGAGTTCGCGATCACCAAAGCTGACCGACGCCGCATCGATTCACTCCAGGTACAAAGAAACGGCTAGCGCGTGCCCCGCAACACTTCTCTGCTGTTGTTGCCGGCGGATCGCCCAGGACTGACGCGGCTAATCTTTTTCCTGCTTGGCTGCCTGACGACGATGGCTTTCGCCCCGTTCGGATGGTCCTGGTTGCTGCCCCTCGCGCTGTTGCCGCTGCTTTATGTTTGTCTGACTTTGGCGCCACGCGATGCTGCCAAACATTCCGGCGCTTTCGGCTTAGGGCTATTCCTGACCGGCACCTACTGGATCTACATTTCCGTTGTCATCTACGGTAACGCACCGTCGTGGATCGCCGTGATCTTGATGATCGGCTTCGTATTGATCATGTCGCTCTACTTCTGGCTGGCGGGCTGGCTGATCAGCCGGCTATCGCACGGCGAGCACTGGTTGTTGCTGCTCGTCGCGCCCGCAGCCTGGGTGTCCGTCGAGTGGCTGCGCGGTTGGTTGTTTACAGGATTTCCATGGCTGTCACTGGGCTACAGCCAGGTTGATTCCTTACTGGCGGGCTGGGCTCCGGTTATCGGTGTCTACGGGGTTTCAGCCATGCTGATGCTCAGCGTCGCTGCGGCGTTAGTGGCGCTGCTGACCAACGGCCGCGAGCGATGGGTAGCGGTTGGCATCGTGCTGCTGCCCTGGATAGGCGGGGGCATCCTGCGGACTGTCGAGTGGACTGAGGCAGCGGGTCCGCCGATTCGGAGCACCCTGATCCAGGGCGGGGTTTCACAGGACAAAAAGTGGCTGGTTGAACAGCGGGGACCGACGATGAATTTCTACCGCGACGCGACGCGGCGAGCAACAGACAGTGCAATTGTGGTCTGGCCCGAGGTTGCGATTCCCTCGGTCACGGATCGGGTCGAGGACTACATCAAGTCTCTCGAGACAGTCAGTCGCCACAACGCGCAGACAATCTTGTTCGGCGTCCTGGAGCGGGATGTCGAGGAGACCGGTGATACCCACATCTATAACAGTGTCATTCTGGTCGACGGACAGCGGCGTCAGGTCTACAGAAAACGTCATCTCGTGCCATTCGGCGAGTACTTTCCCGTACCGGCTCGCGTGCGTGAATGGATGCGCATGATGAGTCTTCCGTACAGCGATTTATCAGCCGGCGCAGATGTGCAGCCGCTGCTCGTCGGGCCTGATGATACCCGGATCGCGGTGGCGATCTGTTACGAGGATGCTTACAACGCCGAGCAGCTGTATGCGTTTCCCGAGGCACAATTGCTCGTCAATGTCAGCAATGACGCGTGGTTTGGCGACTCGATCGCGCCACATCAGCATTTGCAGATCGCGCGCATGCGCTCACTCGAATCGGGTCGCTACGCGATTCGTGCGACGAATACCGGAATCAGCGCTTTTATCGGGCCCGATGGCGAAATTCTCGAATCGGGGCCGCAGTTCGAACCAGTGATTCTGACGCGGGATGTCGAGCCTCGCAACGGCAGCACGCCGTATGCCCGCGCCGGCAATTGGCCCATTACCGGTCTTTGCCTGCTCATCGTCGCCGGGCTGTGGCTGCGAATCCGTGCATCTTGATGTAGGCTTCTCGCTTTTCACGTTCGCACGAACGACAGAGCCGCGATGAACACGCCGTACCACCCCGAAACAGTGGAGAAAAACGCCCGCGATTACTGGGAGGCATCACGCTGCTTCGAGGTTGCCGAAGACCCTGGCAAGGAAAAATTCTATTGCCTGACGATGTTCCCGTATCCGAGCGGGAAGCTGCACATGGGCCACGTACGTGTCTTCACGATCAGCGATGTGATCGCTCGTTATCAGCGGATGCAGGGTAAGCACGTGCTGCAGCCGATGGGCTGGGATGCGTTTGGCATGCCGGCCGAGAACGCTGCGATTCAGCACGGTGTGCCACCGGCAAAATGGACCTACGACAACATCGACGACATGCGCGGGCAGCTCAAACGTCTCGGCTATGCTTATGACTGGACGCGCGAAGTGACGACCTGCCGCCCCGAATACTATCGCTGGGAGCAATGGCTGTTCACGAAGATGTTCGGGAAAGGACTCGTTTATCGCAAGAACTCGGTCGTCAATTGGGACCCGGTCGATCAGACCGTGCTCGCGAACGAGCAGGTGATCGACGGCCGCGGCTGGCGCTCGGATGCGCTGGTTGAGCGACGTGAGATTCCGCAGTGGTTCATGAAGATTACGGCATATGCCGACGAGCTGCTCGATGAGCTCGATCGTTTGCCGGGCTGGCCGGACTCCGTCAAGACGATGCAGCGAAACTGGATTGGCCGCTCTGAAGGCGTCGAGCTGTCATTTGACGTCAAAGGTGAGGCAGAAGCACTCACCGTCTTCACGACACGCCCTGACACGCTGTTTGGTGTGACCTATATGGCCGTCGCCGCGGAGCACCCGCTGGCCGCCAAGGCAGCGTCGACGAATCCCGACATCGCTGACTTCGTCGAAGAGTGTAAAAAGATGGACGCCGCCGAAGCGACGCTCGAGACGATGGAGAAAAAGGGTATGCCGCTGGGTATTTCGGCAATCCATCCGTTGACCGGCGATGAGATTCCGCTGTGGGTCGCTAATTTTGTGCTCATGAGTTATGGCACGGGCGCGGTGATGGCGGTGCCAGGACATGACGAGCGTGACTGGGAGTTCGCAAAAAAACATGGTTTGCCGATTGTCCAGGTCATCGGTCCGACCGACGGCAGCGACATTGACATACAGGAAGCCGTCTTCGTCGATAAAGGCATTTGCGTCAACTCCGGTGATTACGACGGCCTCGATTTCGATGCCGCTTTTAATGCGATTGCCGATCATTTCGAACAAAGCGGTCGCGGCAGACGGAAAATCAATTATCGGTTGCGCGACTGGGGCGTATCGCGACAGCGCTACTGGGGTGCGCCAATACCGATCGTCTACTGTGACGACTGCGATGCCGTGCCGGTGCCCGAGGATCAACTACCGGTTGTGCTGCCCGAAGACGTCGAATTTACGGGTCACAGCTCGCCACTCAAGAATTTGCCGGAATTCCTCGACGTGGCATGCCCGCGATGTGGCAAAGACGCACGCCGCGAAACCGACACCTTCGACACCTTCGTTGAGTCATCGTGGTATTTCGCACGCTATGCATGCCCGGACAGCGAGACGGCAATGCTCGACGATCGTGCCGCTTACTGGACGCCGGTCGATCAATACACGGGCGGTATCGAGCATGCGATTCTGCACCTACTGTACTCGCGTTTCTTCCAGCGGGTCATGCGCGATGAGGGCCTGAGCGACGTCAGCGAGCCTTTTACGAACCTGCTGACACAGGGCATGGTGCTCAAAGACGGCGCAAAGATGTCCAAGGCGAAAGGCAACACTGTTGATCCGCAGCAATTGATCGAAAAATATGGCGCCGACACGGTACGCCTGTTCATGATGTTTGCTGCGCCGCCCGAGCAAGCCCTCGAGTGGTCAGATGCAGGCGTGCAGGGCAGCTTTCGCTTCCTCAAGCGATTTTGGAGCGCCGTACAAAAGCATATCGCGGGAGGTCCTGTAATCGGGCTGGATCCTGCGAATCTCGATGCTGCGCAGAGAGACCTGCGCCGCAAGACGCATCAGACCATAGCGAAAATCAATGACGATATTGGCCGGCGATATACGTTCAATACGGCGGTGGCAGCGGCGATGGAATTACTAAATGCCATCAACCGCTTCGATGCCGCGTCGGAGAACGGGCGCGCTGTCGTTCGCGAAGCGCTCGAGGCTGTCATCCTGATGCTGTCGCCGATCGTGCCACACATTTGCCACGCTTTGTGGTCGGCATTGGGCCATGACACGGCAGTCGTCGAAATGCCCTGGCCGGCCGCTGATGATAGTGCGCTCGCAAGTGATCTCATTGAGATAGTCGTTCAGGTCAACGGTAAGCTGCGCGGTCGGATTTCAGTCGCGACCGATGCTGGCGATGATACGGTCAGCGCACAGGCGCTGGCCGATCCAAACGTGCAGCGTTTTGTTGGTGATAGCGAGATTCGCAAAATGATCGTCGTGCCCGGCAGGTTGGTTAACATTGTTGTCTAGAGCTGCTAACTGGCTGCTGTTTCTGTTACTCGCAGGCTGCGGTTTTCAGTTGCAGGGTGCGGTTACACCGCCGGCAGCGATGGAACGCACCTATATTGCCGCCGCGGACCACTACAGCGTGTTTTACCGTGAGCTGCGCGGGCAGCTGCGGGCGGCCGGCGTCAACATCGTTGACACACCGGGCGAGGCATTGGCCACATTGTCGATACTCTTCGACGAAACGGATCAGCGTGTATTGTCAGTATCGGCACGCAATGTTCCCACGGAGTATGAGGTTTATTATTCTGTGGAATATGCGCTGGCAAGTGGCGAGAGCAGCTTGCTTGCACCGCAATTCATTACGTTGACCCGTGATTACACTTACGATGCGACGCTGGTTCTTGGCAAGTCTCGCGAAGAGGAGCTATTGCGCGAAGCCATCGCCAAAGATCTTGTGCGCATCGTACTCAAGCAACTATCCTCACTCTAGAAATCTGACCACCCGAGCGCCAGATGTCCGGGGTAACCGCATGTGGCTGATTGACGATGGACCGATCGAGCAGCGGTGGAGCACCAATTTGCGGACTGCGCGAATAACTATCGGCTGCGGCTGCGGTGTATAGTCAGGTTATGGGTTGGATCCGCTACCTGCTTTATTTTCTCGGCATTGTGCTCGTGACCTGGCTGCTGACACAGTCTGAAATCTGGTCTCCGGGCAGCCTCAAGCTGCACGTGATTACTAGCGACAGCGATCAGTTCGGCACGAGTGAATTTTCACCGATCGAGATAATTCAACCGCTGCTGCTTGCGGTGTGCGGCCTGATGATGGGTTGGGTCGCAAAGTACTGTCCGTCACAACGACCGATCGCGATTCCCTTCGGCGGCATCGCGCTTGCGGCCATGTTTCGCGAACTCGACTACTTCCTGGATCGCAACGTAATTGTCAATCTCTGGCAGGTCCTGGTCGCCGTTGTCGTTGCACTGATTATCGTTTACACGTACCGGCAACAACGCCGGCTGCGAATCGCGTTGGCGCGGCTCTGGCCATCTCCGAGCCTGGCTCTGCTGTTCGCGGGCGCGGTTATCCTGTTCGGATTCGTGCAACTCGTTGGACATGAACCGCTGTGGATGGCGCTACTTGGCGACGATTATCGTCGCATCGTCAAGCTTGCGGTCGAGGAGTTTATCGAGCTGATTGGATACTTTTTTTGGGTAATCGGCACGATCGAATATGCCTATCAGGCTCGCGCGATTGCCTACCGCGAGCCGCAACTGGCGGCGCAGCGGCTCCGCGAGAAGCGGCGCCACGAGCAAGAAGGCCGGTACTAGTAAAGCGTGAACTGCGACATGGCGAATCCGTGCTGACCCGGCGACGATGATTTCATGCCTGTCATGCAAGCGATTTGATCATGCGAAAGACGGCCACAATCATTGCATCGCTACTCTGCGTGTTCTTCTGGCACGGCGCCCTGGCGGAGGCCGATCGGGAATCACTTATTGAAGCCTGGGAAAGCTATGTTGCTGCGCTGCCGGGCACGGCAGGCTTCGAGATCGTCGGCGAGAACGTATACCGAATCGAGGACGCGGACTTGCCGTACGCAGGCGAGCTCAGACTTGTCGGTGCCCTGGTAAGGCCCGCCGAGTCGACAGGAATTGACACGGGCTTTACGCATTTCGGCATGGTGGACTTCGAGCTCGTGGATTTGCCGGTGGAGCGTCTCTCGTCGCAGAGCTATTACTATTGGGCTGCCGACCGGCAAACGCTGCATTACTCAGAGGATGAGCAGCGCTGGGTAGATCCTGTGACGTATCAGAGGTCGATCACGGAGCGTTACGGTCGCGGCACGTCCTTCGGCACACTGACATTTATGCTCAACTACGGTATCTGGCTGCTGATCATCGTTCTCGTTGTATTCGGCATCTTCGCCGTCAGTCGACAGGCGAGGAAGGCTCGGGCGATGATGGATGAAACGGCGGCGATCAACCAGAAGGCGCGCGAGAACATCGACCGAGCTGCCGGTTTACAGGATGAAGTGATAGTCATCGCGCGCGAGGCCCGCGACCTGCAAGCGGAGAATAATAAGCTGCTGCAGAAGTTGCTTGAGGTTATGCAGCGCTGATCTCGGCGCGACTTGACGGGCACAATCGCGCAGCCGGCAGGGCCGGTCAGCTCATTGAATTGCGTGCCTTCATCACATGCTATTGTGTATCCTTGCGAATGCATCGCAGTGAAGCGGCGCGGCGCTACTCAAGATGATCGGGTTCCGTTGCTGCCGGGGAGTAGGGATATGGGACACAAAGCATACTGTATCGTATCGGGCTTGTTTTTTGCTCTGGTTGCATTAGCTCACTTGTTGAGAATCGTGTACGGCATGTCGGTTCAGGTCGATGAATATATGGTGCCGATGTCAGCATCATGGATCGCCATGATCGTACCGGGCGCCCTGGCTCTCTGGGCGTTCCGCACGAGTCGGGGGCCAGCCACCGGCAGTTAAGGAGCTTCGTGGCCGCGTTATCAGCTCATAACCTGGTGGGATTTGGCGCGTCGCCGTAAACTTCCTCGGGGTCGAAAACTTTTTTTCTGTCGGTCCACTCGAGCTCCACATGACCGTCTGACTGCCGTTCGTCGAACGCCTGGCCCACGGGCACGCGGCGATAGAAACAGCTGCGATAGCCAACGTGGCAACTCGCTCCGCCGGCCACGTCGACGCGTAGCCAGATGCAGTCCTGGTCGTCGTCTATCAACAGTTCACGCACCGTCTGCACGAAGCCGCTCGTAGCACCCTTGTGCCAGAGTACCTGGCGGCTGCGGCTGTAGTAGTAGGCTTCGCCCGTGCGAATCGTCAGGCCCAGCGCTTCGGCATTCATGTAACCCTGCATCAGCACTTCGCCGGAATCCGCGTCGGTTGTGACGACCGTGATCAGGCCGCGATCATCGAATCTGGGCGCAAGATCGCTGCTTTCCTCAACCTGCTCGATCGACTGGCGGGCTTGAAATTTGACCGGAGCGACAGACATGTGTGAGACCTCGGTTTGTGGGCTACGGGGGCGGCAGAATACAAGGCGTAGCCGATGGCAGCAATATTGCTATCATGCACGCCCTTGAACGCGGGAATCCAGCTTGACCATGACGATACATCTGCATGACACCAGGCGGGGCAAGAAAGTGCCCTTCGAGCCTCTCGTCGACGGTGAGGTGACGATGTATCTTTGTGGTCCGACGGTATACAACTACGCGCATATCGGCAATGCGCGGCCAGCCGTCGTATTCGACTTGTTGGCGCGTCTTCTTAGGCGCCGCTTCAAGCTGACATTCGCGCGCAACATCACCGATGTCGACGACAAGATCAATACTGCGTCCGTAGAGACGGGTAAGCCGATCGACGAGATTACGGCGCGCTTCATCGAGGCATACAACAAGGACATGGGCGCCCTGGGCGTACAACTTCCCGATATTGAGCCACGGGCGACGCAGCACATCGACGACATGATTGCGATGATCGAGACGCTGATCGAGAAGGGCCACGCTTACGAGGCCGAGGGACACGTGCTGTTTGACGTGGAGAGTCATTCGGGTTACGGCGCTTTGTCCAAGCGGGATCTGCGCGAAATGATCGCGGGCTCGCGTGTCGAGGTTGCACCGTATAAGAAAGCCGCGCATGACTTTGTTTTATGGAAGCCGTCAACGCCCGAGCTGCCCGGTTGGGATTCACCCTGGGGGCGAGGCCGGCCTGGCTGGCACATTGAGTGTTCAGCGATGGCAGAAAAGCACCTCGGCACAACGATCGACATACATGCGGGAGGCCAGGACCTGGTCTTTCCTCATCACGAGAATGAGCTGGCGCAAAGTCGTTGCGCGCATGATGGTGCCGAGTTTGCGCGCTATTGGTTACACAACGGTTTCCTGTCGATCGACCACGAGAAGATGTCCAAGTCGCTGGGCAATGTCCTTCTCGTTCACGACCTGATCAAGTCGATTCGGGGTGAAGTCATTCGATTGGCACTGCTCAGTGCCCATTATCGCCAGCCGCTGGACTGGTCGGATGAGACCATCCGATCGGCCAAGCGAATGCTTGACCGTCTTTATGGTGCCGTGCGTGGCATCACTGTGCCCGCGGACATGCGCGCGGCCGCAGAGCCGCCCGATAGCGTCATTACAGCGCTGGAGGACGACCTCAATACGCCGAAAGCGATGGCCGAATTCTTTGCTGTTGCGCGCAAGTTGAACAAGTCCGTCGACGAAGTCGAGAGGCAGCGCCTGGCGGCGACGATGTTCGCGACAGGCGACTTGCTGGGATTGCTGCAGACCGACGCCGAATCCTGGTTTGCGGGCGATGTTGCAGGGGGCCTGTCGGCTGACGAAATCGGTGCGTTACTCGACCAGCGTCAGGCGGCGCGCGCCAGGGGCGATTATGCGGCTGCCGATGCGATACGCGACCAACTTGCTGATGCCGGCATCAGCATCGAAGACGGGCCCCAGGGCACGACATGGCGGCGGAGTGACTGATGCCATGACGAATGAAGTGCAGGCTGCCCAGGACGAATTGATTGCAGAGTTCAAATTTTTCGATAACTGGATGGATCGCTATCAATACCTGATCGATCTTGGTCGACGCCTGCCGCCGTTGACGGAAGCGGAGCTCGTCGAAGACAACAAGATCAAGGGCTGCCAGTCGCAGGTCTGGTTCGTTGCCAGCGAGCACGACGGCAGACTGTCGTTTCGAGCCATTAGCGATGCGGCGATCGTGTCCGGGCTCATCGCGCTGCTGTTGCGCATTTACAGTGGACGCCGCCCGCAGGAAATTCTGGATACGCCGCCCACTTTCGTCGCCGCGCTCGAGCTCGAGCAGCACCTGAGCCCGACACGCAGCAACGGCCTGGCGTCGATGCTCAAGGCGATTCGCGCCTTTGCCAGCGAGGCGCTGCAGGCCGCCTGATGCTCGAGGCGCTGAGCAGATTGCTCGCGTGGCCGCTCCTCGGTCTGGTGTCCCTGTATCGCATTTTGATATCGCCGTGGCTTGGCAATAACTGCCGTTTCGAGCCGAGCTGCTCGGCCTATGCGCTGCAAGCACTGCGCACGCATGGCGCGTTTCGTGGCCTGTGGCTGACGGCGCGGCGTATCGCCCGTTGCCATCCCTGGGGAGGGTCAGGTTACGATCCGGTGCCGGAAGAGGAAGAAGACCCTGCTACGAGCGACTGACATTTGGCGTGAGATCGTTTATCCGGCGACGCATCCCACGGTACTCATCGCACTGGTCAGCTTTTTCCTGTTGCTGGAGTTAGCAGCATTCGGCCGATTATTTGGCCTGTTTCTTGCGTTCCTGATACTGCCGGCTTTGATGCGTTACCTGATGTTGTTGCTCCAGGCACGCGCCAGGGGAGCTGATCCCGGACCGCCCGGTGTCGAATTGTTTACGTGGTTCGAAAATGCCTGGTCGCTGTTTCCGGTTGTGCACTTGCTCGTACTCATCTATGCGACATACTTACTCGGCAGCCTGTTCGGCGGACTGGTGCTACTCGTCGTCGACCTGTTCCTCGTCGCCGTGATCCCGGCGTCACTCGCGGTGCTGGCGATAACGCGATCCCCCGTTGAATGTCTGCGGCCACGCGCTGTTATCGGATTGATATTTCGATGTGGTATCGATTACTGGGTGGCACCCGCGTTCATGTTGATCGCGACGATCCTCATATGGTGGCTCGGCACGCTGCAAGTCTTCGACTTCCTCCTCGAGTTCGTCAGTTTCTATCTGCTGTTTGTGTTCTTCGGGCTGCTCGGCGGGCTCATCCGGCCATTTGGGCTTGATCGCGAGCTCGGCATACCTGAGCCACGCGAACCCGATGTGGAGCAGGTACGAGAGCAACTCGATAAAGAGCGCAGGAAAGTCCTCAACCATGCCTACGGATTCATCAGTCGTGACAATCGTGCCGGCGGCCTCGAGCACGTATACGCTTGGCTTGCACACGACCCCGACCCGGAGTCAGCCTGGTCGTGGTTTGCCGATCAGATGTTGCGTTGGGAAATCAACGACGCAGCCTTGCCATTTGCACAACAGTATCTGAGTCGTCTGTTGCAAGCCGGCGAGCAGGCCCCGGCTGTCAAGCTGATGATGCGCTGCCGGTCTGCAAGTAAGGCGTTTCGGCCATTACCCGAGGACGCTGCGCTGATGCTCGCAGCCGCAGAATATTGTCACAACGACGAGTTGATCAGTTTTCTGCGATAGCTGTTAAAGAAATGCGCCGTAGCGAGCACAAGCGAGCCGGCGATCGTAAACAGCCGGTCGGCAGTCAAACCAAGTTGCGCGTGGGCGACGGTTGCGCCGATCACGAGCAGCAACATGCCGAGTGCGCCACAGAGAACTATGCGCAGGTTGCGGTGGCGGCGAAAGCCCAGGCCGATGGCAAGAATGCTCATGGGCAGAATGATGACAAGCATTTGGGCGTGCAGATGTCCCTCGGCATATTGTGCAAGCAGCGGGAGGCCCGCGATCACGAACGGCAGCGCGAGGCAATGTGCAAGGCAAAGCGCCGACAGCGTCACTGCTGCGCCGTCCAGCCAGTCGGTCGGTTGCCGCGAATTTTGATCCATTGGGCGTTGCCGTTATGCTGCGTAAGTGTGGTGATGAAGTCCGATCCACAGCTCGTAGACCACGAAGGATATAATATAACATTTATGCCTTCAAGTATATATAAAACAAACACTTATGAATGCAATGCACGACGGTTCCAATGGATAAACGCCTGCTCGCAATACTCCGCTGTCCGGTAACTCACAAAGGCCTGGCGCTTGCCAAGCGCACGACGTTGAAAGACGTCAATGCAGCCATCGACGCGGGCAAGCTCAGTAACCGCGATGGCCGGAAGCTGGCCGAGCCGTTGTCAGAGGCGCTCGTGACCGACGATGGCAAGGTCCTGTACCCGGTTGCGAACGGCATTCCGGTCCTGTTGGAAGGTGAATCGATCAGCATCGAGCAGCTCGATTGAGCGCGCTTTCCCGGTTTTATCCGCCCCTGTATGATCCACAGGCAAAGCCCCTGAACGTGATTGCGTGAAAATACAGGCTACCCAGCTCGCAAGCCATTTGCAGAAAAACCTGGCACCGTGTTACCTGGTTACTGGTGATGAGCACCTGCTCGTCGACGAAGCGTTGGAGGCCATCCGCGTCGCCGCCCGGGATCAGGGTTTCACATCACGCGACCTGCACATCGCAACGACCGGATTCGACTGGACAAGCTTGCTCGACTCGAGTGCGAATCTGTCGTTGTTCGCCGAGCGACGTATCATCGAAGTGCGTCTGCCGACCGGCAAGCCGGGCAAGACTGGTGGCCTCGCGATCGTCAGACTCGTCGAGCAAACCGGGCCGGATCTGATGTTGCTCGTCAGTGCGCCGAAACTCGATCGCAGCGGGCAATCGTCAAAATGGGTCAAAGCGCTCGATGGTAAAGGCGGAAGCCTTGCGATTTGGCCAGTGGGCGTACGCGAGCTACCAACCTGGATTGCACGGCGTATGCGACGCGTCGGCCTGCATCCCGATAGAGAAGCCGTCGCGCTGATTGCCGATCGGGTCGAGGGCAACCTGCTTGCGGCGGGGCAGGAGATCGAGAAACTCAGATTGATACTCGGTGAAGGCGCGGTCACTGCCGAGGACATCAACAATGCCGTCGCTAACAGCAGTCGCTACGACGTCTTCAAACTCGTTGATGCGGCACTGGCGGGTGACGCAAGACGGGCAATCAAGGTGCTCGATGGACTACAGAGTGAAGGCATCGAGCCTGTTATTGTCATTTGGGCGTTGACCAGAGAGCTACGCACGCTGGCAGGCCTTGCCGATGCGATAGCCAGTGGGATGGGTTTGTCGGCGGGCATGCAGAAGGCGGGAGTCTGGCGCAGTCGCGAGGCGCTGGTCCGCAGCTGTATCGGCCGCCACCAGGCGCGCGATTTTCATCACCTCCTTAAATCTGCAGGCTTCGCGGACCAGGCTGCCAAGGGGCAATTGCAAGCCGACCCGTGGCAACTGGCGACCAGCATTGTCCTGGCACTGGCGATCGGGCGCAGGAAGGCCGCATGAGCAGCTGCCGCGACGTGGTGGCAGAATGAGGCCAATCGGGATTTTCGGCGGCACCTTCGATCCCATTCATTACGGTCACTTGCGAACAGCCTTCGAGATGCTGCAGGCGCTCTCCTTTGACGAGATCCGCTTCATACCGAGCGGTGATCCGCCGCATCGCGGCGAAACCCACGCGAACGCCGCATTACGGCTCGACATGGTCCGTGCGGCCACGGCCGCCGAGCCGGCATTTTTGGTCGATGAGCGTGAGCTCAGGCGCGAGGGACCTTCTTACACCTATGACACTCTGACAACGCTGCGGCAGGAATTTTCGCGTACACCGATGGGTCTGATACTGGGCATGGATGCGTTTCTTGGTCTTACGAGCTGGCATCGCTGGGATGAGTTTCTCGATTTGGCACATATTGTGGTGGCGCATCGCCCGGGCTGGCGCGGACCGGACAGCGGACCGCTGGGAGAGCTGCTTGCGGAACATGGGACGCATCGGATTGATGATCTGCACGAGAATCTGTGTGGCCTGATTCATATTCATGCCGTCACGCAGCTCGAGATTTCCTCGACAGAGATTCGCGACCTGGTCAGCGCCGGCCGCGATCCGCGATTTCTGATTCCAGACGTCGTTCGCGACGTCATCGTGGAAAGTGGTTGTTATTCCCGACAGGAGAAAATGATTTGATGAAGAATGAGCACCGCGCATGAACAGTGAACAACTGAGTGTACTCGTCATTGATGCGCTCGAGGACATCAAAGCGCAGGAAATCGTTAAGCTCGACGTACGCGACATGACCACGGTGACCGATTACATGATCATTGCAAGCGGTACATCGAACCGGCATGTTCAGGCATTGGTGGATAATGTTGCAGAAAAAGCCAAACAGGCCGGTCACGCGCCGATCGGCGTCGAGGGTGAAGAGAGCGCTGAGTGGGTCCTCCTGGACCTGCAGGACGTACTCGTACACGTCATGCTGCCCAAGGTGCGAGAATTCTATAATTTGGAGAAACTCTGGTCGCTCGGCTCGCCGGGAGACGTGGCCGTGACCGACCGCTGACCCGGTCTCGTCCTGCGACCTGAGTATCATTCGGCGTAGCACGTGCACATTCGTCTAATTGCTGTCGGTGATCGTCAGCCATCCTGGGTTGATGACGCATTTGCAACCTATACGGGACGATTCCCGCAGCAATGGAAATTTCGACTCGATTGCGTCGCGACAGCACGGCGGAACAAAGGGGATCAATCCGATCGAGCCAAACAAGTCGAAAGCGAACAAATCCTCGCGAAAGTCGCGGCCAAAGAACAGCTCGTGTTGCTCGACGAGAGAGGTAGACAATTGACTAGTCAGGCATTGGCAACGAGCCTGTCCGATTGGCAGACAGATGGTCGCGATCTCAGTTTCGTGATTGGTGGCCCCGACGGAGTCTCGTCTGCCTGCCGGGAACGCGCGGCTTTCGTCTGGTCATTATCGTCACTTACGTTGCCGCATGGATTGGCGCGAGTCCTGTTCGCCGAACAGTTATATCGGGCGTGGTCACTGCAATCCGGCCACCCGTATCATCGCGACTGAAGGTCAGCGGACCCTGCAAATGCCCGCCATATTGCTGCACCTGGCTTCTTCGTCCCCCCGACGCCATGAGATCCTCACCGCCATGGGCGTGTCATTCAGCGCGGCCGGCGTTGATGTCGATGAGCGACGACTAGACGGCGAGCCGCCGGGTGACATGGTCGTGCGACTCGCGTCCGCCAAGGCGCGAGCAGCTGCCGTCAGCGAACAGCAGCTAATTCTTGGCGCTGATACGGCCGTCGTTCTTGGTGATGTAGTCTTCGGCAAGCCACGTGATCAGGACGATGCGCTTGACATGCTGGCGCAGTTATCCGGCCGCACGCACGACGTTTTAACCGGCGTCGCACTGCTGGCCGGGTCCCGGCTGAAAACGGCTCTTTCGGTCAGCGAAGTCCGATTTCGGGAAATCCGTCCTGACGAGGCGCTGGCATACTGGCACAGTGGGGAGCCGTGCGATAAGGCGGGTGCCTATGCCATTCAGGGGCGCGGCGGCGCCTTTGTGGAGTACATAGCCGGCAGTTATTCCGGTGTCGTCGGATTGCCTGCTTTCGAGACAGCTGAGCTGTTGCAGAGCGCCGGGCTTGATGTGGTTAAAGGCTGAATGACGGACGAATCACTAAAAGAAGAGATCCTGATCAACGTGACGCCGAACGAAATACGGGCGGCGCTGCTCGAGAACGGCGTTTTGCAGGAGGTTCACGTCGAGCGCTTGGCGCGACGCGGCGTCATCAGCAACATATACAAAGGCCGTGTAACGCGCGTGCTGCCGGGCATGCAGGCCGCTTTTGTCGAAATTGGTTTGCAGCGTACGGCATTCCTGCACGCGTCCGATATCGCGCGACCACAAAATGACGACGCTGCAAACGTGGAGCTGCCGAATATTCGCGACCTCGTCAAAGAGGGTGACGAGCTATTGGTACAGGTAGTCAAAGATCCACTTGGGAACAAGGGTGCGCGGCTGACAACATTCATAACCTTGCCGTCGCGTCACCTCGTTCTGTTGCCGCAAGGCGATAGCGTCGGCGTGTCTGCACGGATTGAAGATAAAGACGAGCGTGAGCGCTTGCGCACAATTGTCGAGGAGCTGCTCGACAGTGAGGAGATCGAGAGCGGGGCAATAGTTCGCACGGTTGCTGAAGGCGCCGACGTCGAGGCCTTACGCGCCGATCTCAAATATCTGGTCAGATTGTGGCGTGTCGTTCAGGAACGGTGCAGGGAAGCGGGTGTAAAAACACTGGTACACGAGGACCTGTCGCTGCCGCTGCGCGTGCTGCGTGACCTCGTGACGGGTGCGGTCGAGCAAATTCTGGTCGACTCACCGCAGGAATACGCGTCGATGCAGGAATTCGCAGCTACGTTTCTTCCCGAGGTGGCGCCGATGCTGGAGCTATATCAGCGCCGCCGCCCAATCTTCGATCTGCATGCGATCGAAGACGAGATTCGCAAGGCACTGGATCGGAGTATAACTTTAAAATCAGGCGGTTATCTTATATTCGACCAGACTGAAGCGATGACGACGATCGACATTAATACGGGTGGCTACGTCGGTCATCGCAATCTCGAGGAGACGATCTACCGCACCAACCTCGAGGCGGCAGTGACGATCGCAAGGCAACTCAGGCTCAGAAATCTCGGTGGCATCATCATTATTGATTTCATTGATATGGAGGAATTTGAGCACCGCGACAACGTCCTGCAGTTGCTCGAGCAGTCGCTCGCCAAGGATCATGCGCGTCACCAGCTGTCGGCCGTGTCGCCGCTCGGGCTGGTCGAGATGACGCGCAAACGCACTCGGGAAAGTTTGCAGCATATTCTCTGTGAAGATTGTCCAAGTTGTAGTGGTCGTGGCTTTGTGATGACGGCCGAAACGGTGTGCTTCGAAATATTTCGCGAGATTATCCGCCAATCAAGACAGTTTGAATTCGAAGCGGCACTCGTTTTGGCACACCAGGATGTAATTGAGTTATTGCTCGATGAGCAGGCGCCCAGCCTGGCCATGCTGGAAGAACAGACGGGCAAGTCGATCCGTCTGCAGCCGGAGTCCCTGTATTTGCAGGACCACTTTGACGTCGTCCTGATGTGACGGCCCGCAGCGCGATATATTGATGAAGAAAATTTTGCAACGCGTGATCAAATTTTTCGCTTATGCGGCGGCGGGCATTGTCATTTTTCTTGCTATCGCGGTCGGCTTGTTTCGCTTGTTCCTGCCACGCCTCCCCGAATATCAGGAGGATATCAAGGACTGGGCCAGCGCGGCGATTGGTATGCACGTGGAATTCTCCGGCATGGATGCGCGCTGGGGACTCAGCGGTCCCGAGGTCGAGTTTTATGACGCCGAACTGATTGCGACCGACAACATGGCGCGCATCGTTGCGGCCGAAGAGGTCAGTCTCGGTGTCGGGCTCATGCGCCTCTTCGTCGACAGAAAACTCGTGGTTGACCGAGTCGTCGTGCGTGACACGAGTCTCGAGGTACGTCAGCTCGAAAACGGTCAATGGTGGATTCAGGGCAGCCCGCCCGAACAGCTTTTTCCCGCAGATCGTCGTCCACCCGGTGCGGGCGAAGTCGGTGAGGTCGAGATCGTCGGCGAAGACATCGAAGTCAAGCTGTTGCAGCCGGGTGACGAGGATCCGAGAGTTTTCGAGGTGCCGCGATTCGTCATCATGCGCGACAACGCGCGCATCGCTATCAATGCGACGGTGGAGTTACCCGACGATCTTGGCGACCGGTTGACTGTGGCTGCAACACAGCGGCTTACTGAAACTGACGACTCGGCCAGCTGGGATGTGACGATCGAGGCCGGCGAAGTCAATCTGGCAGGCATCTCGGAATTACACGCCGTGGAGGCAGTCGACTTCGCCTCTGGTAGGGGCGAACTGGACCTGTCATTGGCGTATGCGAACGGCAACGTGCAGAGCGCTTCCGCCGATATTGATTTCAGCGATATTGCCATGCCGGGCCAGGATGCCTTTGCGCTGTCCGGCCATCTGGAGTTTCGCAACGATGCTGACGGCTGGCTGGCGGCGGCCAATCGTATGCGGCTGCAAACACAGCGAGGTGCATGGCCGGAAGCATCGTTGCGAGTCGAGGCAGGCACGGGAAGTGATGGCCGGATCATCATGCTCGATGTGCGCGCCTCGTACCTGAATTTAGTCGATACCGATGTGATCAAGCCGTGGCTCACCGTGGAACAGGACGAACTGTTAGCCAGCTACGCGCCCGATGGTGAGATTCGTAATCTCGTGGCAGCCCTGAGTAACGTCGACACCGAAGCGCCGCGTTTCGATGTGTCGGCGGATTTCTTTGACGTCGGCATCGCTGTCGTAAATGCCCGGCCTGGAGTGCGTGGGTTCACAGGGAGGCTGCGCGCCGACCGTTCGGGCGGCAGGCTCGAGATCAACTCCAGTGGCCTTACGCTGAACGCGCCTGGAGTCCTCGGCGTGCCCGCCATTCTTGATGATGCGACAGGCACCGTGATCTGGAGGCGCAGCGGCACTCGCACGACTGTGCTCTCGGACAGCATCCTCATGCGTAACGCGGATTTCGAGTTGGAGACCAACGTTGAGATCACGCTGGATGACGACGGCGGCGCGCCTATAGTCGATCTCGCGGGTACCTGGAGTGTCAGCGACCTGGCCATCGCGAAGCGTTACATCCCGTTCATTCCCAGAATTCCGAAGACGAGCGAATGGTTTCAGGAAGGACTAATAGCTGGTCGCGTGCCGCGTGGCACGGTGCGTCTTTATGGCCCGATGGACAAGTTTCCGTTCGACAATGGTGAAGGACGCCTGCTTATCGAAGCCAATGTTCGCGATGCGCGAATCATGTATCAGCGACGCTGGCCGGTTGCCGAGATCATCGACTTCGATTTTACGGTTGAGAACACACGCCTCTACTCCAGGCGCAACCACATCATCAACGTGGGCAATGAGGTTACCAATGCGCACATTGAAATCGCCGATTTCAGACAGCCCGTGCTCACGATCAAGGGGTACTCTGCCGGTGCGCTTGATTCGCTGCGGCAACTAATGGCACAGAGCCCGATCGGGACGGACGTGTTTGCCGGCAATCTGGATCGCGTCGCGGTGTCGGGTAACGGTTCGTTCAGTCTGGATCTCAGCGTGCCGGTCCGGGACTGGCGAAGCTTTGAATTCACATCGCGTCTGCAGACAGACAACGCAATCCTGCGGCTCGACGGGTTCCCTGCACCGATAACAGACCTGAGTGGCAGTATTTCAATACAGCGCGAAGACATCAGCAGCGAGTCGCTGGTCGGCACATTCCTGGGCCAGCCGGTATCCATAATTCTGCTGCCGGCGCCGGAATCGATGCCCGGGTATCGCGTGATCGCATACGCACGCGGTGCGGCCACTGCCGGCGCGCTGACTGCAGAACTTGGATTGCCCCTCGATGGCATGATCGCCGGCAGGACTGATTATGCGGCGCGGTTGCTGTTCCCGCGTGGGAACGTCGAGGCGCCGTCACCCTTTGCAATAGAGATCGAAACCGATTTGGTCGGACTGGCACTCGAATTACCAGCCCCCTTGCATAAGTTGCCTGAACAGGCCGCACCGATCGCTGCACGAATCGAAATGCCCAAGGGTGAGATGAGCATTAAAACTACGGGTACTGCAGAGGATCTGATGTCCTGGCGCGTCAATTTCGCCAAGGTAGTGGACAAGTGGGATCTCGACCGCGGTATTGTTACGCTGGGCGGTGAGGTAACAACCGAAGTAGCCGATACACGTGGTCTACACCTGCGCGGCAGGACCGACTACGTGCGTATGCAGGACTGGTTCGATCTGTCGTCGCGCCAAGACAAACAGATCGGCATGGCAGAGCGCATTCGCTCGATCGATATGAAGGTCGGCAATCTGCACATCATTGGTCAACATCTGGTTGATCACCACGTCCGTTTGGATCGCAGCTCGCGCGACTGGCTCATCGAAATCGACGGCGAGGATGTACGGGGCTCGGTGGTCGTGCCCTACGATTTCAGATCGGGCCGCACGCTCAGCGTCGATATGGATCGACTGGTCTTGCCAGGCGAGGAAGATGAGGCGGGCGCGAGGCGCACGGACATCGACCCGCGCGGCTTGCCGCCGATCTCCATCAAAGCTGCCGAGTTCGCCTTCGGCGAGCGGTTTCTCGGCGCCGTTGAAGCGGAATTCAGACACACTGTCGATGGCCTGCAGGCGGAAAACATCATCGCGAAAGATGAGACGTTTGAGATCGTTGGCAGCGGTGGGTGGATTATCGACGAATTCGATGCGGAAGGTCAGCGCAGCTACGTGTCAGCGTCACTGACCAGCAGCGATGTCGAACGCACGATGCAGCGATTAAACTACGATCCGGGCATCGTGGCCAATGATTTATCGATGCAGCTGGATTTCAGCTGGTCGGGCGGTCCACGCGAAGATTTCATGGAGACTCTCGACGGCTCGGTCAACGTTCGCATTGGTAGCGGGCAGCTTGATGACGTCGAGCCCGGAGCTGGACGCATGTTCGGGCTCATGAGTATCGTTGCTCTGCCGCGGCGGCTCGCACTCGACTTCCGCGATGTTTTCAACAAAGGTTTCGGCTTTGACAAGATCAGCGGTGATTTTCGTATCGTCGACGGCGAAACCTTTACATGTAACCTGTCGCTCGAAGGTCCGGCTGCCAACATCGGCATCGTCGGCCGTGCAGGTCTTGTGAACCGAGATTATGACCAGGTCGCTGTAGTGAGCGCGAATTTCGGCAACACGCTGCCGGTCGTCGGAGGGCTGGTCGCCGGCCCGCAGGTTGCGGCCGTATTGCTAATCTTCTCACAATTATTTAAGAAGCCATTGCAGGAGGTTAGTCAGGTCTACTACGGGGTCGGTGGATCCTGGGATGAGCCATTGATTGAGTCGCTGAACGCGGATGGTTTCGCAGAGCACGCGGCGGCGGTGGGCTGCATTGAGACCAACGAATAAGAATCAGCAGCGGAGGTAGTTTCATGCGTGCAGCGGCGATTCAGATGAACAGTGGCGCCGGCGTCGATGCCAATCTGCGCCTTGCCGACAACTTGCTCGGTGATGCTGCGGCGGACGATTGCAGCGTCGCCGTCTTGCCGGAGAATTTCGCGCTCATGCCCGAGCAAAGCCGCGACAAGGCGAAAATCGCTGAAGAGCCCGACGCCGGGCCCATACAACAATTCCTTGCTGAGGCGGCGCGGCGACACAAGTTATGGATCATTGCCGGCAGCATGCCCTTCAAATCACCCGAGGTCGAGCGTGTATACGGTGCCTGTCCCGTTTTCGACACAGACGGCAAGCAGCGGGCCTGCTACCGCAAGATCCACCTTTTCGACGTCAAGCTCCCGGATCGGGACGAGTCGTACCAGGAATCATATTCGATGTATCCGGGCGAAGAACTGGTCACAGTCGATACACCCATCGGCACGGTCGGGTTGACGATCTGTTACGATGTCCGCTTTCCGGAGATGTTTCGGCGCCTCGTTAGCGACGGCGTTACTGTATTCACGGTGCCGGCGGCATTCACGACAATAACCGGACAGGCGCATTGGCATGTCCTGTTACGTGCCCGGGCGATTGAAAATCTGGCGTATGTTATCGCTCCCGGGCAATATGGCAGCCATCCGGACAATCGCACCACGTTCGGTCACTCGGCGATCGTGGATCCGTGGGGTCGAATCCTCGCCGAGGCGGCCGCAGGTAACTGCCACATCGCCGCCGATATCGACCCGGAGATGCCAATGCGACTGAGAAGCGATTTTCCGGTACTCGCGAACCGGCGCTTGTGATCGAACGGGCAAACGGAAGGCTTACTTGAGCAAGAAGAAAGCAGAAACTATCGATGCCGTCATGTCTCGCACGCTCGAGCCAGTCGGGCTTGACGAGCGACACCTCAACAAGACCCTGGGCTCGATGATGCAAGGTGGTATCGATTACGCCGATCTGTATTTCCAGGTCAACCGACAGGAAAGCTGGACCGTCGAGGACGGCATCATTCGCGAAGGCAGCTTCAGCCTCGATCAGGGAGTCGGTGTACGCGCCGTCAGCGGCGAGAAGACCGGTTTTGCCTACTCCGACGAATTGATGCTGCCGGCGCTGGAACAGGCTGCGACAGCGGCTCGGGCGATCGCGCGACAGGGCGAGACGAAGGCGTTGCAGGCCTGGCACCGCAGTCAGTCGGAGCCGCTGTACCCTGTGATTGATCCGACGACGAGTATTTCCGACGAGCAAAAGACGGCTTTGCTTGGCGAGATCGAGCAAGCGACGCGCGCGCTCGACAAGCGCATCGAACAAGTAATCATCAGCCTGTCGAGCTGCCACGACATGGTGCTGGTCGCCGCGTCAGATGGCACGCTTGCGGCCGATGTGCGACCACTGGTACGCCTCAATGTCAGTGTCATCCTGGAACAAAAGGGCCGCAGAGAGCAGGGTTACGCCGGCGGTGGTGCGCGCGCCGACCTCAATTATTTCCTCTCCGGCGATACGCCGATGGAATATGCGCGGGAAGCTGTACGACAGGCGGTCGTGCAAATGGAGGCAATTGCAGCGCCAGCCGGCGCGATGCCGGTCGTGTTGGGACCCGGCTGGCCCGGTATCCTGCTGCACGAAGCCGTTGGACACGGGCTCGAAGGCGATTTCAATCGAAAAGGAACATCGGCCTTCAGTGGACGCATTGGCGAAAGAGTGGCTGCTTCGATGTGCACGATTGTCGATGACGGCACGCTGCCGAGTCGGCGCGGTTCGGTCGCGGTCGACGACGAGGGAACTCCGGGCCAGTACAACGTACTTGTCGAAGACGGTGTGTTACGCGGCTACATGCAGGATAAACTCAATGCGCGGCTGATGGGCGTGGCGCCGACCGGAAACGGCCGCCGCGAATCGTTCGCGCATATGCCAATGCCGCGCATGACCAACACCTACATGTTGGCAGGGCCACACGACCCCGACGAGATCATCGCTTCTGTCGACAAGGGCCTGTATGCGCCCAACTTTGGTGGAGGCCAGGTCGACATAACGTCCGGAAAATTCGTGTTTTCGGCAAGCGAGGCTTATTTGATCGAAGACGGCAAAATCACGGCGCCGGTCAAGGGTGCGATGTTGATTGGTGACGGACCCGCAGCGCTGACGAAAATTTCGATGATTGGCAATAATCTGGAATTCGATAGCGGGGTCGGCACCTGCGGCAAGGAGGGTCAGTCCGTCCCCGTTGGCGTTGGCCAACCGACACTCAAAATCGACGAGCTCACGGTCGGCGGCACGGCATAGCACGGCGCTTATCAACGGTCGCTTGAGCGCCATCCCGAAGCCGGCGCATTCGGAAAAGAGCGCCAAGCGCGGCGATAATCGCCCTTCGCTCAACCAACTAACATTCGCTCAGTGCGATCCTCCCCGCGCTCGACGCTGCACGGCCGATGCCCGGCGGGACCGTGGACGGGATACTCGTCATCGGAAGTAAAGCGCAGCGCAGCGAGCCATGACGATGACGAGTATGGCGGCCGCGGGCCGTACGTATGTTCAGTCCAAGCGATCGGTGATTTTCGCCGTGCTCGGCATCCTTGACATAACGTTCGATTAATCGATGTGTGATGCGCATTGTGAGGCCGTTCACTACATTCAACATATGGCTGATATAGTGTCTGTCTGTATCAAGGAGGATCACGACGATGGCATTCGAAAACTCGATCACAGAAATGGATCTGGACGCCAAATCGCAGCACCTGGTGCAAGGATTTCGCGCCGATAGTCAGGACTACGAGCCGGATCTGGCTGTGGACGGATTGTCTGATTCGATTCTCTCGCGCCTGCTCGGCCTTTTCGGCTTCGGTCGTCAACGACACTAATTTCATCGCGGGATAATGCCCGCAATCCTGCATTATCACTGTCAGGACCGGCTACTGACCGTGTCCAGTGCGATCGCGACTGGACGCGCCCCCTGCGGCTATGGACAATTGAGACGTCATGTGGGTCGCGAAACCAATATACGAAAGTCTGCCGTACTTCTATCTGTTATTCGGAGCGCTCGCGCTGGGTGCATCGTTGTATGTCGATTACTGGTACTGGCCGACAATCTGTTTCGTAACCGGGCTGGTATGCCTGGTCGCGGGCCTCGTCGTGCTATTGAAACGTCGCGATTATCGCGTGACTGACCGCCGCAAAGGACACTGACGTGATTCTAGTTCCTGACGAATGAAGCCTCGCCGTCCTCGTCGTCATGATCTGTCTGATCCGTCTGATCGGTCTCGGGAACCTGGCGCAAATCCGTATAGACGAGTTCGTGCATACCGAGCGATATGACGTCGCCATTGCGGAGGCGATGTTTCTTGATCTGTCTCTCGCCCACGAAAACGCCGTTGGTACTGTTCAGGTCCTCGATAATGCAACCGTCATCGTCGCTGATGAGTTGTGCATGATGACGACTGACGAACTTGCTCTTGATGTAAATTTCGTTGTCGGGCGAGCGGCCGACAATGACGCGTCCGAGGGGAAAGGAGTGCAGGGATTGGGTCTCGCCATCTGCACGCACTTCGACCTGGGTTACAAGCGCGTCGGTTCTGGATGATTTCGAAATCTCGTGCAGTTGATCGTAAACCCCCGAATCGCTTTGGCGCTCCTTCCAGTTGAGCTCGGCGACCGCCGCTATGACGTCATTGGGCCCGACGGTCGGTTTTTCATCGGCAAATGCACACAACAGCGCGGTATCGCACAGCGTGTTAATCAATCGTGGTACGCCGCCGCTATAACGGTGGATAAGGTCATAAGTACTCTCGTCAAACAAATCGGCCGTCTCGCAGCCAGCAACGGCGAGACGGCACTCGATGTATTCACGCAGTTCGCGATTGTCGAGCGGTCCGATGTGAAAGCGTAAGCGAACTCGCTGCATAAGCTGCTGCAGGTTGGTTGAATCGAGAGTTTTCTTCAATTCCGGCTGCCCGGCCAGAATAATGCGCAGCACCTTCTCCTTGTGCGTCTCGATGCCCGATAACATGCGAATCTCTTCAAGCACCTTGCGCGTCAGGTTTTGCGCCTCGTCAACGATGAGTACGACCTTCTTGCCGCTGGAATACTGTTCGATCAGGAACATGTTGAGCATGTCGAGCAGCTCGACTTTGCGCTTGTTGAAAGGTTTGAAGCCGAACTCGGTCAAAACGGCCTGCAGGAACTGGGTTGGCGAGAGCTGTGTCTGCGAGACGACAGCGTAAACGATGTCGTCCTCAAGCTCGGACAGGAATGACTGCAGCAATGTCGTTTTACCTGAGCCAATGTCGCCCGTGATGACGACAAAGCCGTCAGCCAGCCAGATCGTCGACTCCATATAGGCCTTAGCCCGGGCATGCTGCTTGCTCCAGTAAAGGAATTCCGGGTCGGGCGTCAGCCGAAACGGCTGCTCCCGGATCTTGAAGTGCTCGAGGTACGACATAATGATTTGTTGTTTGCGCGCAGTTTAACCGGTTTTCCGGGCCGGAGGCTACGGCGCAGAGCCCGTGTCAAGAGTCGATCCCATCACGGTCTCGCAGATTTTGGCAAGCTCGCGATCACGATCGGCGGCGGAAGCCGCAACGACAGTGATGTGCCCGAGCTTTCTTCCGGGGCGCGGCGTCTTGCCATATTCGTGTAGCTGCCCGTGCGGAAGATGCCGGGTGGCGTCCGGGATCTCACCTATCAGGTTGAGCATTCCCGCGTAGCCGCGCATCTCGGGCGTTACGAGCTGCCGATTCGTGATCGCAAGTACGTGATTCGTGAACTGGCTAGCGGCGGTTCCCTCGATAGTCCAGTGCCCCGAATTGTGCACGCGCGGAGCAAACTCGTTGGCCAGCAGTTCGTTATCGATAACGAATAATTCGAGAGCGAGCACACCGACATAATCGAGGTGTTCCAGCAGCCTGCGCATGTAGGCTTCGGCCAGCCGCGCCAGTTTCGGCTCCTCGACGGGTGCAATGGACCGACGCAGAATACCGTCCGCATGCTCGTTGTCTGTCAGTGGATAAATGACGATGTCGCCGGCCACGTTGCGAGCGCCGATCGCCGAGACCTCGTAGTCAAATTCCACCCATTGTTCAGCGATCAGGCTCGCGGGTCCCAACTGGCCGAGTAATGCCGCTGCCTGCCCATGCCCGGTCAACACCGCCTGGCCTTTGCCGTCATAACCGAGGCGGCGTGTCTTGACGATGAGCGGTCGGCCGAGGTCCGCGGCTGCTTCCTCGAGCTCCGCAACGGAGTCAACGGCGCGATAGGCAGGCACCGGGATGTTGAGGCGCTCGAACAGGCGTTTCTCAGCCAGTCGATCCTGGGCGTGGCGCAGGGCGTCCGGCGGCGGGTAGACCGGCACCTTATCGACAATTGCCAACAACGCCTCGACTGGCACGTTCTCGAATTCGTAGGTGACGACGTCGCAGTGCGTGGCGAGTGCTGCCAGAGCTTCGGGATCGTCGAATGCCGCTTGGTGGACTTCGCCGGCGACTGCTGCCGGCGGTGACGACGACGGATCTACAAACGTGCAGGTGTCACCGAGCTCCTGCGCAGCAAATCCGAGCATTTGGCCGAGCTGGCCGGCGCCAATAATGCCAATTCGCATGCTGCTGCAATCTACGTCGTCGGGTCGCCCTGACCGAGGACTCGATCAGTCTGCGCCTGCCGAAACTGCTCCAGCGCCGCTGCGACTTCGGCATCGTCGTTTGCAAGGATGGCGGCAGCCAGGAGGGCCGCATTCTTCGCGCCGGCACTGCCGATCGCCATGCTGGCCACTGGCACGCCCGCCGGCATCTGTACGATGGATAGCAGTGAATCGAGGCCTCGCAGCGATTTGGATTGCACCGGCACGCCGAGTACCGGAAGCCGTGTCTTTGATGCCGTCATGCCGGGCAGGTGAGCCGCGCCGCCGGCTCCGGCAATGATGACCTTCAAGCCTCTGCCAACCGCGGTTTCCGCGTACTCGAACAGAAGGTCGGGCGTGCGATGCGCCGATACGACACGGACCTCATGTTCTATACCGAGTTGCTCGAGGATGTCGCTGGCGCCCTGCATCGTTTCCCAGTCCGACCGGGAGCCCATGATGATACCGACCTGGATACTCATTGCCGGATTCTAACTGTCATCTGCCGTTGCCACCAGAATGGCGTGTACGCGGCGAAAGATTTGCCGACGCAGCGACTTCTCGGTCCGCTCGTCCAAGGTCGTGGAGAGCTCGCGAAGTAACTCATGTAGCTGCGGATCTTTACTATTCAATTCCGCTTCGAATTCACGCAGTGCGGCTTCGCCGTCTTGCACGAGGCTATCACGCCGGCGTTCGGCTCGCGCGAATAGTCGTTTGGCGCGAAGATCGTCGGCACTCATCCGGGCGATAGCTGCGCGAATGGGTTCGGGGTCTACCCGTCGCATCAACTTGCCGATCAGCTGCTTTTGCCGACGCAGCGCACCACGCGACTTTATCGTCGCCGCGTCACGAATCGCCTTACTGAGCGCATCGTCAAGCGCAAGCGAATGAAGCTCTTCCTCGCTGAGGCCGATCAGTTTTTCCCCGAGGTCCTGCAATGCAAGGTGCTGGCGCTTTCGTTCGCTTTTGCTGGGCTTTGAATCGGTCACCGGCTAAGCTTACAACGCAAACTAGCGGGAAATCATTCATGGGTGAGATCACCGAAGCGGCGCAGCCGGAAAATCAGGAGCTGGAAAGGCTCGTGCAGCAAGCGCTGGACGAAGCGCGACAACAAGGCGTCGACCAGGCCGAAGTAGCGGCGAGCCGCGATACGGGTCTGGCAGCAACAGCGCGCCTGGGAGATGTCGAGAATCTCGAATACACGAATGACCGCGGTATCGGCATTACGGTTTATCGGGACTCCAAAAAGGGTAGCGCGAGCACCTCTGATATTTCACCCGCCGCGATCCGGGAAGCCGTCACCAAGGCCTGCACATTCGCAACTTACACGGCGCAGGATCCCCACGCGGGACTCGCCGACGCTGAGCGCATGTGTACCGAGATCAGGGACCTGGATCTCGAACACTCGTGGTCAATCGACTCGTCGACCGCGATTGCGATGGCAATTGAGTGCGAAGATACTGCGCTGAAGGTCGATCCGCGGATCAACAACTCGGAAGGCGCGACCGTGTCGACCAGCCGCAGCGTCAGGGCTTACGGCAACACGCATGGCTTCGTTGGCAGTTACGCGAAGACCAGCCACAGCATCAGTTGCGTGGTCCTGGGCACTGCAGACGGCGAAATGCAACGCGATTACTATTACAGCGTCGCGCGCGATGCCGCTGATCTCGAAGATACGCGCCTGATCGGCGAAACCGCGGCCCGACGTGCGCTAAATCGTCTCGGCGCGCGCAAGATCAAGACGACACGGGCGCCCGTCCTGTTCATTCCGGAACTCGCGCGCGGCTTCGTTGGGCATGCGATCGGAGCCATCGCGGGGGGCGCGCAGTATCGTCGCGCATCGTTTCTGCTCGATGCTGCAGGTGAGCAAATTTTTCCGCAGTTTGTAAACATTCAGGAGCGACCGCATCTGCCGAAGGGTATGGCGAGTGCGCCTTACGATGCGGAAGGCGTCGCCACCTACGATCGTGACATCGTCAGTGACGGCGTTCTGCAGGGCTACTTGCTGAGTAGTTACTCGGCGCGCAGGCTCGGGCTCGAAACCACAGCTAATGCAGGTGGTGCGCAAAACCTGGTCGTGTGCGGTAATGCCGGTGATCTCGAGTCGTTGATTCGGCAGATGGGCACCGGCCTGATCGTTGAAGAGTTAATCGGTCAGGGCGTCAATGCGGTGACCGGTGACTACTCACGCGGCGCCGTGGGGCAATGGGTCGAGAAGGGTGAGATTCAATTCCCTGTCCACGAAATCACGATCGCGGGAAATCTGCGCGAGCTGTACCTCCGCATTGCGGCGATCGGCGACGATCAGGATATGCGCGGTGGCATACGCTGTGGCTCGTTGCTCGTCGAAGAAATGACGATCGCGGGAAGCTGACGCGGGAGACCGCCGCGCTGGCGATTATGCTTCGCTGCGATCGAGCAGGTCGGACAGTGTCTTGTCGCCGACCGTTGCGGCAACGGCTGCATCCAGCTCGTCTCCCAGCGCTTTGATGTCACTGGCCCACTTGGGATCACGGTGGGAGCCAGTATCACCGCGCTCACGCACTGTTGCGAGGATGTCATTGAGCAAAATCCGTGACATCTCGCGACCCGGGAGCAGCTGTTCCTGCTCGGTTGAAGTCAACAAGCCATCGTCCTCGAGTCCGGAGAGTATCGGCGTCAACGCGATCGACGGGATTCTCAGAGCCGTCGCGAGCGAACGAATATCAATTGACTTGTCGGAGTTGCGAAACGCCTGACCGACGAGGAACATCACATTGAGGGCGAGGCGCTCGCGCATGGTGTTCGATAAATGCGGCTGGCGATGACCCATGCGCAGGAATGCCGGGTTCTGATGATAGAACGCAAGCTGCGCGCCGACTAGCAGGATAAGCCAGTTCAGGTAGAGCCAGATTAATGCTGTTATCGCTACCGCAAAGCCGGAGTAGATCTGTAGGGTGCGCGCAGAATAGACGACGAAAGTAGCAAAAATAATGCTGACCGTTGCCCAGATTATGCCGCCGGCGACGCCGCCCACCAGGGCTGAGCGCAGATGGACGCGCGTATTCGGCATCGTTCGGTACAGAAAAGTGAAGACACCGGCGATGAGCACGTAAGGGGTCAGTTGGCCTGTGATCGCGATGACAGGCTCCAGCCACGTCACATTCTGCAGAACCTGTACCAACCAGGAGCTCTCCAGCGAGGCAATCATCGTCAGAGCAATCACGATCACAACCGGGCCGATCAGCATAACTGCCATGTACTCGATCAGGCGCCGCGCCAAGTTCCGCCGTCTTGCCACATACCAGACGTAGTTAAAACTTTCCTCGACCTTTTGCACCATCGATATGGCGGTGTAGATGAAAAATGCGAGACTGATACCGCCAAGCACGCCGCCTTTGACGTTGTCGACCAGGTTGATGACCTGTTGCGTGATTTCTGCACCCTGAGGACCCAGAGGTTCGAGCGCTTTGAACAGATACGGCTGGAGCTTAGTGTGTATGCCAAAGCCTTTAAGCACCGAAAAGCTAAACGCGATCAGCGGCACAATGGATAGCAGCGTTGTGTAAACCAGGCTCATCGAGCGCATCATGAGTTGCCCGGTAAACATATCGCGCAGCAACGCGTACAGGTAACGTAAAGCTGTAGCTGCTATTCGGCCGGCAACGCCGTGCTGCTCCAGAAATTCACCCCAGATGAGCCGGTCGACCCAGTTACGTAGCTTCAACAACATCGCGGCAATAGTATAAGTTAATCAGGCGCAAAAGCGGTCACGTCAATCGAGCCAATGCTTCCTGATACTTCTCACTCGTCTGTTGCAGTATGTCGGCAGGCAATTCAGGACCAGGTGCCGTTTTGTCCCAATCGAGCGTCTCGAGATAATCACGCACGAATTGTTTGTCAAAACTCGGCGGACTGATCCCGATCCTGTAATCATCTACAGGCCAAAAGCGCGATGAATCCGGCGTCAATACCTCGTCGATCAGGTACAGGCGACCTTCATTATCGAGGCCGAATTCGAACTTCGTATCGGCGATTATAATACCGCGCTCAAGCGCGTAGGCCGCAGCACGTTCATAGATAGCGATTGATATGTCGCGGACGCGTTCAGCAAGCCGCTCACCAATGAGTTCGACGACGTCGTCCAGGCTGATGTTCTCATCGTGTTCGCCGGCCTCCGCCTTGTTGGCGGGCGTGAACAACGGTTCCGGCAGTCGTTCGGCTTGCCGCAGACCTGGTGGCAGCTCGATGCCACAAATCCGTCCGGTTGCCGCGTAGTCACGCCAGCCGGAACCGATGAGGTAGCCGCGCACAACGGCCTCGATCGGCAGCGGTTTCAGCCGTTTAACGATGAGCGAGCGGTTACGCAGCAATTGGCAAATCTCAGCATCGGCGATGACATCGTCGATGCTGAGATCGGTCAGCTGGTTGTCGATTAGGTCGTGCATCATGCGGAACCAGAATATCGAGATTTTGGTCAGTACTTCGCCTTTCATGGGCACTGGGTCAGGGAGCACGACGTCATAGGCGGATAGCCGGTCGGTCGCGACGAGTAGCAGGTGGTCGCTGTCGATACTGTAAATATCGCGCACTTTGCCACGGCCAATGAGCGGTAAGTCTGGAATGACAGACTCGAACAGTGCGTCGTCAGGGTTCATGTTCGTTGCACACACACGTTGCGATTGCCCGCCACGGATAATCGCCGTTCTGTCCGGGTGTAGCAAGCTGCTGCGATGGGAAACTCAGCCCGCAAACGTTAGGATTAGCCCAATAGTATTGATGAGAGTCTGGATTGTACTGGGGCAAAATCATTGGCACCGCTGCGGGGCTCGCAACGCTGAAGCCCTGGTTCGCGTTACTCGGGCTGTTCCTCGGTCACCAGTTTGATCGTGCTTTCGCCGCGAGCTATCGGAATTTCGACAGGCAAGGGGCTTCAATCGGCCGCGTGTCCGACGGTTACATTCAGGCGCTGTTCCAAACAATGGGCCACCTGGCGAAGGTCGATGGCCGCGTTAGCGAGGATGAGATCCGTGCCGCGCGGGGCGTCATGCATCGGCTTGGGCTCGATCCCGCCAGGGTCCGCCGGGCAATCAACTGGTTCGAAGACGGCAAGCGGCCCGGATTTGCACTGCTCCACACAATGCGACAGCTGCGGCGGGTCGACGCACGCCGGGCCGACCAGCGACTACTGTTCGTGCGTTTACTCCTCGAGGTCGTGCTCGCCAAGGATCGGTTGCACCGCAAGGAACGCGGCATCATCTGGACGATATGCACGGAACTCGATATCGGGCGCGTCGAGCTTGCGCAGCTCGAGGCCATGATCCGTGCGCAGCGGGGCTTCAGGCATTCGCCGGCAGGTGACGCGGATGCGCAGCGGGTCAGGAATGCTTACCGGGCCCTCGGCATTGAAGAGTCGACAACCAACGACGAGATCAAGAAAGCTTACCGGCGATTGATGAACAGGAATCATCCTGACAAGATTGCGTCAAGCAACCCGGACGCTGCCACCGTCGCCGAAGCAGAACGCCGCACCCGAGAAATCAGAAGTGCCTATGAAATGCTCAAGGCACGACGGTCGATCCGCTAACGGGATATTATCTTGTCCGATTGATTCAGCCTCAGGTACATTGGTCAGCAAATCAGGAAACGCACCGTGACCCCTCTCATAGCACCTTCGATCCTTTCGGCTGATTTCGCGCGCCTCGGGGATGATGTCAGTGCCGTGCTCGATGCCGGCGCAGACCTCGTGCACTTCGACGTAATGGACAATCACTTTGTGCCCAACCTGACGATCGGACCGTTACTTTGCGAAGCGCTCATAAGTTTTGGCATCGAAGCGCCAATCGACGTTCACCTGATGGTCGAACCGGTCGACCGCATCATCCCTGATTTCGCCAGGGCCGGTGCCAGCTACATAACATTTCATCCGGAGGCGAGCCGGCACATCGATCGGTCATTGGCGCTGATTCACGACCAGGGATGCAAAGCGGGACTCGTCTTCAATCCCGCGACACCGCTCAATTGCCTCGAGCATGTTATCGACAAAGTCGACATGGTATTGATCATGTCAGTGAATCCAGGCTTCGGTGGTCAGAGTTTCATTCCGAGTGCGCTCGATAAATTGCGGGAGGCGCGCAGCAGGATCGATGCCAGCGGTCGCGAAATCCGCCTCGAGATCGATGGCGGCGTCAAAGTCGACAATATTGGCAAGATCGCGGCGGCCGGCGCTGACACATTCGTTGCGGGTTCCGCTATTTTCGGTAGTGATGATTACGCTGCGACGATCGCCGCAATGCGATCGGAAATCGAGAAAGTCCTGTAGCAGCCTGCAGTGCGATGCGATCGGAGTCCAGGGCCGCAGGTGGGATGTTTATCGACCGAAGTAAAGCGCAGCGTAGCGAGCCATGAGGAAGATGCACGTCCCGGTCGCGGCCTATTACAGCGCCAGGAGAGGCCGTGCAGCGGCTACAGATTGCGGTTCGGCCTCGCCCCGTAAACGACAATCGTCTTGCCGCTGGCGGTTACGAGACCCTGTTCCTCGAGAACCTTGAGAACGCGGCCTGCCATCTCCCGTGAGCAACCAACGAGTCGGCTGAGTTCCTGGCGACTGACCTTGATCTGCATACCGTCAGGGTGGGTCATCGCGTCGGGCTCGTTGCACAAGTCCATGATCGCATGGGCCACGCGTCCGGTAACGTCGACGAAGGCGAGGTCGCCGAGCTTACGGTTGGTGCGATCGAGGCGGGTTGCAAGTTGCGTAGCCAGTTCGAATACGAGTCCAGGACTTTCGCTCGCTATCTGACGAAATCGCGGGTAGGTCATCTCGGCAATCTCGCACTCGGTACGCGTTCGTACCCAGGCACTGCGTGTCGGCTGCTCGTAGAAAAGACCCATTTCACCGAAGAACTGTCCCTTGTTCAGATAGGCAAGGACCATCTCGTTGCCATCTTCGTCCTCGATCATCACTTCGACCGATCCATCGACAATGTAATACAGCACATCGGGCAGGTCCCCGGCATGGATCATGACCGTTTTCGATGGGACGGTCCGTACACGGCAGTAGCTCAAGAAGCGGTTGATCGCCGGTACGTCGCTCAGGGTCTTCGCTGTTGTCTGCATGGGCTATTCCTCGACGCGGGTGCCGCCTCTCTTTTAATACAGTTGAGCGGTAAGGGCAAGCTAAGTCCGTGTTTTGTCAGCAATCATATGACTACGATTGCACAAAACCTGTATTGCAGGACCGATCATACCCAATAGGCTGATCTCGTCATGATACTCGCAGTCAATTGCATGAGCCGATGTATCGGTTTCGGCAACGTAGCGGCACCCGCCTCATTGGCGTTTTTGCCGTGCTGCTCCTCCTCATCACGCATCTGCTCGACGATCGCACGACTTCTCGCATCCTGATCGGGCAATCGATCGAGATGCCTCGTCAGGTGTGCACAAACCTGGTTTTCGGTCTCGGCAATGAAGCCCAGGCTCCAGCGATCGCCGAACACGCCGCTCGCGGCTCCGATGGCAAAGGCGCCGGCGTACCAGAGCGGGCTCAGCCGACTCGGGCGCGAGTCGAGTTCGGCGAGGCGCTGCTCGCACCAGGCCAGGTGATCATGTTCCTCCTCGGCCGCGCGCTGCATTTGCGCTTCGTTGGCGGCAGTTCGTGCAACCGCCGCATGGCCCTGATAAAGGCCCTGTGCCGCGATTTCGCCGGCGTGGTTCACGCGCATCAGACCCGCGGCATGCGCCTTTTGCCGGGCAGTCAGTTCGGCATCGGCAATGCCTTCGGCAGGGTTTGGCCGGGCGGGCGAGCCGGCCGGAGCCGCAACGGTACGCAGCGCGTTATCAAGGCCCGCCAGCAGGCGGTCAAGCGGTGACAGATCACGGTCATGCATGTGCCGAATTATAGCAATCAGCCATTGTGCAACGTATACTGCGCGCCGATTTGCGAGGAGAGGCTTCATGAGCGCGTACAGTTTCCTGGTCATTGCAGCAGCGATACTGCTGGCGCCCGTCGTGGCTGCACAAGAGGAAGAGACCGAGAGCCCGTGGGCCGGCAAAGCCACCCTGGGTTATCTTGCGACGTCGGGGAATACCGAAAACACCAATCTCAACACGGGATTCGAGGTCGGTTACAAGGCGGGCGATTGGCAGCATTTGCTCAGCGCATTGGCGATCAATGCGACGGAAAGCAAGGTGACGACGGCCGAGGCCTATGAGGCGGGCTGGAAGAGTGAGCGCAACCTGTCGGAGAACAATTACCTGTTCGGTCGCCTGAATTGGCGCAAGGATCGCTTCAGTGGTTATGACACGCAGTTTTCGCAGACCGTGGGCTATGGCCGACGGCTGATCGATATCGATGCGCACAAGCTCAACGCCGAGATCGGTGCGGGTGCGCGACAATCAGACCTCGTCGACGGTACAACCGAGAGTGAGATGATCCTGCGCGCTGGTCTCGATTACACCTGGATCCTGAGCGAAACCGCCGAGTTTCGTCAGGATCTCGTCGTCGAGTCGGGTTCTGCAAATACTTATCTGGAGTCGATCACGGCGCTGTCGGCCAAGCTTGTCGGCAATCTGGCGTTAGTGGCCTCCTACACGATAAAGAACAACTCCGATGTGCCACCGCTGATTGAGAAGACCGACACGTACACGGCCTTGTCGCTTGAATACCTTTTCTAACATGCAGGTGCAGCTACGTAATTAACTGAAAAATAAAGGAAATTAAGGCACGCCGCGGCAAGCCCCTGGCGCGGCTGAGGCACCGGGACTGATTGCATCCGGGCGGTCCCTCAAGTAGAATCTCGCGCCTTTCGGCCATCCGGGATCGCGCGGCCGAATTGCACCTTTCCCCACGGAAATCGAAGCTAATGAAGACGTATTCTGCAAAACCCGCAGAGGTATGCCGCGACTGGTACGTGGTTGATGCGACGGGTAAGACCCTGGGCCGCCTTTCGACCGAGATCGCGCGCCGTTTGCGCGGTAAGCACAAGCCCGAATACACGCCACATGTCGACACCGGTGACTACATCGTTGTCGTAAATGCGGAAAAGATCCGGGTCACGGGCAACAAGCTCAAGGACAAGATGTATCATCATCACACGGGATACATAGGTAATCTAAAGTCGATCTCGCTCGAGAAGCAGCTCGACAAGGCGCCGGAGCGCGTTATCGAGGGTGCGGTCAAAGGCATGCTGCCGCGCGGCCCGCTCGGTCGGCAGATGCTGAAGAAGCTGCGCGTTTTCAAGGGCCCCGAGCATGACCACGCTGCGCAGCAGCCGATTACACTGGAAATCAACGTCTGAGGCCGGCGGCCGGAGACCAGAGGCAAATTGAATGACTGATACGCATTACTACGGTACGGGTCGACGCAAGACATCGACGGCTCGTGTATTCCTGAAACCCGGTGGCGGTGCCATTACGGTGAACAAGCGGCCGCTCGACACCTTCTTTGGTCGCAAGACGGCCCGCATGATCGTCCGGCAACCACTCGAGCTGATCAATATGACGAACCAGTTCGATGTCAACGTAACGGTCAAGGGCGGCGGTACGACCGGGCAGGCAGGCGCTATTCGGCATGGGCTGACGCGTGCGTTGATGCAGTATGATCAGTCACTGCGTCCCGCTCTGCGCAAGGCCGGGCTCGTGACCCGCGACGCTCGCGAAGTCGAACGCAAGAAGGTCGGCCTACGCAAGGCCCGTAAGGCAACGCAGTACTCGAAGCGTTAGGCTCGGACTACACCTGCGCCAGGATTGGGGGATCGTCTAGCGGTAGGACTGCGGACTCTGACTCCGCCAACCCAGGTTCGAATCCTGGTCCCCCAGCCAAAACCAAGCGGGTCCTCTTAGGGGCCCGTTTTTTTATCAATGAAATCGTTATCCCGGCGCCTCGAATTTGGCCCCACATCGGACCGCGTGTGCGAAAATACGCCCTCACCGACGACAGTCGAGCCGCCTCAAGACAATCGGAGAGCACCCCGTGAGTGATGACAACAAAAACGAAACTACAGATACGCCTGCAAGTAAAGATGCAGTGGTCGATCCTGTCCCCGAAGAGGACGAGCAGAACTCAACCCAAAGTGGTCCGGCATTCACAAAGGGGCCTGACCCGCTCGCCGGCCTTAAGAAGGGCGCCGGCGATGCGATGGCCAGCATGGAAGGAAAAACCGTGTCTATGAAAGTCTATGTCGGTACGATTGTAGGCGTCATCGTATTGATGCTGTTGGCGCGCTGCGGCGGATAGTAAGAATTATGCGACGGCAGTAATTTGGAAAATGGACCTGACACCATGTCGTGTTTGGTGGCGGAGAGTGATTTTCGAATCATATGCAGACCGAAATGGGCCCGTTCCCGCTGGTCGCCTAATGTCCGCTCTCACCAATAACGGACTTCGGAGCAGGCAAAGGCAGGGTAAATCGACCGGCCGTTAACGGCCAGAAGCGAACGCTCGTTCGTACAGACTTTCTCCCAATTGTCGTTTGACCGAAATGCTAGCAAGACGAGATTGAGCATGCCGTAGATGCCAGCCGATACAAAAAGCCGCGCGGCAATTCGTCTGGATTCACTTGACTTGAGTCTCGTAGCAATGCCAATAGATATTGCCGCTACGATCACGACTGAGAATACGGCCTACACAGCTTGACCAAATGCCAGATCGTAGTGGAGCTTGGCAAGCGGCCCCTTGAACTGACTGTCGCGACTGAATCAGTCGCGCTGGTGCCTGCTGTAGACGGCGCCGAAACGTTGCGCGATGTAGTTGGCGTCTTCGAATATCTGGCGCCACGCAGGATCTGAAGTGTCACTATGTGCTGGCTGACGCTTTACGATCAGATACTGAAGAATAGCGGGCAATGCGGCCAGTTCGGCCATTTCTCGGTCATCCATTATCTGCTCCTTATCAACTGCTTTTGCCGCCTAACGGTTCCGCTAGCCGCTATTTTGCCGGCTGATTGGACCAGAGCAGCCTAATTATAGTCTGTGCAGACGACGTCACTTGGTGCCGCGCCGAGGAATATTGCGCTGGATTCCAAATCTCCGCAGACGATATTGTCGCCCGAATTCGAGTGTATGTCGACGTTGTCGAATGCCAGCAAACCCGAGTCAAACTCTAACCGGATTCCTGAGCCGTTATTGTTATAGATCGACGCATTCTCAATTTGCACGCTCGAATGTAGATTGGCATCGATACCGTGGTTTAAATTTCCGTTTATCGCGGTCCCTTCTCCGATGCGAATCGAACCGGCACGCATTTCTATGCCATTCGCATTCGCGCTGACAGTTGCGTTATTGAGTAAGGCCGATGAACCATTCCACACAGAGATGCCCGTGCCAGGGTGAACGCTAACCTCAGAATTGGCGATGGTCACATGGCTGCCATCCAACGCCAGAATGCCGGTATCTAAGTTGTTCATTATGTGCGAATTGTTATCGACATGCAGGACAGACCAACTCACCACAATACCGGAATCATTGCCCGAGACCGTGCTGTCCGTAAGAAAGACGAAAGCGCCGCCAACTACTTCCAGACCGACGCCGTCGTTCTGGATTAGGTTGACATGATTGACCCGCGCCGACGATGAGCCACCCGAGACCAAAATGCCCCGCGCGGGACCAGTTACAGTGAGAAACTGGATTCGAGCGCCGCCAGCAAAAACCCTAATCGTGCCTTCAATTGCGGGCCCCGTGGGTCCAATATTGCCGTCGATCGTCACCATTGGTCTACGAATGGTGACATCTTCTCTGCAAATGCCGTTTATCGCGACTGTGTACCTACCGTGTGATGCAGCGGGCCCGGTATCAAGAGCGTCCTGGATAGACTGGCCTTTGTCGCAATTGACGGTCCTTTCAAGTGCGTTCGCTGGTGACGCCAACAGTCCGAAAACCAGAGCGGCAGCGCAAATTGCTGGGCAGTAAATGCTATTCATTATCGCCTCCTTTGCGGATCGTATTCTTGTCCGCGGTAATCGGCAGCCCGGCGATCTTGGGTCCTTCGGGGAGGCATGGATGGCTTCTCGGAGGAAGCGAGGACCCGTGGCTTTGCGTCTCCACCTTTCAGCAGATTTGCCTTTGTCACAATAATTATTCTCCACGCAGGGAAATCGGCGTCAATTCTGGGATGTACCTAAATCTAGAGGTGATCTAAGCGTAGTCAAACAAACATTTGCAACGGGTCAGTAGCCGCCCTCTAGGCCGATACTGGCCCAATGTCTGCTTTTGCACGCTTACCGGATGTTTCTGGGCAGGGGTTGCGGCGACCAATTGAAACCGCAGCCGAAACCAGCCCTACCTGTGCTTCTTTTTGTCTTGCCAATGACCAGCTTTTTGGCATCATCAGCGCGTGGAAGAAAAAGACATCGAATCTACGCTGCTTAACGCCGTTCGGGAGTTCATGAGGCTGGAGTCGGCCGGGGGCATCCTGCTACTGGCATCCGCTGCGCTTGCACTTGTCATTGCCAACACACCGCTATCTCACTATTACGATTCTCTGCTTGGGACAATCGTAGCCGTTCAGGTGGGCGAGTTCGCGGTCAACAAACCTCTGTTGCTGTGGGTCAACGATGGCCTTATGGCCGTGTTTTTCTTTTTAATCGGCCTCGAGGTAAAGCGGGAAATCATGGAAGGGGAATTATCGTCTCCGTCGCAAGTCGTTCTCCCCGGCATGGGCGCGATCGGCGGGATGGTGGTTCCCGCGGCAATCTACGCCTGGTTCAATTGGGGGGATTCGATCGCTCTCGACGGTTGGGCGATACCTGTGGCTACGGATATTGCGTTCGCACTTGCATTGTTAGCGACCTTCGGTGCGCGAGTACCTACGAGTCTCAAAGTCTTCTTGCTAACCCTGGCAATCTTCGACGACCTTGCAGCCATCGCGATTATTGCCGTTTTCTATTCACAAGATCTGTCCCTCGCTGCATTGATAGTCGGCGCCGTCATACTGGCGGTCGCGGTCGGCATGAATCGTTTGGGAGTTACCCGGACATCGACTTACGTGCTGCTCGGTGTCGTACTTTGGGTCGCCGTATTGAAATCGGGGGTGCACGCGACGTTTGCAGGCGTGCTCATTGCATTTTGCGTTCCCATGCGCGACCAAACGGGAGCGTCACCACTGCGCCTGTTGGAGCATGATCTTCACGCTCCCGTGGCGTACGCAATCCTGCCGATTTTCGCATTTGCGAATGCCGGTCTGTCCTTGGCAGGTCTGTCACTTGCGGAAATCGCGCATCCCGTGACAATGGGCGTCATAGTGGGATTATTGTTAGGAAAGCCGGTCGGAATTCTGATCTTCGTCGGCCTCGCGGTTGCCCTTGGGCTGGCGCAACTGCCAAGAGGAGTGAGCTGGTCGCAGGTCTTAGGTGTGGCATTCGCTTGCGGAATCGGCTTCACCATGAGCCTGTTTATTGCTGGGCTGGCGTTCGAGCACGGTAGCGGCGCGTACTTCAGCGGCGATCGACTTGGAATCTTGCTCGGTTCTGTGCTGTCCGCTCTGATCGGTTTCGCATGGCTCTACTTCAGTTTGCCGAAATCAGCGCAAGCAGATTGACCGTCCGGCAAGCGTCACCAGCCGACCGTCGATAGTTCGGTTACCAATGATACAAGGTGAGTGTCTGACTTACTCGATCCGTTCAGTCAGCCGATTAGCTGGTCAGGGAATCCTGGCCGATCCAGAATCGATTGATGCGACGGGTCAAAAAGTCTGGTCGCAGTCCGCCGGAAATCCGTGCCGAAGCCTCCTGGTAAGGGCCCACGAAGCGTATTCGGGCCGGCAACAGCGGAGCAACGCGACGAATCCGCCGAAATGCCTTTCCTGAGCGTCTCGCCGAGGCTTCGTCAGTCGGCAGGTTGAACCCCTGTCGTAACTGCTCTGGCAAGAGCTCGGCGGTGACGTCGCGCAGCCACTGTGGAATCGGCAGCCCGCCGGGTCGTTCGAACAGAAGAAAGCGCGCCGTCGCACGTGCTTCGGAAGTAGGCCTCATCCAGGGCTGCCGGACGTAGTCGTCGAACCGCCGGGTCAGTGCTGCCCAACGTCCGGGTGTCAGCGTTTCCGGAATCCCGAACAACGCCGCAAATCGGGCGACATCCCGTGCATAATCATCTTTTTCGCTCTCCGCCTGGGTGCCGAAGAGACGTTCGTATACCGACATCGATGTATGCCAGAGCGTTAGATGGACCCAGAGCAATGGCCCAACCGTGTTTGCCGCATAGCTTAACCCCAGATCTGCCTCGGCCGGCAGTGGCCCGGTGATACGCTCATGGACGGCGCGAACCTTACGCGCGCGCGACAGTGCCTGTTCCGTCGTTCCGAATAGCATGGCGTAGACACTTGCAAAAGTCCGGTGAAATCGTGCGAAGGGGTCCTGTCGCGTGTCCGAGTGCTGCGCAATCGCGGTGCCCACCATCGGGTGGGCCAACTGCAGCAAGGATGCGCAACCCGCGCCAAGGAATAGCAGGGACTCCCGATTGATTTTCCAGACCGTGCTCGTCGGGCCGAACAGCCCGATCGAGTCATCGGGCGCGCTTGCAGCAACGTCCGCCAGCCTCGATTCGAATGCTGTGGTATCGATTTGAGTGTCGAGCGCGTCCAAATCAGGAGCCTTCGGGCTATCGTCTACTCGATGGACTATATCTCAGCCGCTGTAGTTCTGCGCGGAGGATCCAGCACTGCCAGCTGTCGTTCGCAGCCGCATGTCCGCTTCCTGCGTAGGACCAGGATGACCGATGAGCGCCGAATAACTTACCGTGACAAGCGGGCAACAAGGTCCGGTTCTGAGTTATCGTCGGCGCCGCCGCCTGGATCCGCAGGCTGCAAACATGGAAGCACTGATGTATCGGCCGATAGCCGGAGTTAGGAAGAACCGGCTTCGTTGGCTAACGTAAACGCCTTCTTTAGCCAGTATGAAGATCGAATCCGCCTCTCGTCCCGCCGACCGCCAAAAGCTTCAAAAGCAAACCAGTCGGAACCAAATTCTTCCTGGCATACGCCTCCATCGGCGAGTGCATCCGTCGCGCAGCCCGGCAGGCGGAACGATAGCTTCCACATATCGATGGCAAAAGCGAAGATAACGCCGGAATTCGCATACAGGAACCAGTATGCGAAATTTGCGTTATCCGGACAGTAACTGTGCGCTTCGGGAATCTCCTTGGCCAGAACGAGGAGTTCCTCGGCAAGATCACCATGCGCCGAAAATGGGTACTTCGCTTCCAGGAAGCCAAGTATGCCTGCATTAGCCGGGTGCGAGAATCGCTGGCCAAGATCGATGTCGGCAGGCCAGGTAGACAATGCTAATAGCGCCTCCGGTATTGTCTGAATGGTTGACTCTACTTAATGGTGATGTCGTGCTTTATGCAACTTTGCATCATGAGTCCGAAAGTGGTCGCTGAACCAACGCTCGAGGTCGACAGATAACTGCGCTTCGTTAAAAACACCGTCGTCCTCCACTTCATCCATGATCTCGCGGAGATCATCCAGCAAAGTCTCGTGATCCTGCTTGTGTTCTGGCAGAGCAGGGTAGTGCGCCTTGCGCATCATCTTTTCTTCGAGCGCGAAATGAGCAGCGATCTGTGCATATATCTCGCCCAGGGACTCGAGAATCGTATCCTGTCCCGCGCCTTTATGCATGGCTTCATGTAGGTCGTTGATCATCTCGATCAGTTCGCGATGCTCGTGATCGACTTCGGGCACACCGACTTTGAACGAGTCTTTCCAGTCTATTAACGTCATCGCGTGCTAAAGCCCCCTGTTTCCTCCCTGAATGTGATCGTCAGGTAGCGTCCGGGTTCAAGAACGACATCTTCAGTGTAAGTGTAGTCCCATCCGTCCGCGCGAGCCGAATCCCGGAGTCTCGCCACAATGCGGTGTGACCCTGCTGGCACGTCGAATCGTTCATAGATCGAAGCCGGACCATCCTCCCATACTCCGGACGGCTGCGCCTGAAGCCGCAGTGTCTGCTGGCCATCGACGTCGAGTTCCAGTATCAATGGCAGGCGCCGACGCTCGCATTTCAGTTCCTGCCGCATGTTCGGCGCCAGCGCGGCGATTTCCTGCGGTGAGAGACGCACGCAAGGCTCAGTTCGATCGGCTGCGTGGCTTAGTGAGACTTTGACGACCGCCGCCTCAGGCGACGCATAATCGTAGCGCGGCCAGAACGAGAAATAGCCAGTCATCAGCGCAAACGCCGCGTATGCGGCAACCTGCAGCGTGTATCGCAGCGCATTAGCCATGTCGCGACCTCTGCTTTCGAGTATACGGCGGCAGCTTTTGCAGTGAAGTCATGAAGTCGGTCAACGCCCGTTGGCGGCGCCGCGCGCTGCCACTCGGCAACCAGCTCAGATTGAGACGCTCGCGTGGCACCCGCTGGCGCAGATACGGATCGCGCCGACCGCTCATGCGCTGCCGGGTCCACTCGTCGCCCAGCCGGTAATAGCAGTCACCCTGCGCGCAACCCGCAAGCATAACGCCGTCCGCCAGGTTGCGTGACACGACGAAGTCGATGAATGCGGGCGGCAGCATTGCGACGCAGGGCATCGATATCACCTTGCTCCCCGCGCCATCAAGCGTCTCCGCATTCGCATGTTCGCAGGCATATATCAGCACTCGTGATTCGCCACTAAGACCCGCGGCCGCCGCCACGGTGCTCTCGCGTAATCCCGCAATCGGGTGATCGGGCAATTCGATGCCCGGCACCATGGCCGAGACACGTCGAAACGGCGTTGCCGTCGGGCAGGCGCCGGCGCAAATGCCACAGCTCGTGCAGTTGTCCGCGTCAACGACTGCTTCGGCGGCGAACGCAGAACCGTCGCTCCGAGCGCCCATTGTGATCGCGCTGAACGGGCAGTCGTCGAAGCATCGCCCGCAACCGTTGCAATTATCGAGGCTGACGGCGGCGACCGGCGAGGCCTTTGCCGGTGGCACCCACGGTAACAATGCAAGGAAGACGGAGCCAAGCACGAGTATCAGCCAAAGTTGGCCACCGGGCAGCACATCGAGCAGCGGATAGGCAGCGAGGTAGTACCAATCGAGATTGACAGACGCCGGCACCACATCGAGATCGGCAGGTCCCTGGCTTACGGCCGGATAGATGAGCGACAATGCCAGCAATGTGATCGCCGTGCCGATCGCCAGCGATCGCGGTGGATTGACTCGCGCTCTTGCGTGCCGCTGAATATGCAGCCACATCAAAAACAGCATGAACAATGGCGCGAAGATGTGCATGAAAACCATCAGCGTGAAAAATCGGCCGCCGAGAGTCGCGCTGTTGAGGAAATTATTTGCAATCGGCTCGGCGAAAATAGGCAGCGTATCGAGCCATTCGCTGGTTGCTATGGCTATATACTGCGCCAGCTTGTCCCACACGAGCCAGTACCCGGTAATGCCACACACATAGACAAACCACAGGACCGGCACGCCCGTCAGCCAGGCGAAAAAGCGTTTGCCCCGCAATCGATCGAGCGAAAACTCCCTGAGAATGTGCAGGAAGACCACGATCACCAGTGCATCCGAGGCATAGCGATGCAGGCTGCGCATTATGCCTGCCGCGTACCACTGTTCGTGCGTGATGTATTCGACGGACGCGTAAGCGTCGGTGATCCCTGTGTCAAAAAAGACATAGAGATAAATTCCGGTGGCCGCGACTATCCAGAAGAAATACCAGCCGAGCGCTCCGAGATTTGCGAGCGGATTGTTACTCTGGCCGAAGCCCCAATCGAATATCGCCTCCGCGCGTGCAAACAGGAGCCTGAGGGCGCGTTTCAGAAGCGCCATTGAATCGAGGTCACCGCGCGTGTCTCCATTCGCTGACGATGAAAATGAGGATTGCGCCGAGGCAAAGAAGACCAACCAGAATCGTCATGAAAATTGAATAATCGAATTCGTAGCGTCCGCTGTTGGGATCATAGACCGTGCAGAATAGCTTAAAAGTGTCTACCCAGTGCTCGATGAAACCTGCCTCAGCTGGCGTATCAAAAACGAGTTCCTTGAGCGGCTCCACAAGGGACGGCGGATCGAAATCCTGGCCGTAGACCTGTCTGTACACGACGCCATCGGCGTCGACGATCGTCGTCTGCGATAAATGGTCGAAGCCCTTGGCGCTCGGAAAGAACTGAAAACCGACAGCCTTACTCAGGGCTTCGACAGAGGCCTCGTCGCCGCTCAGGAAGTGCCAGCCGGCTAGATCGATACCCTTGGCGGCCGCATAGTGGCGCATGCGCTCGGGCGTGTCGATCTGCCAGTCGAAGCCGACTGTGATGACGTTAAAAGCGTCCTCGCCCAGCGCGTCGCGGGCGATCTCGACCGTTTCCGCAACGTTTTGCGTGATCAGTGGACAAACATGGTGGCAGCTCGTGTAAATCATGCTGACAATCAGCGGTTTGCCGCGCAAAGATTGCAGGTCGAACGACTGTCCCGCAACGTCACGAAACGCGTAATTGCCGATTGCTCCGCCGATCGCACCCTGACTGATCGCGAGTGCGGCTTCACGATTGTAATCTTGCTGCGCTGCGAGCGGCGCCGCCGGGAGCACGACAAGGAAGACGACGCCGAGCGCGGCTACGATACGCATGCTGTTCCCGGGCCGGCTAGCTTAACGGCCAAATCTCGGAGAGATACTTCCAGTTCACGAAATAATAGAGCACGAACGCGACGAAGAAGATGCCAACGAGGAAAGCAGTTCCCGGTATACGCAGCGTCTCCGAACTGCCGTAATGGCTCACTGCTGCCGCCTGCGGCGGCACATCGGGATAGGCCGGTTTCTCGTCCTCGCCGAGGCGCCTGCCGAAGAACACTGAGCCTACAACGATAACGATGAACATTAACCCACCCAGAGCCGCAAGTACGGCGAAGATGCCGTTCAGACCCATCATGAGAAATGCTGCCGACGGATAGTCGAAAGGCAGTTGGGCGTCGGCAAACGTCATATCCCAGTGGCGCCGCGAAACCCCGAGCGTGCCGGCACCCATCATGAACACGGATATGCCGGCAACGCCGATACCGAAAATATACGGCTGCAACATGGCCAGTTTTTTCATCATGAGTTCGCGGCGAAAAATGAGCGGCACGAGCAAATAAGTGATCGCCATGAATGCCAACGTCGTACCGGCCACGACGGTGCCATGGAAATGGCCTGGGACATACAGCGTGTTGTGCATGATCAGATTGATCTGCTCGGTGCCCATCACGACACCGGAAATGCCGCCGATGAAGCCGAAGAACACGAGTGACATGAACATTCCGGCGAACGCCGGATTACTCCAGGGAGCCTTACGCAGCCACTCGAACAGGCCTTTCGTCAGTCCGCGTGCACGCTGTGCTGCTTCAATGGAACCTGGCACGGTCATGCCGTGAACCATGCTTCCCAGCACGGCGAGATACATCGCATAGCTCGTGTTGAAAATCTTCCATTCCGAACTGAAGCCCGGCTCCACGAGCATATGATGTGCGCTCGCGAGTTGCAGGAACAGTATGTACATCAGGAACGCCGTTCGGCTGACTTTTTCTGACAGTGGCTTGGCGCCGAACACCATCGCGGCGATTGCATACCAGACCGCGACATGTGCGGATACGTTGATCTGCTGGGACGAATGACCCATGCCCCACCAGATAGTCTTGTATACGAGTGGATCGATATGGGAAATCAATCCCAATGACCAGAACAGCGTCGGTATCAGGATGATGGCTCCCGATGCGATCGTGAAGATAGCGATGATGGCGGCCGTCAGCGCGCCGAAGGTTACGAGCGGAATCGAGCCTGCATAGGTCTTGTCACGTTTCGCGATGACCAGCGTGCCGAAAAAAACAAAGCAGCCGATCAGTGCACCGACGGCAAACAGAATAATTCCCAGGTAAAAAGGTGGCTCCGCCATCATCGGCACGTAGGACGTAAACATGACGCTGGACTGCCCGCGCAGCACAGCAACATTCGTGATCAGTGCGCCTGCCAGCATCAGGCCAAAGCCGGCCCAGGCCCATTTGGGCCCGGCCAGTCTCGAGTTCAGCAGAACCGCCGAGGCGAAATAGAGTATTGCCATCTCGAAGAAGATGATCCAGACGAGCAGCACATCGAGACCGTGGGCGGTCAGCGCGAGGTAGAACCAGTCTGCAGGGAGGAAATGTACGCCTGGCCAGCGCGTCAACGCGACCAGCAGGCCGAAAAAGCCGCCGATGGCGAGGAACACGACAGCGACAACAGCGTTCGCCTTAATGAGCCGCTCGGCCGCTCGATCAACGCCGAGACCGGTGGTGGGGCAGGTGCGAAAATCGACAAGGTTAGTCATGGCTGCATCCTCCCTACTCGACGACGTAGATCTTGCCCACCATCATATGGTGGCCGATCCCGCAGAATTCATTGCAGACAACCCCGAACTCGCCGGCTTGATCAGGCCTGAGCGTGATGACCATTTCATAGCCGGGGTGGACCTGCACGTTTATGTTGACGGGCTGCAGCGAGAAGCCATGTTGCCAGTCCATCGATGACAGATGCAGGCGGTAGCTCTGGTCCTTTTCGAGTTCCAGGATTGGCCACCATTGCCAAAGCCGCGCAATCAGGTAGACGTCGCCACCAGCCGGCGGATGCACGACCGGGAAGCCGTTTTCCTCCCTGACCTGGTACTCATCGATCATGTCCTGAGTGTATTGGGCAAATCGCTGTGCCTTGATTTGGTAAGCCTCACTGGAGAGGTTCTGCTCACCAGCACCGTGCCAGTAAATCATCATGGAGAACATGATGAGGCCCCAGACGAAAGCGACGACTATCCAGATCAATTCAATCCTGGCAATAGGCTGCCGCCACCAGATTCTCTCACTTGGTGGAGTGATGGCCATGGCTTGTCTCCCTTCAGTCCGCGATCGGAATCTGGGTGATCTCGATAATGCCCCAGATGATGTAGAAAACCGCCGGAACGGCGATACCAAGGACCAATAGCAAAAACGGGTTATCGAGGACCCGCTGCATCAGCGGAATGGACTCCTGACTTGCCGGATCCGGTGCGTCGCCGGAGTGGTCGTTCTCAGTCATTGATTGGCCCCCCAGTTGTACGTTTTATATGCGTTTTACGCACTACCCACAACATTTTAGCTTAATTCTAAGCTCCTGGTGAATCAGGGATTCTCCGTATAGACCCGAATCAGGTTAAAGCTGATCAGGGCGAGCGTCAGTAGGATACCGAAAAATAGCAAAGAGCGGTATTCGAAACGCCGGCCCACAGCCACCTCGATGCGTTCCACGATCCAGTTGGACAACAGATACAAAAGAGCGGCGACCAGCGTGAAAAAGACGATCTGCAATGGAGTTACCGTTCGTCAGGCGCGCATTTCCCTGACGCCAGTGTCGTCGCCGACCAACAGAATATCGGCCGCGCGGTTGGCAAAAATTCCGACCGTGATAATGCCCGGAATCTGATTCAGCCGACTCTCCATTTCGAGCGGATTGCCGATCGAAAGGTCGTGAGTATCGAGAATGTGATTGCCGTTATCGGTGACGAAGCCCTCGCGCCAGATCGGCTGAGCGCGCATTTTGAGCAGTTGGCGCGATACGAATGTCTGCGCCATGGGCAGCACTTCGATCGGTAGCGGCAATCCCCCGAGCATGCCGACCAGCTTCGAATCGTCAATGACGCATACGAACCGTCTGGCCGCGCCGGCCAGTACCTTTTCCCGAGTAAGTGCGCCGCCGCCGCCTTTGATCAGCTGTAATCGCTTATTGGATTCGTCGGCGCCATCGATGTAGAGGTCGAGATCGCCGACCTCATTCAGCGTCGACACTTGGAAGCCTTGCTGTTCGAGTAGCTCTGTCGACGCCCGGGAGCTTGATACAATTTTTTCGATTCGATCACGTACCGATGGCAGTGCCTCGATCACATGTTTCACCGTCGAGCCCGTGCCGACACCCAGGGCCGTCCCGGGTTCGATGAACTCTAGGGATGCCAGAGCTGCGCTGCGTTTCTTGTCCGAGGTGTCCATGCTGATCCGCTAGTTTACAACGAAATAAGACCGCGCTAGTCGCGTCGGATATAAAAAAGTGCCCGCAGACGCGGGCACTTTTGTTGCACAGGAAGAAGACCGTTCTTCCTCAGGCTCTAGCAGCCGGTGCTACTTTTTGCGGGATGCTTTCCGCTTGGTAGCCTTGCGCTTGGTAGCCTTGCGCTTCGTCTTCCGCTTAGCCTTTCTCTTGGCTTTCTTCTTGGTCTTGCGTTTAGTCTTACGCTTGGCTTTCTTCTTCGCCTTGCGCTTGGTCTTGCGCTTGGCTTTCTTCTTCGCCTTGCGCTTGGTCTTGCGCTTGGCTTTCTTCTTCGCCTTGCGCTTGGTCTTACGCTTGGTCTTCTTCTTAGCTTTACGTTTCGTCTTACGCTTCGCTACTTTGCGTTTAGCCTTTTTCTTGGCTTTCTTTTTTGTCTTGCGCTTAGCGACGCGACGCCGTTTTGGCGCAGCCTTCTTTCTCGTTACCTTGCGCTTCTTCGCGACCTTCCGCTTAGAAGCTTTTTTCCTAGACTTCTTCTTTGTAGCCATCAGTTTTCTCCGTGTCGGGTACCCGGCGTTGAGTATATACAACCAAAACGAAAAATCCAGCAAGTCAAGTGACGTACGTACCACTTTTTAAAACACGTTTTTGGGCTGTTTTGACGGCCAAGAAAACGAAATTGTGACCAAGTCGACGTAACGAATCCTACGATTCGTTTCTGGTGTCGATCGCCGGGCGGAAATTGCTATGGAAAAAACGCCAGTTCGTGGCTTTCGGAAACGCTGCCGATACGTAGTCGCTGATCGAAAAACGTCGCTGAATAGCGACGCGTACCGTGTACTGCAAACGATCAGTGGCACTTCTGGAGCGTTGATTATTTTTCGCTGATTACGCGATAAAGCCGTATATCCCAAGGGTTTGGCACGATTTTCTCGACTTTCTGGCAGTCGAATGCGACCCCGAAAAGTTTAGGTCGCAACCAGCGCCGACGGTGTTTTAGAAAAGCGAAACAGCGATCAAAATAACCGCCGCCCATGCCGATACGACGACCTTCATCATCATAGGCAACCAAGGGGGTGACAACGAGATCGAGGTTGGGCGCTGCGATTTCATCTGTCGCGACGGGCTCCCAAATTCCGTAATGGTTCCTTTCCAGCGTCGTGTCGGGTCGTAGTTGCCGGAATATCATCCCGCCGCGTAGATCGGTTACCGGACAAAAAACGCGCTTTTTTGCGCGCCATGCGCGCGTGATGACCAGGGTGGGGTCCACCTCGTCATCCATCGGCAAGTAGCAACCGATGTGGCGTGCCGCGGCGAACTCGTGACAGCGGATGAGTTTTCTTGCGATTAAAGTTGACGCCGCGCTCCGCTCAGCAGCACTCATCGACCGCCGGGATTTGATTGCGTTTCTGCGCAATCGATCAATCGAAGTCGACTGTTTGCCCTTTGCGCCCAAACTAATCCTGAATCAGCGATTGATTAAGAGGAGGCGCCTCCCGCCTGTGCCGCTACCAACCATCGCTCTCGAACCGGAGCAACAGGTGGGGCCAGCCGTGGCAGCAATAGGCTTGCTGAAAAATCAGCCCTGCTCAAATGCTGCCGACAGTGCACGACCCCGAGGTAAAGATTTAGGGTCGAAAGGTATCCAGGTCGATATCGAACACTGCAGGAGGCGCCATATCAGTTGTCTTGACCTGCACGTCAGAAATCCAGTTGCTGCGATCCGCCCAAGACGCTTTCAACGCGGTCCGCGATCAGTTTGAGGCGGTTGCTGACATCGCCCTCGAGTTGCCGGTCGCGGGCCTGCGCATGCAACAGGTCGTTAGCCATATTGAGCGCCGCCATTACTGCAATGCGGTCCAGCCCGACAATGCGGCCGCTATCACGAATCTCGCGCATCTTCGCATTCAGCACTTCCGCTGAATCCAGCAGGTCGGTGCGTTCATCTGCAGGGCACGCGACCTGGTATTCCTTATCCAGAATTCGCACGCTGACCTGGGCAAATGGTTCGTTCATGTTCCTAGGACCCCTGTTCCATTGCTTTGAGTCTGCCGATCATAGCCTCGACACGGGCACGAACCTGCTCGTTCTTCTGCAACAGATTGGCGCGCTCGGCCGTCAATACGTCCTGGCGCTGTTTGAGCGACTTGTTCTCGTCCTGCAGCTGGTCGCAGACGCGTACCAGTGCATCGACCCGTTTCTCAAGTCGTTTCAGTTCGTGCTCAAAGGTTGCATTCATATCGCGGGCCATAAAAGCAATATAGACACGCACATCCACAGAATCAATCGCCAATTCCGGGGAATCGCTGCCGACATGGCCTGAGACTGCTTTACGTGGGATCATTAGCGGCGCAGTCAATTGGCGAGAGACGCCTGATGGAGCAAGGTATCGACCACGACGCTTTGGATGCGGCGCTGCGACGCTGTGGATCCAGCTGGGATGCGGCACAGACGCATGGGCTGTTGTCGGGACGGCTCGCGATCGCTGGCGTGGACGGTGGTATTGACTGGCTCGCGCAGGTCCTCGCAGGCACGGAAGGGGCCGCTCGACAGAGGACCGAATGCGAGGCGATGCTGAAGATCCTCTTTGAATCTACCTACAGCCAGTTATCGGAGCGCATGTCCGAGTTCGAGCCTCTGTTGCCCGATGACGAAGACACGGCTGCGGTTCGCGCGACCGCGCTCGCGCACTGGTGCGAAGGCTTTCTTCACGGCCTGGTATCGGCCGAACATGGCGCGGCTCTCAAGGAACACCTTGCCGCCGAGCCACTTGCCGACATAATAAAGGACATGCTGCAAATCACGCGTGCAACAACCGACGCTAATGGCCATAGCGAATCCGATGAGGAAGCCTATGCAGAGCTCGTGGAGTACCTGCGCGTCGCTGCACAGTTAACTTACGAAGAACTGGCAGACATTCGCCCTAGCGGCGCAGATGCAGTGCATTAGGCGGGGTAGATGAACAGCAGGGAATTTGCGCGGCGCAGAAATCAGCTCATGCGCATGGTCGGACAGGGTGGTATCGCGATACTGCCGGCTGCGCCCATTCGGACACGAAGCCGTGATGTCGAATACCGTTTTCGGCAAGACAGCGACTTTTACTACCTGACTGGGTTCGCGGAACCGGATGCTGTGGCTGTAATCGCTCCCGGGCGTGATAGCGGCGAATACCTGTTGTTCTGCCGCGAGCGCAATCCCGATAAAGAGCGGTGGGATGGCAAACGCGCGGGACCCGATGGTGCTATTGAGGAATTCGCTGCCGATGACGCGTTCCCGATCGAGGACATCGACGAGATTCTGCCGGGCATCATGGAGACCTGCAGTCGTGTGTACTACACGATGGGCCTTTACGCCGATTTTGATTCACGTATCGCGGACTGGGTGAATTCTTTGCGCTCGCGCGAGTCAAAAGGTGTGCATACGCCACAGGAATTTGTTGCGCTTGACCATCTTCTGCACGATATGCGTCTATATAAGAGTCGGGCGGAGATCTCGGCGATGCGCAAAGCGGCAAAAGTTGCAGTCAAAGCGCATACAAGGGCTATGCAAATGGTACGTCCGGGTCTCTACGAGTATGAAGTCGAGGCCGAGTTCCTCAGCGAGTTTCGCCGGCACGATGCCTGGCTTTCCTACAGTCCGATCGTTGGTACCGGCGCCAACGCCTGCACACTCCATTATGTCGACAACAACGCGTGCCTGGCGGCCGGAGATCTGTTGCTTATCGACGCCGGTTGCGAGCTTGATTACTACGCTTCGGATGTGACGCGGACTATTCCGGTCACTGGCCGCTTCAGTCCGGAGCAGCGCGCAGTTTACGAGATCGTGCTCGAGGCGCAGCTGGCGGCGATCGACAAAACATGCAAGGACAATCACTGGAATGAACCGCACGACGCCGCGGTTCGCGTGATAACGAAGGGCCTGAGGAAGATCGGCCTTCTCGACGGGACGTTGCCGCGACTGATCAAGGATGGCGCGTATCGGGAGTATTTCATGCATCGCACCGGGCACTGGCTTGGCATGGATGTACACGATGTCGGTGATTACAAAGTCGGCGATGAGTGGCGCCTGCTGGAGACGGGCATGGTCACAACCGTCGAGCCCGGTATCTACATTCCGGCGAGCCGCAAGGTGCCGGCACGCTGGCGCAATATTGGCATTCGCATCGAGGACGACGTCGCCGTTACGAGCAAGGGCCCTGACGTGTTGAGCAAGGGGCTGGTCAAGGATCCGGACGAGATCGAGTCGTTGATGCAAAACTGATGGCGAGTTCTACAATCGACAACCAGTACGATATCGTTATCGCCGGTGGCGGCATGATCGGTTCGAGTCTTGCACTCGCCCTGGCGCCTCTGGGCCTCCGCGTCGCGATTGTTGAAGCCATTCCCAGGTCCGCCGAGGCTCAACCCAGTTTCGACGATCGCTCAACGGCATTGTCACGCAGTTCACAACGTTTGTACGAGGCGTTAGGGCTCTGGGATGACATCGCCGCCGCCGCAACGCCGGTCACGCAAATTCATGTTTCGGACCAAGGCCGGTTTGGCTTTTCTCACATCGATGCCGAAGAGCAGGGCGTCGAGGCGCTCGGCTATGTTGTCATCAATCGTGTACTCGGCAATGTCCTGCACCGAGCGCTCGACGACATAGAGGACCTGGAGATACTGTGCCCTGCGAGCATGGTGGGTGCGAATCCGGGGCCGGAGCAAGTTGTCGCCTCGGTCGAGGACGGTGAAGGACGGCGCCGGGACATCGAGGGCCGTCTGCTGGTCGCCGCCGACGGCGCCAGGTCATCTGTACGCGAGATGCTTGGCATATCGGCGAAGCTCGTGAGATATGGGCAATGCGCGGTGGTCGGCAACTTGTCGACCGAGAAATCGCTCGCCAATTGCGCCTATGAACGGTTTACCGGGCAGGGACCGCTGGCGCTCTTGCCTCTAAGTGAGGGACGGGCCGGCTTCGTCTGGACCGTACCGGAGCACGATGCGAATCGAGTGCTTGCATTGGACGATCCGGCGTTTCTTGACGAGCTTCAGGACAGCTTCGGTTACCGACTGGGGGCGTTCTCCCGCGTCGGGCAGCGTACCGCCTACCCTTTGACGTTGAGCAAAGCGCGGCGCCTGACTGCTCCACGGTCGGTGCTGGTCGGCAACGCGGCCCACGGATTGCATCCGGTCGCTGCCCAGGGATTCAATCTTGGCTTAAGAGATGTTGCGGCATTGTGCGATTGCATTGCCGATACCATTGCGGCAGCGAACGACGACGCTGACATTGGAGCTGCCGACATTCTTGAACGATATACGGCGTGGCGGCGCGGTGACCAGCGAAAATTGCTTGGATTCACCGATGGACTCGTGCGTCTGTTCGGACTCTCGAGCCCGCCGGTACGTATGCTGCGCAATATCGGTATGCTCGGCTTCGATCTCGTTCCCGGAGTGCGCTCGCAATTCGCCCGGCACACGATGGGACTTGCCGGGCGTTTGCCCCGGCTGTCACGGGGAGTACCGTTGCCGTGAAGGAGCGTTTTGATATCGTCATCGTTGGTGCGGGCATCACCGGGCTGACAATTGCGGCATTGCTGACCAAGAGCGTATGCAGCGACAGGCTGCGTCTGAGGCTGGTCGATGCTGGCGTCAGGCCCCGACATCGACCTGATGATGACATAGCGCTGCGAGTTTCAGCGATCGCGAGCGGATCGGTCGCATTACTCGACGGCATCGGCGCCTGGTCCTATATTCGCGAGACGCGCGCGTGTCCTTACGATCGCATGCGTGTCTGGGACGCATCGACCTCGGTCGATGGTCCGGCAACGTTACGCTTTGATGCGGCCGAGTTCGCAGTTGCACAACTCGGTTTCATTGTCGAAAACGTATTACTGCAGCACGCGATCCTCGATGTTCTGGATGCTGCAGATATCGAGCTGGTGTTTTCCGCGCCGATTCTTTCGTTGCAAAGGCATGACAATCGCTATCGGCTGCAGCTCGAGGGCGCAGGAAAGCTGCAGGCGGACCTGGTTATCGGTGCAGACGGCGCACAGTCGTTCGTAAGGCGAAGTGTCGGTATCGAGACGCGTGACTGGCCGTACGGACAGTCAGCGTTTGTGACGCACCTGCAACCGCAGGAATCGCATCGCCATACCGCGCGGCAGCGTTTCCTCGCCGACGGCCCGCTCGGCATGCTGCCTTTATGTGACGGCCGGGTGTCCATTGTCTGGTCGACGACCGCGAACCTCGTTGAGCGAGCGATGTCGGCCAGCGATGCTGACCTCGGGCGGCTGCTCAGCGAGTTATCGGATCATGTACTTGGGGAACTCGGGACACCGGGCCCGCGGGGCGCATTTCCCTTGTGTGCGCGACACGCACAACAATATGTGCTGCCAGGCGTTGCTCTCATCGGCGACGCGGCGCATGCTGTGCATCCGCTCGCCGGGCAGGGTGCAAATCTCGGCCTGCAAGACGCTGCAACATTGGCCACGGTTATCGAAGCTGCGCTCGCGAACGGCGAGTATCCGGGCGACCGACCGGTGCTGCGCCGCTATGAGCGGGCACGCAAGGGGGCGAACGCAACGATGCTGCACTTTATGACAGGTCTCAATTATTTGTTTGCGACAGACTCGGCGCTGCTCAGAGAATTGCGCACAACCGGAATGCGTCTTTTCAATCATAGCGGGCCGATTCGTGAGCAAATGGTAGGCGTCGCACTCGGCACTGGGCGATAAAACCGGGGTCCCTCGATGAAGCAACAATACGTCTACGGCCTCGCTGCGTTGCTAACAGTCGTCGGCCTGTCAGTTTTTATCTATAAGTGGCAAGTGCTCGGTTTTCCGATCAGCGAGGATCAGGAGACACCGGTGTGGACGATCGAGTCGGCAATCCGCTTTGAGAGCGGGCCCGGTTCGATCAAGGTGAATTTGCACATTCCGACATTGACGCCCGGTTTTCGCATGCTCAATGAGAATTCGGTGTCCCGAGGTTACGGCTTCAGTCTGAACTACGGTTCCGGAGGTCGCGAAGCGCAGTGGGCGATACGTCGCGCTGACGGCCCGCAAACGATCTACTACCGCATCTCCGTGTATGAGGATCCACGGAGCGACCAGTCCGACACGACGCCACCCTTTCCGCCACCGCCCGTGATCAACGAGCCGTTCAAGACGGCCGTCGACGTCATCGTCGCGGATGTCAAAGAGCAATCGGCCGATACGGCGTCATTTACGTCCGAATTGCTGCGCCGTATGAACGATCCGTCACCCGGCCCGAATGTCGAATTGCTGTTGTCGAACGCCCAGGACTACGCGTCATTCGTTACGAGTATGACAACAATACTGGCGTCTGCGCGCATACCGGCACGTATCGTGCGCGGATTCGAATTACAGGGTCGACAACGCGATGCCGAGTTGCTCGCGTGGCTTGAGGTTCATGACGGTGTTCGCTGGCGTTATTTCAATCCGTTGACGGGCGAAGAGAGCCTGCCGGATCGCTTTCTGATCTGGTGGCGCGGCAACGAACCGCTGATAAATGTCGAGGGCGGCAGCAACGTTCAGGTCAGCTTCGCGGTGCAGGAAAACCATCTCGACGCTGTCGCGATCGCCGAGTCTCAGGCGGCACAGCGCGGCGCCGCATTGATCGACTTTTCGCTGTACAGTCTGCCGATCCGGACGCAGGCCGTTTACGGCGTGCTGCTCATGATTCCGATCGGGGCGCTGGCCATGGTCATTCTGCGCAATATCGTGGGCATCGATGCATTCGGCACTTTCATGCCCGTGCTGATCGCGCTCGCGTTTCGCGAGACCAAGTTGCTGTGGGGCGTCGTGCTGTTTTCGTTGTTGATCGCACTAGGACTTAGCATTCGCTTTCTGCTGGAGCGATTGCGGCTGCTTCTGGTGCCGCGGCTTACCGCCGTTCTTATCGTCGTTGTCGTCTTGATGTTGATGATCAGTCTGATGTCGCACAGGCTAGGCATGGAAACGGGGCTTTCCGTCGCGTTGTTCCCGATGGTGATAATCGCAATGACGATCGAGCGCATGTCGGTCGTGTGGGAGGAGCGCGGCCCGGCAGACGCGATGCGAGCCGGTGTCGGCAGTCTCGTGATCGCTGTCGCCGCATATATTTTCATGGGCCTGGCCTGGCTCGAACACCTCGTCTTCACGTTTCCTGAATTGCTGCTTGTCGTGCTTGCGCTCGTGCTGCTCGCCGGTCGCTACACTGGCTACCGGTTGCTCGAGTTGCATCGATTTCGAGCGCTGGCGCGTAACTGATGTTTGCCAGCGCGCGAAAACTCCGGGCGGCTGGCGTACTCGGGCTCAACGAGCGCAATTGCGAATTCATCATGCGGTTTAATCCGCGCCGCCTGTATCCGCGCGTCGACGACAAGGTCCTCACCAAGGAACTGGCGATCGCCGCGGGTATGGCCGTGCCCGAGCTGTACGGCGTGATCGCCAATCAGGGCGAAGTGCGCGGCTTCGCGAATATCGTTACTGATCGCGAAAGTTTTGTCGTCAAGCCCGCGCAGGGCAGCGGCGGCGACGGAATTCTCGTTGTGACTGCGCGCAGCCAGCGCAAGCGCAATTCGTTTCGCCTGGCAAGCGGCGTGCTGATCTCCGAGGCCGAGATCAGGCACCACATATCCAATATCGTCAGCGGCCAGTACAGCCTGAGCGGTAATCCCGACAAAGCGCTGATCGAGTACTGCGTCGAGTTCGATAAAGTGTTCGCGGAGCTTAGCTACCAGGGCGTGCCGGACGTGCGCGTGATCGTGTATCGGGGCTACCCGGCGATGGCGATGGTGCGCCTGCCGACCCGTGCGTCAGACGGCAAAGCCAACCTGCACCAGGGCGCTGTCGGCGCCGGCGTCGACATGAGCCTGGGCGAGACGCTAACAGGCGTTCTGGAAAACAATATTATTGACGAACACCCGGATACGGGTGCGCTTATCGCCGGTCTCAGGATTCCACATTGGGATTTGATTCTGCAGTCGGCTGCACGGGGCTACGAGGTCACGGGCCTCGGCTACCTTGGCGTCGATATGGTCATAGACCAAGAGCAGGGTCCGCTGATTCTCGAGATGAATGCGCGACCCGGACTCAATATTCAACTCGCCAACTGCACCGGACTCGCCGATCGCATCGCGCGGATCGACGGGATTCACGATCCTCGAGCCAAGCCAGCGGAACGGGCGCGCATCGCACGCCGCGAATTCCCGGCCGAACGCCAGACGCCGCTGCCCTTCGCAGATTAGGTACCGCGCCTATTGTTGTGACAGAAGCCACGCGGTCATACGTTGCTCGAGCAGGTCGAGCGGGAGCGCGCCGCCGCTCAGCAGTTCATCGTGGAACGCGCGAATGTCGAACCTGTCGCCCAGAGCGCGCTCGGCGTTCTCGCGCAGGGAATTCATTTTCAACTGTCCGATCTTGTAAGCCAGCGCCTGGCCCGGCCAGCTGATGTAGCGATCGACCTCATTGATAATGTCGAGTTCGGTCTTGGCCGCGTTGTCCATGAAAAAATCAATGGCCTGCTGCCGGGTCCAGCCTTTGTAATGGATGCCCGTATCGACGACGAGGCGTACCGCCCGCCACATTTCGTAAGTCAGCTGGCCGAAACGCGAGTAGGGATCTTCGTAAAGGCCAAGATCGTAGCCGAGGCGTTCACTGTACAGACCCCAACCTTCGACAAAAGCCGTGAATCCCGAATAGCGGCGAAAGTTCGGCATATCCTCCAGCTCTTGCTGCAGGGCGATCTGCAGGTGGTGACCCGGCATCGCCTCATGCACGGTCAATACTTCGATCTCATATTTGGGTCGCACCTCCGGCTTGTACAAGTTGACCCAGTAAATACCGGCGCGGCTGCCGTCCGCAGCCGGCCGGCTGTAATAGGCGGTCGTCGTGTCGGGCGCGATCGACTCAGGGATCGGCTTTACGCCATAGGGCATGCGCGGCAGCTTGCCGAAAAGCCGTACGAGCTCCGGGTCGATGCGCTTGCTCGTCGCGAGATAGGCTGCGTAGAGTTCGTCCGGATCTTCATAGTAGAACTGCGAATCTGTACGCAGGTATTCGAGGAATTCCTGAAAGTCACCGTCAAAATCGAGCGCGTCGATGAGCTGCTGCATTGCATCGCGTATGCGGCGCACTTCGTTGAGACCGAGCCGATGAATTTCGTCCGGGGACATCTGCGTCGTCGTATACCGGCGCGCCTCGAACTCATACCACTCCTTGCCTTTGGGTAATTCAGACAGCCCGATGCTGTCGCGGCCGGCCGGCAGATACGTATCGGAGAAATAGCGGGCGAGCTTGCGGTAGGCCGGCAGCACGGTGTCACCAATCGAGTCGCGCGCGGTCGCTCTCAGCCGTTCCTGGTCATCGGCGCCGATCGTGTCGGGAAGCTGCTCGAAAATCTTAAAAAACGGACTATCTTCTGCGTTGTCGACGAGCTGTATGGCCACCTGATCCGGTAAGCGCTGCATCAGGACCCGAGGCGATACGTATCCGGTCTTGCGGCCACGATCTGCGAGTTCGATCGTCTGCTCGATGACGTCATCGATCGCGTCGAGACGCGCAAGCCAGTCCTCATAGTCCTTGACGGCAGAGAAGCTCAAATAGTTCGTGTTGCTGTCCAGGTTCTGTACGCCACCCAGGTGACTGAACGGCATCAGGTGCCCGTTGAATGCGTCGACATCGACATCGTTTTGTAATCTGCGGCGAAACAGCTCGTAATTGAGTTCATCAGCAGCACTCAACGCGCTACGGTCAATGGCGTACAGGCGCTGCAGGAACGCCCGGGTTTGTTCCTGACGTTGCTCGATGGCCTCGAGCCTGTTGTCGGCCCAGCGGTCGTTATAGCGCTTATCGCCGAGCCGGGAGGCAAACATCGGGTAACTCGCGAGTTGCCATTCCCAGACTTCGTCCAGCAACGCGCTGAAGTCGTCGGCAGCAGCACCGTGAGCGGATCCGGCGACCGCTAGAACGAGCGTGATCAGCGTGATACGGGCGGTTGTCATTGGCATTCCAGAATTGTGTTTGCAGGCATTGTTACCGCCATCGGAGCGGCTGGCAACCGCCGGCGCCATTGGCTATGATGGCGCGCACCAATCGATAGCGTGTGCAGAAGAGACCCCGACAGCTCATTGAAGGATCGGGGCGCCGAAGGCGCAACTCGCCCGGAAACGCTCAGGCAGAAGGACTGTCCACGCTGATTGGCTCTGGAGAGTGGCCCGAGGCGGCCCACCGAAGGGGTAAGTGGCGACACGCCATTGATCTCTCAGGTTTTGAAGGACAGAGGGGCGGCAGGTCGTAGGGTCTGTCGGTTCTTTTGTCAGTCAAACGGATTGGGGAGAAATGGGGTCGAAAACACCACTCTATGACAAGCACGTAGAGGCCGGCGCGCGCATCGTCGATTTCGGCGGGTGGGATATGCCGCTGCACTACGGGTCGCAGAAAGAAGAGCATCACGCAGTACGAAACAGTGCCGGCGTCTTCGATGTCTCGCACATGACGATCGTCGATCTTCGTGGCGACCGCGTTCGTGACTTGCTGCGCTTTCTCCTGGCCAATGATGTGGCAAAACTCGAGTCCCCCGGCAAAGCGCTCTACACATGCATGCTAAATGAACAGGGTGGGGTCATCGACGATCTGATCGTGTACTACATGGACGACGCGTGGTTTCGGGCGGTCGTCAATGCTGCGACACGCAAGAAGGATCTGGCCTGGATCCGGCAGCATGCGGGACCCTTTGATGTCGACGTCAGAGAACGTGCCGAACTCGCCATGCTTGCCGTGCAGGGGCCGCGCGCGCGAGAACTCGCGGCGCCATGTATCGACGCGGATTTTCGCGAACAGGCGCTCGCGCTCAGGCCCTTTACGGGTATGCAAGCCGGCGATCTGTTTGTCGCCCGGACCGGTTATACGGGCGAGGACGGCTGGGAGATCGTCATGCCGGCTGCGCGGGCAGCCACGATCTGGGACCGATTGCTGGCTGCCGGCGTGGTACCGTGCGGGCTGGGAGCGCGGGATACGCTGCGCCTCGAGGCTGCGATGAATCTGTACGGCTCCGATATGGACGAGTCTGTGTCGCCGCTGGAGGCCGGACTCGACTGGACGGTCGCCTGGCAACCCCAGGACCGCGAATTCATCGGTCGCCACGCGCTTGAGCGCGCACGTAATGACCCACAGCAGCGGCGCTTCGTCGGCTTGCTGCTCGAGGACAAGGGCGTGCTTAGAAACCAACAGCGCGTTGTCGTCGCAGGCAGCAAGGATGGCGAAATCACGAGCGGTGGTTTCTCGCCGACTATCGGCCGGTCGATCGCCCTCGCCCGAGTTCCTGCGGGTGACTACGATCTCGCGCAGGTCGACGTGCGCGGCAAACTGCTCAATGTGCGAATCGTGAAGACACCTTTCGTCCGCAATGGGCAAATACGTATCGAACTGTGACGCCGTTTGCGGTGATCATGGATGTTGACGAACGGCAATAACAGGACCTGACAGGGGAGAGGAAAAAAATGAGTGAATTGCCCGGAGACCTGCTATTTACAAGTGAGCACGAGTGGCTGCGCCGCGAGGACGATGGCAGCGTAACCGTTGGCATCACCGATCATGCTCAAGCTGCGCTCGGTGATCTCGTCTATGTCGAATTGCCCGAAGTTGGCCAGGACGTCGATAGCGGCGGTGACATGGCTGTAGTCGAATCAGTGAAAGCGGCCTCCGATGTCTATGCGCCGATCGATGCCAATGTGGTCGCCGTCAACGAAGATCTCGCCGCTGATCCGGAGATTATCAATGCGGATCCGTATGGCGATGGCTGGATCGTCAGGTTGCAGCCTTTCGCTGATATTGACGAAAACGCACTGTTGGCGCCCGACGCTTACCAGGCTCTTCTCGACGAAGAAGACGTCTGAGGTACGCCAATGCCATTTATACCGCACACCGACGACGACATCCGGGAGATGCTTGCTGCGATCGGTGTCAAGCGCATCGATGACCTGTTCGACGAGATACCAAAAGAGCTGCTGATCGACTCGCTCGATGAAATCCCGGAGGCGCTCAACGAGATGCAGATCACCCGTCTGATGCATGAACGTGCTGCGATCGACGGCGCACCGTTGTGTTTCATCGGCGCAGGTGCCTACGAGCACCACATTCCACAGGCCGTATGGGATATTGCGACCCGTGGTGAGTACTACAGTGCTTACACGCCGTACCAGGCCGAAGCGAGTCAGGGCACGCTGCAGACGATTTACGAGTATCAGACGATGATTACCGCGCTGACCGGACACGATGTCAGCAACGCGTCCTTGTACGATGGCGCATCCTCACTTGCCGAGGCAGCATTGATGGTGGCGCGCAGCAATCGCAACGTCAAATCGGGCCGCATACTGCTTGCGCCAGGCGTCAATCCGACCTATGGAAAAGTCGCGGCGGCGATCGCAGGAAGTCAGGGCATTTCATTCGAGCGACTGCCGATGGATGCTGCGACGGGCAACTGTGCCGCTTCGCTCGATGGTATCGCTGATGTGGTTGCCGTGGTCATACAGCAGCCGTCTTTCTTCGGCACACTCGAAGATGTCGATCGGCTAACCGACTGGGCCCACGAACATGGCGCATTGGTCGTCGCTGTCGTCAATCCGACCGCCTTGGCGCTCCTGAAAGCGCCCGGTCACTGGGGCGAAGACGGTGCGGATATTGCGTGTGGCGAAGGGCAGCCGCTCGGTGTGCCGTTATCATCCGGTGGGCCGTACTTCGGTTTTATGACGTGCAGGCAAAAGCACGTCCGGCAGATGCCCGGTCGCATCGTGGGCCGTACGACGGATCTCGATGGCCAGCCTGGTTATACGCTGACATTGCAGGCGCGCGAACAACATATCCGGCGATCAAAGGCGACGTCGAATATCTGCACCAATCAGGGGCTCATGGTGACAGCAGCGACGATTTACATGTCCCTGCTCGGTTTTGATGGTCTTGCGGCGGTCGCGCGACGTGCACAGCGCAATACGGCGCGACTGGCCGCCGGTCTCGGTGCCATCGCAGGCGTTGAGCGCTTGTTTGCCGGGCCGCACTTTCACGAGGTCGCGCTCGCTTTGGATCGTCCGGTCGGCCCGGTACTCAAAGCACTCGCCGAGCGGAACATCCTGGGCGGTTTCGATCTATCAGGTCTGCTGCCGGAACTCGGCAATGCCCTGCTTGTTTGTGCCACGGAGACCAAGACCGAAGCCGATATCGACACATACGTGGCGACACTCGGCGACATCATGTCAAAGGAGAGCAGGCGCTTAGCCTGAATCGATTATGGCGATTGTCAATTATGAGAATGCAACTTATCGGACGTTTGGAGAGCTGCCTGCCGTGGGCAGTCGCGCGCCCGACGTTTCCCTGGTAAATGCCAAACTGCAAAATGTCTCGTTGGCTAACTGGACCGGCATGCGCAAGGTCATGAACATCTTCGTGAGTATCGACACCGAGGTGTGCGCCAAATCTGTCATCGAATTCGACAGTCTCAGCCAGGGCGTCAAAGACGTCGCTATGCTCATGATCTCCTACGACTTGCCGTTTGCTCACGAGCGTTTTCAGAAACAACACGATCTGCAGAATGTCGTCGGCTTGTCCGCCATCCGCCATGCGGGCTTCGGCGAAAATTACGGCGTCCTGATCGTCGACGGGCCATTGGCCGGCATGTTTGCGCGCGCTGTTGTCGTACTCGATGAAAACAACACAGTCGTTTATCAGGAACACATTGATGACATCGCGACAGAACCGAACTATCGGGCCGCGTTGCGCGCACTCGGAATCAGCGCTGATGCCGACTAACTGAGAACTGACATGAGCCCATTGATATTTGAAAAGTCGCGAGCCGGCCGTCGGGCGTTTGCTCAGGCGCCAACCGAATCCGCCGACGCCGATATACCCCAGCCGTTTCTGCGCGCCGACAGGCCGCGATTGCCCGAAGCGTCGGAGCTACAGGTCGTCCGGCATTTCACGCGGCTGTCGCAGATGAATTTCTCGATCGATACGCAGTTCTATCCGCTGGGTTCCTGCACGATGAAATACAATCCGCGTGCCTGTAACGCTTTGGCTCTCTTGCCCGGATTTGCAAACAGACATCCGTTGGGACCGGTCAGCCATGGCCAGGGATTCCTTAGTTGTATGCATGAGTTGCAGGAAATGCTCAAGGCCGTAACCGGTATGCAGGGCGTTTCGCTGACACCGATGGCAGGGGCACAGGGCGAACTCGCCGGTGTAGCGATGATTCGTGCTTATCATGCGGCGCGCGGCGATCATGAGCGCAATGAAATTATCGTCCCCGACGCGGCGCACGGCACCAACCCGGCGACAGCAACGATGTGCGGCTGTATTGCTCGTGAGATTGCGACGGGCGATGACGGCGACATTGACATCGAAGCGCTCAAAGCTGCCGTAGGGCGACGAACCGCAGGCATCATGTTAACTAATCCGTCGACACTCGGTGTATTCGAACGTGAAATCATGGCAGTCGAGCGAATCGTCAAGGAGGCCGGCGGTCTGCTTTACTATGACGGCGCTAACCTCAATGCAATCTGCGGCAAAGTACGACCGGGTGACATGGGCTTTGATGTCATTCACATGAATCTGCACAAGACCTTCTCCACGCCACACGGTGGCGGCGGACCCGGTTCCGGTGCAATCGGTGTTGGTGAGCGTTTGTTGCCATTCATGCCGCTGCCCATCGTCACCGCCAGGCAGGAGGATGGCGAGACGCATTACGACTGGTTAACGGAAGAGGATCTGCCGCAGTCGATCGGCCGCTTATCCGGATTCATGGGCAATGCCGGTGTGCTATTGCGCGCGTATGTATACATGCGCATGGTAGGCCGGAACGGCATGCGCCGGATTGCCGAATTCGCGACGCTGAACGCCAATTACCTGCAGGCGCGACTGCGCGATGCGGGTTTTGAGCTTGCCTATCCTGATCGCCGCGCCAGTCACGAGTTCATCATCACGCTTAAGCATGAGGCAAGAGAGTATGACCTGACGGCGATGGATCTTGCGAAGGCTCTACTCGATCACAATTACCATGCCCCGACGACCTATTTTCCACTGTTGATCCCCGAATGTCTGCTGATCGAGCCAACGGAGAGCGAGAGCAAGGAAACGCTGGATGGATTCGTCGATGCGATGATCGCGATCGTGAAGGATGCGCGGGAAAACGGGGTCAGCTACAAGGATGCGCCACACAGGATGCCCGTGCGCCGGCTCGACGACGTCAAAGCGGCACGGCAGCTCGACCTGGCTTTCCGTCCGGACGATTAACGCGGCGCGCTATCGGGTATGTGCTCGCGCTAAACCTCGCTTGGCGTCCATGCCGCGCCCGGATCGGACTCCGCTTGCTTTGGCGTCCTGCGTCGCTGCGCTCCGGACGATGCTTGAGCACATACCCGACACCACGCCTCTGTGACCGAGTCTACTGCGGCGGCCGCGATATTCTGGTCAAATAGCGGGAACCGTCGGTCATTGAACTAGTCCAGATATCAATGCCACCAGGACATCACGCCAGGAATCCTATGACGCACGGACGATTATTTGTCGCGACACTCGCACTTTCGCTCGCGGTGACAGCCCCGGCTGCCGAGGATACGGCCTGGACGAATACCCTCGAGCGTATCTCCACAGGCGTTGTCTCGATCCGGGTTGATAGCACGCGCGCGTTCGACACCGAGTGGAATTCCTCAAGCCAGGCTACGGGCTTCGTCGTCGATGCGAGGCGCGGCTTGATACTGACCAATCGCCACGTCGTAACGCCAGGTCCCGTCGTCGCAGAGGCCATTTTCCGCAACAACGAGGAAGTGCGGCTAACGCCGGTTTATCGGGACCCGGTGCACGATTTCGGCTTCTTTCGTTACGACCCGGATGATCTGCGCTACATAGAACCGGCCGAATTGCCGTTGGTGCCCGACGCCGCCGGCATCGGGCGTGAAATTCGTGTCATCGGCAATGACGCCGGCGAACAGCTGTCGATACTTGCGGGGACGATTGCTCGCCTCGACCGCCAAGCGCCAGACTACGGACGTGGCAAGTACAACGACTTCAATACGTTTTATTTACAAGCTGCTTCGGGGACCTCGGGTGGTTCGTCAGGCTCGCCGGTCGTCAACATCGAAGGCGAGGTCGTCGCACTGAACGCCGGCGCCAACAATTCGGCGGCCAGCAGCTTTTTCCTGCCGCTTGATCGTATACATCGTGCGCTTGACCTGATTCAGCAGGACAAACCCGTTACGCGGGGCACCTTGCAGACGATGTTTGAGCGCAAGGCCTACGACGAATTAAGGCGACTGGGTCTGAGCGACGAATCGGAGCGTATCATTCGCTCCGCTTTTCCACAGCAGACGGGCATGTTGACCATACAGCAAGTCATTCCTGATTCCCCTGCGGCGGGCAAGCTTGCACCCGGAGATATCCTGCTACGCATGAATGGCGAGCTGGTTACCGAGTTCGTGCCACTTGCAGCAACGCTGGACGATAATGTAGGTAACAACATCGAGATCGAGGTCGAACGCGGTGGCCGCCGCGTCACTGAGACCGTCTCGGTTACCGATCTGCATGCGATCACTCCCAACGAGTTTCTGGAATTCGGCGATGCCATCGTTAACAACCTGTCGTACCAGCAGGCGCGGCATTACAATCGTGCCGCCGATGGCGTATACGTTGCCAATCCGGGCTACCTGCTGTCAAAGTCCGCGATTCCGCGGGGCGCCGTCATCACCGAATTTTCGGGCAAACCGATAGGGAATATTGACGATCTCGAAGCGTCTCTAGACCAGCTGGCCGATGGCTCCCGCGCGCTGATCCGTTATGTGACGATGGATAATCCACAAAACAGCATTGTCAGAGCCTTCGAAATGGATCGCATCTGGTTCCCTGTGCGGCGTTGTTCCCGCGACGATGCTACGGGAATATGGCCGTGTCGCGACCTCGGTCCCGGACCGGAACCGGGGCCTCCACCAGTCGGCAGCACGGATCTGACGGATTATGATGATCCGCGCGTACGCGCAATTGCACCGTCGCTCGTGGTGGTTACATTCGACCTGCCGTATACGGTTTCAGGTGTCGCGGATCGCCATTACTACGGTACTGGCGTGATTGTCGATAAGGAGCGCGGGCTTGTTCTGGTCGATCGCAACACTGTGCCCGTCGCCATCGGCGACGTTACCGTGACGTTTGCGGGATCACTCGAAGTCAAGGCGAGGGTCGAGCAATTGCATCCGCTGCACAATCTGGCGATCGTTTCTTATGACCCCAGAACGATCGGCGATACGGCCGTCGAAACTGCACGCTTCAATAATTTGCCGCTCGCGGCTGGCGACAAGGTATGGGTGGTCGGTATCAAAGGTGACCACCAGCTCGTGCACCAGGAAAGTACGGTATCGGCGGTCGAGCCGCTGATATTGCCATTGTCACGCACGCTCCGTTTCCGCGACTCGAACATCGAAGGCATTTCGCTCGTCAATGCGCCGACCGACGTCGATGGCGTGCTGGTCGACAATCGCGGCCGGGTCGCAGCGATCTGGTCGAGCTTCGCGGTACAGTCAGGCGGCGATCTCGCACAATTCAACCGCGGTGTCGGTGCCGATCTGGTGACTGAATTCGTCGATATCGTGCGCAACGAGCGGCCTTTCTATTCGCTTGAGGCCGAATTCGTTTACTCGCCGCTGTTTGCCGCGCGCAATATGGGTGTCGATGAGGAGTGGCTGACCAGGCTCGAGGCCAACAACCCGGTCTATCGACGGGTACTGAGCATCACGCGCCTCGTCGCAGGTACGTCTGCGGCCAAGATGTTGAAAAACGGCGATATCGTGCTCGCAGTGGATAGTGAGGTTGTTACTTCGTTTCGCGCACTTGAGAAAGCCGTGCAGAAGCCGGAGGTCACGGTGACCGTGTGGCGCAATGGCGAAGCGCTCGATATTGGGCTGGAGACCGCCGCGCTTGATGGTCGCGGCATTACCAGGGCCGTGTCCTGGGCCGGGGCGTTGCTGCAGGACCCGCATCGCGCGATGGCGGCGCAGCGCGGCATCGAACCGTATGGTGTCTATGTTGCATTTTTCAGTTACGGATCGCCCGCGACGAGATACGGCTTATGGGCAGGGCGTCGCGTCGTTGAAGTTGACGAGACGCCGACCCCGGATCTGCAGGCTTTCGTCGATGCAGTCGCCGGAAAAAAAGACCAGGCATCCGTGCGTCTGAAGACAGTGACATGGAACGGTGCGGTCGAGATCATCACGTTAAAACTGGACAACCAGTATTGGCCGGCCTACGAGATCAAGAAGACGCAAAACGGCTGGCGGCGCTCTGCGATTGGCTCCTGAACGCCGTTTGGCACAGTTTCTGCCAGCGTGCATCAGCGTGCTGAGCATCTTGCTGATTGCGAGCGCCCCGGCGCCGGGGCAATCGCTCTACAAGTATCGTGGTGAGAACGGTGAGTGGATTTATTCCGATCGTCCACCCGATGACAATCGTGCTGTAGAGGTTCGACAGCTCGAATCGGCTGCAGCTGATGGCGCAGTGACTGTATCGTACCGTTTTGTTGGCGACGGCATCGAATTGATTGCGGCCAACCAATTTCATGCGCCGATCGAGCTTAAATTGTTAATCGAGACAATTCGCGGGCTTGACTATCCGGATCCCGATAAGGAGTTACGCTGGATACTGCCCCCGCGCAGCGAGACCGTGTTGATCGGTCTGGACCTGCTTGACACCGGCCCGGCGCCGTTTCTCGCATACCGTTTCGAGTATCTTGCCGGCGACCCCGATGCCGTGCATCGGCCAGATAGCGCCTACCGCGTTCCTTTCTCGATTGCGAGCAACCATCCGGTGTCACAAGCGTATCCGGATGTCGTTACGCATACGTCTCCTGACAGCTATTTCGCCGTAGATCTGGCCATGCCCGTTGGCACCGACATTTTCGCTGCCCGCGAGGGCGTGGTATTTGATGTGGCGAGTACGAATTTTCGCAATGGCCTCGATTCCGAACGCGACGGACCGGCAGCAAACGTCGTACGGATACTCCACGGCGATGGCACCTACGCGATTTACGCCCACCTCAACTGGAACTCTATTCGCGTCAAGCCGGGCGATCGCGTGCAGCGCGGCGAGTACATTGCCGATTCCGGCAACACGGGATATTCGAGCGGTCCGCATCTGCATTTCGCCGTCGTTCGCAATACCGGCCTGCGTATCGAATCGGTGCCGGTCGTGTTCGAGGGCGCCAACTCGGCTCGGGTAACGCCGGCGACCGGCATGGTTCTTACGGCTTATTGATTCAGCTCAGCTGAACGGCGAGCGCCTCCCAGCTCGTCACCGGCAATTCGCAATGCGTGCCGACGCAACGGTAAGCCAGCGTCTCTCCAGGCACGGCTTTGCGCTCCGCGAGAATTCCGGGCAGGTTGCCTGCGCTTTGCTCGATCGCGAACAGGAGGCGTCGCGGTGCATAGATTCTGTCAGCCGCGTTGCGCCATCGAGCAATTTCCTTGGCCTCCCCGCGTACGACAATGATCTCGGGGGGCTCGAGATACTCGTCGAGAGCCGTCAGCAGCGTGACGTGCCCGTGCGGATAATCGACGATAGCCTGCCAGGCGTTGCGCAATGCACGCTGTGCGGCCTCGAGATAGCGTGTTTCCCCGAGCAGATGGCCCAGCCGCTGCAGGGCGAACGTGGCGACGCCGTTACCCGAGGGCATTGCTTCGTCGGCCAGCGGTTTGGGCCGGTGCATCAGCGCTTCGTGATCGTCGGCCGTGAAGAAAAAACCGCCGGAACCGGGATCCTCGAAATGCCCGAGCAACAGCTCTGCAAGCTGTACAGCAAAGTCCAGGGATTCACTGTTCCAGCGCGCCTGCAACAGCTCGAGGACTGCGTCGACGAGAAACGCGTGGTCGTCGAGATAGGCCGGGAACCGGGCCCTGCCATCCTTGTAGTTCGCAAATAATCGACCGTCGACGAAGAGATTTTCCTTGATGAATGCAAGCGTCGCTGCCGCGGCATCGACGAGATCATCGCGTTCGAGCGCGCGCCCGGCAATTGCCAGGCCGCGAATCGCGAGCGCATTCCACGCCGTCAGCTGTTTGTCGTCGCGCTGTGGCGCAATGCGCGTGGTTCGCTCCGCAAGCAGGGTCGACCTGCCTGCTGCCAGAGCGGCCTCGACATCCGCGACCGCGGTCCCCGTGTCAACGGCAATGTCCTTGACCGACTGCCGCACGGTAAGGTGCCAGCATTCCTCGAAGTTCGCTTCCTGATCCAAACCAAATCGTCGCGCAAACAACGCGTAGTCATGCTCGGGCAGCAACGCTGCGACCGCGTCCGGTGTCCAGACGTAATAACGACCTTCCTCTCCTTCGGAATCGGCATCACGAGACGCAAAGAAACCACCGTCGGCCGAAAGCATATCCGCGAGCATCCAGTCGGCCGTCTGCAGGGCCGTATCCGCAAACAGCTGTTCTCCAGTTGCAAGATAGGCCTGGGCATACAATGCAAGCAGCGGGCCGTTGTCGTAGAGCATTTTCTCGAAGTGCGGGATCTGCCAGTGGCGATCGACCGAGTAACGGCAGAAGCCGCCACCGATATGATCGTAGATGCCACCCTCGGCCATCCGCGTCAGCGTCAATGTCGCCATGAACAATGCGTCGATATCGGGCTCGTCACAGTTCGCAGTGCTTCGCCAATGCCGCAATAGCCTGTCGATCGTTGCAGGGTGCGGGAACTTCGGGGCTCCGCCAAAGCCACCGAAATCAGCATCAAACGACTGCGCGAGGCGCTCGCGGACGCGTTGCAAAGGTTCCTCGTCGAGAGTGTCGTCGTTTGACACACTCGCTGGCTCCAGGCGACGCAGGACATCGTTCAGTCGGTCCCCCTGCTCGCGCACATCGTCCTGGTGCTCGTCGTAGTAGGTGGCAACGCTTCGCAACAGCTCACTGAAAGCCGGCATTCCGTATCGGGGTTCCTTTGGAAAATAGGTGCCGCCGAAGAACGGCCGCTGATCCTCAGCGTTCAAAAACATCGTCAGCGGCCAGCCGCCACCGCGCTGGGTCAAGAGCTGATGTGCCATCTGGTAAATGCGGTCGATGTCGGGCCGCTCCTCGCGATCGACCTTGATGTTGACGAACAGGCGATTCATGAGTTCTGCGGTCGCCTCGTCTTCAAACGACTCGTGTGCCATGACGTGGCACCAATGGCAGGCGGAATAACCAATAGACAGCAGTAACGGTTTATTCGTTTCGCGCGCGTGTTCGAACGCGTCCGGACCCCACGGAAACCAGTCGACCGGATTATCGGCGTGCTGCAGTAGATACGGGCTGGTTTCGTTCGCGAGGTGATTGGGCATTGGTCATTCCATTGTGCGGCCCTATGACGCGCACAGCAAACTGACTATGATACAGGCCTGCAAGCGATGCCGAGCAAGGTCTCATGCTGGTTTACCCAGAGATCGACCCAGTCATTTTTTCCTTTGGATTCATTAAGATCCGTTGGTACGGACTGATGTATGTCATCGGCTTCCTGCTGGCATGGTGGCTGGCGCGCCGGCGGTGCAGGCGGGCCGATTCTCCGGTTAAGCCTAGGCAGGTCGATGACCTGATCTTCTACGCGATGCTAGGCGTGATCGTCGGCGGCCGAGTCGGCTATTGCCTCGTGTACGGCTGGGATCAGCTGATTTCCGATCCGCTGTACCTGTTCAAGATTACCGAGGGCGGCATGTCATTTCATGGCGGCCTGGTCGGTGTCATGACCGCGATGTGGCTTTACGGCCGTTCGCTCGGCAAGACGATCTGGCACATCACCGACTTCGTTGCACCGCTCGTACCGCTGGGCCTCGGCTTCGGTCGCATCGGTAATTTCATCAATGGCGAACTCTGGGGTAAGCCCACTGACGTAGCGTGGGGGTTCCTGTACAAAGGCCAGGTGCTGCATCCGTCGCAGCTGTACGAGGCGCTGCTCGAGGGATTTGTACTATTTGTTATTCTCTGGGTGTACTCGGCGCGGCCACGGCCGTATATGGCGGTGTCAGGGGCGTTCCTGTTTTTCTACGGCATTTTCCGGTTTTTCGTCGAGTTTTATCGCGTTCCCGACGAGGGCCTCGGCTACCTTGCTTTGAGCTGGGTTACAATGGGACAGATTCTGAGCGCACCGATGATCATTGCGGGCGCAGTCATGCTGGTCATAGCATATCGTTCACACAGCGCGAAGGAGGCAACGACCTGACATGCAGCAATATCTGTCGCTGATGCAACATGTGCGCGATCATGGCGCGCGCAAGAAAGACAGAACCGGTACCGGAACGCTCAGCGTTTTCGGTCATCAGATGCGCTTCGACCTGAGCGAGGGATTCCCGCTCGTCACAACAAAGAAACTGCATCTGCGCTCGATCATCCACGAGCTGCTCTGGTTCCTGAGCGGCGACAGTAACATCGCTTACCTCAGGGAAAAGAAAGTATCGATCTGGGACGAGTGGGCTGATAAAGATGGTGAGCTCGGCCCCGTTTACGGTGTGCAATGGCGCAGCTGGCCTTCCCCGGACGGCTATCTGATCGATCAGATCAGCATGGTCATGCGACAGCTGCGCGAGACGCCCGATTCACGTCGCATTATCGTCAGTGCATGGAACGTCGCCGATATTGACAAGATGGCACTACCACCCTGCCATTGCCTATTCCAGTTCTACGTCGCAGACGGCAAGCTCTCATGCCTGCTGTATCAGCGCAGCTGCGATATTTTTCTCGGCGTGCCGTTCAACATCGCTTCGTATTCGCTGCTGACCCACATGCTCGCACAGCAGGCCGATCTCAACGTCGGAGAATTCATCTGGACCGGCGGCGATTGTCACCTGTATCTGAATCATCTGGAGCAGGCCGACGAGCAACTTACGCGCGAACCGCTGGCCCTGCCGCGCCTTGCGATTAAGCGACGGCCGCCGAGTATTTTCGACTACGAGTTTGACGATTTCGAAATCCTAAACTACGAATCGCATCCCCACATCCGCGCTGCCGTCGCGGTTTAGATGTACCCCGTGCGAGGCGGCCATGCCGGCGACCAATGATTAGCATTGTCGTTGCTGTGTCGAAGAATCATGTAATCGGTTCCAGGGGTGAGTTGCCCTGGCGGCTGAGCGATGATCTTAAGCACTTCAAGGCGCTAACGATCGGCAAGCCCATTATTATGGGCCGCAAGACTTATGAATCCATTGGCCAGCCCCTGCCAGACCGGCAGAATATCGTGATCACACGACAGACTGACTATTTCGCCGAGGGTTGCGACGTTGTTGCTTCGGTCGATAGTGCGATCGCAGCAGCTGGCGATGCGGACGAACTCATGGTGATCGGCGGCGGCGATATCTATCGGCTATTTCTGCCGCTTGCGAAGCGTATCTACATGACGCGTGTGCAGGCCGAGGTTGCCGGTGACGCCTATTTTCCGGTGCTTGATGCTGGCGAATGGCGGGAGTCGATGCACGACGAGCGCGCGGCCGATCAGAACAACCAGTTCGACTACACGTTCGTCACGTTGGAACGGAACTAACAATGTCAGAGTGGCGTAAGTTTCTCGATGGCGGCAACCTCGGCCGCATCAATATCGACCTGATTGAGCGTATCAGCGCACTGCGTAAATTCTTCGAGCAGTGCACTCTGTACTTCGCCGCGTTGCTGCGCCACGCTGTACGGAATCTCTGCATGAAACATGATCATCGAGTAACGCGGTATGAATCGGTCGGGCAGGCGTCGCTCGAGTTCGAAAGACAGCTCTTTCTGTAAGGCGAACTTCGGGTCGAGCACGGTGTCGCGCATCTCCACGTAATTCTCGAGCGCCATGTCGGCAATTGCGTTGGCGTTCACAAGCTGTTCGGTCTCGTAGCGGCTGAAGACATTTTCCCAGTCGGTACCGATTTCACCTAGTATTCGTTCGAGCACGACGCAGTCCTCGAATGCGAGGTTCATGCCCTGGCCGTGAAAGGGTACGACGGCGTGCGCGGCATCACCGATCAGCAGCACATTGCCACTGTCGTGCCAGTGGCGGCAGCGAATCGTGCCCAGCAGACCGAGCGGATGACTCACGACGGCCTGCGGCAGATTCTCGATCAGTGGCGCGACGTCGGCGAAGTGTGTCTCGAAGAAACCGGCCGCGGTCGCTTCATCCGCTAGCGCCGCAAAGCTCGTGTCGCCCTCGTTAGGCAGGAACAGGGTCAGCGTGAAGTCGCCGCCCGGGTTCGGCAGCGCGATCAACATGAAATCGTTGCGTGGCCAGATGTGCAGCGCATCGGGCTCGAGCTGGAACCCGCCCCCGGGGCCCGCCGGAATCGATAACTCTTTATAACCATGGGGCAACAGATCTTCGGTTGCGTCGATACCCCGGGACCGATCGAGCGCCTGGCGAATAACCGATCCCGCGCCGTCGGCCGCGATCACGGGGTCCGCTTCGATTTCATAGTCCGCGTTCTCGGCTAAATCGCGCAACCGGACGCGGTGTGTATCCGGGTTGTAATCGAGTGCCTGCTGACCGAAGTGAATCTCAATGTTGCCGACTTCCTCGGCCGCGTCGAGCAGAATCTGGTTGAGCCGGCCGCGTGACACCGAAAAAATCTGTTCATCGGCGCGCTGCCCGTAGCGCAGGAATTCGGTCGAGCCGTCAATTTCGTGGATCATGCGGCCACGCATGGGCACCAGCAACGGCTCGACAACCGGCAGCAGACCGGCTTTGTCGAGTGCATTAAATCCGCGCGCGGCCAAGGCAAGATTGATCGATCGCCCGGCAGCCGCATCGGCGCCGCGCGGGTCGTTGTTACGTTCATACAAGTCGACGGAAAAGCCGTTACGGCTCAGCATCGTCGCGAGCAGCGTGCCGCACTGTCCGGCGCCGAGGATGCTGAGATGCTCCATCAGGATTGACCTCGTACCTGGTAGATACGCTTTACTCGTTTATCGAGTCGCACCGCCGTTAATTGGCGTCCCCAGACGCAGCCGGTGTCCAGGCTGATAAGGTCAGGCAGGGCGACCAGGCCGAGCGCCGACCAGTGGCCGAAGACGATCCGTGTACCGGCCCAGGCCGGATCATCAAAAGCATACCAGGGGATCAGGTTTTTGCGGGCGCGAAAGGGTGAGCCGCTGTGCGAGAAATTCAGTCGCATGTTCGCAGTGAGCATGCGCACGCGCGTCAGGCAATTAATAATGAAGCGCAGCCGCCGGTAGCCTTTAAGATCGCCGGACCATTGTGCCGGCGTATTGCCGTACATCTTGTTCAGCAGCTTTGCATAATTGTTGCGTCTCAGGGCCGCTTCGACTTCTTCGGCCCGGGCCAGTGTTTTTTTGACACTCCACATCGGATGCGTGCCCGCGTGGACGAGCAGCGTGTCGAGCCGTTTGTCGTAATGCGCAAGTGGCCGGTGTCGTAGCCAGGCAATCAGTTCGTCACGATCGGGCGCGTCGAGAACGTTTTGCAGTGATGCAAATCGCTGACCAAAGCGCATGTTGCCTTCGGCAAGCGCGAGCAGATGGAGATCATGGTTGCCAAGTACGGTCACCACCGAGTCGCCGAGAGATTTGACATAGCGCAACGTCTTCAGAGATCTGGGGCCGCGGTTGACGAGGTCTCCTGTCAACCACAGCGTGTCTTTCGGGGGCCGAAAATTAATCTCATCGAGCAGTGCGCGGAACGGATCGTAGCAACCCTGCAAATCGCCGATCGCATATACCGCCATGAATTATGCGCTCGATTCGCTAGTGCAGCACGCCTGGCACGGCGAGCGTAAATGGCGCTATCGGCGCATCGAAGTTGACGCCGTTATCAGCTTCCATGCGGTACAGGCCTTGCATAGCGCCGACCGGAGTTTCGAGAACAGCGCCACTCGAATAGCGAAACTCCTCGCCCGGATTCAGATGCGGTTGTTCGCCGACGACACCATCGCCGCTGACTTCCTGGACCTTGCCATTCGCATCGGTGATTATCCAATGGCGACTGATCAGGCGCGCCGGCACGTTGCCGTTATTCGAAATCGTTATCGTGTAGGCGAACACGTATCGACCCGACTCGGGCTCCGATTGTTCGTCGACGTAATTCGTGGCAACCTGAATACGGATATCGCAGCTGTTTTCGTCCATTGGGATAATTTCGAAGTTCGCAGAGGAGGGCGTATTCTAACGTAACGTGCCGGGCGCAGGGACAGCATTCGTGCGTTCGCCAATACGATTAGCCAACGCGACATAACGGCTGATCGGGATCGCTTCGGCCCGCAGGCCCGGATCGATTCCTGTTGCAGTCAGCTCGTCCTCCTTCACAATCTTCTGCAGCGCATTGCGAATCGTCTTCCGGCGTTGACTGAATGCCGTGGCAACGAGATTCGACAACAGGGTTTCATTGGCGATGTCGTAGGTGCCCGAGGGCAGGGGCATGAGTCGGACGATTGCAGACGTGACGTCGGGTGGCGGGGTAAATGCGAGACGATCGACGTCGAACAACGCGTCAATCGCGAAGTGACAGCCGAGCATGATGCTCAGCCGGCCGTAGGACTTGCTGCCAGGCCCCGCGGCCATTCGGTCGACGACCTCCTTTTGCAGCATGAAATGCATGTCACAGATGTGCCGGCGAAACTCGAGCAAATAAAACAGGAGTGGTGTTGAGATGTTATACGGCAGATTGCCGACGATACGTAATGACTCGCCAAGAGCCGCAAAATCGAATTTCAGGGCGTCAGCCTCGTGAATCGTTACTCGCGGATTGCCACTGAATTGCCCGCGCAGGTTTGCTGCGAGGTCACGGTCGACTTCGATAGCATGTAGGCTGCCGGCACGGGCAGCCAATGGCATCGTAATAGCACCGTGGCCGGGCCCTATCTCGACGATGACATTGTCTTTGGTTGGTGCGATCGCGTTGACAATCGCAGCGATTACCTCAGGATCATTGAGGAAGTGTTGCCCGAATCGCTTGCGCGCCTGGCGCCGCGTCATAGAGCCGTCAGCCTGGCCGCGAGCCGGATTGCGGCGATCAGGCTGCCGGCATCCGCTTCACCTTTGCCCGCGATGTCGAGAGCGGTGCCGTGATCGACCGAAGTACGTACGATTGACAGTCCCAGGGTGACGTTCACGGCGGTGCCGAAGCCGGCATACTTGAGCACGGGCAGCCCCTGGTCGTGGTACATCGCGAGGATTGCGTCCTTATGCCCGGCCGCCGGTGTAAAAGCCGTGTCCGCCGGAATCGGGCCACGAACTGCAATGCCGCGACTCTTGAATCTGCGAATGACGGGCGCAATTGTTTCCTCGTCTTCGTGGCCAAGGTGACCGCCTTCGCCGGCATGCGGGTTGAGCCCGCAAACGACAATTTGCGGCTCATCTATCAAAAAACGCGTGCGCAGCTCGTCATGCAGTATCTGCAATACCGCAGTCAGGCGCTCCTGCGTGACGTAATGTGGCACATCGCGGAGCGGAATATGCGTACTGGCGAGAGCAACGCGCAAATCGCCGGCTACGAGCAGCATGACCGGGCATGCTGCACCGGTAAGCTCAGCAAGAAATTCTGTGTGGCCCGTGAATGCGATACCGGCGTCATTGATGATGCTTTTTTGTAGCGGCGCTGTTACGAGTCCCGCGAACCGCCCGTCGAGGCATCCAGCGACCGCGCGCCGCAAACCTTTCAGCAAGGTCTGTGAATTGGCCGGATCAGGCTGGCCGCAGTTGACCGGTGCAGGGAAGCGTTCGGCGATGACGAGCAACTCGCCATCGTCGGCAGGCCGCTTGCCGACATCCGCTAATCCGATCTCGGTGACAGCGACGTCAATCCCTGTCTGTTGTGCGCGCGATAGCAGCAGGTCCGGATCCGATAGTACGACAATGTTCGCGGCGCAGTCAGATTGTCCGAGCCGGAGGCAGAGTTCGGGTCCGATTCCCGCAGGCTCTCCGGCCGTGACTACGAGGGGCCTGACAACGGTCACGACGGCGTGCTCTCTCGCCTGCCGTTATAGTCAGCTGCGAATATCGACGTAAGCTTCGTCGCGCAGGCGTTGTATCCACAACTGCGTTTCTTCATCCAACTTGCTGTTCTGGATTCTCAGCACGCAATTCTGTTCCTTGAGATCTTCCGTATTGTCGTACAGGCGTCGATCGAGAACCTCGACAATATGCCAGCCAAACCGCGTGCGAAACGGCTCACTGATCGCACCGATTTCAGTATTTTTGATGACCTCTTCAAACTCGGGAACAAATGTGCCCGGTCCGCTCCAGTCCATTTCGCCACCGCTGCTGGCTGACCCCGGGTCGTCTGACATCAGCTTCGCCAGTTCGCCGAAATCCTCGCCGTTCTGCAACTTCTCGAGGGCGTCGTTGAGCCGCTGCTGGGCCGTTTCGTCGTCGATGATCTCGTTCGGCGAGATGAGAATATGGCGCACTTTCACCTGATCGATTTCGCTCCGTTGCACGGCGCTGCGCATGTCATTTACCTTGACGATATGAAAACTGCTTGAGCTGCGAAATGGTTCCGATATGTCGCCAGCCTGCATAGTAGCTACGATGTCCGTATACAGCGTTGGCAGCTGTTCACCTTTCATCCACCCCAGCGATCCGCCCTGGAGCGCCGTCTGCGCGTTAGAGTAACGAATCGCCATTTCGCCAAAGTCCGCGCCAGCAATAAGCTGTGCGTAGATATCCTGAGCCTGGGTCCCTGCTTCCTCTATCTGCGCACCAGTAGCCGATTCGGGCATCGAGATCAGAATGTGCGATAAATTGTAATCGGAATTGATAGCGACGTTGCCCTCCAGATCGGCGATACACTGCTCGATCTCTCTTGGCGATACGGTTATGCGTTGCCCGACGTCGATTCGACGCAACTGATCGAGCGTGATTTCGTCGCGAAGCTGACGACGAAATGTCGCGTAGTCGACGCCATCCTTTGCGAGCATTTCAGGCATGTCTTCGAAGCGCATATTGTTCTGTGCAGCGATACGACCAATAGCTTCATTCAATGCCGCATCGGAAATCTGCAACCCGATCATGTCGGCACGTTGCAACTGGATCTCGGCGATAATCAGGCTTTCGAGAAGCTGTTCACGAAGAATATTCGCGGGCGGCAGCTGCATCGGCGGATCCGCGCTGCGGGCCCTCTGGATTATCATGGCGGTTTGCTCGCGTAACTGGCTTTTAAGGACCACGCCGTCATTGACGATTGCGGCGACGCCATCGAGGAACTCACCGGTATCGGAGAGCTCCTCGGCGAGCACAACGGGCGCGGCCAACAATGCGAGATAACCACATAACTTATTAATTTTTAACACTATTTCTTACCGGAGATGCGGAGAGTAGCCAAGAATACCATTTTCCAGCAGTTTGTCGGCCGCCGTGCCAACGCTCGTCATTCCCTTCAGCACCAGTTGCAGACCAAACGAAGATTCGCGAGTTCCATCCCGCGTGGAAATATACCGCCGCGACACAAGTCTCAATCCCCAGCAACAGCTCTCGTATTCGAAGCCGAAGAACTCTTCCAGCGACTTACTGTCGCGGAAAGAGAAGTTGTAACGACCGACAAAATTCCAGCTCGAGCTGATCGGCCACGACCACGACAGGTCGCCCTGCTCAATAGATTCGCGACGGAAACGATAGGCAAGATTGAGAATCTTGTTGCTCGACGGGCGGTACTGCAGACGGGCTTCTGATCGCTGCGTACCATCGCCGCTAGAACCCCATTGATGGCCGAAGTCAAAATTGAGATTGTCATAAATCAGGAAGCGAACTTCAGCGATGTAGTCGGACGACTCTGCAGCGACAAATCCCTGTTCAGGCAGTAAAACTCCACTTTCGCTTAGATAGCGCGTCTGACCGATAGTCGCGGAGGCGAGTTCCTGGCCGGTTGCCACGTTGAGAATACGCGACGTCACGCCGACACTGATCTGATCCGTATCGGCGATGCGATCAATGCCAAGGAAACGGTTCTTGCGATACAACTGGACAAGATTTAGGTCCGGCATAATCGTATCGAAGACCGGCAGACCGGACTGCTCGCGGTACGGGATATGTACATAAAGCAATCGTGGCTCGAGCGTCTGCAGTCTGTCGCTATTCTTCATCGCGCGCTCGAAATTCAATCCCATGTCGAGACTGCCGATCGGTACCGTGCGACTTGGTTTGGTGTTCTGTCCGGGCTGTGTATCGCTTAGATCGTAACGCGTGTAATCGAGCGCCGCTGCCGGCGTTATAAACCAGCCCGGCCGGCCGAACGGTACCGCGATTTCGGGAATCAGATTTACGCGCCAACCGGTGATGCCCACGTCGCGGTCGAAATTGACGAGCTCACCGTCGAAACCATAGTGCATGCCGAGCCAGCGATCGGGCCAGGCTCCGTGCACGAGCAGTTGGGGCAGGCGGCGATACGGTTCGTCGCCCGGGCCAATCGCATCGTCGATCGTCTGATAGTCCTGTACCTGGCCAAAAAATGACAGGAAGTCGGTGTGGTAGTCGAGGCTGATGTGGCGATTGAGATGCGTCGTGCTCGACGCACTCAGGCTGCCGCCCAAGTCTTCAAAATAGCGGTTGTCTGATACCTCACGATAGTTAATACGATTGCGCCAGCCGTTGGTGAAAACGGAACGATGCGTGAGGCTCATCAGACTCCGTGAGTCGTTTAGCAAGTCGTCGCGATCCAGGTATTCGGCGTCGATCTGACCGCTCATGGTTTCTGTCAAATAGCGGAATTGGGTCTGCATCTGCAGCCCGCGATCAGTCAGCAAGCGCGGCGTTATCGTCGCGTCGTAATTGGGTGCGATGTTCCAGTAGTAGGGCAGCCGGAGCTCGTTGCCGCTGCGATTCGTACCGCCGACCTCGGGTGTCAGCAAGCCTGACTTGCGCGCGTCACCGATCGGAAAAGAAATATACGGTGCGTAAAGAATCGGTATGCCCTGAAAGCGCAGCTTGATGCCCTTGGCGGTTCCGACACCCGTGCGTGTGTCGAGGTCAATGTCATTTGCCTCGAGTAGCCAGTCGTTGGAGTCCGGTGGACAGGTTGTGTAGCTGACGCCATCGAGTTCGAGCCGCCCTTGCTGATTGATTTCGATCGCCTCCGCCGCGCCACGCGAATTGGTTCTTCCGAGCAGGAATTCGGCTCCCTCGAAACGTATGCGCCCGAAGTCATAGGAAAATTCCGCTGACTCGGAGGCTATTTGTGTTCCGGGATCTTCGTAGCGCACCGCACCTTCGAGATACAGCGATCTTTGCATTGGCAGTATGCGGGCCGAGTCGGCGCCGGCGACTTTGTTGCCCTGCCGCAGCACAACGCCGCCTGACATTGAAGCGGCGGGTTGCTCACCCAATTGCGCATCGAGCTCGCCGACTTCGAACACGACCGTATCAGGGTTCTCTGATTGCAACGCTGACAGCCGGGTGTCGTCCATCAGGCGATCCATAGATGTCTGACACGCAGCCGGATCTGCGGCATGCGCATGGGACAGAACCAGCAGGCCGCCGGCGATAATCAGGTATTTTGAGAACACAAGGTGATCGGATTGTATGGTTAACGGGAACCGATGCAGCCGGGATATTATCAAGCAGTACTATTTGTTACCTTCGCATAGTTTTGCAGATGCTTCAATGCGTTACGGAGACCACTGATTAGCGAGACTTGCATTCCGGATGACCGCCGCCTGAGAGCACTGATCGACTGGCTAGCGGGTATCGATGACCTTGCAGGCCGAGACCTGCAGCCGGCATCGGTCGACGCCAGTTTCCGGCGCTATTTTCGGGTACAGGCAGGTGAGCAAAGTTTCATTGTTATGGACGCGCCGCCTGAACAGGAAGACTGCTTGCCGTTCGTGCGGGTTGCCGGTTATCTCGAGGCGATGAAGCTGAACGCGCCGCGGATCGTCGAAGCCAATCCTGCCGATGGTTTCCTGTTGTTAACTGACCTTGGCTCGACGCAATATTTCGATAAATTGCGGCAGGAACCGGGCGCCGCCGAGTCGTTATACGCAGACGCGCTGACTGCGTTGATTCGTATGCAGCAGCGCGGGACCGTCTACCAGTCGTCGTTGCCACCTTATGATGAGCAATTGCTGCGCTTCGAGCTGTCGCTTTTTCATGACTGGCTCTGTGCTACCCATCTGGGCATCGAGTTCAGCAAAGCTGACGAGGCACGGTGGCAGGCGCTGTGCAATATTCTCGTTGAGAATGCGCTCGACCAACCGACGGTCTTCGTGCACCGCGATTATCACTCACGCAATCTGATGCTGACGGAGGCAGACAACCCGGGCATCCTGGATTTTCAGGATGCCGTCGAAGGCCCATTAACCTACGATCTGGTCTCCCTGCTCAGGGATTGTTACCTGTGCTGGCCACCGGCACAGGTCAGCAAATGGACGCAGCAGTTCTACGCCATGCTCGACACGTCACTGCGGAAACAGCTTAGCTTTGATTCTTTCACGCGTTACTTCGATCTCATGGGTGTACAACGGCATCTCAAGGCGGCCGGAATATTCGCGCGCCTCAATCATCGTGATGGCAAACTCGCATACATGCTCGATGTGCCCAGAACCCTTCGGCATATCGTCGACCTCGAACCGCGGTATGCAGAGCTTGGCTATCTCATTGACTTAATCAACACACGTTGTTTGCCAAACCTGGAGGAACCGGTGTGATCGCCATGCTTCTGGCTGCCGGACGCGGCGAGCGGCTGCGGCCGGTCACCGACACGACGCCAAAAGCGCTTGTTGAGGTGTCCGGAAAGAGTCTCCTCGAACGGCATCTGGACGCCGTCAAAGCCGCTGGTATCGATACGGTCGTGATTAACCTCGGCTGGCTCGGCGCAACGATCATCGAGCGTCTTGGTTCCGGTTCTCGCTACGGGCTCAATATTATTTACAGCCCGGAGGGAGACGACGTGCTCGAGACAGGTGGTGGTATTCATCGCGCGTTACCCCTGCTCGGCGATAGGCCGTTCCTGGTCATCAATGCCGATGTCTACACCGATATGCCCGTGCCCGCCCAGCAACTTGGCGCCAGTGACATGGCGCACCTCGTGCTCGTACCAACCCCGCAGCACAGGAGTGCCGGTGATTTCGACCTGATCGACGGTCGCGTGTGTAATTCGGAAAAACCCGAATTGGTGTTCAGCGGCGTTGCAATGTACCGGCCCGAGTTTTTTGCGGGATGTTCGCCGGGTCGCTTTCCGCTTGCGCCCATGCTGCGGGCGGCGGCAGATGCCGGCGACATTGCAGGCTCAATCTATGCCGGATTCTGGGAGGACGTAGGAACGCTGGATCGCCTCGAGGAACTCAATCGTGACTGAGGCGCAGGCGGCGCAGCAGGTGCGGCAATAGCCCGTTACGTACGACGGTCATGTCGTGTTCGACGTTCAGCCGCGCAAGGTCCGTCACTTCGAGGTCTTCGAAGCCGCAGGGATTGATTCGCGTGAACGGCTCCAGGTCGACGTCGACATTGAGCGCCATGCCATGAAAGCTCGCGCCGCGTCGAATGCGCAGACCGATGCTGGCGAGCTTGGCGCCTGCAACGTAGACGCCGGGAGCATCCCTGCGACTCGCTGCTTCGATACCATAATCGGCAGCAAGGTCGACGACACTTTGCTCAAGAGCGGTGACGAGATCGCGCACACCAAGGCCAGCACGACGAATATCGATCAGCGGATAGATCATGAGTTGCCCGGGTCCGTGATAAGTCACCTGGCCACCACGGTCGATCTGGATTACCGGGATATCGTCGGGCGCCAGCACATGTTCACGCGCCGCATTCACGCCGAGCGTAAACACGGGATTGTGTTCCGTGAACCAGATTTCGTCGGCCGTGGCCGGCCCACGCGTATCGGTGAAGCGTTGCATGTCACGCCAGACCGGCTCGTACGCCTGCAGACCGAGGTCGCGAATGACGAACTTGGGCACTAATTCCCGCGCAGTCTCACTCATAGCGCGATCAGCACGTCTTGGTGCGCCGTAACCTCGCGGTAGATATCGTCAAGCTGCTCCCGACTTTGTGCATTGACAGTAACCGTGATCGATACGAAGCGACCGTTTTTGCTCAGCGTGCTCTGAATGGCGTCTCTATGCAGCGGGCCCGTATGTTTTTCGACCAGGGCGCGTGCCGTGCCATGAAACTCCGGCGTTTCGCGGCCCATTATCTTGATCGGGAAAGCGCATGGGAAAGCGAGCAATGAGTCGTCGTTCATATTCGGCGACACATTAATCGAACAACAAGCTCACGCCGTCGCGCGTACGTTGCCAGAATGAGCCATCGGGGTTATCTGCAAGCGCGCGCAGCGGTTCGCTGAGCAGGTCGTCGCCATTCAGACTGATCGTGAGCTCTGCCAGTGGCTGGCCTTGGACAACAGGAGCCAGCAATACAGCAGGAATATTCAGAATGGAGTCAAGCGATTCGTAAGCGCCGCGAGGAACTGTAACGTAGAGATCTTCAAGGACGCCGAGCGGTGTGAATTCGTTGGCCGATTTCCAGATTCGCGTATTCGCAATCTCTTCGCCTGCCCTGTATAGCAGGTGGGTCTCGAAAAAGCGAAATCCGTAATTGATCAGGGCCTGGGTACCATCAATCCGAGCTTTGGCGCTGGATGTGCCGAGGACCACGGAGATGACTCGCATGCCGTCACGTTGTGCTGACGCGACGAGACAATAACCTGCCGTCTCAGTGTGTCCGGTCTTCATGCCGTCTACGGATTCATCACGCCACAATAGATTATTTCGATTCGGCTGCTTGATATTGTTGAATTTGAATTCTTTTACCGAGTACCAGCGGTAATAGTCGGGAAAATCCTCGATGATCGCGCGCGCGAGCATCGACAAATCGTGGGCGGTCGAGTAGTGATCATCATCGGGCAATCCCGTGACGTTTACGAAATGACTCGAATGCATGCCGAGCTTTTGGGCGTACTGGTTCATGATCTCGGCAAAGACTGATTCGGATCCGGCTACATGCTCGGCCAATGCGACGCTGGCGTCATTGCCGGACTGTACGATCATGCCGAGCAACAGGTCCTGCACGGCGACACGTTTGCCGACCTCAATAAACATTCGCGAACCCGGAGTCCGCCAGGCTTTTTCGCTGACCGTGATCTCGTCCTCGACGTGAATGCTCTTTTCCCTGAGTGCGGTGAAGACGACATACGCTGTCATCAACTTGGTCAGGCTTGCCGGCGCGACGCTTTTGTCGGGTTCAAGCGCGGCCAGCTCGTGACCGGTCTTGCTATCGATAAGCAGGTAGCTCGTGGCGCCAATGATCGGCGGCGCAGGCGTTGGCCCAAGCTCTGCGGCGAACAGCTGGCCGGCGACAAGAGCGACGACCAAAGCGAAAAAACGGACTTTCATGGATTCACGGTGGCTTCTAGTGCAGGGCGCTTATTCTACTGGGTTTGGCCGGTATTGTACCGATCTGGTAAGGGCCGTGGACGGGATGTTTCTCAGCGGAAGTAAAGCAGAGCGCGGCGAGCCATGACGATGAGGAACATCCGGGCCGCGGCCCCACCTACTCGGTGACCAGATATGGGTCCGCAATGCCCAGTTTTTCGAGCTCGGTGACGAGGAGATCGTACTGTTGGACACCTTTGATCGGGCCGACACGCACGCGATACAGTGCTGGAACGGCGATCGAGTCTTCAACGACAAAGCCAATGCCGATGCCCCCCGAGCGCAGCAGCGCCAGGCGCCGATCAGCGTTGTCACGATCACCGAACGCGCCCACCTGGACAAAGATCTCATTCGTGGTCTCGTTTGACGGCGCAGCGCGGTCAGGCGGAATCGATTCGGGTTGGGCAGCCGCAGATGGTGCGGGGCCAGGGGGAGAGACCTCCGGCGGCGCGGCCGTTGTCTGGCGCGTCGGGCGATCGCCCGGCGGGTCGTCAAAGCTGAGCGCCTCGACTTCGACGAGGCTGGTGCCGTCGCGGACCATGTCCAGTCTGAGCGCGGCCGAGTAGGACAGGTCGATGATACGATTGTGAACAAATGGACCGCGATCGTTGACACGCACAACCACACTCTTGTTATTGCGAAGATTGCGGACACGAACATAAGACGGCAGGGGCAGGGACTTGTGCGCCGCCGTCATGGCATACATGTCGTAAGGTTCACGACTCGCTGTCAGGTTGCCGTGAAATTTCTTGCCATACCACGAAGCGACGCCGCGTTCTTTGTAGCCACTACTGCTGTCCATAACGGTATAGCGCTTGCCAAATACTTCGTAGACCGGGCTGTTTCCGTATGGGCTTTTTGCTTCGGGTCGCGGCACGGCATCGCCAGGCAACTGCGGGATCGCTGCGCGACCGGACACCGGCGGACCATCCCTGACCTTGCCGGAAGCGCAGCTCGCAAGCGCTGCGAGCAGACTTACAAAAAACGCAATTCGTGTAGCTTTACAAAGCAGCACGGCCAATCTCCAACGCGATTTCCTGGCCGAGTTGATGCACGACCAGTGCGTACATCACGCTGCGGTTATACCGTGTGATCACGAAAAAATTGTGGAATCCGACCCAGTATTCGGTACCGTAGGTGCCTTCCAGCGTGAGCAGCTGACTATCGCTGTCGCAGGGCTGTTCGGTGGCAAATACGACGCCCTTATCGCTGAGCGATTCGACGGTCTCCTCCGGGCGCAACGCATTTTCGGGTGTAGGTCCCTGCCAGCGACCGCTTAGTGTGGCCTGGGTTGTTATCTCCTCGCCGGTCTTCCAGCCGTGTGCGACGAAGTAGTTGGCAACACTTCCTGCGACGTCGGTCCAATTGTTCCAGATGTCGCGCTTGCCGTCGCCCGTCGAATCGACGGCGTAGGCACGGTAGCTCGACGGCATGAATTGCGGACGTCCCATGGCGCCGGCGTAGGAGCCATAGGCATCGACCGCCGCCATGCCTTCCTCACGAACGAGCAACAGAAACTCTTCGAGTTCGCGGCGAAAAAACTTCGCGCGTGGCGGGTAATCGAACGCGAGCGTAACGAGCGCATCGAGCACGCGATGTCCACCCGTGATGCGACCAAAATAGGTCTCCACACCGATGATGCCGACGAGGATTTCGACAGGCACACCGGTGTCGCCACTGATCTTATTGAGCGTCTCGCGATGTTCCTGCCAGAAAGTAGCACCGGCGCGAATGCGCTCTTCGGTCAGAAAAATTGGGCGGTATTCCGCCCAGCTCAAAGTCTTTTCAGCAGGCTTGGCTATTAGCTCGAGAATTGACTCTTTGGTCTCGGCCGCGGCAAGGATGTCACGCAATTTCACCCGATCGTAGTCATGTTGCCGGACCATCGAGTCGATGAAGGCGTCGATGTCAGGACGATCGGCATCGACGGCCATCGTCGTCGTAACGGGAAGCAGGAGGAAGCCCATGCCAGCGAGGAGTCGGAGGATCATCAGTGTGGCAGCAGTTTCCGGTGGGAGTGAATTGACATCAGAATACCGAAACCTGCCATCAGCGTCACCATCGACGTGCCGCCAAAACTGACCAGCGGTAACGGTATTCCAACGACGGGAACGAGGCCTGTTACCATCGCTGTATTCACAAACACGTAGACAAAGAAAGTCAGGCTGATAGAGCCTGCGAGCAATCGAGAATACGTATCAGGTGCCTGAATGGCAATATAAAGTCCGCGACCGACGACGAATACGTATAGGCAGATCAGCGCGAGCACACCTAAGAGGCCCAATTCTTCGCCCATGACGGCGAAGATGAAATCTGTATCGCGCTCCGGCAGGTATTCGAGGCGCGCCTGCGAACCATTGGTCCAGCCCTTGCCGAACAGGCCACCGGAGCCAATCGCAATCTTCGATTGGATGATGTTATAGCCGGCTCCGAGGGGATCGCTGTGTGGGTCGAGTAAGGTCAGCACCCGCTGCTTCTGATATTCCTCCATAAAGCGCCACAAGAGCAGCGCGCCCGGCACCGCGAGAACCGCCAGTGCGAACATGACCCGCAGAGGCAAACCGGCGAGTATGATCACAATCAATCCGGACGCCGCGATCAATAGTGCGGTACCCAGATCCGGCTGTATCCCTATCAACAACACGGGCACGGCGATGATGATGGCGAGCATCAGCAACTGGCCGGCGCGCGGCGGTATCTGGCGGTCATGCAGGTACCATGCCGCCATCATCGGCACTGCCAGTTTCATGATTTCGGAAGGCTGAAACCGAATGCCCAGATTAAGCCACCGCTTGGCGCCCTGACTAACTTCACCTATCGTCAGCACGAGAATCAGCAGAAGCATGCCGGCAAGAAAGCCCCAGGGCGTCCAGCGGCGCAAAAAATCGGGTGACATTTGTGCCATGGTAAACATGACAACAAGGGCTATCCCGAGTCTCATTAATTGATTGACCCAGAGGCGCACGTTTTCGCCGACGGCGCTGTAGAGCACCGTGAGTCCAAGTGCGCATATCAGTAACAGGCCGACGAGCAGCGGCCCGTCAATGTTCAGGCGTCGCAACAGGCGCGCAAAATCGCCGAATGGTGCCGCTTTGCCCGAAACCAGTCCCCGTGTGTCACTGAGGCGCATTGCTTCCGAATCCCAGATATTGATCCATGATTTGCCGCGCTATCGGTGCCGCGAAACGACTGCCGCTGGAGCCATTCTCGACGATCACCGCAACTGCGATACGTGGGTTGTCGACCGGAGCGAATGCGATGAACAGGGCGTGATCGCGCAACCGTTCCGCGACCTCCTCCTCCTCGTATTCTTCTTCTTGCGCCACAGAGAAGACCTGCGCGGTGCCGCTTTTGCCTGCCATCTCATACGCCGCATTCAATCCTGCGGCGCGGGCAGTACCGCGCAATCCATGCATTACTTCGTGCATGGCATCGATGACAGTATCCCAGTGGCTGTCGATCTCGACGTCGACATCATCGAGGCGTTGCAGCGAAGCGAGTGTACGTTGCCCGGTCAGCGTATTCTCTGTCGCCGCAACAAGATGCGGCTGGAATCGATGGCCGCGCGTTGCGACGGCAGCAACGGCATTGGCAAGCTGTAGCGGAGTTGCAAGCATGTAGCCCTGGCCAATCGAGGCAATGACCGTTTCGCCGTTGTACCAGCGTTGATCGGCAGGATCGCTGAACCAGTGCTTCTTCCATTCCCGCGAGGGCACGAGGCCCTCATTCTCACCGCGGATGTCGACGCCGGATAAGCGGCCGAGGCCGAAGCGATCGAGGTAGTCGTGCATACGGTCGATGCCGATGTCCACACTGAGCTCATAGAAATAGACATCGCAGGACTGCGAAATCGCCGTGTGCAGGTCAACCTCGCCGTGTCCCTCAGGTTTCCAGTCGCGATAACGATGCGTCGTGTTGGGTAACATGAAATAGCCTCGGCACACGGTCTTGCGGGTCAGATTCGTTGCCCCGGTCTCGAGGGCCGCGAGTGCCAGCATCGGCTTGATCGTCGAACCGGGCGGATACTCGCCACGGATTGCACGATTAAACAGCGGTTGGTCGAGGTTGTTCTGCAAAGCCGAAAATTGCGAGGATGTCATGCCAACAGCAAACAGATTCGGGTCGAACGTCGGTGCGCTGACGAGCGCCAGGATTTCGCCGCTCCACGGATCGATTGCCACGATTGCGCCACGGCGTCCTTGCAATGCCTGGGTTCCCAGCTGCTGCAAGTCAAGATCGAGGGTCAAATAGACATTGTCTCCGGGCATGGGCGTTTCGTCGGCGGGCAGGGATTCGAACAGTGCATTCGTCACGGCCGGCAGCTGCCTGCCGAGCGCATTGGTTACAACATTGCGGTAGCCGACATCACCATGCAGATGGGATTCGTATCGGCTCTCGACGCCGGTCTTGCCCGTATGCGCCGTGCCTGCATATTGTGAAGTATCGAGACGCAGCATGTCATTTTTCGAAAGGGCACCGACGTACCCGACGGCATGGGCGACGGCCTCACCGTGCGGGTAGTGTCGGATCAGACGCGGCTGGAAGTCGACACCCGGGAACCGCGGCCGCTCGATCGCGAAATTCGCGATTTCCGCATCGCTGAGCCGCAGGTTCAGCGTTACAGGTTTGAACCGCGGACCACTCTCGCTCAGATCTTTGAAGCGTGGTATGTCTTCCGCTTCGATCAGGCCAAGTGACGCGAGACGCTGTAATGTATCGTCGAGGTCCTCGACCTGCTCGGGAATCAGTTCGAGCTGATAGGCGGGCAGGTTTTCGGCAAGTACGCGGCCATTGCGATCGAATATCAGTCCACGTATGGGAGGTACCGCTTCGATGCGGTAGTTGTTACCTAATGATTGCGCCGCGAAGACCTCGTAGTCGAATATCTGCAGCTGCACGAGTCGCGCAATCACGATGCCGAGCAGCAGGAATCCCGCCGTCGAGGTGAGCATGACACGCCCGATGAACAGCCGTCGTTCGGAATGGTGGTCCTTTATTGGGGAAAGGAGGTCCAAGTTATCGTCCCAACTGAATGCGCATGCGTACGCCCGATAACAACATCGACACCACCGGCCAGATAATCGTTCCCGAAATCACGGGCCCCCAGTAACTGACGGGCGGTGCTGACACGTCGGCAATCCCGTTGATCCAGAACAGAATGAATTGATACAGGGCGAGCAAGGCGAATACTGTTGCTGTCAGTTGCAACACTGGGAACACCCGCATCAACAGGTGGAAGCGGACTGTGATGAACACTATCAGGCACAGCGCCAACGCATGTTGCCCGAATATCGTGCCTTGTGCTACGTCGAGCAGCAACCCGACAATCCAGGCAGAACCGACACTCCAGGTGCGCGGCAACATCATCGCCCAGTAAATAAGAGTCAGGACAACCCAGTCGGGCCTGAATGACAGCGCCCAGTCTGGCATCGGCACAAGCGTCAGCATAAATGCGACGATGATCGACACGATGACCGACAGGCGTCGCGATCGCCCGCCACCAGTCATTCCGTGGAGTCCTCTCGGTTCGCGTCGGCGGCGGCTGCCGGACTGGTTGCAGTCCAGATGAGCATGACTTCGCGGATCTGATCGAGTGCTGCAGAAGGTACGGCTATGACGTCTGCGAACGGCTCCTGCGGAATTCGGTTTACCGTAGTGACGACGGCGACCGGGTAACCCGGCGGGAATGCGCCGCCCAGTCCTGACGTTACGAGCAGGTCGCCGGGCTGGATATCGGCGTTATTCGGCAGGAATGGCAAATCGAGACGATCGAATTTGCCGGTTCCTTTCGCGATCGTGCGCAGCCCATTGCGGTTCACTTCTATGGGCAACGCGTGGCTCGGATCGCTGATCAGAATCGCCTGCGATGTCGTAAGTCCGGTCTCGATCACCTGGCCAACGACGCCATTGGCATCGACGAGGGCCTGACCGTCGTAGACGTTATCGCGTTTACCAATATCGATAACTATATTGTGGCGATACGGATTTGCGTCAACGGCCATAATTTCGGCGACGCGAATCTCGTCACGCACGCGTGAGCGTGCCTCGAGCAGATCGCGCAGGCGGGCGTTCTCTGCTTCGAGTGCCGTGAGTCGCTGCAGCCGGGCATTGGTCAGCAGGCGTTCGGCGTTAAGTCGGCTAACCTCAAGTTGCAGGTCATTGCGTGCTGTCGTGCTTTCACTAATCCACTCCCACAGGCGGAACGGTGCGTCGACGACAATCTGGATTGGATAGACAGCGACACCGATGACGGCGCGAACTTTTCCGAGATGGCCCTGGCGATGATCGAGCACCATCAACAGAATGCTAATGGCCAAAAGAACAAGCACACGAATGCCCAGTGCCGGGATGCGGGCAGGATTACTGTTATCGGCGCGGGAATGGACCATCGGAGCTTCGCGTCCCCTATTCGTCAATCCGGCCCGGTATCTGAATTACTCCAGGCCGAAGACTGCGGGCCCATGCTCGTCAATGAGTTCGATTACTCGACCACCGCCGCGAGCGACGCAGGTCATAGGGTCGTCGGCAATGACGACGGGCAGTCCGGTTTCTTCCATGAGCAGCTTGTCGATGTCGCGCAGCATGGCGCCGCCGCCGGTGAGCACGATGCCGCGTTCCGCCACATCAGCCCCGAGTTCGGGCGGAGTCTGCTCGAGCGCCTCCTTGACGGCGCCCACGATGCCCTGCAGTGGCTCCTGCAAGGCTTCGAGAATTTCGTTGCTGTTCAACGTGAAGCTTCGCGGCACGCCTTCCGACAGATTGCGTCCCTTGACCGAGATCTCGAGCACTTCCTGTCCCGGGAACGCCGAGCCGATTTCGTGCTTGATGCGTTCGGCGGTCGCTTCACCGATCAGGATGCCGTAGTTGCGACGGACGTAGTTCGTGATCGCCTCGTCGAAGCGATCGCCGCCGATGCGCACCGATGCGGCGTAAACGATGCCGTTCAATGAGATCACGGCGACTTCGGATGTCCCGCCACCAATGTCGAGCACCATCGAGCCGCGAGCTTCGTGTACCGGCATGCCGGCGCCGATCGCGGCTGCCATCGGCTCATCGATAAGATGTACCTTGCGAGCACCGGCGCCCTCGGCTGATTCGCGAATGGCGCGGCGCTCGACCTGGGTCGAACCGTACGGGACACAAATCAGAACTCGGGGGCTCGGGCGAAAATACCGGGTGCCGTGAGCCTTGCGGATGAAGTGCTGCAGCATCTTCTCCGTGACCGTGAAATCGGCGATTACGCCGTCCTTGAGGGGCCGGATCGCCGTGATATTTCCGGGGGTTCTGCCCAACATGTTCTTGGCCTCGGCGCCAACGGCCTCGACAACTCGTCCCCCGCGACCACTGTCCTCGCGGATCGCGACCACGGAAGGTTCATCGAGAACGATGCCATGCCCACGCGAGTAAATCAGCGTGTTGGCGGTGCCAAGGTCAATCGACAGGTCATTGGAAAAATAACCCAGAATGTTCTTTAACATGTGGGGATAAGGTCCCGAAATAAGATTAACGCGCTAATCTAACAATGCGCACGACATTGCACAAGGCAGTGTGTATCATTGCGTGCGCGCTCGCCTGTCGGCGAACCAAGCGCTTGGACAGGCAGGATTTTTCCCGGTGTCACTCGATAAAGATCAGGTTCAGCACATCGCGATGCTGGCGCGACTCAGGCTCGCCGATGACGAGTTCGCTGAGACGGTCGATAAGCTGTCACGGATCGTCGATTTTGTCGACCAACTGAGCCAGGCAGACACCGACGATGTCGTGCCCATGGCGCATCCCCTGGACGCGGTCCAGCGGTTGCGCGCCGACCGGGTGACCGAATTCAACGAGCGCGATCCCATCCAGGAAAATGCCCCGGCTGTGGAAAACGGCCTGTATCTCGTGCCCAAGGTCATAGAGTGATACATGGCAGAAGGTTTGCATTTACAGACGCTGACACAGCTTGCCGCAGGTCTCGAGAGAGGCGAATTTTCCTCGCTTGAGTTGACCGAGGCACTGCTCGGCCGCATCGAATCGCTCGGCCCCTCACTCAACGCCTTTATTACGGTTACGGCGGAGCGGGCACTGGCCGCGGCCAGGCGTGCCGATGCGGCACGCGCCGCCGGCGCCGCCGGGGCATTGAACGGCTTGCCGATCGTGCATAAAGACATTTTCTGCACCAAGGGCGTCCTGACGACGTGCGGTTCGCGCATGCTCGAGAATTTCGTGTCGCCATACGATGCGACAATCGTCGAGCGGCTCGATGCGGCCGGTGCCGTTGTGCTCGGCAAGACCAACATGGATGAATTCGCGATGGGTTCGTCGAACGAGACGAGCTATTTCGGGCCCGTCAGGAATCCCTGGGATCTGGAGCGGTCGCCGGGTGGCTCGTCCGGCGGATCGGCCACCACAGTCGCGGCGCGCCTCGTTCCTGCGGCGACGGCCACCGATACGGGCGGCTCGATTCGCCAGCCCGCCGCCCTGACCGGCACGATCGGCCTCAAACCGACCTACGGGCGCGTTTCCCGCCACGGCATGATCGCCTTCGCCTCGAGTCTCGACCAGGCCGGTGTCATCACGCGTTCGACCGCCGATGCCGCGCTCCTGCTCGGTGTCATGGCCGGATTTGACGAGCGCGATTCTACGTGCCTCGATTATCCTGTGCCTGACTACAAGGGTGCATTATCCGAATCCGTGAAGGGCCTGCGCATCGGCATCGTCAGGCAACACTTCGATGCCGGCCTCGATGAACAATGCGCGGCAGCAGTCAGGGAAGCGCTGGCCGTGCTCGAAGGGCAAGGCGCAGTTCTCACCGAGGTTGATCTGCCCAATCTCGACCTGTCGGTGCCGACCTACTACGTCGTCGCGCCGGCCGAGTGCTCGTCCAATTTGTCCCGCTTCGATGGCGTGCGTTTCGGCCATCGCGCCGCTGATCCCGAAGACCTGCTCGATCTCTACTGTCGCAGTCGCGGCGAAGGATTCGGTGCCGAGGTCAAACGGCGCATCATGACCGGTACCTATGTGCTGTCTGCGGGCTATTACGATGCGTATTACCTCAAGGCGCAGAAGGTTCGGCAGCTCATCGCCGAGGATTTCAAGACAGCGTTCGCTGATGTCGACGTCATCGCCGGCCCCACGTCGCCAACGCCGGCTTTCAAACTCGGTGACAAGACCGACGATCCGATCACGATGTACCTCAACGATATCTATACGATTGGCGCGAACCTCGCAGGCCTGCCCGGCATCTCAACGCCGTGCGGCTTCGTCGACGGCCTGCCGGTCGGTCTGCACCTCGTCGGACCGCATTTCGGTGAAGAAACGGTGCTACGTTGTGCTTATCAGTTCGAGCAGCAAACAGACTGGCACGAAGCCTGCCCCGAGGCTTACCGATGAGCGGTCAGTGGGAAGCCGTGATCGGTCTCGAGATCCATGCGCAACTCGCCACGAGGAGCAAGATCTTCTCGGGCGCATCGACGGCCTACGGCGCCGAGCCCAACACACAGGCATGCCTCGTCGATCTCGGTTATCCGGGCGTGCTGCCGGTCCTGAACGAAGAGGTCGTGCGCATGGCCTGTGCTTTTGGTCTGGCGATCAACGCTACCGTTGCACCGCGCTCGGTGTTTGCACGCAAGAATTATTTTTACCCGGACCTGCCCAAGGGCTACCAGATCAGTCAGTATGAATTGCCGATCGTCGAGCATGGCGAGTTATTCATCAGCGATGCGCATGGCGATAATAAACGTATCGGTATTACGCGTGCGCACCTCGAGGAAGATGCCGGCAAATCAATCCACGAGGGATTCGCGCATTCGTCAGGCATTGATCTGAATCGCGCCGGCACGCCGCTACTCGAAATCGTATCCGAACCGGATATGCGCTCGGCGAAGGAAGCAGTCACCTACATGCGCAAGATCCATACGCTCGTGCGTTATCTCGGCATTTCCGACGGCAATATGCAGGAAGGATCATTTCGCTGCGACGCGAACGTCTCGGTGCGGCCGCGCGGGCAGCAGGAGCTGGGCACGCGCACCGAGACCAAGAATCTCAACTCGTTTCGCTTTGTCGAAAAGGCCATCAACTTCGAGATCGAGCGACAGATCGAACTGCTCGAAGACGGCGGCGAGATTGTGCAGGAAACACGTCTTTATGATTCGAACAAAGATGAGACGCGGCCAATGCGCAGCAAAGAGGAAGCAAACGACTATCGTTATTTCCCGGATCCCGATCTGCTGCCGGTCGAAATCGCCGCTGACTTTGTCGAGGCGGTGCGCGACACGTTACCCGAACTGCCCGATGCAAAACAGCAGCGTTTCGTCGACGATTACGGTCTTAAGGCCGATGACGCGGGCATCCTGACGGGCAGCCGCGCGCTTGCCGATTATTTCGAGACTGTAGCGGCCGCGACTGAGGCCAAAGCGCAACTGGTGGCGAACTGGGTCATCGGCGATCTCGCCGGCGCGCTGAACCGGGACGGACTCGATATCGAGCAAAGCCCCATTTCGGCTACCGAGCTGGCGGGCCTGCTCGAGCGTATTGAAGACAATACGCTCTCGGGCAAAATCGCGAAGGAGGTTTTCCAAGCGATGTGGACCAGCGAACGTTCGGCCGACGCAATCATCGAAACAAAAGGACTCAGGCAGATCACCGACAGCTCTGCGATCGAAGCAGTCGTCGACAAGGTGATCGCCGCGAATCCGTCGCAGGTCGCCGAGTATCAGTCCGGTAAGGACAAGCTGATCGGCTTCTTCGTTGGCCAGGTCATGAAGGAAACCGGCGGCAAGGCCAACCCGGGCCAGGTCAACGCGATGCTCAAGGACAAGCTCGCAAAGTAGTACAGCGTTCCTTCAATACACGCTGATTCATGATCAAGACGCCGACCACCATGTCCCGCCGCACGCCAATTCTGGCCATCATCCTGGCGCCTGTTGCGTTGTATCTCTTGTTGCAGCTCTGGACGCAGGCGTTAGTGCCGCTCTACCGGGACCTCTGGTACAGCGGTACGGTGCTGAGGTGGCGGCTGGCCAGCGACCAGCCCGCGATTCGCATCAAGGCTGCCAAAGACGCCGGTTTGCGAAGCGCGGGCGATGCAGCCCTGCTTGATGTCCTGGTCGCAAGCCTTATGACCGACGAGTCAGTGGAGGTGCGCAAGGCCGCGGCCGCGGCCCTCGGGCAACTTGGCTCGCAGCGGCCATTAAGCGCAGGGGCAATACAGGCCCTGAGTGCGCTGGTATTCACCGAATCGGATAATGCCATGCTATCCGCGATCGTCGTTGCCATAGGTCAGTCGACTGCCGAGAATCGATACCCGGATGCGGTTATCGAACGCATTGCCGAGATAGCCACTGACGAGCAGCAGGCATGGGTATATCCGCGGGCGGTCACAGCGCTCGGCCAGATCGGTGCTGTCCAGCCACTGCCGGCCACGGTCTTCGCCGTCATGGACACACGGTTTAGCGATCCCCAACACCCTGGTGAGCGTGAAGATCTGGCCAACGCCTTCGCCGAAATTGCCAAGGGTCAGCTCCTGCCGGTGACGTCGCTCGACATCCTCGCCGCTGCGTTCGTGGATGAACCGAACCGGCGTATACGCAAGGCCATTCTTTATGCTTTGGCCTACATGGCCGATGACTACCCGCCGGCGATGCCTCTGATATCGGCGGCCACCAGCGATCCCGACGATGACATCGTCAGCACTGCCGAACACGGCCTGCGCATCATCGAATACAACCGGACCCTGGCGGACAGGGATCTGTTGTCAGTAGCGATGAATACCGCTGAGCCGATAGACACACGACTCAATGCGCTGCGCATCATCCGTAGCACCCCCATCGATCGGGCCGCCTGGGAACAGATCGCGGCACTGGCACAGGATGCGGAAACCGAGATCGCTGTGGCCGCCGTTGGCATGTTTCACTACATGGCAAGGTCAGCCGATGCCGACTTTGACCAACGCATATTGATTCCGGCGCTAGGCCGGGCCATGTCCGATCCGGATCCGCAGCTCCGCTATGCTGCCTATGCTGCCGTGTCGGCTATTTCCCGGAACCGGCCGGCTTATGTGCGTGCCGCCGATTTGCCGGCACAGCTCGAAACCGGCGCGAACGATGCGGATCCGAAGGTGCGCGTCGTCGTGCTCGGCCTGTTGCTTCGTGATGACGACAATCGCGCTGCGATCATCGAGCGTGGCATGAATGATCCCGACCCTTATGTAAGGAGTCATGCGGTCACCTGGCTTGGCTTACCGGAAACAAAGCCCAGCCAGCGAGAGGCTTTTATTGCAGCGGCGCTAAACGACCCGGATCCGAACGTTCGCCGGTCCGCGGTCGCTACGCAAGCAAACTGGGATACGCGTAAACGTGCCTGGCCGATACAACTCTGGCAGCTTTGGCAAGCGGGCGAGCGCGGCAAGGTCGGCATGCGGGTTCTGATCGCCGTAACTGTGGCGACCCCGGTTCTGATCTGCGGAATTTTTCTGCTCTATTACACGGCGCGCCTTTTGACCTACGTGCAGCAGCGCCGCTGGCGTGCGGCAGCGGTGGTCCCGGTGATGGCCACCTGGGCGGCGGCCAGTTACGGCATGTTTATGCTTTACTTCATGGCCGCTCATGCGGGCAATGCGGATGCCGGCGAGACGGCGATCCTGGCCGGTGTGCTCTGGGCTGCAATCGCGGTCTACACCGCGCTGGGTTGGGGCATGCACTTTGCCGTGCGCCGCTAGGTCGATGCCGGCCGTGGTCGCGCAGCAATGAGCAGAGGGCGTCTTCGGCCAGCACGCCGCATCACCATCAAATCGGCATAAAGCAGCGACCTCTGGTTCCGTTCAATGGTCTGTGTTATGCTGTTTGGCCGAAAACATAAATAAATACTTATATATTTATGTTATGCAAAACTCAATCGAACAGCTGATATCGTACCTGAAGGCTCTGGCCGATCCGATCCGCCTTCGGCTGCTGGCGCTTTGCGTACATGGCGAGTGCACGGTCTCGGAGCTAACGCAGATCACGGCGCAGAGTCAGCCGCGCATCTCGCAGCATTTGAAACAACTTTGTGATGTCGGTCTGCTTGAGCGATTTCGCGACGGGCATTTTGTCTATTATTGCGTGCCGCTGGGCAAGGAGCAGACCGGTGAGCGGCGCCGATTGTTTGCGTTGCTACCACACGACGAACCCACGTTCGAGTCTGACTTCGATAAGCTCTGCAGGCTGCGCGCCGAACAGGGTGTTGCAGTGCTGGAAGAGAATGGGGCCGACTCACGACGATTGCACAATGCGCTCATCGAGCTGACCGTCTCCACACCGCTTGGCGACCTGATCGATATCGGCAGCGGTCAGGGCCGCATTCTCAAGCTGCTTGGTTCGCGCGCGCAACGGGCCGTCGGCGTCGACATCGATGCCGACGCGCGCCAGCTGGCGCGCGCCGAACTGTTGCTCGCCGGGCTCGAGAATTGCAGCCTGCGCAAAGGCGATATGTACAAGCTGCCCTTCGCCGACCGCGAGTTCGATACCGTGATTCTCGATGACGTCCTCGGCCAGGCTGAACGGCCGCTAGTCGCGCTCGCAGAAGCACGCCGGATTCTGCGGCCGGGTGGTCGGCTATTGCTGCTCGCACAAACCGATCCTGCCGATATTACCGCGCTCGAGCGCCACTTCGCGGAATGGTGTCGCGTTGTCGATCTGCGGCTCGCGCCGCCACGACGAATTCCGAGCACGAGTTCCCGGTGGCTGCTTGCCGTCGCGACATTGACCGATCACAAATCCAGAGCTGCCTGACGGGGAATTGTCGTCATGGATCGCGAAGCACAAAATGTCGACGTCTCGTTCGAGTTTTTTCCGCCACACACCGCGGAGATGGAGAGTGTCCTCTGGCGCTCGATAGAAAGGCTTGCGGTACTCGCGCCAAGATTCGTGTCAGTCACCTATGGCGCTGACGGATCGACGCGCGAGCGCACGCATGCGGCAGTAGCCCGCATCGTTGAGGAAACCGACCTGACGGCCGCACCGCATCTGACGTGCATTGGCGCGAGTCGCGGCGAGATCAATGATATCGCGCGCGCTTACTGGGACATGGGCGTGCGCCATCTCGTCGCGCTGCGCGGCGATCTGCCCAAGAAAGCGGACGGCTATGTGCCACACCCGGATGGCTACGCCTACGCCGCCGACCTCGTCGCCGGCCTGCGCAGGGTCGCGGATTTCGATATCTCGGTCGCCGCCTATCCCGAGGTACACCCCGATGCGCCGGACCCGCTTTTCGATCTCGACAATCTCAAGCGCAAACTCGACGCTGGGGCGTCGCGTGCGATCACGCAGTTCTTCTTTGACGTCAACGTATACCTGCGCTTCCGTGACCTGGCCGCAACTGCGGGTATCGAGTCGACGATCGTGCCGGGCATTCTGCCCATTACGCGGTTTCCGCAGTTACAGCGATTCGCCGAGCAGTGCGGTGCGAGCGTGCCGCAGTGGTTGCACGAGCGTTTTGCCGGCCTCGAAGACGATGCCGAGACCCGCCAGCTGATCGCTGCGAGTGTCGCAATCGAACAGGTTCACAGCCTGCAGACGGAGGGCATCAACGAGTTTCACTTCTATACGCTGAATCGATCCGAACTGACGTACGCAATCTGTCACGCACTCGGCGTACGCCCGCGGCAGGTAGCGGCGTGAGAACGAGCATGGACAGGAACGCACGTATCGTATCGCTCATGCAGTCTCTCGACAGCCGCATCCTGCTCCTCGACGGCGCCATGGGCACGATGATTCAGAGCCTGAGACTCGACGAGGACGAACATCGCGGCACCCGATTCAGAAACTGGGACAGCGATCTCAAGGGCAACAACGACCTGTTGTCGATCACGCAGCCGCAGGTGATCCAGGACATTCACCGCCAGTTCCTGGACGCCGGTGCGGATATCATCGAAACGAACACGTTCAACGCGAACGCGCCGTCGATGGGCGACTACGGCATGGCGGGGCTGGTCGCCGAGCTGAATCTGGCGGCCGCGAGGCTCGCGCGCGAATGTGCGGATACGCATGCTGCCCGTGTCGGCAGTCCCCGGTATGTCGCTGGCGTCCTCGGGCCGACGAATCGGACGGCGTCGATATCACCCGACGTCAACGATCCTGGCTACCGCAATATTCGTTTCGCCGAACTCGTCGTCACCTATGAAGAAGCCGCGACCGCGCTGATCGACGGTGGTGTCGATTTCCTGATGGTCGAGACGATCTTCGATACGCTGAACGCCAAAGCTGCGATTTTTGCAATTAAGCGATCCTTCAAGACGGCGGGATTGACATTGCCGGTCATGATTTCGGGCACGATCACCGATGCGTCGGGCCGTACATTATCGGGCCAGACAGTCGAGGCGTTCTGGAACTCGGTCGCGCATGCCGATCCCTTTATGGTAGGCCTGAACTGTGCACTCGGCGCCAGTGATCTGAGGCCCTACGTCGCCGAGTTATCGCGGGTCGCCGATACACGCGTCTGCGCCCATCCGAACGCCGGGCTGCCGAACGAGTTCGGCGAATACGATGAAACACCGGAATACATGGCCGGGATCGTCGGCGAGTTTGCAACGAGCGGTTTCGTCAACCTTGTCGGCGGCTGCTGCGGTACGACACCGGCACACATCCGTGCGCTAAAAGAAGTCGTCGCTGGCTGCCCGCCGCGTAGCGTGCCTGAGCTGCCGGTCCGCTGCCGCGTAGCGGGGCTCGAACCGCTCAACATCGGACCCGACGACCTTTTCGTCAACGTAGGCGAGCGTTGTAACGTGACGGGCTCGGCGATTTTTCGCCGCCTGATCGAGGCCGATGATTACACCGCAGCCGTGCAGGTCGCGCGCCAGCAAGTCGAGAACGGCGCGCAGATCATCGACGTCAATATGGACGAGGGCATGCTCGATTCCGAGCAGGCAATGGTCACGTTCCTGAACCTGATCGCCTCCGAGCCGGACGTATCGCGATTGCCGATCATGATCGATTCGTCGAAATGGTCCGTCATCGAGGCCGGGCTGCAGTGCGTGCAGGGCAAGGCCATCGTCAATTCGATCAGCCTTAAGGAAGGTGAGGAAGCCTTCATCGAGCAGGCCGAGCTCGTGCGGGCTTACGGTGCGGCCGTCATCATTATGGCGTTCGATGAAAAGGGTCAGGCGGATACGGTTGAGCGCAAGGTCGAGATCTGCAAGCGTTGCTACAAAATCCTGACCGAGAAAGTCGGTTTCGATCCTGCAGACATCATCTTCGACCCGAACATCTTTGCGATCGCAACCGGGATCGAAGAGCATTCGAGCTACGGCCTTGATTTCATCGAAGCAACGCGGCAAATCAAGAAGACGCTGCCTGACGTGCTCGTCAGCGGTGGCGTCAGCAACGTGTCGTTTTCGTTTCGCGGCAATAACGTTGTACGCGAAGCGATCCACTCGGTGTTCCTGTATCACGCGATCCGTGCGGGCATGGATCTAGGGATAGTCAATGCGGGCCAGCTCGCGATTTATGAAGACCTGCCAACCGATCTGCGCGAAGCGGTCGAAGATGTTGTGCTCAATCGTCGCGACGACGGGACCGAGCGCTTGCTTGATGTCGCCGAACATTACAAAGGCCAGGCCTCGGGTGCGCAGGCGAAAGCGCAGGATCTGGGCTGGCGGGATCTGCCGGTCGCCAAGCGGCTCGAGTATGCACTGGTCAACGGTATCGACGAATTCGTCGTCGCCGACACTGAAGAGGCGCGGCTCGACGCCAAACGCCCACTCGATGTCATCGAAGGACCGCTGATGGCCGGCATGAACGTCGTCGGCGATCTGTTCGGCGCCGGCAAGATGTTTCTGCCGCAAGTGGTCAAATCCGCGCGCGTCATGAAGAAGGCGGTCGGCCATCTCGTGCCGTTCATCGAGGCCGAACAGGGTGGCAAGGTCAGCAGCAACGGCAAGATCGTACTGGCGACCGTTAAAGGCGACGTGCACGACATCGGCAAGAACATCGTCGGTGTCGTCCTGCAGTGCAACAACTTCGAGGTCATCGATCTCGGCGTCATGGTGTCCTGCGAGAAGATCCTCGAGACGGCCCGGCGCGAGAACGCGCAGATCGTTGGCTTGTCGGGACTGATCACACCCTCACTCGACGAGATGGTACATGTGGCCAGCGAGATGCAGCGGCTGGAATTCAGTTTGCCGCTTTTGATCGGCGGGGCAACGACCTCACCCGCACACACCGCGGTCAAGATCGAGCCGCGCTATGAAGGGCCGGTGATCTACGTCAAGGATGCATCGCGATCGGTCGGCGTGGCGCAGGCCCTCGTGGAGCCCGCAACCCGCGAGGCACTGGTCACGAAGACGCGACGCGACAACGAGCGGCGCAGGCAACAACACGCGGGCAAGAAACGGCTCGCTCCGCAACTGTCCCTCGACGAGGCGCGGCGCCGCCGGCACCGTTGCAATTGGGGCGCCTACGCGCCGCCGGCACCGACGTTTACGGGCCAACGCGTTTACGACGACGTCGACCTCGGCGAATTGCGCAAATACATCGACTGGATGCCGTTTTTCAATGCCTGGGAATTCCATGGCAAATTCCCGCACATCCTGAGCGATGCGAAGGTCGGTGCCGTAGCCAGTTCGCTGTATGCCGATGCGACGCGAATGCTCGATCGGCTCATTGCCGGGCAATGGCTTCGGGCGCGAGCCGTGTTGGGATTCTTTCCGGCTCACTGTGATGACTACGACGACGTGATCGTCTTTGCTGACGAAGATCGCGGCGAGCCGCTGGCGCGGCTGTGCCATCTGCGTCAGCAACGTTCCAAACCCGAGGGTCACGCGCAGAACTGCCTCGCCGATTACATCGCGCCGCGCGAGACCGGGCTGGCCGATTACCTTGGCGCTTTTGCGGTGACTGCAGGCATTGGCATCGACGAACACGTTGCTCGATTCGAGAGCGAGCACGACGATTACAGCGCGATTATCCTCAAAGCGCTTGCGGATCGGCTGGCCGAGGCGTTTGCCGAATATCTCCATGAGCGCGTGCGGCGCGAGTTATGGGCGTACGCCCCGAACGAGCAACTGTCCAATGACCACCTGATCGCCGAAGATTATCGTGGCATTCGTCCGGCACCCGGGTATCCGGCCTGCCCCGATCACAGCGAAAAAGCCAAGCTGTGGAAATTGCTCGACGTCGAGGCGAGCATCGGCTTGCGACTCACGGAGTCTTATGCGATGTACCCGACAGCGGCAGTCAGCGGCTTCTATTTCGCGCACCCGGACGCACGTTATTTCGCGGTCGGCAAAATCGATCGTGACCAGGTTGAGTCGTACGCCAAACGCCAGAATATGCCGGTGGGCGAAGCAGAGAAATGGTTAGCGCCGAACCTCGGTTACGATCCGGACGCCGCCAGCGCGGCCTGAACTCACAGCGCGAGTGAAACCAACAAAGGCAGGTGGTCGGAACCAATATGCGGTCCGGCGGCGATATCGAGCACGACGAGGTCTCGCGACACCAGGCAGTGATCGATCGGGATCATCGCGAACGGCAGGCGCGTCGGCCAGCTCGGAATGACCCCGAAACCATCTCTCGCGTCGTAGAGTCCGGTCGCCTTCACGAGTGCCTTGTAATGGTGAGCCCACATCGAGGTATTGAGATCGCCGATCAGTACGAGCGGATCATCGAGCGCTGTCACGACTTCGGCGATGTCCGCGAGCTGCCGATTACGGCCTGCGAAGCCGCGGCGCCCGATCGGCGGCATCGGATGAGTGCTCACAAGAGTGAGTGGCTGCCCGGCGATGGCCGTTCTTACGATCAGGCTGGGCAAACCGGCAGGCGGACCGTCATGACGGTCGACACTGATAAATGGATCGCGCGCGAGTACCGCGATGCCGAAGTTATCAGCGCGTGACACAGCGTAGGAGTATCGGTAGATGCCCTGCAGTTGACGCATCGAATGCAGCCATTGTTCATTTATCTCCAGCAGAAAGACAATGTCCGGCTGCTCGCTGCGCATCAACTCGATCAGTCGGTCGGGCTCATTGCGATGACCGTGGACATTGGCCAGCAAGATCGTGACGGATGGCGTCGCACCCTCGGATTGTGGCCTATCGCCCAGGTACCAGGGCGCGACCGCCCAGCCGTTGACGGCCACAACGGCGATCATGAGCAGTGACCAGCCACCCCTGCGCAGCGCCATGAACATGGCCGCCAGCATCAAGGACGCGATCAGGTACTGTAGCCGGAAGTGTGAGAACAGCTCGATTAATCGATGCAGCCGGTCAAGTAGTGTCGCGAGTGATACTAATGCGGTAATACAGGCAGTGGCTTGCAACAGGCCGACAAGTCGCACCCAACGTCGCGCTACCGGCATGCTGCGCAGTCGAAACGCTTTTCAATTGTAATCGAGCGAAAATCGCCACTCGCGCCCTCGAAGAGACGCAGTACGCCGCGCGGCGAGTCGATACCAGCCAAATGCTTGAGTGTCTCGACGGCCATCAGCGCACCGACGACACCCGGTACGGGTGCGAGCACGCCGTTGCCCGCGCAATCCTCCAGCGACTCGTCGGCTTCCTGATACAGGCACCGGTAGCACGGTGAATTCCCATAGTCGGGCCCGAATACGGCGAGCTGACCTTCGAGGCGAATCGCGGCCCCGGAAATCAGCGTGCAACCCGCGCCTACACAAGCATCGTTGACCTGAAATCGTGTGGCGAAGTTATCGCAGCCGTCCAGCACGACATCCACCTGACGAACTGCGGCGGTGAGTTCCTCCTTGTCGAGCCGTTTGGCGATCGCCGTTATATCGACATCGGGATTGATCCTTTGCAGCCGTTTGGCAGCGCAATCCGCCTTGGGCTGGCCGACATCCGCCGGACCGTAGAGCATCTGCCGATCGAGATTCGAAATATCGACCGTATCGAAATCGCAGAGCAGTAAGTGGCCGATGCCGCTCGACGCAAGATAACTCGCGGCCGCACAGCCGATGCCGCCGACGCCGATCAGCAGCGCGCTGCCTCGTGCGATGCGCTCCTGACCGGCCTTGCCGACCTGCTGCAGGGCAAAGTGACGGGCATGGCGACTGACAGTCGGATTGTCGCCGCTCATCGAGTTAGTCGTCGGTCGTGACTTCCAGGATCGTTACGGCATCCACCGGCACGTCCTGATGGCCTGCTCGACTGCCGGTCGGCACTGCGCCGATCGCATCGACGACGTCCATGCCATCGGTGACACGGCCGAACACTGCATAGCCGAAGTCGCGGCTGCCGTGATTCAGGAAGTCGTTATCGCGCAGGTTGATGAAGAATTGCGCGGTCGCGCTATCGACGACACTCGTGCGCGCCATGGCCAGCGTACCCCGCAAATTCGACTCGCCATTGTCCGCCTCGTTCTTGATCGGCTCCCGTGTCGCCTTACTCGTCATGTCAACATCCATACCACCGCCCTGGATCATGAAATTCGGGATAACACGATGGAATATCGTGTCCACGAAAAATCCGTCGCTCATATATTGACGAAAATTCTCGCAGGTGATCGGTGCCTTGTCGTCGAACAATTCGACAGCGAAATCGCCATGGTTGGTCTTGATCGTGATCATATTGTCTCGCTTGAAGAATAATGTGCGCTGGTCACACGCGGGTGGCCAGCGTAGTCATCGTAACATTGGATCGACGCCCAGCCATACGCCAGCAATATCTGGGCGACCTGGTCGCGCTGCTCCGCGCCGTGCTCCAGGACGAGCAGGCCATCCTGCTCAATGATCATCGTGCAGTCCCGGGCGATCCGATCGATCGATTCGAGCCCGTCCTCGCCAGCGACCAATGCGATGGCCGGTTCTGCATGCAGCGCCTCGAGTGCGGTGTCGTGGAGCGCAACGTACGGCGGATTTGATACGACGACCCTGAATTTCTGACCGGCGACCGGTTCGGTCCAGTCGCCCTCGAAAAACTCAATATTGCTGATCGCCAGCTCTCTCGCATTAACGCGCGCGACCGCGAGTGCCTCCGGGCTGACATCGACGGCCGTGACCTGGCACAGCAGGCGGTCATGTGCGATCGCGATGCCGATTGCACCGCAGCCCGTGCCGAGATCAAGGACGCGCCAATCGGCCCTGCGCGGGATCTCGCGCAGTGCGACATCGACGACCAGTTCGGTCTCGGGACGTGGCACGAGTGTCGCGGGGCTGACCATCAGCTCGAGCGACCAGAATTCTTTGCTGCCCGTGATGTACGCCATCGGCTCTCCGGCGAGCCGGCGTTCGATCGAAGCTTCGAGACGCTGCCTCGCAGCGTCGTCTAACGAATCTTCCGGATGGGCGAAGAGGTAGCTCCTGGGCATGTCGATCGCCCTCGCGACGAGCAGCTCGGCCTCGAGGCGAGCCGAGTCACTGACGGCGGTAAGCCGTGTCGTTGCGTCGGCGATCACGGCGTCTATGGCGGCGCGGTTGGTCATTGGCGTGGCTGCGGTCGCTGGTCGAGCGCGCGACGATTCGCGTACACTCCCGGCAGATCCTTCGGAACTCATAGCGCATGCAAGTCTATACCAACATCCTCAAGATGGTCGGGCGCACGCCGATGCTCGAGGTCAGGCGTCTCGATACGGGCCCGTGTCGACTGTTTCTTAAGCTCGAACTCATGAATCCGGGCGGTTCGATCAAGGACCGCATCGGCATAACCATGATCGAAGAGGCCGAGCGGCGCGGCGACATCAAGCCTGGCGATACGATCGTTGAAGCCACAGCCGGCAATACCGGAATCGGCCTTGCGCTCGTGGCAGCGCAAAAAGACTATCGGCTGATACTCGTGCTGCCCGACAAAATGAGTCAGGAAAAGATTTTCAATTTGCGTGCAATGGGAGCTGAAGTCGTGCTGACGCGTTCGGACGTCGGCAAGGGACATCCGGAGTATTACCAGGATCTGGGCAAGCGCATCGCAGAGGAGCAGGGCGCGTATTTTATTAATCAGTTCGGCAATATGGATAATGCGCTCGCGCACGAGCAGACAACGACGCCTGAGATTTTCGAGCAGATGGACGGCGACGTCGATGCGATCGTTCTCGGCGTCGGGTCGAGCGGAACCGTGACCGGCGTGTGCAAATATCTCAATGAGCACGCGCCCGATGTCGAGGTCATTCTCGCCGATCCTGTTGGCTCGATTCTCGCCGAGTACATCAACACGGGCAAGCTTGGCGAGAAGACCTGTAGCTGGCTTGTCGAAGGCATCGGCGAGGATTTCATTCCCTCAATTGCCGATTTCTCGAGGGTGACGAAGGCCTACGCGATCAGCGACGCCGAGTCATTCGCTGCGGCCCGCAATCTGCTCAGGACCGAAGGTCTGCTTGCAGGTTCGTCGTCGGGAACGCTGCTCGCTGCGGCGCTCAGGTACTGTCGCGAACAGACAGAACCCAAACGTGTCGTGTCGTTTGCCTGTGACACGGGCAACAGGTACCTGTCGAAGCTCTACAATGACTTCTGGTTGGAGGATGAGGGTTTTATCGAGCGCGAACAGTTCAATGACCTGCGCGATCTGATCGGTCGCCCACACGGAGAGCACGCGACGATAACAGTAGGGTGTACCGATATCCTGACGACGGCGCACAACCGGCTGCGGAACGCCGGCTTTTCGCAATTGCCGGTCATGGATGCAGGCAAGCTCGCGGGCATCGTGACCGAAGAAACTATCATTCAGCACGTATACGGCAAGCCTGAACTGATGAACTCTCCGGTCGCCGACGCCATGCAAACGGCATTCATCCAGCTCGACAAGGATACGAGCGTTAATAACCTGGTCTCGATGCTGCAGGTCCAGCCGTATGCGGCGATCATGGACGGCGACGAGTTCCTCGGTCTGATCACGCGCTCCGACGTCCTCAACTACCTGCGCCGGCAGATGTAAGTGCCCGCCCGGGCCGGCGGTCTGGCGCACAGAGGCCGCGACCGGGATATTCATCTCCCTCATGGCTCGCTGCGCTGCGCTTTACTTCGGTCGATAAACATCCCGCCCGCGGCCTCCTGCCGAACATCGGCGAGGCGTGGTGTCGGGTGAGTGCTCGCGCGTCGTGCCGAGCTGAGCGACGCAGGACGCCAAAGCCAGCGAGGCCCGATGTGAGCGAGCCAGGGACGGCGAGCGAGGTTAAGCGCGAGCGCTTACCCGGCGGCGCGCCTGCTTGTTCGGATTACGCCGGCCGGGGCGGGCACCTGTCGGTTCAATCTGCGAGCGCGGCGAGCTGGTCGGCCTGGTATTCGCTGAGCAGCGGTTGCACGACCTGGTCGAGACCGCCTTCGAGTATTTCCTCGAGCTTGTAGAGCGTCAGGTTGATACGGTGGTCGGTGACGCGGCCCTGCGGATAGTTATAAGTCCGAATGCGCTCGGAACGATCGCCGGAACCGACCAGCAGTTTCCGCCGCGCCGCCTGTTCGGACGCCTGCGCAGCGACTTGGGCATCGAGCAATCGTGCCTGCAGCAGCGACATCGCGCGTGCGCGATTCTTGTGCTGCGAGCGCTCGTCCTGGCATTCGACGACGATGCCTGTGGGCAGGTGCGTCAGGCGTACAGCCGAATCGGTCTTGTTGACGTGCTGTCCGCCGGCTCCTGAGGCGCGGTAAGTATCAACGCGCAGATCCGCTGCCGCAATTTCGACGGCTTCGACCTCATCGGGCTCCGGCAGCACCGCAACCGTGCACGCCGACGTGTGAATCCGTCCCTGTGATTCGGTCGCAGGCACGCGCTGTACCCGATGGGCACCCGATTCGAATTTCAGGTCCGCGTATATGCCGTTACCCGTAATGCGGCTGATAATCTCCTTATAGCCACCATGTTCACCTTCCCGGGCGCTCAGTATCTCAACCGACCAGCCTCTGGATTCGGCGTACTTCGAGTACATGCGGAACAGATCGCCGGCAAAAATGGCCGCCTCATCGCCACCCGTGCCCGCGCGCACTTCGAGATAGACGTTGCTTTTGTCATGACGGTCGGGCGGTATGAGCGATTTCTGCAGCTCGAGCAATAGTTCTTCGCGTTTCGCCGTCAATGTCTGCAGTTCTTCCTGACCCATGTCGCGAACGTCGCTGTCAACGTCGGCGGCCATTTCCTCGGCAGCCCTGATGTCACTGCCCAGATTCTCGAAATTGCTGAACAGCTTGACGATCGGCTCGATACGAGCATATTCCATTGACAGATTGCGGAACCGGTTCTGGTCACCGATCACGTCGGGGTCGGCGAGCAGACCGGCCAGCTCCTCAAAACGGTCGCGAACAGATTCGAGTTTATGGCGTATTGAATCTCTCACAATGATCTAATCTTCGTCGAGCCCGAACAGGTATCTTGCGGCTTCGATTATCTCGTCCTCAGACGCTTCCCCGGCTTCGCGCAAGCGCACGCTGGGATTGTGCAACAGCTTCTTCATAAGTGCGGCTGTCGCGAATTCAAGCACATCGCTGCTATCGACTCCTTTCGCGATCCGGCGTCGCGCCTGCGCAAGTACGTCATCACGGATCGACTCCCCGTGTTCGCGCAGCGCCGTGATGGCCGGATTGGCCTGTTTCGCTCGCTCGATGCTGAGGTAGCGGGCGATTTCCGCATCCAGGATACGGTTCGCGTCGACGGCGGCCTCTTCCCGGCTGCCCTGACCCTTCTGAATGACCTTGTCGAGATCATCGATCGAATACAGGTACACATCGTCGAGTTTCGCCGCAGCGGCTTCGATGTCCCGCGGTACCGCGATATCAACGGCGAAGATCGGCTTACGCTTGCGTGCGGCGATGGCTGATTTGAGTTGTTCGTAGGTAACAACGGGTTCCGGACTGGCCGTCGATGTTATCAGAATGTCGGCCTCCGGCAGGGTGCCTTCGAGTTCGGACAATGGCACCGCATAGCCACCAAACCTGCTCGCCAGCTCACGAGCCCGCGCAAGATCGCGATTCGCGACGAATAACCGGCCAATACTTTTTTTCGCCAATTGCTTGGCGACCAATTCGATCGTAGCGCCTGCTCCGACGAGCAGCGCCGTATGCTGAGAGAAGCCCGCAAAAAATTGCTGCGCAAGACTAACGGCGGCGGAAGCGACGGAAACCGGGCTGGCACCGATTTCGGTATCCGTGCGCACTTTCTTGGCTACGGAAAACGTGTGTTGAAACAGACGGTGCAGGTGCTTGCCAAGTGTACCGGACTGCTGCGCCACGCGTACGGCATCCTTCAATTGGCCGAGTATCTGGGTTTCGCCGAGCACCATCGAATCGAGGCCGCAAGCGACGCGGAAGATGTGCCGAATCGCGGCGTCGTTTTCCAGCGTAAAAAGGGTGTCGCTGTATGCCTTGTCGAGATTGCGCTCGTCTTTCAGCCAGGCCTGCAGCGCGTGGCGTCCGGCATCGTTGGTGAGGACATAGAATTCAGTGCGATTGCAGGTCGACAGCAACACGGCCTCATCGACCTCGTGTAATTGGGTCAGGCGCTCAAGGGCCTGGCCTACCTCGTCCCCCGCGAATACCACTTGTTCGCGAATTTCGACAGGCGCCGTGTTATGGTTCAGCCCGAGTATTTGCAGCCGCATAGCCAATAATTGTATGCGAACTGATGACGTAGTTCCTTGTCTCTGTTATCTATGCACCGCAATAATGCGGCTGCAATTCAAATGATCTGTAGAATCCGAATGCACCACGACCGTCAACACAGGCCTGTCTGCACATTGCTGGCTTTACTCATACTTGCGGCCCCCGCATACGGGCCGGCGGATGAAGAGGCCAGTAGCGAAGCGAGTGCGCACGTGCTGCAGGCCGAAATAGCCCTGCAAGCCGACGAATATCTCAAGGCTGCGCGCGAATACCGCATGGCGGCCGAGTTGAGTGAAAGCGTCGACATTGCGCGCCAGGCGACCCGAATCGGATTCGATTTCGGCTTCAATGAAGAAGCGCTGCGCTCTGCGGAACGCTGGCTGGAGCTGGAACCGGACAGCGAAAATGCATTGCGTGTCGTTGCGCAGTTGCAGTTGCGGGCGGGCAAACTGCGGGATGCGCGACGCAGCTTCAAGAAATACACTGAGGCGGGCGAAAACGCAGAAACACGGCTAGCGTCCCTGCTACCAGACCTCTCGCGGGAAGATCCGGAAAATGCCGACCAGCTGATGCGATCGCTGGCCAGACCGTATCCGGACTCATCGCACGTTAACTATGCATCGGCGGTGCTGGCGTTGCAGGCAGGTGATATCGATTATGCCGCCGAAAAAACACAGCTCGCAATGGAGCTCGATGCTGACTGGCTAAAGCCCAAATTGCTGTATGCGCGCATCCTGCTCCTGCGGGGCGAACAGGAAGAGGCGATCGACTATACAGCGAGAATTATAGGCGATGACCCGGATCCGGATCCGGATGCGCGCATGGAATTGGCATTGATGTATTTGTCAGCTGGGCGGGACGACGACGCGCTCAGCCAGGTCAATCAGATCCTGCTCGAACAATCGGGTCGCACCGACGCATTACGTCTCATGGCGATTATCAACTTTCGCCAGAACAACCTGGACGCGGCCTGGGACGATTTCGAAGATCTCCTCGGCAGTCGCGAGTACACGATGGATGCGCTTTACTACCTGGCACGTATTGCCGATATTCGCGGTGAATCCGAGCGAGCCATCCGGCTGTACTCACAGGTTCGGTCCGGGCAGAACGCCGTAACGTCGCAGCGCCGCGCGAGCGCACTGATCGCATTCGAGAACAATGATCCCGGAGAAGCATTGCAACGTCTCGACGATTTTGCCGATGACAATCCGGCTTACGCGATCGACATGGTATTGGCACGAGCGCAGCTTCTGGCGTCGCTCGGGAGCCACCCGGACGCGCTCGAGTACTATGACAAGGCGGTAATGTATCGCCCCGATGACGAGAGCATCGCGCTCGGGCGCGCGGAGCTGCTGCTGCGCATGGATCGCCTCGATGATTCGATCAGCGCCTATCGTGCTGCGGTGAAACGCTGGCCGGATAGTCCGCTATCACTGAACGCACTCGGCTACACGCTCGCGGATCGAACCGACCAATATCGCGAAGCCGAAAAGCTCATTCGCAAAGCGCTCCGCCATGATCCCGACAGTCCGGCAATTATCGACAGTCTCGGCTGGGTGTTGTACAAGCTCGGCGACTACGAGGCGGCGCTTGAGCAATTGCAGATTGCCTACAGTCAGTTTGCTGACCACGAAGTCGCATCACATCTCGTGGACGTGCTGGTAGAACTCGAGCGCACTGATGAAGCGCTTGACCTATTGATCGCTGCTGAGGAAGAAAACCCGGACAGCGAGCTGCTCAAAGATGTCCGCCAACGCCGGTTCCCCGAGCCTGACTAATCCGATCTGGCGGCCTGCCGTCGCGATCCTTGCCGCGTCGCTGTTGCTGAGTGCCTGCGCCTCACGGCAAGGCGTGATGCTGCCCGACATCGACAGCTGGGACACGCGCACCCGAGTACTCGGCGCTTACGAGGACTGGGAATTCACGGCGCGCATCGGCGTCAAAGCAGGCGAAGACGGTTTCAACGGCAAATTGCGCTGGACGCAGGAAAAAGAGGCATTTCGCGCAACAGTGAGCGGTCCGCTCGGTATCGGCACAGTGCGTATAGACGGCAATGCTCATTCGGCCGTGCTGACCGACAAGGACGGAGTACGCACGGAGTTAAGCGATGTCGAAGCGGAACTGCGATACCGTTATGGCTGGACGATTCCGGTTGCGAGCCTGCGTTTCTGGGCGCTCGGGATACCAGACCCGTCGCTACACGCAGAGACCGAATTGAACGACGCCGGGCAGCTTGTCGAGCTCGCGCAGCGCGATTGGGACGTTTCGATCACGCGCTACCGTGAGGGCGGTGGCCAGCTCATGCCGAACCTCCTGACAGCGAGCAATGCTGATACGCGCGTGCGGCTGGTGATCGACAAATGGGTATTTTTTGACTAAGCGGTTCTGGCGCAGGTTCGCCGGCAAAATTGACAGCCCCTGTACCCGACCGCACAATTCGCCGCACACTGCGGCGTAATGGGGCGTAGCCAAGTGGTAAGGCAACGGGTTTTGATCCCGTGATGCGCAGGTTCGAATCCTGCCGCCCCAGCCAACGTACTGAATAGGGGGTGTCGTGGATCTGGCAAGCATGGCAGTTTTCTCGGGTAACGCGCACCCGGAACTCGCTCACGATATTGCGCGCTGCCTCCATTTACCGTTGGCGCGAGCCCATGTCGGGCGCTTCAGCGACGGTGAGATCAACGTCGAGATACTCGAGAATATCCGCGGCCGCGAGACGTTCATCATCCAACCGACCTGCCCGCCCGCATCCGAAAACCTTATGGAATTGCTCGTCATGGTCGATGCCGCCAAGCGGGCGTCTGCCGCACGCATTACCGCGGTCATTCCCTACTTCGGGTTCGCGCGCCAGGATCGCCGGCCGAGATCCGCGCGGGTGCCGATTACGGCCAAACTCGTCGCCACGCTGATCGGTGCAGCTGGCGTGGACCGGGTGCTGACGGTAGATCTGCATGCTGACCAGATACAGGGGTTTTTCGATATTGCGGTCGACAATGTTTACGCGTCGCCGATCCTGCTGGGCGATGTCTGGAAACACGGTTATAAGGACATGGTCGTCGTCTCGCCCGATGTCGGTGGTGTAGTTCGCGCCCGCGCCTTGGCGAAGCGCCTGGACGATGCCGACCTCGTCATTATCGACAAACGGCGTGCTCGGGCGAACCAGTCTGAGGTCATGAATATTATTGGCGAGGTCGAGGGCAAGAACTGCATCATGATGGACGACATGGTGGACACCGCCGGGACGCTTTGCACCGCAGCAGGGGCGTTGAAGGAGCGTGCCGCGAAGACCGTGCATGCCTACATCACACATGCCGTGCTGTCGGGCACGGCCGTCAAGCGCATCAGTGAATCAAAGCTGGACGAAGTCGTCGTGACGGACACGATACCGCTCAACGAGGAGGCGCGGGCCTGCAAGAAGATCCGGCAGCTCTCGACCGCGGAGCTTCTGGCTGAAACGATGCGGCGTATTTCCAACGAGGAGTCTGTTTCCTCGCTGTACGTCGACTGATCTGCAGCAGGCAACGGCAGTCCGGCCTGCCGCGTTCCGGTGGGAGGTGGCCATCCCGTCCTGGCCTCGGCCCCGTTGCTTGCCAGCAGGTCCCCCGAACGGTACTATGCGCCGCCCGCGCCGGGATGGTCGCGATTCCGGTGTGGCGTGTGCCCGAAGTTTTTCTAGTAATATCAATCAGATAATGGAGTTGAGTCATGGCCCGGAAATTCAATCTGGTTGCGGATTACCGTGAGGACACAGGGAAAGGTGCGAGCCGCCGCCTGCGTCACCAGGGTAAGGTACCCGCAATCATCTATGGCGGTGGCCGGCCACCGCGCTCGCTGACTTTTGACCACAACAAGGTCATGCACGAGCTCGAGAGTGAGTCATTCTACTCGAGTGTCCTGAATATCAAGGTCGGCGCCAAGAGCCAGCCTGCGATCGTCAAGGACATCCAGCGGCATCCCGCGAAGCGCCAGATATTGCACATGGACTTTCAACGCATCGTCGAGGATCAGGTTATTCGCATGAACGTGCCGATCCACCTGGTCGGCGCAGACATCGCAGTCGGCGTGAAGCAAAGCGGTGGTACTGTGTCGCAGATGCGCACCGAGGTCGAGGTTGTGTGTCTTCCGAAGGATCTGCCCGAGCACCTCGACCTCGACATTTCGAAACTCGAGCTTAATGGTTTGATGTTCCTGGCGGACATAAAGTTGCCGGAGGGCGTCCAGATTCCCGAGCTGGCGCAGGCCGACGAGCAAGTCCAGCCGATTGTCTCAATCCATATGATCAAGGAAGAGGTGATCGAAGAAGAGGTCGAGGTAGGACTTGTTGCAGGCGTGGCGGTCGAAGGCGAAGAGGGCGAAGCGCCAGCAGAAGGCGCAGCTCCAGCCGCAGCGCCCGAAGAGGGCGAGTCGAAAGAAGATTAGCCATCGGTACAGGACGAGCGAGAAGACCGCCTGTTGGCGGTCTTTTTGTATGCCGTCACGATAGCTTGTTTAGAATGAGAGTCCCATGAAACACCTGAGTATCATCGCAGGCCTCGGTAATCCAGACGACGAGCACGCGCATACCTTGCATAACGCCGGTTTCTGGTTCGTCGACGCGCTTGCGCGGAAGTATGGCGGCGAATTTCGATACGAGAAGAAGTTCGATGCGGACTACTGTCGCATCAATCTTCATGGTGACGATGTGTGGCTCGTCAAGCCGCAAAGCTACATGAATCTGAGTGGCGGGCCGGTCCGGGCCGTGCTCGACTACTATCGCCTGCGCACCGAACACTTGCTGGTCGCTCACGACGAAATCGATCTGCCCCCGGGCACCGTTCGCCTCAAGCAGGGCGGTGGGCATGGCGGCCATAATGGTATTCGCGACGTCATGCGACACTGCGGCCCCGAATTCATACGCCTGCGCTTGGGAGTCGGTCATCCGGGCGAGAAGAGCATGGTCACGAACTACGTGCTCCGGCGCGGTTCAGCCGAGATCGAAGCGGCGATAGAGCGGAATATCGAAGCAGCGATCGACGTGATGCCGACGCTGCTCGACGACGGGCTAAGTGCCGCGATGAAACAATTGCACACGAAGGACGATTGAGTGGCGATCACATGCGGCATCGTTGGCCTGCCCAATGTCGGCAAGTCGACGCTCTTCAATGCGCTGACCGCGGCCGAAATCCCGGCCGAGAATTATCCGTTCTGCACGATCGAGCCGAATATCGGCGTGGTGCCGGTTCCGGATCCGCGCCTCGAGGTGCTGGCCAGCATCGTTAAACCACAGAAGACGATCCCGACGACCATGGAGTTCGTGGATATCGCCGGTCTCGTCGCCGGCGCGTCAAAAGGCGAGGGCCTGGGCAACCAGTTTCTCGCCAATATCCGCGAGACCCACGCCATCGCCCATGTCGTGCGTTGTTTCGAGAATGACGACGTGGCACACGTGTCGGGCAGCATCAATCCGGTTGATGATATCGAGACGATCAATACCGAGCTCGCGCTTGCAGATCTCGAATCGGTCGAGAAGCAATTGTTCAAGGCCGAAAAAAACGCGAAGACGGCAAAGAAAGAAGATATTCATGTTCGCGATACGATCAAGAAAATTAAGGAACATCTCGATCAGGGACTGCCCGTGCGTGCGCTTTCGCTTGACGACAACGAACGCAAGATCCTGCGCGAGCTGCACCTGCTTACCGCAAAGCCCGTGATGTACATTGCCAATGTCGACGAGGGCGGTTTCGAAGACAACCTACATCTCGAAGCCGTGCGCGCATACGCGGCAGCCGAAGGCGCCGAGGTTGTTGCAATCTGTGCTGCGATCGAAGCCGACCTGGCTGTGCTCAGTGCCGATGACAAACAGGAGTTCCTGTCCGAACTCGGCTTCGACGAGCCAGGTCTCAACCGTGTCATTCGCTGCGGTTACAGGCTGCTTGGCCTGCAGACCTTTTTTACAGTGGGTCCGAAAGAGGTGCGCGCCTGGACGACCAGGATCGGCGCGACTGCACCGCAAGCTGCCGGCGAAGTTCATAGCGACTTTCAAAAAGGCTTTATCCGTGCCGAAGTAGTTTCATATGACGACTTCGTTGCCGGTGGCGGCGAACACGGCGCGAAGGAGGCAGGCCGACTGCGTCTCGAAGGCAAGGAGTACATCGTTCAGGAAGGCGACGTGATGTATTTCCGTTTCAACGTGTAGCGGTTCTGCGCTGCCAGGTCACGACGCCGATCAGTATCGCTGCGCCAAGCAGATGCAGCGGGACTCCGAACGGGGTCCAGAGCAGGCAGGCAGCGCTGGCGACCAGCAGCGTGCCGGTCAGCGCATTGAGTCTTGCTTCCAGATGCCACTGCAGGATTCCCGCGAGCGCGTAAAGGCCGAGGCTGGCGAAACCGAACACGGTCAACCGTTCCGCCCAGCTGCCCGTAATCAGCGGCGTAAAGGCGAACAGCACCGGGATCAGGTACAGCCCCTTCGCGATTTTCCAGGCGGTCAGGCCTGTTCGCATCGGCCTTGTGCCGGCGATAGCAGCCGCCGTAAAAGCGACGAGGCAGACGGGCGGCGTAACGTTGCTGTCCTGTGATAGCCAGAAAATGATCAGGTGCGCGCTAAGCAGCATGCCCGTAATAAGCGTCGGGTCAACAAGCTCACTGCGCACAAGTTGCCGCATTTCGGTCGGCATTTCGGTCAGTGCACGCAGGGGATTACCGCCGAACAGGTCGACGACGGCCTGGATGTTGGAGGGCAAATCCGGAGCACGGAGCGCGTCCAACATCGCCGTCTGACTGATCAGGTCATTAAGTGCAGGTGCGGCCAGCGTTGCGAGCACAATATACGAGGCGGTTACGGGCAGTCCCATGCCGAGGATCAAAGATGCAAACGCGACGAGCAGCAACGTGAGCAATAAGTTACCGCCGGCCCAGTCGACGATCATCAATGAAAACGCATTGCCCAGACCGGTCGTCGTTACGACATTAACGACGAGACCGACCGCAACCAGCAGAATAGCGGTTGGCACCATAATGCGCAGCGCATCGAGGATCGCGTCCACGCAACGCTCAAGGTTCATCGGCGTATGCGTGAACCATGAGACGGCAATAACAGCGAAGATTGCAAACGTCGCCGATCGAACCGGCGTGTAGCCGGCAACCAGGGAAACAATCAACACCGCGAGCGGAATAATAAAATGCCAGCCACTCTTGAGGATTCCGAAGGTTGATGGGTCTCCATCGGCAGTACCGACAACAAGGTTCAGCCGCCGCGCTTCGATGCGAACGAAGTACCCCACGGTAAGAAAGTAAAGCAGTGCAGGCAGAAACGAGACCGCAATGATCTGCAGGTAAGGAATCTGCGTGTAGCTTGCCATGACGAACGCACCGGCGCCCATGACCGGCGGCATGAGCTGTCCACCCGTGGATGCCGCGGCTTCGACACCGGCGGCGAATCGTGGCGCAAACCCCGAGCGGATCATCATCGGAATCGTGATGACGCCGGTGGATACCGTAGTTGCAACTGCCGAACCCGAAACCGAACCCATCAGGCCCGAACCGACGACGGCCACGTGTCCCGCGCCACCCTGATAGCGGCCGGCAACGCTTCTCGAAACCGTAACTATGAACTCGCCAGCGCCAGACCGGAGAAGAAATGCGCCGAACAGGATGAACATGAAGACGAAAGTCGCCGAGATATTTGCGACCATGCCGAACATCCCGTCACCGCTCCAGTAGCTGCGGTAAAGAACGGTCTCGATGCTGAGTCCGGGAAACGCAAAGACTCCGGGCACGAACCTGCCGACGAACAGGATGTACGCCAGGCTGACGATAATCAGCGCCGGCATGAACCAACCGCTTGTGCGGCGGGCGAATTCTATCGCGAGCAGGACAGATGCAGTGGCGAACAGGTAGTCGCTCGCAATGAACTCCGCCTCACGAGCGTACAGCGCGTCCTCGAATAATATGAGATAGACCGCGATTGCGACAGACAGCAGCGCCAACGAAACATTCAGCGCTTCCTGCAGCGATCCGCGCCGGACCTCTTGTTCCCGCCGATGAAACGCCAATGCGCACAGGGCGCCGAAGCCGCCGAAGTGGATGGCAGCAAACCACAGTTCCGATACTGCGGTGTACCAGTTGTTATAAACGTGGAAAAGTGCAAACAGGACCGCAGCCCACTTGAGCGCGGTCGTCTTCATGGCGGCACGAGTTCGGGCGGGATGTCGATACCCTGTTCACGGTAGTAGCGCGCGGCACCCGGGTGTAACGGCGCGCCAAGCCCGGTCAGCGCATTGTCCAGAGTCACTTCCCGCGTCGCCTTGTGAATTTCGTGCAACGCAGCGAGGTTGTCGAAGATGGCGCGTGTAATCTTGTACACCGACTCGTCGGGTATGTCCGCACGAACCGCAAGGACATTGGGATGCGCGATCGTCTGAATAGCCTCCGGCTGGTTGGGGTAAGTATTGGCGGGAATGACGTAGCGACTCCACAGCGGGTATGTGGCGTTCACCTGAGTCAAGTGATCGTCGGAAAACCTGAGCAGTGTCAGCTCTTCGCCGGCCATCGCAAATGCGCGCGTGATGCCGGTAACAGGCACGCCCGCCGGGATATTCATGCCCACGATAGTGCCATCCTGGATCGCGCCGGCCGTTGGGCCATAGCCCATGTAGGCCAGGCTGAACTTGCTCTCGTAGTCGATACCGAGGCTTCTGAGGATGTGATCGCCGCTCCATTGAGCGCCCGAATTTCTTGCGCCGAGTACGAAGCGGTGTCCGTCGAGTGTATCCAGGTCCATGATCGTTCCGTCCGTAGTCAGCTCGGTCAGCAGCACGAAATGATCGGTGTTCTGCCACATTGCACCGATACTCCTGAGCCACGGCTGCGGGCGGCTGATGGGGCCATCGCCTTTCCATGCCCAGGCAGCGAAGATGCCTTGCAGCAGGGCAAACTGTGCCTGGTTGTCACGCATCAGCTTGATGTTCTCCATCGATCCGGCCGAGCTGATCGCCGACAGGCTGATTCCTTCCGTCTCGAACAGTTGCGCCTTGGTGATCGTCGCCAATGCGACGCCGACCGGATAATAAGTGCCGCCCGTCGTTGCCGTCGTCAATATGTAGGGTCGATTGGTGGCAAGGTTCTCGGTACAGGCGCCCAAAAACAGCAGCGTCAGTAGCAGAACGAAATTGCCCTTGCCGATCACGATATTAATGCCATGCTTGCCGGCTCGATTCGACTTTATAAAGAATATAATCGCGCAGCCGCTTTGCTGTCTCGTGCTCGATGTACGGGACGCGTACGCTGCCTGACGCCATGTGCATACGCAGGCTGGCCAGGCCTTTTCTGCGCTGATAGCGTGACTGCGTGACGGTTACGCGCTGCACCTTACGAAACAGCAGGCCGACCGTGCGGTAGCCGAGCAGTCCTGAACGCCGCACGATCTCGTCGTCGTCGTGGGCAAAACCCGCGCGCCGCCAACTTCGGTATGCAGCAGCGGAAACTAATGGCAGCCAGAGCATCACGAAAAGGGCGGCCGCGCCAAATGACTCCCTGAACGCGACTGTGACAAGTACGGCCGGCAGCAGACCGATGAACAGGATCCGCGAGCGCATGTAATAGGGCGAGACCGCAGTGAACTGATCGCTGCGCGGATCCTGCGTCAATCGTCCTGCTTCAGGCTGCAGAAACCGCGCACGCAGCCGATCAGCGAGTTCTGCTGTGACGACCGGTATCATGAATACCTTGCCGCTGCGTTGTTTGCCACTGGCCAGCGCCTGACGGGCCGTCATGCGAAAGCGCCTTTGCCAGCGTTGCACGATACCTTGCTGCAGCCTGAGCGTCTGGATCTTGCCGAGATCCATCGAGTGCTCATGGCGGGTCAGCAATCCGCCCTGCGAACGCAGCGTGCTGCCATCGAGCCACAGCTCGAAATTGTGGAAGCGCAGGAAGGCGGCGCCGACCGAGATCAGCGCCAGCACCAGCAACACGCTGACGATGACTGCGATGATGATGGTGATGCCACCCGCCATGCCAAACTGGAAGGCGCCATCTGCTGCTCGCTCAACGTAATTGGCGATGATGCGTTCGGCGTCGTCTCCCAGTCTTTCAAGTAACGGCCCGATCACGGCAAACACGATCAGCGCACGACGATCGGCCAGCCCGATGCGAACCATGTCGCGCCAATCGAGCCGTAACAACGCGGCCGCGCGGACGCCGGCTTCGCTACCGGCGCCGTCTGCAGGAATCCGATTCTTGCCAATGCGGGCGCGCAACGAATCGGCCAATGCACGCGTCACCGCCGGCAGATTGCCTTCATTGCCGGCTGAGCCCGCCGTGTCGAAGTTTACGGTGACCAGTCCCAGTGCGCGATACACCGGATTCTGCTGCGTGCTGATCCCCTGGATGCGGTCAAACTTGATATCGAGCTGCTTCTTCTTGATGACGCCCTGACGAATGAGTATTGCGTCATCGCTTATCCGGTAGCGAAAGAACCAGTAACTCAGCAGCGAAGCTGTCGCAATCACGACGCCGAAAGCGATGCCACCGAGCGTCAGCTTACTGACGAGATCACCCTGATAAGCCACGAGCAACGCAAATAGTGGTGCCAGCGACTGCCAGGCGTTCTTCGCGATCAGGCGCAGAATCCTGCCGATAAAGAACAGGATGGCAAACGGCGACGTGCGGCGCCAGGTCCCCGGGTCAGGCGTTTTCAATACTCGCCCCGGCCTTGTCGAGAATAAACACACGCAACCGCTCGGCAATGTCTTTGCCGAGGCCGTCGATTTTCAGATCACCGCCGGAGCCGCCCGCCGTAAAAAGTTGCAGCGTCGCGAGCCCGAAGCGGCGATCGAGCGGTGTGTTGCTCGTCTCGACATGCTGAATGCGATTGAAGGGTACGGCCGTCACTGATTGCCAGATCACGCCTTTCCTAAATACGATGTCCTTGTCGCGCAACACGTACCCGCGACGCGGGACTGACAAGCCGGGCCAGAGCAGAGACACCATCGCGGTAATCGACCAAAGCACATAGAGCACGACAATCGGCAAAAGCGGAATATGTGGGAGGAAATTAACTGCGGATATTGCAACGACGATGATTCCCAGGACTATCAACGCCTGAACTCTGATCCGGCGAGCATACAGTGGATGCAGTGTCTGCCAGCCCAGATCATCGGTTCCGGGCAACTCGTCAATAGCGACTTCGGGATTTTCGAACATCGTTGCTCCGGGCCGGAGAAAGGGCGCATTATACGGCAGCCATGCGAGTTACCTGCCTGTTTGCATTGTTCTTCGCCGTACTGTCTGCTGCCGCGGCTGCCGCGAGCCTCGAGCCGTCCACTACGACGAAGGTGGTCCTGCTAGGGTCCGGCACGCCGAATCCCGAACCTGACCGCTCGGGCCCTGCGATCGCGATCGTCGTCAATGACACGCCATACCTCGTGGACTTCGGACCCGGTATTGTCCGGCGCGCGGCGGCGATGTCGCCGGCCTACGGCGGTTCTATCGCAGGACTCGAGACTGACAAGCTGGAAATCGCGTTCCTGACGCACCTGCACTCGGACCATACGGCCGGGCTGCCCGACCTCATACTGACGTCCTGGGTGATGGGCCGCGATAAACCGCTCGAACTCTACGGGCCGCAAGGTATTGCCCGGATGGCAGAACACGTGCTCGCGGCCTACGAAGCCGACATCCGCTATCGCGTCGATGGTCTTGAACCGGCGAACGACCAGGGCTGGCGTGTGAATGCGCACGAGATCGATGAAGGGCTCGTCTACGCGGACGTCAACGTTAAAGTCGAGGCGTTTCGCGTGCGACACGGGACCTGGGAAGATGCGTTCGGCTACCGCTTCACGACGCCCGATCGTGTCATCGTGATATCTGGCGATGCGGCTCCCGATGCTCGTGTCGCGGAAAATGCCGAAGGCGCCGATATCCTGATTCACGAAGTGTACTCGGTATCGGGTTTCGCACGGCGCGATGAGTTCTGGCAGAAGTACCACAGCACGAATCACACGTCGGCGCATGAACTTGGCGAGCTGGCGACACGAGCGCAGCCTAAACTGCTGGTCCTGTACCACGTACTGTTCTGGGGATCGACGGAGGAAACGGTTCTCGAGGAAGTGCGCCAGAAATACTCGGGTGAAGTCGTTTTAGGCCGAGATCTCGATGTCTTTTAGGTTAATAGGAGGCTACTGTGCGTACGCATACTGCTGTCCTTGACAGCCGAGTACCGCGGCCGGACAATTTGCGACCCCGCGAGCCGCGTGGCGGGCCACGATCAGCGGTGATGTAGCTCAGATGGTTAGAGCGGCGGACTCATAACCCGCAGGTCGGTGGTTCAATTCCACCCATCACCACCAATAAAGAAAAAGGGCACCCCAGCGGGGTGCCCTTTTTCTTTACCCGTGTGGCAGGGCGAATCGGAAGCACCGAAGGTGGTTCACAAAATCGCCGGGAGCGATTTTGGACGCACGAAGTGCGCCCGCAGGGCGGTGGCCAGGGATGGCCGCCGTCCATTCCACCCATCACCAAATAGACGAAGCGCTCCTGGTAAGGAGCGTCTCATTCCTTATATGCCGGTCTCGACCCCGTATCAAGCTGGCGCATCGGGCTGTTTTTCCGGAATCGCCGCAGCAAATGCCGGCAGGCGGTTGCATTGCGCGTCGACCTCGACGAGACGGGGGTAGTCATCGAGCGGCACGTCGTAGACGTACGCGTTGTACATCTGCGGCACAAGGCAGACGTCGGCCAGCGTGACGTCCGCGCCGAACGCGTACGGACCGTCGTCGGCGTAATCGCTTATCAGCGCTTCTGCCGCAGCAAAGCCCGCAGAGATCCAGTGCGCATACCAGACGCGGACCTCATCTTTATTTGCTCCGAGCGACTCCTTCAGATACGTACGGACACGCAAATTATTCAGCGGATGAATGTCACAACATATGATGTTGCAGAACGCCCGCACTTGCGCGCACTGCTCGATCGACTGCGGCAGCAACGGCGGATCCTGATAGGCTTCCTCGATGTACTCGAGGATCGCCTGCGACTGACCGATGGCTACTCGACCATCGTCCAGAAATGGTACGAGCATCTGCGGATTGATCGCCCGATAGTCTTCTTTGCGATGTTCGGACACGCCCGGTGCCAGCGAGACGGGTACCGTTTCGTACTCAAGGCCTTTGAAATTCAGGGCGATGCGCACACGATAGGCAGCCGACGAGCGCCAGTAGCTGTAAAGTTTGATCGTCACGGGGGCATTTTACCCGGTGTAGCGGACGACGGTCTGCTCGATCGTGCCGAAGATCGATTTGCCGTCGGCGTCGTGCATCTCGATGCGCACTTTGTCGCCGAACTTCATGAAGGAGGTCACTGGTGTACCCGATTCGATCGTTTCGATCGTGCGGATCTCGGCGATGCAGGAATATCCGACACCGCCTTCGGCAATCGGCTTGCCCGGGCCGCCGTCGAGCTTGTTTGACACGGTGCCCGAGCCAATGATCGTGCCGGCAGCCAGCGGCCGCGTTTTCGCAGCGTGGGCGACGAGCCGGCTAAAGTTGAACGTCATGTCGACACCGGCCTCCGGCCTGCCGAACGGCTCGCCGTTGAGCGATGACAGCAGCGGCAGGTGCACCTTGTCATCGCGCCACGCGTCGCCGAGCTCATCGGGGGTTACGGCAACCGGAGAGAACGCGCTCGAGGGCTTGGACTGGAAAAAGCCGAAGCCCTTGGCGAGCTCGCCCGGTATCAGCCCCCGCAGCGAGACGTCGTTGACGAGCATGATCAGCTGGATGTGCTTGCTGGCGTCCGCGGTACCGACACCCATGGGTACATCGTCGGTGATGACGGCCACTTCGGCTTCGAAGTCGATCCCCCAGGCCTCGTCACCGACCGGAATGTCATCGCGAGGGCCGAGAAACGCATCTGATCCGCCCTGGTACATCAGCGGATCGGTCCAGAAGCTGTCCGGCATCACGGCGCCGCGCGCTTTGCGCACCAGTTCGACATGGTTAACGTAGGCCGAGCCGTCGGCCCACTGATAGGCGCGTGGCAGCGGCGATGCGCAGGCGGCCTCGTCGAACGCGTCGCCGATCGATCCGGATTCGAGCTCTGCAGCGATCGCTTCGAGTCCCGGCCGCGTGTTGGCCCAGTCGTCGAGCGCTGCCTGTAATGTAGGCGCGACGTCAGTCGCGGGCAGGTAGCGTGCCAGATCGCGGGATACGACGACGAGCCGGCCGTCACGACCGTCTTTAAGAGTGGCCAGTTTCATTATTGGTTGCCCCGGAATTCGAGCTCATGCAGCCAGGCCGCGTGACGAGGCGCCTTTTTTGTCCGGCTCCATTCCTCGAGCATGTCGGGAGCGACACGCTTGAGCTCGTCGAGTTGTTCCTGCGTCTGCGTGTTGGCGACGAGCTCGAGTCGGTGTCCGTTCGGGTCGAAGAAGTAGATCGACTGGAAAATGCCGTGGTCGACGGGTCCGAGCACGTCGATACCTTCGCTTTCAATATGCGATTTGGCTGCGAGCAGCGCCTCGTAGTCGTCCAGCTCGAGCGCGAGGTGCTGCACCCACTGCGGCGTGTTGTGATCGCGATCCATCTCGGGTTGCGTCGGCAGCTCGAAAAATGCCAGTACGTTACCCATGCCGGCATCGAGAAAGATGTGCATATACGGGTCGGGCTCCTTCGTCGACGGCACCTGGTCTTCGGCAAACGCCAGTAGAAAGTCCATCTGCAGCACGCGCTCATAGAACTCGACCGTCTCTTTGGCGTCTCTGCAGCGATACGCGACGTGGTGAATACGCTTGAGCTTCATGAGATCTCCTGTCCGGATTTGCCGGTCTCATTACCGATGACTCCGCGAGCGACCTGATCACGCTCGATGGACTCGAACAACGCCTTGAAATTGCCCTCACCGAAGCCCTCGTCCTTCTTGCGTTGAATGAATTCGAAGAACACCGGGCCGATCATATTCTCGGAAAAGATCTGCAGCAAAAGGCGCGGATCGCCTCCCTCTGTCGAACCGTCGACCAGTATGCCTCGCGGCTGCAATTCGTCGACCGGTTCACCGTGTCCGGGCAGGCGCTCGTTCAGCATCTCGTAGTAAGCAGCGGGCGGCGGCGTCATGAATTTGAGGCCGCGCTCTTTGAGGCGATCCCAGCACGTTACGAGATCATCGCAACTCAGCGCGATATGCTGGATGCCCTCGCCGTTGTAGGCCATCAGAAATTCCTCGATCTGTCCTGTGCCCTGCGAGGCTTCCTCGTTCAGCGGGATGCGGATGCGGCCGTCAGGTGCTGTCAGCGCTTTGGAAAACAGGCCCGTGTACTCGCCCTTGATGTCGAAGTAACGAATCTCGCGAAAATTGAAAAGCCGCTCATAGAAGTCGGCCCAGAACTGCATGCGGCCACGATAGACATTATGGGTAAGGTGATCGATCTCCCTGAAGCCGCAGCCCTCTGGATGCCGTTCGACGCCGTCGAAGAATTCGAAGTCGATGTCGTAGATCGTGCTGCCCTTCTTGTAGCGGTCGATCAGATACAGCGGGGCACCGCCGATACCTTTGATCGCCGGCAGGCGCAGCTCCATTGGGCCCGTTGGAATGTCGATCGGCTGTGCACCAAGCTCAAGCGCCCGATTATAGGCGTGATGAGCATCCTTGACGCGAAACGCCATGCCGCAGGCACACGGCCCATGCTCCTGGGCGAAGTATGCCGCCAGGCTGCCCGGTTCCTCATTGAGAATAAAATTGATATCGCCCTGACGATATAAAGTGACCTGCTTCGATCGATGTCGCGCGACGGCTTCGAAACCGAGCAAGTGAAAGACCGGCTCGAGGACGCCCGGAGTGGGCGAGGCGAATTCGACGAACTCGAAGCCATCGAGCCCCATCGGGTTTTCGAATAATTCGGGCATGACGCGCTCCCTTGGCTTGGTCCAGAACTTTTCCGCAGTATGCGCGTTTCTTGCGGGTATATTGCCCAAGTATGGTGTTTTTCGCACAAAATGTGCAACAAAAGTTGCAAATCATGTGAGTTTTCTGCGATATTATTTCAATGCAGTTATCAAGGGCCGACCTGCGCCTGCTCGATGCGTTGCAGACCGATGCAACGCGCAGCCAGAGCGAGCTTGCGGACATCGCGGGCATGTCACGGACCTCGTGCTGGCGCCGCATTCGGGATTTCGAAGCCAGCGGCCTGATCGAGCAGCAGGTCGCGGTGCTGAATCCGCGATTGGCCGGGTTTCACATTGAGGTACAGCTCGCGGTCGCAATGACCGAGCACACCGATAAGAATCGACACGATTTCGAGCGTCACGTCGCCCTGTTGCCCGAAGTCAGCGAATGTTATTCCGTGTCAGGTGAGCGCGACTATGTGCTGCACGTCGTCGTTAAGGATATGGAAGACTATAATCAATTCCTGAATACGCAAATCCTTAAGCATGCAGCCGTGCGATCCGCGAGCTCCACGTTCGTGCTGCGCCGGGTCAAATACACGACTCGACTCCCGCTGCCAACATAAACGAGCGCGATTCCGGCTGCTGCAAGCTCCGCGCATATTGGTGCAAAACCAACCACAATTCGACACATCCTGTGACGGGGTTCACATTTTTCAGCTTATGTTGAGAGCGTTGTTTTATTTCCACAACATACCGACGACACGCGCGAGCGACGATTCATGCCTGTTGCCAAAACGCAAGCAACAGCTCCGCGCAAATCTGTAACCAGTAACTGCGGACCGTTTCAAAGATAGCAATGGGTTAAAGGCGTACCAAAGAATCATCAGCAAACGTCATACGGATGTGGAGGGATGGTTCATGAAATTCATTGCGGTGGTGCTGACTTCGATTCTGATTGCCGGTTGCGGATCGCTCACGTCACTGGAGGAACTCGAAAAGCAGGCATTTCTCACCGGTGACTGGTCCGCAGTCGAAAAACGCGAACGGGTAATAGAACGACGCCGAGCGCGCCAGGGCATAGAATGTCCTCCAGGATTGGTCGCTATCTGCGATAAATCTGCCGCTGGCCAACGCTGCGCGTGCGCAGCAAGAGATGTAATGCTAAGCATCATTGTCGGCCGCTAAGTATCTGCGGTAAGCAGAATGGCAGTCGATTGACCCGGTATCGAGGCGACCCGCCCGATTAATTCGCTATTCCTGGCACTCGCAAATACGAGACGCCACGGGCCAGCAGCATGGGCGAACGGTACGTCGAAATCGCTCGAGTCGTTCATCCCATTGATCAGAATTGCTGCCGCAGATCTTTTGCCGCTCGCGTCCTGACCCGTAATCAGCACATTCTTCGCCCGAACTGCTGACCATTCGTGATCTGCGATTTCATCGCCTTGCGCATTGAGCCACCGGATCTCGACGGTGAGGTGGTCCGTTCTCAGGCTGCCATGCACGAAGAATGGCAAGTGCAGAAGCGGTGTCGTGCGACGCAGTGTGATCAGAGTCCGGACCTGCTCGGTGAAAGCCGCGTCTTTCGTAAGACCCGACCAGTCAACCCAGCCGATGTCATTGTCCTGCGCATACGCATTGTTGTTGCCATCCTGTGAGTTGCCGAACTCGTCGCCGCCGAGAAGCAGTGGCGTGCCCTGAGACACGAGTAGTGTCGCCAGCATATTCAGGCGCTGTTGCCTTCGCGTCGCTTTGATATCGGGATCGTCCGTTTGGCCTTCGACACCGTAATTGCGGCTGTAGTTGTGAGCATGCCCGTCACGGTTATCTTCGCCATTGGCCTCGTTATGCCTGTGCTCATAACTGACGACGTCCGCAAGCGTGAAGCCGTCATGGTTGCTGACAAAATTGACGCTGGCCGTGGGCGGCCGCGAGCTATGTTCGAATATGTCGGCAGAGCCACGCAAGCGATGTGCCAATTCCGCGCCGACGCCATCATCGCCACGCCAGAATCGACGCACAGTATCGCGATACCGGTCATTCCATTCGGCCCAGCGCTCTGGAAACGCGCCGAGCTGGTAGCCGCCAGGCCCCGGATCCCAGGGCTCGGCGATCAGCTTCGCGTCACGTAGCTGGTCGTCTTCAGAAATCTCGACCAGCATCGGGTGTGACGATGAGTAGCCGTGATCATGCCTGCCCAGGACCGGCGCCAGATCAAATCGAAAGCCGTCAATACCCATGTCCACATGCCAGTACCGGATGCTGTCGAGGACCAGCTGGCGAACGCGCGGATGATCGACGTTTAAGGTATTGCCGCAGCCTGTGTCGTTGATGTATACGCCGGGCTGGCCTGGCTCAGTGCTGTAATAACTTAGATTATCGATACCGCGAAAGCAGAGCGTAGGACCAAGACCATCACTCTCGCCGGTATGGTTGTAAACGACATCAAGTATCACTTCCAGGCCGGCATCGTGAATCGCGCGCACCATGTCACGAAATTCGGTGATCGCATCGGACCGGGCATAACGTAGTGTCGGCGCAAAGAACGACACCGAGTTGTAACCCCAGAAATTGCGCAGCCCGCGTTTCGCGAGATGGTGCTCGTCGATAAACGCGTGCACGGGCATCAGCTCAATCGAAGTAATGCCAAGCGCCCTGAGATAATCGAGAACCTCTTTGTGTCGCATACCTTCGAATCGGCCGCGAACGGAGTCATCGAGGGCCGGGTGCAGCATCGTGTAACCACGCACGTTGACCTCGTAAAAGATCGTCTCGGCCCACGGAATGCCCGGACGCGCCGGCGCGCGCTCGTCGAATTTTTTTCGGACTACGCTCTTCGGCACGTACGGCGCGCTGTCTTGAGTGTTGATACGCAGAGCGCCATTCTCATCGTCCAGGTCGTAATCAAAAACCGCGTCATGCCAGGCAAACTTGCCGTTGAGTTCGCGCGCATAAGGATCGAGCAGCAATTTGGCGGGATTACAGCGCAGTCCCTCGTCGGGCGCGTAACGGCCGTGCACGCGATAACCGTAGCGTTGCCCGGGTCTGCAGTCGGGCAGATAACCGTGCCAGATACCATCAACGCATCGCGGCAGATCATGCTCGCCAGTCTGGCGGCCCGACGCGTCAAACAGGCACAGCTCGACGCGCTCAGCAGCACTGCTATAAAGGGCGAAATTCGTGCCCTTGCCGTCCGCGGTTGCGCCGAGCGGGGCAGGACGACCGCCGCGCATCATTTGCTATTGAGCTTGATCGGTTCGAGCTTCCAGATATCCGCGTTGTAATCGCGCATCGTGCGATCGGTTGAGAAGGTCCCGGAGCACGCCGTGTTCAGGATGCTCATCCTGGTCCAGCGTTGCCGGTCCTGATAAGCGCAACCGGCAGCCTCATGGGCGTCGACGTAGCTGCGAAAGTCGGCAGCCGTCATCCACAGGTCCGCCGGTTCGCGGATCGACTGAATGACAGCATCAAGCACGCCGGGCTCGAAGCGATTGAAGTGGCCGCTTTCCAATAATTGCATGACACGTACAAAATCTTCGTCCGCCTCGATGATCGCCTGTGGATCGTATTGGCCACGCATGTCATTGATCTCATCAACCGTAAGACCGAACAGGAAGAAGTTGTCGCTGCCAACGGCCTGGCGAATCTCAACATTAGCACCGTCGAGCGTACCTATCGTAATCGCACCGTTCATCATCAACTTCATGTTCCCCGTGCCCGAAGCTTCCTTGCCGGCCGTCGAAATTTGCTCGGACAGGTCTGCCGCAGGGCAAATGTGCTCCATCGCGGAAACATTGTAGTCGGGATAGAAGATGAGGCGCAGGCGGTCATGCATCGCCGGATCGGAGTTGATCACCCTGGCGACATTGCTGATGCTTTTGATGACGTTTTTCGCCATGACGTAGCCGGGTGCGGCCTTGCCACCGATAATGACCGCGCGCGGCACGAGGCCGTCACCGTCACCGCGTCGAATGCGATCGTATAGATGTACGGCGTGAAGAACGTTTAACAGCTGGCGTTTGTACTCGTGAATACGCTTCACCTGCACGTCGAACAGCATTTCGGTGCCAACAGACAACCCGGTCCTTGCCTCGATGTCGCGGGCCAATCGCACCTTGTTCGCCAATCTGATCTGGCGCCACTGCTGCTGGAAGTCCTCGTCATCGGCGAATTCGGCCAGTCGCTTGAGCTCCGTAAGCTCGGTTACCCAGCCGGAGCCGATCTTGTCCGTGATCAGTTGCGCGAGCTTTGGATTGCACGCGGCGAGCCAGCGCCTTTGCGTCACACCGTTGGTCTTGTTGTTGAATTTATCCGGCCACAGATCGGCGAAGTCGTGAAACAGTCCGTCGACCAGGAGTTTGGAATGCAATTCGGCGACGCCATTCACCGAGAAGCTGCCGACGATGGCAAGATACGCCATACGGATCATCGGATCGCTGCCTTCCTGGATCAGCGACATACGCTGAATGCGCTCGTTATCGCCAGGCCAGCGACGGCTGATTTCGCTGATGAAGCGAGCATTGATTTCGTAGATGATGTCGAGGATGCGTGGCAGCAGGCGCCGGAACATCGATACGGGCCACATCTCGAGCGCCTCGGGCAAAAGCGTATGGTTGGTATAGGCCATCGTGCTGTTCGTAATCTGCCAGGCGTCGTCCCACCGCAGACCGTGTTCGTCGATGAGCAGCCGCATCAGTTCGGCGACCGCAACAGCAGGATGCGTGTCGTTCAGCTGAAAACAATGTTTGGCGGCGAAGTCGCTGAAGTCGTCGCCGTGGTTGTCGGTCCAGAACCGCAGCATGTCCTGCAGGCTGGCGGAGGCCAGGAAGTATTGTTGCCTGAGGCGCAGCTCCTGGCCGTTTTCGGTCGTTGCGTTCGGATACAGGACCATCGTGATGTTCTCGGCCATGTTTTTCGATGCAACGGCATCGGCGTAACTGCCCGCATTGAATTCCTCGAGGTCAAATTCGTCGGTGGCTGCGGCTGACCAGAGCCGCAGTGTATTGACGACACCGTTTCTGTAGCCTGGAATCGGAATGTCATAGGGAATCGCGAATACGTCCTGCGTATCAACCCAGGCAAATCGCTCGCGGCCCTGCGCGTCAATGTAAGTTCTCGTGCGGCCGCCAAACTGCACTGTGCGGGCAAATTCGATGCGTTCGATTTCCCACGGAAATCCTTCGCGTAGCCAGGAATCCGGTTCCTCGACCTGGTGACCGTTTTCGATGCGTTGGTGAAACATGCCATAGTGATAGCGGATGCCATAGCCTGTGACAGGCAGTGCCAGTGTCGCGCAGCTGTCGAGAAAGCAGGCGGCGAGACGACCGAGACCGCCGTTGCCGAGCCCCGCGTCCTGTTCGCGGTCATAAACATCCTCGAGGTCAAGCCCGAGGCGCTCGAGCGCCTCGGCAGTCTCGTGCTCGATTCCGAGATTCAGCAGCGCATTGCGCAGCAGGCGCCCCATCAGGAACTCAAGCGACAGGTATGCTGTACGCCGGTTGTGATCACGCTCGGTCGCCATGCGGGTCCGAGCCCAGCGTTCCATCAGGCGATCGCGAGCCGCGTAGACGACGGCCTGGTACAGAAAAGGCGACTTCGCACGGATCGTGCGCCGACCGAGCATGCGCCCGAAGTAATGCGTGAAGTCCTTAAGTATTGCGTCAGCCGTCATTGGCAAGTCGGGTGCTTGCAGTAGCTCGATGTCGCCAATCCCTGTGCTTGTCTCAGAACGAGCGGGCATTCAGTGTCTCTCCTTCAGCTGCCGTCAACCGGCTGTACGGGTCCTAGTATAAGTGTTGCGAGTGCCGGTAGCGTCAAGCGCAGCGAATGTGGTCGGCCGTGGGCACCATCGGATTGCGCGATGAGTCCGGTGTTCGTGATGCCGCTGCCGCCGTAGCGTGAAGCGTCGGTATTCAGCAATTCACCATAATCACCGGACTGCGGCGTACCGAGTCGGAAATTCTCGCGAACGACCGGCGTGAAGTTGGTGACGCATATAACGGAGCCTCCGGATTTGTCCCGGCGTATCCATGACAGAATACTGTTGTCCCTATCGCCCCAGTCAATCCACTCGAAACCGGCGCCGGAAAAATCGATTTCATACAGAGCCGGGGTCTCTCGATACAGCCGGTTCAGGTCGCGTACGAGTTGCTGTATGCCGCTGTGACTCGGGTAGTCGAGCAGATGCCAGTCGAGTGACTGGTCATGACTCCATTCCTGGCGCTGCGCGAGTTCGCTGCCCATGAACAGCAGTTTCTTGCCCGGATGCGCATACATGTTCGCATAGTAAGCGCGCAGATTCGCAAAGCGTTGCCAATCGTCGCCGGGCATCCGGTTCAGCAGCGAACTTTTGCCGTGCACGACCTCATCGTGTGACAGCGGTAGGACGAAATTTTCGTTGAAAGCGTACACAAGCCCGAATGTCATCTTGTCGTGATGATGTTTTCGGTGCACAGGGTCTTCGGACATATAGGACAATGTGTCATTCATCCAGCCCATGTTCCACTTAAAAGTAAAACCGAGACCACCAGCGTCGACCGGTTGCGAAACACCGGGCCAGGCTGTCGATTCCTCGGCAAAAGACACGGCGCCGTGCGCGTGTATTTCCTTGTTCAGGTTGCGCAGAAACGCAACCGCTTCGAGGTTTTCATTGCCGCCATACTCATTCGGAATCCACTCGCCCTCCTTGCGCGAGTAATCGAGATACAGCATCGACGCAACCGCATCGACGCGAATGCCATCGATATGAAATTCGTCGATCCAGTACAAAGCGCTGCCGATCAGGTAGTTAACGACTTCGCGGCGCCCGAAATTGAAAATCATGGTGCCCCAGTCGGCATGTTCGCCCTTGCGCGGGTCTTCATGTTCATACAGCGCCGTGCCATCGAATCGCCTGAGACCATGTTCGTCTCTGGGGAAGTGCGCTGGGACCCAGTCGACGATGACCGCAATACCCGCGCCGTGGCAGCGATCGACGAGGTAGCGGAAATCGTCCGGCTCGCCGAAGCGCTGCGTCGGTGCAAACATTCCGATAGGCTGGTATCCCCATGAGCCATCGAACGGATGTTCCGCAACGGGCAGAAACTCGATGTGCGTAAACCCCATAGCGGCGACGTAATCGACAAGCTCGTCGGCGAGTTCATGGAAGTTCAGGTAGCGGTGACCGTCATCGGCTTTGCGGCGCCAGGAACCCAGATGCACTTCGTAGATGCTGACGGGCTGGTCGAGCGCCGGAAACATGGTTCGGTGTGCTGTCCAGTCCGTATCGTGCCAATCGTAGTCGCTCGCGTAGACTATCGATGCGTTGCCCGGGGGCGGTTCGTGGTACCTGGCGAACGGGTCTGTCTTGAATGGCAGCAGTCGCCCGTCCTGATCGAGCAGCTCATATTTGTAGCGAGCGCCGGCGGCAACGCCTGGGATGAAAATCTCCCAAATGCCGTTGGCCGGATGCAGTCGCATCACGTGTCGGCGGCCATCCCAGTCATTGAAGTCGCCGATCACACTGACACGCGTTGCGTTGGGCGCCCAAACAGCAAATCGCGTACCGCTGATTCCTTCGATCTCGCGCAGCTGCGAGCCGAGCTTCTCATAGATCTTGCGGTCCGATCCCTCGCCGAGCAGATACAGGTCGAGATCGCCGAGCGTCGTCGGAAACCGGTAGCAGTCTTCAATGTCGTAGACGTCACCGTTATGCATTGTGATGCGCAACAGGTAACGACGTTTGCGCGACGGCATTACCGCAGCAAACAGGCCGTCAGGATGAATGCGCTCCATGACGACGAGCAGGTCACCGTTAACGTCGATGAGGTCGACGTTTTGCGCCTGCGGCTGCAAAGTACGCACAATCCGCAAATTGCCGGCCCGATGCAGGCCAAGCACGGCAAAAGGATCGTAGTGTCGGCCCTGCACCAGCGCCGCGTAGGCATCAACATGCCCAGTCAAGTCGGTATCAGGGTGCATACAATAACTCTGCCGTCTGTGCGGCACATCGGCGCCAGTCAAAGCGCTCGGAGGCTGCACGAATACACAGCGTCTGCCAGCGATCGTGATCACGGCTCTTAAGCTCGAGGGCGCGCTGTACGGTTGCCACAAATTCGGCTGCCTGTTCCTCAGGGTCCTTACCACCGAATACGAAACCGGTCTTGCCATCCTTGACCGTGTCAGAGAGGCCGCCAACGTTGTGCACCACGCACGGTTGCGCGGCGCGCATCGCCAGCATCTGGCTGATGCCGCAGGGCTCAAAACTCGACGGCATCAGGAACAGGTCGCCTACACGATATAAAGGATCGGCCAGTGTCTCCGAGAACCCGCGCAGAAAAAGCAGGCTTTCGCAGCGCTCTGCGACCGCGAAGACCTGCTGTTCGAGGTTCGATTCGCCGCTCCCGAGCAGGATCAGCACGCCTTCAGCGTCGAGACTGTCGGCGATATGCTCGAGTGCCGTGCGGCCGTCGGCAAGCTTTTCGAGGAACAGGCTGACTTTCTGCCGCACGAGCCGGCCAACGCTCACGAGGACATGATTCGGGCGCCGCTGGCGCAGTGACTTAAGTCGCGACAGCGCGAGTTTGTGTACCTCGCTGTTCTGGCCGCTTTCGAGCCACGTCGCGACTTGCTCATTTGCCAGCGACATCATCCGTTTCCAGCGTGGGCGCCGAATCCCGTTACTCTCGTACCCGCAGCCGTTGAGAATGCCGACGAGCCGGTTTGCTTTTGCCGCATTCTCAAGCTGAACCTCGAGGCCTTCGCCACCGATAAAGCCACGTGACGGGTCACTGGGCCGGCGTATTTCGTTCGCGTAAGTCGGCGAGACCGTGCTGACCTTGTCCGCCGTGCGAATCGCCAGCGCCATCGGATTCAGGCAATCGGTTGCGTGGGGGTCGCGCACAATCGCCGTATCATAGTTCAACCCAGGGAACCACTCCGCAAGTGAGGACTCGTCGCCTGCAAGCGGCCGCGTCCCCTGGTAGGCCAGATTATGGATTGTGAACACGGTGTGCACGTCCTGCAGACGTTCATACTCTGGCGCAAAGTTGCGCAGCAAGCAGTAGAAGGCCGCGTGCCAGTCGTGCAGATGCACGACGTCGGGCAGAGCCGGCAGCTGGTTGATCCACGCTGCTGCGGTCACGCCGAAAAATGCGAACTTGCTGGCGTCGGTTGCGAACGGTGCTTCCGATTCGAGCTCGGCATACACCTGGCCCGGACCCAGCGGTGAGAACAAATCGTGCTCGAAGACGATGTTGCGCACAGCGCTGTCTGTGCCGGGAACTTCATAGACGCTGACGGTTTTTCGATCGCCTCGAAACATAACGTCAACCGGATCGAGCTTCCTGGCGCCGCTGGATTTCGCGAATATCCCGTACGCAGGTGTGATTACCGTCGTCGACCAATCGAGTCGGGTTAGCGCCGCGGGCAGGTCACGGACGACATCGCCGACGCCACCGACCTTCCCACCGGCCAGGGCGCCGTTCTCGGCCGCAACAAATATGACGTGCTTCGTACCGATAGCCGGGCACCTTCACTAGCGCGTGAAATGGAGGTGTTGCCCGAGCATGTCGGCAGTCACGAGGGTCAGCCCGCTTTCGGTGACACGGAAGCCACGTTCCCTGTCCGCGTCGTGATCTTGGCCAATGATGGTGCCGGCCTCGATATTGGTGCCCCGGTCGATTATGGCCCGACTGATATGGCAATTCTGGCCGATGTCGACCTCCGGAAGGACGACTGACTCTGTGACGGTGCTGTAGGAGCGCACGATAACCCGTGAAAACAGCAGCGAGTTGTCGATATGGGCACCCGACACGACGCAACCCGCCGAGACCATCGACTGAATGGCTTCGCCGCGCCTGTTCTCGTGGTCAAAGACGAACTTCGCGGGTGGCGCCTGCAGCTGGTGCGTGTACACGGGCCAGATCTGGTCGTAAAGGTTCAATTGCGGCGTCACGGAAACCATCTCCATGTTCGCCTCCCAATACGCCTGCAGCGTACCCACGTCGCGCCAGTACGCCTGCTGGCCAGTCTCGGAATCACGAAACGGATACGCGTATACCTGGTAGTCCTTGATGATCGCCGGGATGACATTGCGGCCGAAGTCGTGCTGTGTTCCTGGCGTATCGGCGTCCTTGATGCACTGCTGGTAAAGAAACTCGGTGTTGAAAATGTAATTACCCATCGAGGCAAGGCACAGGTCCGGATTGCCCGGAATCGAATTGGGTTTCTCGGGCTTCTCATCGAAGCCGATGATGCGACCTGTCTCGTCGACCGTCATCACGCCCAGTGCGCCGGCGGCCTCGGCGAGCGGCACCTCGATGCAGCAAATCGTCATGTCCGCGCCGGTCTCGGCGTGGGCCGCAAGGAACGGCCCGTAGTCCATCTTATAGATATGGTCGCCGGACAGAATCAATACGAAGCGCGGCGCGTGCGTACGAATAATGTCGAGGTTCTGATAGACGGCGTCGGCGGTGCCCCGGTACCACTCGCCACCAACCCGCTGCGAGGCTGGCAGAATATCGACGAATTCCTGTCTGCCGGCGCCGGCCTGGAACCAGGACCAGCCCCGGACGAGATGCCGGATCAGAGAATGCGCTTTGTATTGGGTGAGGACGCCGATGCGGCGAACGCCCGAATTGATGCAATTCGACAGCGGGAAATCGATGATCCGGTATTTGCCGCCAAAAAAAAGCGCAGGTTTGGCTCGCCACGTCGTCAATTCGCGCAGTCGCGAGCCCCGCCCACCCGCAAGTACGAGCGCGAGCGTCTCGCGGGTAATGCGGCTGACAAAACGGGTTTCATCGGCTTGTGCGGTCTTGGGCATGCTGGGCTTCTCCGGCTCCATCCTACATCGCCTCTAGTCTGCCAGAGTTGCGGCAACGAGTTGTGTATATCCCGAGAATATGCGACGCGCGTCAACCAGACAGGCTGCGGCCGGACGCCTGCACCAAATTGGACACGCGATCACAGAATTCATCGCTTAGCTGATCAGCCCTGACGCGCCAACGCCAGTTATTTCCCGATCTGCCGGGTGTATTAATCCGAGCGTCCGAGCCCAGTCCGAGAAAATCCTGCAACGGTGCAATCGCGAGACGTGCCCGGGTGGAAAACGCTGCCTTTATCAGGTCGATGTGGATCGTCTCGGCTGTGCCGTCAGTCAGGCGCAGGACGGCTTTACGGGTTTTCCGGATCTCTCTTGCGGAGCGGTTGTCGTCGGGGCTGCCTTTAAACCAGCCAATCGTCGTGTCGTTGTCGTGCGTGCCCGTATAGCAGACACTGTTTGCAACGACTTTTTCGAGATCGAATTTCTTCTTGACCACATCGAACTGCAGCACGACCATGCCAGGGATGTGATAGCGCTGCCTGAGCGCTTCGACTTCGGGCGTAATGACGCCGAGGTCTTCGGCGACGATGGGTAACGGCCCCAGCGCATCCTCCATCGCGTCGAAAATGGCGTTCCCTGGGCCTGGAATCCATTCGCCGAGTCTCGCGGTTTCGGCTCCGGTCGGCACTGCCCAGTAAGCTTCGAAGCCGCGGAAGTGGTCGATGCGAACGATATCGACAAGTTCGACCGAGGCCTGCAAGCGCTCTACCCACCAGCGGTAGCCACTGGCTGCGTGCGCCTCCCAGGCATACAGCGGATTGCCCCATAACTGCCCATCCTTGCTGAAATAATCCGGCGGCACGCCGGCGACGCACGCCGGGCGCCCCTTGTTGTCGATCTGCAGGATCTCGGGGTTGGCCCAGGCATCGGCACTGTCGAGCGCGATGTAGATCGGCATATCACCGAATAACAGAATGCCGTTAGCGTTGGCGTAGTCCCTGAACTGGCGCCACTGACAGTGGAACAGGAACTGTATGATTTTGATCGCCTCAATGTCGGCGGCGGTCGACGCTTCGAGCCTCTGCATCGCTTTGCTGTCACGATGAACGAAATGCGGCTGCCACTCGGGCCAGGCTTGCTCGCCGTGCTGCGTCTTGAGGATGCGAAACAACGCGTAGTCGTGCAGCCATTGTGCGTCGTTATGCTCGAGGAAGTCGTCGCATTCAGCTTTGAGCGTGCTATCCGCCATCGCGTCGAATCGACTGGCCGCGATCTTGAGGAGCTCACTTTTCAGGGGAATCAGCGCGCCGTAATCGACAGCGTGTTCTGGCAGGTCCTCAAGACTGCGCATCTCGGCGCCACGCAGCAGGCCCAGTTCGACGAGACCGGCGACGTCAATGAGTAGCTCGTTGCCCGCAAACGTAGACAGCGGCTGATACGGCGAGTCGCCGAAGGCGGTCGGGCCGGTGGGCAGGATCTGCCAGACCCCGAGCTGCATCTTTTGCAGCGTGTCGACAAATCGCAGCGCCTGCGCACCAATCTCGCCGATACCGTAATGGCCGGGCAGCGACGTGATGTGCAGGCATACACCAGCCTGGCGCCTCGCAGGCAGCGTTTCCACTTGATCTTGTCGGCTCATAAAAGCACTTATAGCGTTCTTCGATAGGACAATCGAGAGCCAGATTTTTCAGTACAAATGAGGACCGCAACTGCATCCGCCGGCCATGACTGTCTCAGGCAATGCGCGAGCGTATGTCACGAAAGAATTTCATCATGCGCAGGGCATTTTGCTCGCCCATTCTTAGCAGTAGCTGCTGGCCGCTCGACAAGGCTTCTAGGTCCGGGTCGGCATACTCGTAAAGGACGTGCGGCCGAGTCAACAGCACGGGTCCATCCGGTTGCGGTGTCGCCAACAGATGATCAATGACCTCGACAACACGATCGTTGAAATAACCATCGGGATAACCGAGGTTAATGTAGGCTTGTTGCAACAAAGGGTAGAAACGGCGATAGGTCGCAACGACGTGATCGATATCGGCGTTTGTCACGAGGTCGACGAGTGGCTCATAGCGGGCGAAGTTCTGCGGCCGGATGGTGAAAACATCTTCGCCGTCTTGCAGTTCCGCCTGAAAAGACCCGGGGATCCGCTGCAGCGGCCGGACCCGCTCGGCAACATGGCTGCGGGGCAGGTTGTCGATCGTTGTTACGACCTTCTCAATCAACCCCGATTTGACGAGCAGATCTTTGATGTCATTACCGAATACATCCGCCAGCGCGAGCGCAAAGTAGCCGTCGCTGTCATTCAACGGAGGCAAGTCGACGAGGCTATACGACTCGCCGTCAGAAACGGTGTGCAGTGGGTGTAGCGGTTTGTCGGGCGGGATATCGTCCGGCGCGGGAATGACCGGCGCGGCAACGTCGGGCGGCTGCTCGGTCTGCGGAGCAAAATACCATAGCGCCAAAGTTGCGGCGCTTGCGAGCGCGACGACTGTGATGATCCAGGCGGTGTTTGAATGACTCATAATCTGCAATCTGCGAAATGGACTCTTGTCGCTATGCGCGCATCGGCATCGGCAGAGTCGCCTGATTGTATGTCGACCTTGAACACGTCTATCACGTTACATACTCTGCCACATCGTACAATTAAGTGCGCCGGCAAATTTTGATCGCGGCGCGGTTAGGTTACCGCAGTTGCCGGTTTGCGGATCCCGCCGAAAACCATGCTCGCAGCCGGCGTCGTTGACCGTGGTATGGCGCACCTGGCCGATGGTGCGACCCCGCTCGGCTTGTGAGAGCATAGCGCTGCAGCAACAGGGCAGAACCCCAATGGCAAAAAAGACTCCGATCCTTTTGATCGGCGATATCGGCGGCACCAATGCGCGCTTCGCGCTGGCCGATGACGAAAAGCCCGGTTTCACGCAAGAGGCGATGCTCAAATGTGCCGATTTCGCATCGGCCGACCTCGCGATCGAGCAGTACCTCAAGGATATTGGTGCGAAATCGCCCGATGTCATCTGTCTCGCGGCGGCCGGGCCCATCGTCGAGCAGCGCGTGCGCTTCACGAATAATCCGTGGCGGATTGCGGCCAACGAGCTGGCCGAGCATTTCTCGATTTCCCGTGTCCGGCTCCTCAACGATTTCGAGGCGATCGCATATTCGATCCCGTTTCTCGAGGACAAGGACTGCTTGCCGTTTGGTCTCCCCGAGCCCGAGCCACTCGACGACGAGTACTACACCGTGGGTATTCTCGGTCCCGGCACCGGTCTCGGCGCCGTCGGCCTCAAAAAGTACGGCGATCTGCTGATCCCGATACCCGGCGAAGCGAGTCACGGCGGCTTTGCGCCCGAATCGCAGGTGCAGATGGATATGCTGGCTGCGCTCAGGGAGCGTTTCGACCGGGTGTCATCGGAGCGCTTCGTTTCAGGTCCCGGAATCGAGAATATCTACTGGGCGCTGTCTCGCATACACGGCGAGCAGCGGCCACAGTTGAAGGCGGCCGAGATCTTTGCGAAAGCGGACGACATGAGCGATCCGCGTGCCTCGGAGTCGGTACAGGTCTTCTTCGAAATCCTTGGCCAGGTGGCCGGCGATTTTGCGCTGGCGCTCGGCGCGAAAGACGGCATTTTCATCGCCGGCGGCATCGTGCGCCGTTATCCGGAAATGCTCGAAAACAGCCGGTTCAGAACCGGCTTCGAAGCGAAGGGTCGGCATCGTTCCTTGATGGAGCGGGTGCCGACGCAGCTGATCCTCCATGAACAGCCCGGGCTGCTCGGCGCGAGCTACTGCGCGCTCGAAATGGCAAAAGGCTAGTCCACGTCGGTTCGCGCTAAGGCCCGGAATCAGGGCGCACGCCAGATTTTCTCGACCATCTCGCCAAGACCGGCTTCGCGAAAATGCGGCGGCCCGTTGACGAGATCATCGTAGGCGTCAACGCACTGAAGAAACGGCCAGTAGGTCAACAGCTCGTCTGCAAAAACAGCGTAGGGCGGTCCGTCGACGATGCTCTGGTCATATTCAAGCGTGATGATGAGACGCTCGACGGGCTGCTCGAGCAACGCATCCGTTTGTGTGACATAGCGGGGACGGATGTCAGCCGGCAGAGCGACGAGAGCGCCGCGATCATAGTGCGCGTCACAGTGCAGTGACGTGAGATCAAAGTAGTCACCGCAGTAGATTGTAATGGGTTTATCGATAGCCCGATAAGCCGGCAACTTGCCGTCAATTATCGTAAATTCGAGTGCCTGTTCTGCGAAAAAATCGTGTATCGCCAGCTCCGATAGCTCGACGCCGACGATCTCGTTGCCCTGGTCCGCAAGCCACAAGAGATCGAGCGACTTGCCGCAAAATGGCACGAGAACCCTGCGACCCGTCGCTCTCCAGTGCTTTTTCAGACTGGCGCTCCCGGTCGGCTCGTGCCAGCCGGTGCGGCCTTCCCGCCAGCGTTCGATCCAGGCCTCAGTCACCGCTGTTCTCCGTAGTGTCGGCACCGAGCATAGCAGCGCGGCTGCGGCAGCCGCCAGACGGCGGGACAGTGCGCTGCATCACGGCGTTTGAATCGAAGGATTCGTACACTCGTCAAACTTGTGTCCGGCCGGCCTTGGGATTATGTCAAACGCGATTGCAGGTCAACCGCTGCAGAGAAAGGTCTCGATGACGCTGTTGCTGGCGATCACGGCGTTCACGGCGATCAGCTACGTGATTCTCTCCGGCGTGATCGCGCCTGCGTTCGATGATCTCGAATTGTCGGCGGCGCGGACCGATCTCATACGCGCGGAGCGTGCGATCCAGACCGATATCGAGAATCTCGAGGCTGTCTCGGCAGACTGGGGGCTTTGGGATGATATTTATGAGCATGTCTCGGGTCGCAATCCGGCGTTCGCGGCAACGAACCTCGAGCGGCCCACGCTGGTAAACCTCGGCCTCGACATGATGGCGGTTTATGCGCTCGACAGTCGGCTCCTCTGGAGCCAGCTGCTGCTCGACGGCGAAGAGCGACCCGTGAGCGAACTGCAGATCCTCGATTCTGCACATCCGGCATTCGCCTTACTGACGGCGCACGCGAAGGTCACAGACAAGACCGTGGGCATCGTGCAAACCGGCCATGGCCCGATGATTATCAGCGCCCGGCCGATACTGCGTTCGGACAGCTCGGGTCCGGTTGCTGGCGCACTCGTGATGGCGCAGTTCCTGAACGACTTGCGACTCGAGCGACTTCGCGTCAAGACCGAGGTTTATCTCGACTGGCACCTGATCGAGTCAGTCGGTTCGCATCTTGGACACGATCCACAATCACTCGAGGTCGGCGAGGCTTATGTGGATACCAGCCCGACCGTTATCTCGAGCCACGTGGTGCTCAATGATATTTTCGGCGAACCGCTGCTCGTGCTTGGCGCCAAAACACGCCGCACGATATCTGCGCTGGGGCAGCGAACCGTCAATGGCGCCATGCTTTTCCTGCTGGCCGCGGGTTTGCTGGCGACCATCGTCATGTGGATTCTGCTGCGGAGGACGATTCTCACCCCCATTGAGTCGCTTGCGCGACATATCGAGAAGATTCGCAAGAGTGGTGACCTGTCAGAGAAACTCCAGCTCGATAGCGACGACGAAATCGGTGCACTGGCCGGGCAGTTCGACAACCTGACATCAGAAGTGCATGAAGCGAGAAAAGCTTTGCTGTTTCAGTCTTTTAAAGCGGGCAAGGCCGACACTGCGGCCGAGGTACTACACAACATACGTAACGCAATGACGCCGATGATCAACGGCATAGATCGACTGGCCCAATCGTTCAGGGTTGCCGACGGCCTTCGCGTCAATGATGCGACGCGGCAGCTGACCGGTGGCGACTGCACGCCGGAGCGCGCGGTGAAGATCGCTGAGTATATTGATATTGCGTTCGAGCACGTCAAAACCGTATGCGCGGAGGCATCGGAAGACATGCAGATCGTGATGTCGCAGGCGCGTCAGGTCGAGTCGATCCTATCCGAACAGGAAAAGATCGCGAGCGCCGATCCCATTGAGGAGGAAATCGGCGTCGATGAGGTCGCTGGTGAGGCGGCGCACATTATCCCGAAGGAAAAGCTGGCGGTTGTCGACGTCGATCTGGACCAGGCGTTGACGCAATATCGTGTTCGCGCCCACCGCATCGGGTTGCTACAGGTGCTCGGCAATCTGATTCTCAATGCGTACGAGTCCATCGAACGCGGTAATCAGCGGAACGGGAAGATATCCCTATGCGCGAGCGAGGCATTACTCGATGACCGGCGCATGGTAAGACTGACCGTGCGCGACAATGGCTGCGGCTTCGATAATGAAGCAAGCAGGCAGATCTTCCAGCGCGGCTATACGTCCAAAACCAAAGGCAGCAGTTCGGGCCTGGGTCTGCACTGGTGCGCTAACGCAGTTGCGGGCATGGGTGGCCGTATCGTGGCCGAAAGCCCGGGCTCAGGCTGTGGCGCAGAGTTTCATGTGTTGCTCCCGGCGGCGCAGGGAGGCTGAATATGAGCGGCGAAAAAGATGACGAGTACATTCGGGTACTGATTGCCGACGATGATCAGCAAATTTTGGATGCCTATTGTGAAGCGTTTACGGAGTCCGAGCCGACGCAAGAGGTACGAGCGCTTGACGCCCTCGCGGCCGAACTCTTCGACCCGGGCGATGTGGGTGAGCAGGAACCGAAATTTGACGTCGTAGCCTGCAGCCAGGGTGACGATGCGATTACGCTGGCCAAAGAAGCGGCAAACGATGGCGAACCGTTCGATGTAGTGATCCTCGATGTTCGCATGCCGCCGGGTATCGACGGCGTGGAGGCGGGCAGCGAGATCCGCAAGCTCGATCCCGACGTCGAGATCGTCTTTGTAACTGGTTACTCGGACGTGCCGCTCGAGGAACTACAGCGGCGCGTTCCACCACCGATGAAGCTGCACTATTTCAGCAAGCCGTTGTCTTTCACACGGCTCGCACAGCGCGTCGCTACGATGGTAGGAACCGGTCAGGCACGCGGACTATGACGGATACGGATAAAACTGCAATCAATCACGTCCTTGTTGTCGACGATGATCCGATGTTGATCAAGGAGTATATGCGTTGCCTTGGTGATGAATATGAACCGGACAATGCAACAACGACACTGGCCGATCTTGAAAAAGTCCTGTTCGGTGAGGAAACGGATGAACACGGCAGCGTCAGCTTCGAAGTTGAAACCCGGAACCAGGGTGATGCGGCCGTCAAGGCAGTTGAAGACGCGGTGCATGACGGCCGGCCGTTTTCTATCGTTTTTCTCGATATCCGTATGCCGCCCGGCATGGATGGTATCGAAGCGGCGAAAAAAATTCGTGCGCTCGATCCCGACATAAACATCGTCATCGTCACAGCCTCGGCTGGCCCGGAAATCGATCGACTCGATTCAGACGTTCCGCCGGCGGATAAGATATTCTTCTTCAAAAAGCCGTTTCATTCGGTCGAGTGCCGGCAACTTGCGGCAGCGCTGTGCGGTAAATGGCATGCTGATAGGGCGCTGCGGCGGGCAAACGAAGACCTCGAGCGTCGTGTCGAGGAGCGCACCGCTGCTCTGCGCGAACTCGCTTATTATGACACGGTCACTCGCCTGCCCAACCAGCGCCTGTTGCTGGACAGATTGCAAACTTTGATCGACCAGTCCGAGAATTCGATCGGCGATTCCGTGGTCGTACTGCTCGACATCGAGCGGTTTAGTTTCGTTAACGAAACAATGGGTTACGAGGGCGGAACGGAATTGCTGCGTTCGATCGGCAACCGCTTGACTCGTACGTTTTGCGAAGAGCAAAACAGGTCTCGCGCCATAGTCGGCCGATTTGGTGCCGATGAGTTCGCCGTTCTGATGGCCGATATCGAGAATGACAAAGCCATTCGTGACGCTGCCGAAGAAATCAAGCGGGTCGTCGAAGAGCCGTTCCTGATCAATGGCAGGGACATCTTTCTCAAAGCGAGTATCGGCGTGGCCTGGCATCCGGTCCATGGCCGCGACGCGCCACTGATATTCCGCTGTGCCGAGGCGGCGCTGCACCGTTCGATGCGTAACCCCGAGCATGCAATTACGTACTACCACAGCGAGATGCGTTATCGCGCACGACACCAGTTCGACATGGAATCGGAGTTCCGTAATGCCATCGAGCTGGGCCAGATCACTGCGTACTACCAGCCACAGCAGTGTACGAAGACGGGCCAACTGGCCGGCGTTGAGGCTCTCGCGCGTTGGATTCGACCCGACGGCACCCTGGTAACGCCCGCGGACTTCATTCCGCTAAGCGAAACAATGGGAATATCAGACATCTTGTTCGAAACTGTACTGCGCAGCGTGTGTTCGGAAGTCGCTGGATGGCGCTCGGAGGGCGGCTGGGACGTTCCGGTCAGTGTCAATATTTCGGCGCACCAGTTGCGGAACGCGGACCTTGTGAGCCTCATCAAACAGGTATTGCGGAGCCAGGACATCGACCAGAAGCTCATCAACCTCGAACTGACAGAAACAGCGTTGCTTGAGGATCTGACGGTCGCACGCCCGGTGCTCAACGATCTGTCGGCCTATGGTGTCGGGATCCATATCGACGACTTCGGTACCGGTTACTCGTCTCTGGCTTACCTTGCGCAGCTTCCCGTCCAGACACTGAAGATCGATCAGTCGTTTATCGCAAATCTGAAGGAATCCGGTAGTAACACACGTGTCGTGCAATCGATCATTGCCATGGGGAAGGCGATGGAACTCGATGTCGTGGCCGAAGGCGTAGAGACGGATCAGCAGTACAGAATCTTGCGCAAGCTTGACTGCCGACTCGTACAGGGATACTTCATCGCCAAGCCGATGCCGGCCGACGAGTTCCGCCGCTGGTGTGCGGGTAATGAAGATACGCAGAATCTCAAACCTGGCACCACCGTCGTCGGCATCGACCGCGCACGTACCTGATCGCGCGTTTCCTGCTTTTGGTATCGCGTAGAAACCGATATTCTGTTGATCGTGATTACGGGAGGGGGCGCGATGCGCGTGATCCTGGTTCCAGTTGCCGACCGGCCCGAGTGTGCACAGGCCTTGCAGGTTGCCTTCGAGCTGGGCAAGCGGGTAGGAGCCAGCATTCACGGCTGCCATATGCGGCCGCATCGCTATTCGGCGGTGACCTTGTCGTCGGAATTGCCCGACGCGGTATGGCGAAGAAAGACCAATAACAGGACGCGTGTAAAAGCGAAGAACCTGTACGCGCAGATCGCGAAGCAAAACGGTTACGAGATCATACGCCGCCCGCGGATCGCGCCCGGGGCACTATGGACGGAACGCGTTGGCTCGCCCGACAAGCTGATGAGCATCGTCGGCCCGGTCGCGGATCTGATCGTCGTGTCGCGACCCGCTAAACGTGGTGGCGTTGCGGAAATGTTTCTGACGACGGCGCTATTCGGATCAGCACGGCCCGTGCTGCTGTTGCCGCCGGCCGGACGCAGGAATATTGGTAGACGCGTCTGCATCGGCTGGAATCAGAGTCCCGAAGCCTCGCTGGCAGTCACTGCGGCGTTACCAATACTGCAAAGTGCAAGCGACGTCACGATTGTCAGTTGCGGTCCGGAAATCGAGGTTGGGCCCAAATCTTCGCAAATAGCGGCGTACCTGAAGCACTGGGGTATCAACAGCAATCGCGTAAGACGGCGCGGTCGCGATGTCAACGCCGAACTGCTCGCGGCCTGCAAGGAGGCGCGAGCCGATTTGCTGATCTGTGGCGCATACAGTCGCAACCGCTGGCGTGAGAGAATCTTCGGTGGTACCACCGAGTTCCTGATTCGCAAAGCCCGCATCCCGGTAATGATGCTGCATATCTGATTCAACATAATCTCCGCAACGTCGGCCTCATCGTGTCAACCGGAATGCGGGCGTGGCGTTGTACTCAGTAACAACGTAAACACTGTACGGATACAACGGAGATTTAATATGGACATCAGGAACAAAGTAGTTATCGCGGTTGTTTTGCTGGCTATCGGCGGCGCCGTCTGGGCCGACACTGGTGATCGCATTGAAGATCGCCTCGACAACCGCGGTGATCGAATCGAGGACCGTCTGGACGATCGGGGCGATCGGATCAATGACCGCCTCGACAACCGCGGTGACCGTATCGACGCTCGCCTCGACGACAAAGGTGATCGCATCGATCGGCGCCTGGACCGCAGATCAGATCGTGCCGACGCGGCGGGCAGGGACCGCGTGGCCGATCGGCTGGATCGCAAAGGCGATCAGATCGACCGACGCCTGGATCGCAAGGGTGACAAGATCGACAGGCGTCTCGACAAGAAAGGTGATCGTATTGATCGTCGCCTCGACAGACGTGGGCATAAAATCGACCAGCGCCATGACCGTCGTGGCAAGCGCGTAAACACGCGCATCTGATCGGTCACAGGCGAAAGACAAGCCGGCGGCACAGTGTGCCGCCGGTTTTCTTGTGCTGACAGCTCCGTGGCCGGAGCAAATATCTCCGGCTATGCGCGTCGGTACCAGAGAACGTCATTGTCGAATTCGGCAACGATCGAGCCGGCTTCGACGAGGTAATTGAGGTGGGCGACCGACTCGCCGGTCGCCATGATCAGGTTGCTGTTTGAGATCCTGCCCTTGAATAAGGCCGGGAAGACGTCGATAGCACGTCTTGGCTCACCACAAAGGTCAAGCAGTTTTCCGAGAGCCGTCATGTGCTCGCCTATCAGTTCCTTTAGCCGCGCATGGGCGCCCCGAAACGGCTTGCCGTGCGCAGGTAGTACGAGCACATCTTCGGGCAGGCGCTCCTGCATCGACGTCAGTGACTCAATCCAATCGCTGAGCGGATTCGCTTGCGGCTCGGTCGGGTACACGCTGACGTTCGACGAGATCGTCGGCAACAGCTGATCGCCCGAGATGACCAGATTACGCTCTGCGTTATACAGACACGCGTGTTCGGGTGAGTGTCCACGACCGACGATGATCTGCCAGTCGCTGCCGCCGATCGACAAGCGATCAGCATCGACCAGGCGGCGATAGGCTTCGGGCAGCGGCGCCACGTATTTGCCGAACATGCCGAACATCTGCTGGTAGCGGTGCAGAGCAGCGTCGGGAAAGCCGGCGGCGCGATAGAAACGCACTCCGGCCTCGGGTGCATGGCGGCCCGTGTCGGCAACGAGGATACGGCACAGCAGGTATTCCTCGCGCGACATCCAGAGTTCGACATCGTGCATACGCGTCAGCCAGCCCGCACAGCCGACGTGGTCGGGATGCAGGTGTGTGACGATGACACGGGTCAATGTCGTGCCTTGCATCGGTCCGGCAAAGACTTTCTCCCAGACCTCGCGGTTACTGTCGACATCCACGCCGGTATCGACAATCGCGAAGCCGTTGTCGTCGTCGAGCAGCCACAGATTGATGTGTTCCAGTACCATCGGCAACGGCATGCGCAGCCACTGAATGCCGTCAGTAACCGGCCCAATGTCGCCATGCTCAGGTGTTGCCTCGAACTCGTAGTCGACTGTCATGCAGGCATGATCGCATGGGCCGCCATCTTCTCGCGAACTTCACGTACGGCCTGCTCTTTGACGGGCCCGTAGCCACGGATGTCCATGTAGAGCCGTACAACTTCAATTGCGAAATCGAGATTGCCGCTGCTCAATATGGTCAACAGTTGCTCAATCACATCCTCAAATTCGCCGATCAATTGCCGCTCCATACGGCGCTCGGCCGTCAAGCCAAACGGATCGAATTGCGTGCCGCGCAGTCTGCGCATACCCGCAAGTACGTGGAACAACGGTATCGTCCACGCGCCGAATTCCTTTTTGCGTTGCCGGCCGCGTGCATCTTTATGGCGTGACAGCAATGGTGGTGCGAGATGGAAACGTATCCTGGCTTTGTTGCCGAAGTCTTCACGGACTTTGTCGAGAAAACCGGTCTGCGTATGCAGCCTTGCGACTTCGTATTCGTCTTTGTAGCTCAATAGTTTGAAATAACTGCGTGCCGCCGCGTTGGCCAGCGCGCCATCGCCACCGGCATCGAGTTCGGCCTGCCGGACGCGCTCGACGAGCTCGACATAGCGGGCTGCGAGCGCCTGGTTCTGGTAGTCGACGAGGAAGGCGGCACGACGCCGAATGACATCGTCGAGCGTCTCCTCGTCCGCCGTCGACGTCTCGCCGTCGATCAGGCCCTGAACGCATTCCATGTTGACAGCCGCGATGCGGCCCCAGCCGAAGGCCTGCTGGTTCTTGTCGATTTCGACGCCGTTGAGTTCGATGGCCCGCATCAGCCCATTCAGCGAAACGGGGACGAGCCCCATTTGCCAGGCACAGCCGAGCATGAGCACGTTTGCGTAAATGGTATTGCCCATGATCTTTTCTGCGATCGCGTTGGCGTCGAGCGTTTCGAAGTTGTGCGCGCCGACGACATCGCTGATCGCGATCAGGCGCTCGCTTGCACGCAGGTTCGCGTCGCGGTTCCTGACGAAATCACCGGACGACATCTCGGCCGTATTGACGAGTGCGCGCGTGCGGCCAGGCGCATAGGTGGCCGCTGCCTTCGGCGCCGAGCTGACGACGAGGTCGCAGCCGATCAGTGCGTCGGCCTGCGCTGGCTCGATGCGCACCTGGTTGATAGCCTGAGGTTCATCCGCGATGCGGATGTAGCTCAATACCGGGCCGAACTTCTGCGCAAAGCCCATGAAATCGAGCACGCTAGCGCCTTTGCCCTCCAGATGCGCGGCCATCGTAATGAGCTGACCCACTGTTACGACGCCCGTGCCGCCGACGCCAGTGACGAGCAGGTCGTAGCTGGCATCGAGCGGTGCCACCGTCGGCTCCGGCAACGGTGCGGTGAGGCGCTGATACTCGTCGTCGAGGCGGAGGCCCTGACGGCGTCGGAGTTCGCCGCCTTCGACCGTGACAAAACTCGGGCAGAAGCCGTTGACGCACGAGTAGTCCTTGTTACACGAATTCTGGTCGATAGTGCGTTTGCGCCCAAACGGCGTCTCCTTGGGAATGACGGACAGGCAGTTCGACTCGACCGAGCAGTCGCCACAGCCCTCGCAGACGAGCTCGTTGATGACGACGAATTTGTTCGGTTCCTCGAGCAGGCCGCGCTTGCGGCGTCGGCGTTTCTCGGTGGCACAGGCCTGCGCATAGATCAGCACGGTCACGCCCGGGATCTCGCGCAGCTCGCGCTGCAGCCTATCGAGCTCGCGACGATGCGAGATCGTTGTGCCTCGAGGAAAGTCCCGCGCCTCGAACAGCTCGGGCTCGTCCGAGACGAGCGCGATGCGCTGAACGCCCTCGGCGCGTACCGAGTGCGCGATCGCGTGCACCGAGATCGGTCCATCGACAGGCTGGCCGCCCGTCATCGCGACGGCGTCGTTAAACAGGATTTTGAAAGTGATATTAGTGCCCGCGGCGACGGCCTGGCGAATCGCCATCGAGCCCGAGTGATAGAACGTCCCGTCGCCGAGGTTCTGGAAGATGTGCCGGTCGCCGTTGAATCTGGAGCGCGTGATCCAGTTGACGCCTTCGCCACCCATTTGAATCAGCCCATCGGTGTTGCGACCCATCCAGTTCGCCATGAAATGACAGCCGATGCCGGCGAGGGCGCGCGATCCCTCGGGCAGTCGCGTCGAAGTGTTGTGTGGACAGCCCGAGCAAAAATAAGGAATCCGCGTTGCGCCCTCGATTTTGATAACGCCAGGTCGATCATCCAGGAGTTGATTCGCACGCGGCGTTAGCTGCAGACCGCGAAACTCGGCGTCGAGCCGCCGCGCGACGATACCAGCGAGTTGTATCGGCGACAGCTCGCCCACCCACGGCACGAGCCGCTCACCGTGCTCATCATACTTGCCAACCATCTTCTGCGGCTTGCGGCCCGGGTAGTCGTAAAAGTACTCCTTGAGCCAGCTTTCGATGATGCCGCGTTTCTCCTCAACGACGAGCACTTCTTGTTTACCGTGGACAAAGTCGAGCGCACCGTCGCGCTCGAGTGGCCAGACCATGCCGACTTTGTAGATATCGAGGCCGATGCGTTTTGCCTCGCTGCGGTCGATGCCAAGCAGGCGCAATGCCTCCATCAGGTCGAGGTGACCTTTGCCGGTCGTTACGATGCCGTAACGCGCATCCGGGTTATTGAAAATCTTGCGGTCGATTGGATTGGCCGTCGCGAACGCGAGCGTCGCGGCTTTCTTCGCTTCGAGCCGTTCCTCTATCTGCGGCCCCGGGAAATCGGGCCAGCGGTAGTGCAGGCCGCCGGGCGGGACGTCGAATTCGGGGGTCACGAACTGCGGATACGGCGGCAACTCGACCGACATGGCCGATTCGACAGTCTCGGAGATCGCTTTGAAGCCAACCCACATGCCCGAGAAGCGCGACAACGCGATGCCGTAGAGGCCGAATTCGAGATACTCGGCGACGCTGGCCGGGTTCAGGTGCGGCATCATAAACGTCAGGAATGCGACGTCGGACTGGTGAGGCATCGACGACGATACGCAGCCGTGATCATCGCCGGCGACGACGAGCACGCCACCGGTCGGTGAGCTGCCGTAGGCGTTGCCGTGTTTGAGTGCGTCTCCGGCGCGGTCGACGCCCGGGCCCTTGCCGTACCAGATGCCGAACACGCCGTCGACGGTCTTGTGTGGATCGGTCTCGACCTGTTGCGTGCCGAGGATCGCGGTAGCCGCTAGATCCTCGTTAATCGCTGGCAGGAATTCGATGTCGTTTTCCTCGAGGAACGGTCTCGCGCGCCACAGTTCCTGGTCGTATGCGCCGAGCGGTGAGCCGCGGTAGCCGCTGACAAATCCGGCCGTATTCAACCCGGCGGCGCGATCGATGGTCCGCTGCATCAGCGGTATGCGAACGAGCGCCTGCGTACCGGTCAGGAATACACGACCGGACTCGCGCCGGTAACGGTCGAGCAGTTCGTAATTATCGAGAGGGTGGGAGGAGCGAAGTTCTCCAGCTGCTGTCGCCATTGGGTCACTGTGCAATGGGAGGAATTGGCCAGTGTCACAGAAATCACCTGCAAAGTGATGCCAAACATGCCGATTCTAGCAGCGATTTCGGTATAAAATACCGATAAATTAAAATAACTGATATAATTTTTCGAAAATCTACAAGTTTGAGAAATCAATGCTCGATCTGAAGGACAACTGCATACTCGCTGAGCTGCAGCGCGACAGCCGCCTGACGACCCAGGAACTGGCCGAGCGGGTTGGTATGTCGACATCGGCAACCTGGCGCCGTGTGAAGAGCCTCGAAGACGCTGGCATCATCGACCGTTATGCCGTGATCGTGAATCCCAAAAAAGCAGGCTTCGGACTCGCCTCGATCGTGCACGTGTCACTGGCACGTCACGAACAGTCCAATGTCGACAATTTCGTGCGGGAAGTGTTACGGCACCCCGAGGTACTCGAGTGTTTCGCAACGAGCGGAGAGGCTGATTTTCATTTACGTGTTGTCGTCGAAGACATCGATGCCTATAACGAGTTCCTCGACGAATTCATTTTCAAGCTGCCCGGCGTGTCGCAGGTGCGCTCGAATATCGTGTTAAAGGAAATTAAGGCCGATACAGCCTTGCCGTTCCGCAATTAATGGGGACATGCCTGGTTTCAATTCTTTGCCGAGAAATCAGGCATGTCTCCATCAACGCCCCATTAACAAGAAACCAGGAATGCCCCCATTAACTGGAGGATCAACTAAAGTGAAGCCGAATTGTTCGCACACAGGTTGCGGTTCCGTGAGTCGTATGCTGATCGGGACACTGCTTTTGCAGCTGCCTGCGATTACGCTTGCCCAAGATCAGGACTCAGGAGCGGCGGCGCGCGACGTTATGGATGAGGTCATCGTGACCGCGCAAAAACGCAGCCAGACTCTGCAGGATATCTCTGCAGCCGTGACCGTCATCGACCGCGATGTCTTGACAGCGAGGGGCATTACAACGCTTGCCGACGCGCAAAACCTCATTCCGTCCGTGCGCCTGCAAAAAGAATCGGCATCGACCGAAATCTACATTCGCGGCGTTGGCTCGACCCTTGACGTGCCGATGATCGAACCACCAAATGCCTATAACATCAATGGCGTCTATGTGCCGCGCGAAGTTACGTCGGCTTCGCTGGTCGACGTGGAGCGCATCGAGGTTCTGCCCGGTCCGCAGGGAACCTTGTATGGGCGTGGCGCGATCGGTGGCGTCGTTAATACCGTGACTGCGCGACCAACGGACGAATTTGAAACCTTTGCGGCGCTCGAGGCGGGCGATTTTGCGCACGTCCGTGGCACCGTCACGCAGAACATTCCGCTCAGCGAGACCTTACGTCTGCGCGGCTCGCTGAGCTACCTCGAACACGACGGCTACCTGAAATCCGGGGCGGATTCCGCAGACGATTTGGCAGGCTTTTTGGCACTCGATTGGATGGCTGGCGAGCGCGTTAACGTGTACTTGTGGAGCCACATCGAGGACAGGGGCGGATACGCGGCGAATCTGTTGAGCAAAGGTAGCGTCGGCAGCCCACGCAGCCAGGCATTTCCGAACGGCGATCCCTGGGACGACCGTCTCGAAGGCGATCTGGCGTCGTTCGCAACGCTTGGCCCGATCGACGCGCAGTACCGGGACTGGCATACCGTCCTTGTTGGCGCGGAGGTGATCTGGGACATCAATGAGCACCTGTCCCTGACCTACCTGCCGTCCTACCTCGACTTCGATTGGCGGCAGAAATACTGGCTGACGCACAAGGACGGTGATTTCAACGAGACCATTAACCAGCAGACGCACGAGATGCGTCTGGCCTACGATGGGGGCTCCGCAGTCAGTTGGCTTGCCGGCATCTATAACTATCAGATCGAGACTGCGGGCCAGTTGTTTATCCAGTTCGGACCCGACGAATTGTTTCCGGGCGCACCGGCGGGATTGTGGCTCGACGCGAGCGATGTCCGGGATCATGAGCTGACCGGCACGGCTCTGTTCGGCGAGGTCACTTATGCCGTGTCCGATCGTGCGCGGCTGGTTGTCGGTGGCCGGATATCGCATGACAAAAGGGCGGGGTCGGGGTTTCAGCCGGACATCGTGTTAGCGCCCGCGGTCGAGAATGATCCGGTTGCACTGTTCACAGGCCTCGCGCCGCCGACCTGGTCGAACAGCGAGAGTTGGGATCACGTGGATTGGAAGCTCGGTATTGAATTCGATGCCAGCGACGAGTCGTTGTTGTACGCGACGGTGCAGACCGGATTTCAGCCTGGCACATTCGACCTTTTCCCGGACACGATGACCGAGGAATCGGAACTACTGGCATTCACGGTGGGGGCGCGGAATCGCCTGCTCGGTGGCGAAATTGTGCTCAACAACGAAGTTTTTTACTACATCTTTGACAACCTTCTGACCCAGGCTTTCGATGCGGCAACGGGCACCAATCGACTGACAAATGCCGACGTCGTCATCTATGGCGACCAGCTTGATATCGCCTTCGTGCCGCATGCCTTAGATAACACCCGTTTCACTTTATCGCTCGGCTACCTGCATGCACGCTACGATGATTTTCTCCTCGACTCGCTGGACGTGTTCAACGACGGTCAGTTGCAGAATGCACCGGACTGGACGGCGACGTTCGGTCTGCGACACGACTGGCGGTTGTCGTCCGGCGCTTACATCCAGGCCGACATCAGTTCGCGTTTCGAGAGCGGATTCTGGGGCGACTTCTCGCATTCATCCGGCCTTTACCAGGACAGCTACACCAAGACCGATCTGGCATTCACGTATTATTCGGGTGGCGGCAAATGGTCCATCAGCTTCTGGGCAAAGAACCTGGAAGATCAGGACGTACAGGCCGCTGCGGCCACCGGAAACCCGGTGACCGATCCCGGACCGGGAGCGCCGTTCCTGGAAGCACCGCGTACGTACGGGCTGCGATATACCGTAAACTGGAACGGTGAATAGAGCGAACAAGCGCCGCGTGTACTCCCGATCCGGACTGGCCGCCGAGCTTAAACGCCGGCGGGTCTATCCGGTTGTCGCCGCTTATGCCGTCGTCGCTTTCGTCCTGCTGCAAATCGGAGAGATCACTTTCGGACCGCTGGGTTTACCCAACTGGGTGATGATCGCGCTCATCGTCCTCGTCGTAATCGGTTTTCCGATGGCCGTCATGTTTGCCTGGTTCTTCGATATCACGCCGACCGGAATTCGCCGCGAGGTCGAACTGCGCCCGCAGACGGCAGAAACCGATGCACGGCCGTCAATCGCCGTCCTGCCATTTGTGGACATGAGCCCTGAGCAGGATCAGGGCTATTTCTGTGAAGGCGTCGCCGAAGAGATACTCAATGCACTGACCAAGATTCGCCAGTTGAAAGTTGCAGCGCGGTCGTCATCGTTTCAATTCGATGCGGCTGCCGGCGATGCACGGGAAATCGGCGCAGCGCTCGGCGTCGAAACTATTCTCGAAGGCAGTGTTCGCAAGTCCGACAACCGTCTGCGCATAACGGCGCAACTGATCAAGGCGGCCGACGGATATCATTTGTGGTCGAACAGTTTCGATGAAGATCTGCAGGACGTTTTCGCTATTCAGGACGAGATCGCGAAGTGCATAGCCGAGTCACTGGTCGAGACCCTCACACCCACGGATCATCTGGCCATCAGGACCACTTCGAGCAGTGACGTCGGCGCGTACGAGTACTATCTGCGGGGCCGCCAGTTCTTTAACCGATTCCGCAAGGTGGACATCGAACACGCCCGACAGATGTTTCGGCAGGCTATCGATATCGATGCTGATTTTGCGCTGGCCTGGGCGGGCTACGCAGACTGTTTCTCTTTCCTGGTCATGTATGCGGACCCAAAGCCGGAGTATCGCGACAAAGCCCGCGAGGCCAGCACAAGAGCACTTGAACTCGACCCGCAACTGGCCGAGGCGCATGCTTCACGCGGACTGGCACATCTTGTCTGCGAAGAATTCGATATCGCCGAAGCCGATTTCAAAGCGGCACTGGAGCTCAATCCGCGACTCTTTGAAGCGTATTACTATTTCGGTCGCACGCGATTCCATCAAGGCAGACTGGAGGAAGCAGCCGAGTTGTTTAAGAAAGCGGCTGAAGTCGAGCCCGCCGATTACCAGTCGCGTTGCCTCAGAGTACAGATCCTGCGCGGCCTGGGTCGCGAGGAGGATGCCGCCAGGGAAGCGGAACACGCGATCACAGTCGTGGAAAGGCACCTGCAATGGAACCCGGATGACGCCCGCGCATATCACCTCGGCGCGGGAACGCTCGTCATATTGGGCGACGTCGACCGCGCGAAACGCTGGTTGCTTCGCGCGATCGAGATGGACCCAGATGATCCTATTGTGCTCTACAACGTAGCCTGTAATCTCGCGACGCTCGGTGAGGTGGACAAGGCGCTGGAATACCTGGGACGAGCTATGGAGCATGGCACCGTAAGCGCGGCCTGGATGAAGAACGATGAGGATCTGGCGAACCTGCGGGCGGATCCGCGCTTCACAGAGATGCTCGCGAAGCTGGAAGACAAGGGTTGAGGCGGGAATTGCCAGTTCAGCGGCGTGAATGCGGCCGGGTTCCTGCGTTATGACAAAAACTGAGACCCCGATCCCAGAATTGCTGGCCCCAGTCTGTGACGATGCCCGGGCAGAGACGAATTCGGAGTCGATCGTAATGAAATCACTGGACTACGCGAGATTTTCTTTCCTCGTCGTCGCCCTGGTGCTGGGCGCCTGCGACAACCGTACCGACTTTTCCGGCACGGGCGTCGTGGGTAGTGGCAGCGGGGGCCTCGGCGGCGGCGGCGGCGGTGGGAGCGGCGGCGGATCCGGCGTGACGACCGAGCCGAACATGCAGTACGGACCGGACGAAATGGTCGGCTTCGGCGGCATCAAGATCGCGGGCGATGCAGGCGAAATAATCTTTGTCGACGAGGGTAACCCACTTGGCACCAATCCGGACGGTGCGTGGCAGCTGTTCTCCTACAATATTGGTTCCGGCACGGTCACCCAGATCACGGATGGTTCTATGGCGGCGGTGCCGGCGTTGTTCGACTTCGACCTGACGGACAACGGTGATTCCGTCGTGTGGGCGTCGTCCGAAGATTTCACGGGAGACAATCCGAATAATCAGGTGAACATTTTCATCGGCTCGACCTCCGGTGCCGGCATCAGCCAGGTAACGCGCATTGACGCGGGATCGGCATTCAATCCGCAGGTGTCCGGTACCGGGGTTGTCGTCTTCGTCTCGGACACCGATCTGACCGGCGACAATCCGAACAATGAAATCCAGATTTTTTCGATCAACGTCAACGGCAGCAATCTGACGCAGGTCACCAGTCAACGGTTGGTGCCGAACAATATTGCGTTATCGGACAATGGGCAAAGAATCGCATTTGAGGGCATCGGCGATCCGTTCGGCACCAATGCCGACGGCTCGTGGGAAATCTTCGTGATCGATATCGATGGCAGTAATCTCGCGCAAATATCCATGTCGGACGGTTCTTCGTACGCACCGAAAATCTCCGACGACGGTTCCCTCGTTGTATTCACATCACGGGAAGACCTGACCGGTGGCAATGTCGATGGCAACTACGAAGTTTTCGTCGCGAGGTCAGACGGTACGGGTATCGTGCAGATCAGCGACGGCGATCGTGATTCGGGTACGTTCGAAAGCGGTGGTCCCGGCGATTTCGATATAGCCGGCAACGGCTCTTTTGTTGCGTTTGGTTCTGTCGCGAATCTGACGGGCGAGAACCCGGATACGGAACACACGCTATTCTGGGCCCCTGCAGGTGGCGGACCGTTTGCGCAGTTTCTTCGCGAAGGCACAATTGCGGCGGGATCCCTCGGCCGACGAGCCAACCAGGTATCAATGACGAATGACGGCGGGGGTATTGCGTTCGAAAGTACTCAGAACTACACGTCCACCGCCCAGCCGGGCAACGACAAGATCTACACGACGATCAGGCAGTAACCATATCGATTAATACCAATGCGAGCACTATCGGCGCGACGAAGCGCACGAGAATCAGCCATACCGTGTGCTGTAACGTTTGTCTGCCGTCGAACAGTTCGTCGCGACTGAACTTCTGCCTGACCAGCCAGCCGGCGAAGACCGCGATCAAAATACCGCCGATCGGCATCATAATGTTGATGGCGACGTAGTCGAACAGGTCGAAGAAGGTCTTGTTCTCGAACAGCGACCACGCGCCCAGCGGGTGAAAATCCGAGAGCACGTTGAACGACAGGGCGGCGAGAATTCCCAGCGTAAAGCTGATGGATCCGGCGAGAAGCGCTGCGCCGCGCCGCGACAGCGTTGTCGCGTCCCTGAGCCATGACACGGGCGCCTCGAGCATCGCGATCGATGACGTCAGAGCAGCGAAAAACAACAGTATGAAAAACACCGTGCCGAAGATCAGCCCGCCCGGAATTTGCCCGAATGCAAACGGCAATGTCATAAATACGAGGCCCGGCCCGGCAGCAGGCTCGAGGCCGTACATAAATATGATCGGGAAGATAGCCAGGCCCGCGAGCAACGCCACTACGGTATCAGCAGCAACGATAGTGGCGGATGCACCTGGTAGCCGCGTGCTGCTCTGAACATAGGCACCGTAAGCCATCATGTTCGTGATGCCGACGCTGACCGTGAAAAAGGCCTGACCGAAGGCGGCGAGTACGGTATTGCTGTTGATCTTGCTAAAGTCCGGCGTGAACAGAAAGCCCAGCGCACGTTGCAGGTCGCCGATCATTGCTGCATAGACCACCATCGCGATAAGCATTGCGAACAGCGCAGGCATCATGAACTTGACGGCTTTCTCGACGCCGGCGTTCAGGCCACGAGCCGAGATGAACACGGTTGCTGCAAAAAAGGCCGTAAACCAGGCCAGCAACGCGTTCGGATTACCGTTTAACTCGTCGAATATCTGCGTGGCTTCCGGTGCGGTGACCTGGTGCAGTTGCCCGGCGCCCATCTTGAATGCGTAGGCGAGTGTCCAGGCACCCACGACGGCATAGAATGAGAGGATGAGCATGGCGCCGAAACCACCGAGGATAATGCCCATCCAGCGCCAGTTTGCGGAGCGTCCCGACTCTTTTGCGACGGCAGCGATCGCTGCCGGCGGACCGGCCGCACCACGCCGGCCGATCATGAGCTCGGCCATGAGCACGGGCAGGGCCAGCACTACAACCGCCCCCAGGTAGACAAGCACGAACGCGCCGCCACCACTCACACCCACCGTGTACGGGAAGCGCCAGATATTGCCAAGGCCTACCGCACAGCCGACGGCCGCCATGATGAAGGTCAATCGCGAGGACCACTGTAAGCCGCCGGATGTAGTCATTGTTATTCTCCTTAGGTAACCGCTGCACGCACCTGGTAGCGTGATTCCTTCCAGGTCTCGCTGGACAAGATGTCATGGAGTCGATCGACGGCATCCCAGACGTCGACGTAGCGTGTGTACAGTGGCGAAAATCCGAAGCGCATATTTCCCGGAGCCCGATAATCACAAATCACGCCTTTGTCGTGCAGTGCGCGCACAATCGGATAACCGTCGTCTTTATAAAATGAAACCTGACTGCCGCGCTGTTCGGCATCCCTGGGGCTCACGAGTTCGAAGCCATAGTCATGGCAGCGCGCCTCGACAAGTTCGATAAAGAGGCTTGTCATCTGCATCGACTTGTTGCGGATTTCATCAATATCGGCGCGCAGCATGATGTCGATGCCAATCTCGGCCATCGACAGGCTGGCCGTCGGCTGCGTTCCACTCAGCATCTGGCGAATGCCAGCGGCCGGCCGGTAGTCCCGCTCAAACTCGAACGGGGCAGCATGGCTGTACCAGCCGGTCAACGGTTGCGTGTATCTGCCGTGATGGCGTTCGGCTGCAAATAGTAACGATGGTGCGCCCGGCCCGCCGTTGATGTATTTGTAGGTGCAACCGACTGCGAAATCAACATGGCAGCCATTCAGATCGACGCGCATCGCACCGGCGCTGTGGCAGACATCCCAGACTGCAGCGGCGCCGACAGCGTGCGCCCTCTCCGTGATTGCCGCCATGTCAAGGATGTGCCCCGTCTTGTAATGCACGTGCGTGATGCAGATCGCAGCGACGTCATCGTCAATCGCGTCGATCATCCCGTCGGCCTCGGCGAAACGGATTGTGTGGCCCTTGTCGAGCTCCTCGAGCAGCCCCTGAACCATGTAATTATTGGTCGGGAAATTGCTGCCTTCCATGACGACGACGCGGCGGTCCGGCTGCATCTTGAGCGCAGCCGCCATGACCTTGAACAGGTTGATGCCGGTGGCGTCGGTCAGCACGACTTCGTTCGGTTTGGCGCCGACAATCGGTGCAATCTTGCGGCCCAGTGTCGACGGCAGCTCGTACCATCCTGCTGTATTCATGCTGCCGATGAGACCTTCTGCCCACTCGTGCTCGACGACCTGTCGTGCACGCTTGGCAGCTTTGTGCGGCATCGCGCCCAGGGAATTGCCATTCAAGTAGATAAGGCCGGGGGGCAGGAAGAACTCGTCGCGAAACGCGGCCAGCGAGTCAGCCCGGTCGAGCGCGTTGAGGTCATTGCGTGTCGTTGCCGCCATATTTTATTGTCAACGCCGTCATTCGTCTGACTTTACCTTACAATAGAACGCTGCCATGCCGCACGATATCAAAAACTACGTTGCCGGCCAGTTTGTGGCGTCGAAGGCCCAATTCGATGACATCAACCCGGTTGATGGGTCCCTGGTCGGCAAGGTGCACGAGGCCGACCAGGCCACCGTAGACGATGCCGTTGCGGCGGCGCGCCGGGCGCTGCGAGGCCAGTGGGGTTCCCTGTCCCCCGCTGGCCGTGGCGCGGTTCTCAACAAGGTCGCCGACGGCATCGAAGCGCGCTTCGATGATTTTGTTGCGGCTGAGATTGCCGATACCGGGAAGCCGCTGACGCAGGCGCGCACCCTGGATATTCCCAGGGGCGCGGCGAATTTGCGCTTCTTCGCGGGGCTCGTCAGTTCGGCCAGCGGTGAATATTTCGAAACGGCAACTGCCGATGGCGCCGGCGCGCTCAATTATTCGGTGCAAAAGCCGCTCGGCGTCGTCGGAGTGATTTCGCCCTGGAACCTGCCATTCCTGCTCATGACCTGGAAACTGGGTCCGGCGCTTGCAACCGGCAACACGATTGTGGCGAAGCCCTCGGAGGAGACGCCGGGAAGTGCGGCGTTGCTCGCAGAAGTCATGCACGAGGCCGGCGTGCCGGCGGGAGTGTTTAATGTCGTCAACGGTTTCGGTCCTGGCTCGGCGGGGGAGTTTCTCACGACGCACAACGGCATCGATGCGATTACGTTTACCGGAGAATCCGCAACCGGCAGCGCGATCATGCGTGCCGCGGCCGACAACGTAAAAGCGTTGTCGTTCGAACTCGGCGGCAAGAACGCGGCAATCATCTTCGACGATGCCGACCTCGAACAGGCGATCGATGGCACGGTGCGTTCGGTATTCTCGAACTGCGGGCAGGTATGCTTGTGTTCAGAGCGCGTTTATGTGCACGAGTCGCTGTTCGACGAATTCGTGGCGCGGCTCGAAGATCGGGCCACAGCCCTGCGCATGGGCTGGCCACAGGATGAGCGAACCGAGATCGGGCCGCTGGTATCTCGTGCGCATCGGGAGAAAGTGCTCTCTTATTACGATCTCGCGCGCGACGAGGGTGCCGACGTCGTTACCGGCGGCGGCATACCGGAGTTCGGCGACGAACGTGACAATGGTGCCTGGGTACAGCCGACGATACTGACCGGCCTGCCCGAAAGCGCGCGCTGTGTTCGCGAGGAAATCTTCGGCCCGGTGTGTCACGTCGCGAAATTCTCGACCGAAGACGAGGCGGTCGCGATGGCCAATGACAGTCCGTATGGTCTGGCGGCGGCGATCTGGACGACAAATCTTTCACGGGCACATCGAATTGCGCGGAGAATCGAAGCCGGTATCGTCTGGGTCAACACCTGGTACCTGCGCGATTTGCGCACGCCGTTCGGCGGCGTCAAGCTGTCGGGAATAGGGCGTGAGGGCGGCATTCACTCGCTGAACTTCTATTCGGAACCAACCAACGTCTGCATCAAACTGTGAAATCGCAACCGGGAAAAGTGGTCGAGGGCAAGGCGACGCCACGCGGTCGCTTTCCGCATGTCAAGCGGGCCGGCGACTTTTTGTACGTGTCGGGCACAAGCTCGCGCCGGCCGGACGACAGTGTCGAGGGCGTTGAAATCGACGACTCAGGCGCCGTAACACTCGATATTCGCGCGCAGACCCGGGCGGTCATCGAGAACATCCGCGATATCTTGAGGAGTGTCGGTGCCGAACTCGACGACATTGTCGAGGTCTCATCTTTTCTCGTCAATATGGACGATTTCGATGGCTATAACGAGGTCTATGCCGACTACTTCGATTATGCCGGCCCGACACGCACGACGGTGGCCGTGCATCAGCTGCCGCATCCGCATCTGCTGATCGAGATCAAGGTCGTGGCATACAAACCCTTGAGCGAGGAGTCGCCGGCATGACGTTTATACAACACCCCGATCTGCGTGCGTTTAATTTGCAGACCTGGATCGACGAGCATCGGCATCTGCTCAAGCCGCCGGTCGCCAATCGCCTGCTGCACGAAGACACGGGCATGATCGTGATGATCGTCGGTGGCCCGAACACGCGCATGGATTTTCACGACGATCCGGTCGAAGAGTGGTTCTACCAGATCGAGGGCGACATGCTGCTGAAGATCGCGGATGCCGGAGATATCTACGACGTGCCGATCCGCCAGGGCGAGGTCTTTATGTTGCCGCCGCACATCCGGCATGCACCACAGCGCCCGCAAGCAGGCTCTGTCGGCCTGGTCGTCGAGTCGCCACGCATGACGGGCATGAAGGATGGTTTCGAATGGTACTGCTTTGATTGCAGGCAGCGCGTGCACCGGGCGGAAGTTTCGCTGCTTGATCCCAGCGGCATCGTCGACGAATTGCCGAAGATCTTCGACGCGTTCGCCAAGAACATGGGTGCCCGCACTTGCAGCAACTGTGGGACGGTCCATCCCGGTAAAGGCAAGCCGCCAGAGGGTTGGGTCGAACTGTGAGCGCCGCGCCTGTCATCGATATCCATTCACACTTCCTGCCCAAATCGTGGCCGGACCTCGCGGAGCGTTTCGGTACGCCGGACTGGCCGTGGATGCGTCACACCGGGGAGGCAGGCAAAGCCATGCTGATGCTGGGCGACAGGGAGTTTCGGCCCGTCTACGATGCGTGCTGGAGTGCAAGCCGGCGCATCGAGGAAATGGACCGCGACGGCATTGATCTGCAGGTAATCAGTGCGACGCCGATCCTCTTTGCGTATAACCGGCCGGCCGGGCATGCCGCGGAATGTGCCCAGTTGTTCAACGACTTGTCGATGGAAATCTGTGCCCGTGGGCAGGGCCGCCTGCTGTCATTCTGCCAGGTGCCGCTGCAGGATACGGACGCGGCCTGCACGACGCTGAGTCATGCGATGGATGACGGCCACATCGGGGTGCAGATAGGCAGTCACGTTAACGGGCTGAATCTCGACAACGAGGGTGTCATCACGTTCCTGCAACACTGCGCGGACGAAGGTGCGGCAGTGCTCGTGCATCCCTGGGACATGATGGCCAAAGACCGCACGGCGAAATACATGATGGCATGGACCGTCGGCATGCCGGCCGAAACCCAGCTCAGCATCGTGTCGATGATTCTTGGCGGGGCGTTCGACCGGTTACCCGAAAAATTGCGACTCTGTTTCGCACACGGCGGCGGCAGTTTTGCCTTTCTTCTGGGCCGGCTCGACAATGCCTGGCGCCGGCGCGATATTGTGCGCGGCGCATCGACGGACTTGCCGTCCAGTTACGTGAATCGATTCTATGTCGATTCCGCAGTCTTCGACGCGACAGCGCTGCGTTTCCTCGCGGATGTCATGGGCGAGGATCGCATCATGCTCGGTTCCGATTATCCGTTCCCGCTGGGAGAGGAGATCGTGGGCCAACTGATCCGCAACGCCGAGGGCTTTAGCGATGCCGCCAAGCTCAAACTTCTCGGCGGCAACGCGCGGGAATTTCTGAATTTAGCCGAGTGACGAGAAGCGCATCGACAGATCGATAGCGCGGATGTTTTTCGTGAGCGCGCCCACAGAAATGTAATCGACCCCGGTCTCAGCGATATCGCGGATCACGTCGATGGTTACGCCACCAGATGCTTCGAGCTCGGCGCGGGGATCGCCGGTGTCGCGGTTGATAAGAACGGCTTCCCGCAACATATCCGGCGAAAAATTGTCCAGCAGCAGCCGCTCCGCTTTGGCTGCCAGGGCTTCGCGCAGTTCGGCCAGCGATTCGACTTCTATCTCGACAGGCATGTCCGCGCGCAATTCGCGTGCGGCTTCGATCGCAGCCGTGATGCCGCCGGCGCTAATAATATGATTCTCCTTGATCAGAATCGCATCGAAGAGCCCGATTCGATGGTTCACGCCGCCGCCACACAGGACCGCGTACTTCTGCGCCAGGCGCAGGCCCGGAATCGTCTTGCGCGTGTCCAGGATGCGGGCGCCGGTGCCGGACACGGCTGCAACGTACTCTGCCGTGACGGTCGCGGTCGCCGACAACAGCTGCAGGAAATTCAGTGCGGTGCGCTCGGCCGTGAGAATCGAGCGAGCCGGGCCGCGCAGCCTGCAGATCGTTGTGTCGGCATCGAGGGAGTCGCCGTCGTCGTGGTGCCAATCGATCCCGATCTCTGAATCGACCTGTTGCAGCACCTCATTTACCCATGGTCTGCCGGCCAGCGTTAACGGTACGCGCGTCACGACGGTCGCGCTAATGGTCGCCGATTCCGGAATGAGCTGTGCCGTAACATCGCCGTCACGGACATCTTCGGTCAACGCGCGCGAAACGGAATCGCGAATGTCAGCGAGCAGAGCATCATCGAGTTGCACGGGACGAGTCATTTACTAAAAACGCCTAGGGCAACAGGATCGTCGAGCCGGTGGTCTTTCGCGCCTCAAGGTCGCGGTGTGCCTGTGCCGCGTCCCTGAGAGCGTAGGTCTGACCGATGCGAATATGCGGCTCGCCCTCTCGAATGAACGTGAAAAGCGTGTTGGCGGCGTCGAGAAGTTCTGCGCGCGTTGCCACAAAATGCTCGAGAATTGGCCGTGTTACATACAGCGAACCACGCTTGGCAAGCTCCGCCGGCGCGAATGGTGCAACTGCCCCCGATGCATTTCCGAAAGTGACCAGCGTGCCATGCGGGCGCAGACAGTCGAGCGACGTCATGAACGTATCGCGTCCGACGGAATCGTACACGGCGGCGACGCCAACGCCGCCCGTCAGTTCCCTGACCATGCCGGGAATGTCGGTGTCGTCGGCCATGAGGATGTGATCGCAGCCCTGCGCCTGCGCCAGCTCCGCTTTTTCCGGCGTACCGACGATGCCAATAACCGTTGCACCGAGCCGCTTTGCCCACTGGCTCGCGATAGAGCCAACGCCGCCGGCGGCGGCATACAGCAGGATCGTATCTGCTTTTTGCACCGGGTAACTGCGGTGCAGCAGGTACCATGCAGTCAGGCCCTTGGTGAAGACAGCGGCCGCCAATTCATCGGTAATGAAGTCCGGAATTGGCACGAGGCCCGACGCATCCAGCGTACGCCGTTCACTGTAGGAACCAAGGCGCCCGCCGGTATAGACGACACGATCGCCGACTGCGACATCGCCTGCTTCCGCTCCGAGGGACTCGACTACGCCGGCGGCCTCACGCCCCAGTCCGGTTGGTAAATCCACCGGGTACAGCCCGGTGCGATGATACGTGTCGATAAAATTGAGGCCAATTGCCGTATGACGGATCGATGCTTCGCCGGCTGCAGGTTCGGGAACATCGATTTCCTCCCATCGCAATACCTCGGGTCCGCCGTATTCGTGTATACGTATCGCGTTGGTTTTCACTAATACAGTTGCCTGGCTGCTACGACGTTAGAATAACCGAGCCTGCAGCAATTGGCTAAACCGGTGCAGGGGCGTCCGCGAATACTATCGCAGTACCACGCGATGCGATGCAGGTATCAGTCCGTAAGGACGAACGTCACCTTCATATGCACCTTGTATTCGCTGATCTTGTCTCCGTCGATGACGACCTCCTGGTCCTGTATCCATGCACTTTTGACATTTTTCAGGGTTTTGACGGCTCTCTTGATGCCGGTCCCGATTGCGTCATCGAAACTGTTCGGAGATATAGCTGTAATTTCCGTAACTCTCGCAACTGACATTTTCTCTCTCCACCGAAGTAACTGCGGAGATTGAAGGCTATCAAGTGCAGCGGATCGCGGCGATACGGGGAATTGCCTAAGCGTTTGCTCGTATAGACAAATCATCGGAGGTGTTCCACGGTGGAGATGAGAATGGAACAACGTAGCTGGGAACACTTCGACCATGACGCGGACATCGGTCTGCGGGTCGATTCGGCGACGCGGAAAGGTCTGTTCGAAGCCATGGCCGAGGCGCTGACCGCAATCATCACCGATCCCGCAGCGGTACAGCCGATCGAGACGATTACGGTTCGCTGCGAGGCGCCGGACGATGCCATGTTGCTGGTTGACTGGCTCAACGCGCTGATCTTCGAAATGGCAACGCGAGGCATGGTCTTTTGCAGTTGGCAGGTTGACCTTGATGGACAGCGGCTGGAGGCGCGGGTCGCGGGCGAGGTCGTCGAGCGGCTCCGGCACCGGCCCGTGGTCGAAGTCAAAGGTGCAACCTACACGGCACTGTCGGTTACGCAGGACAGCGAGGGGATATGGCATGGCGAATGTGTTGTGGATGTGTGACGCATGGATCTGAATCGTCTCGTACAGGATAGCGAGTATCGCTGGAGCATACCGGTCGAGAGACCAATGCACGTGCCGGGGATATTGTTCGGCGATCGCGAGCAGATCCTGCAAATGGACGACAAGGTCTATACACAGCTCCGCAACGTCACGCTGCTCCCGGGCCTCGTCGGCCCTGTATACGCCATGCCGGATGCACACTGGGGTTATGGTTTCCCGATCGGCGGTGTCGCGGCCTTCGACGCCGATGCGGGTGGCGTCGTGTCAGCCGGCGGCGTCGGTTTCGATATCTCCTGCGGTGTCCGCACGCTGCACACGGGTCTGACGCCGACTGATGTCGATGCCGTCAAGACACAACTCGCCGACGCGCTGTTTGCCGATATTCCGGCAGGCGTCGGCAGCCGGGGATCGATACGCCTCGATGATCGGCAGATGGACGCGATGCTCGAAGGCGGTGCGCGCTGGGCCGTCGAACAGGGCTATGGGATGCCTGACGATCTCGACAAGACCGAGGAACGAGGTTGCATTCGCGACGCGAACCCGGCCGACGTATCGGATCATGCAAAGCGCCGCCAACGGCGTGAGATGGGTACGCTCGGCTCTGGTAATCACTATCTCGAAGTGCAGCGCGTCGCAGAGATCTTCGCACCCGAGATAGCGACCCAGTATGGGCTGGCAGAGGACGACATCCTGATTAGCATTCACTGCGGCTCGCGCGGACTCGGGCACCAGATCGGAACCGATTATCTTCGCGAAATGGTCATCGCGGCCGAGGAATTTGGGCTCAAGCTACCGGATCGTGAACTCGCCTGCGCTCCGATCAGCTCGGCTCTCGGCCAGCGCTATCTTGGCGCGATGCGCGCCGGCATGAATTGTGCACTTGCGAACCGGCAGATCCTCACGCATCTGACCCGTGCAACGGTTGGTGAAATCCTGCCACATGCGCAGCTCGACATGCTTTACGACGTGTCGCATAACATCTGCAAAGTCGAGTGGCACGAAATCGACGGCAAGGAGCGCGAACTGTACGTGCATCGCAAAGGCGCAACGCGGGCGTTTGGTCCCGGCAATCCGGAACTGGACGAAACACTACGTGCAGCCGGCCAGCCGGTGCTGATCGGTGGCTCAATGGGCACGGCCTCGTATGTGCTGGCAGGCACAACCGAGGGTGAAACGCAGTCGCTGAGCTCAGCCTGCCATGGGGCCGGTCGGGCCATGAGTCGTCGACAGGCCCGCCGCCAGTATCGGGGTCGGCAGGTCGTCGATGATCTGGCCGAGCGTGGCATTGTCATTCGCAGTCCTTCGTCGCGCGGCGTCGCCGAGGAGGCGCCCCTCGCTTACAAGGACGTCGACCGTGTTGTCGATATCGCCGATCTCGCGGGGCTTGCGCGCAAAGTGGCGCGCCTGGACCCGATCATCTGCATCAAGGGCTAAGGCGAATATAAGATCCCGGGCCCTGCAATAAGTACTATCCTTGGTACGCTGGGGAGTATCGAAGATGACTGGCCCCGACACAGACAGGCAGGTAGCAATTCCGACGCGCTTGTTGGCATGCGTGACGTGGGCAGTGCTGTGTCTGTTTCCGGGAGCCGCGCTGGTGCGTGCAGAGCAATCGGCGCAGCCGGCTGCCGAGTTTCACATGGCGCGTCTCATTTACGGTACAGAAGGTGATTGGGGAGGCTGGCGTCCACGCTGGGCGATCGACTATCCGGAAGCCGAATTCCACCTGATGAGAGGCCTCGCAAGGCTTACGACTCTGGACCTTGCCGACGACAGCCAGCATCTGCGTCTGACCGACGATGAGATCTTCGATTATCCCTGGTTGTTTGCGCAACAGGTTGGGCATTGGCGCCTGTCCGGCGACGAAATCGCGCGACTGCGCGAGTACGTTCACCGTGGTGGATTTCTGGTCGTCGACGATTTTCACGGTGAGTACGACTGGCAGGTAATGAAATACGTCTTGAGCCGGGCGTTCCCCGAGTGGCCGATCCAGAGAATCGCCGCCGACCATGACCTGATGAAGGTCCTCTATGACCTCGACCAGGACACGCAAATACCGGGCCGCCGGCACCTGTATCGTACTGCCGGTGGTGAGATCGAAGCCATGTTGCACGGTCCCGCACAGTGGCATGGCATACACGACGATCAAGGCAGGCTTGTCGTTGCGATCAATTTTAATATGGACATGGGCGACGCATGGGAGCACGCCGATGATCCGGTGTACCCATTAGCGATGACGTCGCTCGCGTACCGTTTCGCGGTGAACTACGTCATCTACGCGATGACGCACTAGATAGATAATTTATAAAGGGACTTTCCTGATTTAACACGCTAAATCAGGAATGTCCCCGTTTATTCGTCCGTGTCTTCGGCACTACCGAGCCTGCGGTAATAGTCTGCGACGATGTCGCGATACGCCTCAGGTATTTCGGTATCAGCGCTGACGCGTACTCCGCCGTCATCGCGACGGGTCGAGCGGGCTAACGCAAGTTCGAGTTGCTCGACGAGTGTCAAGGCGCGCCTGGCTTCGCGATCAAGCAGATCCGGATTACCGCTGAACTCCGCCGCGCGTATGTCTGCAGCCAGCTGGCGCAATTCATCAATGTCGCGGGCCCCGACTCCAGCATCGGCAAGATCGCGTAGTAATCCGCTGACACCGCGGGATACGTCTGCAGCCTGACGCGCAACGTCACGACCGGCATCGATTTCCGCTGCGCGGACAGCCGGAGGTCGCTGTGGATCATCGCGCCCTTGCTCAGCGAAGCGATTCGCATCGCCGCTGCCGTCTGCAAGACGTTGCAAAGTGCGCCGTAGTTGTTGCGTCTCCGCCAGCGCGTTGTCCAGCGCGTCGCGGCCTGTCTCGTCCAACGTGCCGGTGCCGCCAGCGACCAGCCTTTCCGCGCGAGACAGGTCGTCGCGCAGCTCACGCAAACCTTCGGTGACCGCGCTCTCGCTCGCAGCGACGTAGATACCCTGGCCCCGTTCGATATAGGCTGCAGCGACGGCGATGCGCGCCTCAATCTGGAGTTCCTGGAGATTCTCGATACCGTCGCTGATCATCTCCGCCGCGCGCGGTTGGTCGCGTTCGAGATCCTTGGCGACGTTCAATGCATCCAGCTGCAAACCTTCGAGTCTTGACAGCAGCTCGCGCTTCTCCGCGGCCAGATTGTATTCCTCGGCAACGGTCATCCCGGACTCGGATCGATCCGCATTCTCCGGGCTGCTGAGCACCGTGCGCACTGCGTCCTGCAGTTTCTGTTCCAGGCCGGCCTGAGATTCGTGTAGCTCGGCGGCCCGTTCGGCAAGATCGTTCGCCGACGCTTGTATCCCTTGTTGTCGCGCACTGCTCGCGCGATCGCGCGCACCTTCGAGCTGTCGCTGGGCCTCTTCCATGGCACGCTGCAGATCCAGGGGGCTGGCGTTCTCGCTCATTGCTGCGTCTGCGTCGTTCATTGCGCGAACGGCGCTGTCCAGCCGGCGTTGCAACGCGTCGATTTCCCTGTCCAACGCCTCGCCACGCATTGACTGCGCTGGGCCATCAGTACTGCCCGAGTCGCCCGCTGATGAAGACGCTTGCGCTCGATCATTCGCAGCAGATTGCGCCAGCTGCTCAAGACGTTCGCGCAGTTCCTCGACATCCCGACGCAGCATCTCCTGCTGCCAGCGCTGTGCCGGAATTTGCGATTGGCGCAGACCCTGGTTGCGCGCCAGCTGCTCCTGGCGGCGCGCGAGTTCGGCGAGTTCATCCGCCGTTTCCTGCATTTGCTGTTGCGGCGGGTCCGGCGTCGCCTTGCTGCCGGTTTCGTATTGATTCTTCTCGAGGTCCATTTCGAGTTCGAACATGTCGGTCAAATCACGCCCCGCCTGGCCGCCGCCGCGACTGTTTGCCTGCAGCGAAACACTGATATCCGTGAATACGGCCTCGGCAGCCAGAAGATGTTGCAATGCTTCCTGCTCGGGTAGCAGGGCTTGCTCGAGTTCGATCGCACCCAATCGTTGTGCGGCAGGCGCCATCGCATCCGCCGCTTTCCGCAAATGCTCGACGAAACGCGCAATATCTTCATCGGTCGCGGTCAACTGGCGTGCCTCAGTGCGTCGCGCCAGCGTTTCGACCTGTTCCTTCAGCGTCGCCTGCAGGCGTGACAACAATGCCGCATTGTCGGTTACATAGGCGGCATCATCGCGGCGGTTTTCGTTCTGTTCGCGAATCAGATTCCAGGTGGAGATGATGATCTCCCGTTGCCGCTGTGAGACTTCGTCCTGCTGGCCACCCTGCATGCCGCCCATAGCTCCGCCGGCCTGCGATTGTGTGTAGCGCCGATCAAAGGGTTGTACGTCGACGAAGAACATATCGGTTCGTGCCGAACTATCGCGATCTTCGGCGATCGCGTAATAAGCAATCAGGTCGCCGGGGGCGAGAGGCGCTTCCGCGTCTGTCTGCGAGAGAGACTCGAGCAAGAAAACATGCTCGGCGTCGGCCTCTGTTGTCTCCGTGCCCAGCGCGATTTCTTCCCAATCGCCGCCATTGACCGAGTAGCGCAGGGCGAGAGACTCGATACCGAAATCATCGGATGCCGAAATCTTCGTCGTGACTTCCTCGATGCGACTGGCACTCCAGTCGCGTCCGGGGCGTGCGAACTCGATAGTGGGTGGTTCGTCATCCTGCGCAGTGATGAAATAGTCGTCGGTGAGCCGAATGCGTTCGCCGCCGACCCGGGCCACGACATGGTACTGACCGTCTGTCAGCACGGTGAACGTTGCCGTCGCCGACGATCCTGTGATCCTGAGAGGGATGACACGGTCGTCCACGATCAGCTCTCCGGGCGTCATTGGCCGGTCGGCAGCCACCTGTACGTCGACCGCGGTATGCTCGACAACCTTCACGTCTCCGCCCGGATCCCGGACTTCGGGATCGCGACCCGTCCACTCCGGGTAGTGATACGTCAGTACGAGCTTCTCGACGACCGGCAGGTCCACGACATCCACTGCAAACGTCGGACTGCGCACGTTATTTGCCGACACATAATATTCGAGCGGCTCGCGCACGGAGAAGAACATGAACTCGAAATCGCGCTCATCGCCGATCATCGGTACTTGCTGCCACTCTCCGTCGTCGAAACTTACGTTGACGACGGCCTTATCCGACGTAAAGCCCCGCAACGTCGCCGCAATCTGCAGGTTACCGCCCAAACGTATGCCACCGTCTCCGGGCGAAACCTCAATGCTTTGCGGTGGCAGCAGGCCGGGGAACGCCCAGCCGACCCACAGCTGCCGAACGCCGAAGGCATAATTACCGGGCCCGGCGATAGCGAGTACCAGTAGCGTCAACACGGCGACGCTGGCGCCGATCCAGGCAAGCCGGAATTCCTGCGCGCGCACCTGTTCATCGGGCGGATACCGCCTGGCAACGTAGAGTGCATCCTCGGCCAGCAAATCGCGAAGCGGGTTATCCATGTCGCGCATGTCGAGGTAGGTTTCTACGCGACCGCCGAAAGCCGGTGTCCTGGCCTCGATCGCCTGCGAGCCGTGCTCATCAATGTGCCGCCTTGGTTGAATAATGTAGAAATAGACCACGGCAGCGAGAGAGCCGAAGAGAACAAAGCGTGCAGCGATGATCAAATCGGAGGAAAAGCCCGTGCGATTCGCGATCGCTACCGCGACGATCGTAATCAGCGTTGCTGCACCGGCAACCAGGGCAAAACCACGGATAGCGACCAGTGACTTTAGCCGCCGCCGAAATCGGGCAATGTAGTCGTCAAACTGTCCAAAAAAAATCATCTGCTTGGCCCGATTAATGCTCCGTGTGCGGCTTGAGATTGATGTTGCCGACAATCGACTCACCAATCACGAGTAAGGCCAGTATAAACAGCAATGCATGCCAGAGCTCACGCACCGCCGGCTCTCTTGCCGCCACAGGGCCACCGTTGCGCTCCACCTGGCCACCCATCGTTGCCGCCCATCGGCCCAGGGTCTCATCTGCAACGGTTTCTGCCTGCGATTCACGCGGATCCGTGTTGACCGCGACGAGGTAGTCACCCTGTGGAGTATAGACCTCGTAGAATCCCGGTTGCTCCAGCCGAATCTGCTGTTCACGCGTCGTATCGACCAGCGACAGTACGGTATTGCCCTGTGGATCGACAACCTGGCCCGATGCGCCACCGATAAGCGATAGCGGCAACGCGTCTCCCGTTGTGAATGACTTGGTGGTGTCGCCGACACCGGACAAATACCGGGCCGATTCGACCACAAAGCTGACGAATACCGGACGAATCGGCAAATCGTTCCATTCGTTGTCGAGGCCGGACGTTAGCAACAGGATGCGTCCCCGACCCAATCGTCGTTCGATCAGAAAAGGCGTAGCGTTTTCCAGTCGAATGAGTACCTGATCTCCATCCTCAACGTCGACGGCGATATTGCGTGTTATGTTGACGCTATGCCACCCCTCGATGTCCGACAATACCGGATGTCCGGTATCGATTTGCCCGATCGTCAGAAATTCGTTCTCGTTGGCACTGACCGCGGTCGCGCGCACTCGATGCCTGCTCACCGGTAATTGTTCGGCAGCGGCCCGACCCTGGCCTGCGAATGCGAGAAGATTTCCGCCGTTTTCGATAAACGACACAATGACCGCCTCGAGTTCACTGCCTATGGAGCCGAGGTCGTCGATCACTGCCCATCGATAACGCGATAAAGTGCGAAAATCTGTCTCACTGACAGGCATGAATTCAATACGATAGTTGCTTCGCGGATCCGCCTGCAATGCGGTTTCGAGATACATCGCCGCGCGCCGCCCGCGGTTCGCTGTAATGAGCGGGATTGGTGCAGGGGGTGTGTCCTCGATGACCTGATACCACTCATTGTCGATCGCAAGATCGTCGGCGGCAGCGATGCTGACAGTGAGCCTGTTGTCGCCCGGCTCGAGCTGCAGGCCACTGAAACGATGAACGCTTCGCCCGGTCTCGACAAGATCCCGCTGTTCGACAAGTCGATTATTGAGGATTGCGCCGACACTGGCACGACCCGCAATCTCGCCGGAGCCGATCACGCCAATATCGACAACTGCGGCCGTCGCTCGTGCGTACTCGACGCGCCAGTTGAATCGTGCATCGACAGCAACCCGGTGCGTGATCAGCTCAGCGATATTCGTAGCGGCAAGATCGGCAAAACGGATCGGCATGCCGCTGTCCTGAAAATCACTGACGAAGTGCAGTATTACGGGCGGTGGCAGATTCTCGGCGAATGTATCGATCGCGCCCATCGCTTCACCAAAATCAAGCCTTGTCGCACCCGCTTCGATGGTCGCGAGAGCGGAGCGGTGCACTGCTTTATCGGCGGACAGCTCTCCGGCAACGTGAATGCGGCTGTCGGCGTTGACAACCTGAATCAGCGAGCCATTTGGAATTGAATCGATGGCATTCCGCGCCGCCTCGACCGCTCGATCGAAAACACCGGCACGGAGCATCGAAGCAGATGTATCGATGAGTACGACGTGTGTGGCAGCCGATTCTGAAAAAGCGGGCGCTGTTTTGGTCCAGATCGGTTTAGCGAGTATTAACGCCAGCAGAAGTAGCATCGCCACGCGCATTGACAGCAACACCCGGTATTTTAGCTTTTTCTTGACATGCACCTGCTTTTCGGTGCTCTCGAGCAACATCGTCGAGCTGAATGGTCGCCTGACTGCGCTCTGGGTCTGCAGTCGATGCAGCCAGAGAGGCAGGGTAATAGCCAGGGCCACGAACAGGAACCAGGGTGCGAGTAAACTCATCGCTATTTGCGCCGCTGCCTGAACAGCAGGTAATTGCGCAGCGCCTGATCCAGCGATTCGCTCGTTCTGACCAGCACATGGTCGGCGCCGATGCCGGCAGCCGCTTTGGCCAGTGAGTCGATATGCGCACGTATGCGGCCGGGGTAGGTTTCGCGCAGGAAGGCCGGTGCAACTTCGACGGCATGCCCGGTTTCGAGGTCCTCGAACAACACATTGCTGCCGATGTCGGGATCGAGTTCCTGATCATCGAGCACTTGAAACAGGACAACGTCCTGCCCTTGCCAGGCCAGCGGTCGGACTCCGGCGAGCAGATTCTCGGTGTCGCAATAGAAATCGGAAATAACGGCCACCAGGCCGCGGCGCGTGATGTGTTCGCGAAACTTTGCAAAGGGTTTGTCAAATTTAGTGCCAGTGCGCGCCTCGGCGCTATCGATGCAATGCAGGACGCTCTGCAATCGTCCGGCACGTGTGGATGGAGCGCGATAGTCACGCACCTGCTCGTCGAATATCATGCAGCCAACGGCGTCATGTTGTCGCGCGGCCAGAAATGCCAGGCTCGCCGCCAGGAATTGCGCGTAACGCAACTTGCTGACGGGCGGGCCGCCAAATCCCATCGAGCCGCTGGCGTCAACCAGTATCATCAGATGCGAATTTGTGTCGCCCAGAAACCGCTTGATATAAGTACGCTCTGTGCGGGCGAAGACGTTCCAGTCGATGAATCGCGGGTCGTCGCCTTCCGTGTAGGCGCGATACTCGGCGAATTCCTGGCTGAATCCGAATGTCGGCGAACGATGCAGGCCGATCAGAAAACCTTCAACGACCGACCGCGCGACGAGATCGAGATTCTTTATGCGTGCCAGTACTTCGGGGCGCAGCAGCTCTCGCGCCGTGGCTTGACTGGCTTGCATCACCGACATCGATTCAGCCCTGTACCTGCAGAAGCATTTCGTTCAGGACGTCATCGACGCTCATGTTGTCCGACTCCGCGAAATAATTGCACAGCACGCGGTGCCGCAGCACCGGCAGCGCCATCTTGCGAACATCTTCCACGGTTACATGGTATCGACCGGAAAGCAGTGCGCTGGCTTTGGCGGCGAGATTGAGGTACATCGTTGCACGCACGCTGGCGCCGAAGTTGACATAGCGTTTGATCACGTCCGGCGCAACGACCTCGCTCGGTCGTGTAGCGCGCACCAGATTGACGGCAAAGCGATTTATTGAATCAGCAACCGGTACCTGTCGGACCAGCCACTGGAAGCGGAGGATCTCCTCGGCACTCGTCACGGACCGCACTTCCGGAATGTCGACGCGTGTTGTGAACCTGTCGATGACAGCCACTTCATCGTCGCTATCGAGGTAATCGAGCAGGATGTCGAAAAGAAAGCGATCGAGCTGTGCCTCGGGCAGCGGGTATGTCCCCTCGAGTTCAATCGGGTTTTGCGTCGCCAGGACGAAGAACGGCGGCGTCAGCTCGTGATTCTTGCCGCGAATCGTAACCGAGCGTTCCTGCATGGCTTCGAGCAATGCCGCCTGTGTTTTCGGCGGTGTCCGGTTTATCTCGTCGGCGAGCAGCACGTTCGTGAAGATCGGCCCCTTGACGAAGGTCCACGTGCGGTGTCCGGTTGCTGAGTCCTCTTCAATGATGTCGGTACCGGTGACGTCTGTTGGCATCAGATCCGGCGTGAACTGAATACGCTTGAACGTCAGTCCCAGCGCGTCAGCCAGCGTGCGCACGAGCAGCGTTTTAGCCGTTCCCGGCATGCCGGTAATCAGGCAATGACCGCCGACGAGCAAGGTTACGAGCAGGTGTTCAATTACATCCGTCTGGCCGATGATGACTTTGCCAACCTCTTCGCGCAGGCCGGACGTGGTTTTTTGAAAAGCGCCAATAAGCTCGCGGACTTCGTCGGTTTCGAAAACCATTTCCTGTTCTGATGCCATGCCATTTGCTTCCATGTTTGAGTATGAACGATTCTACTCGGGTTGATTGTCGGCGAGCTCGAGCAACAGACGCTGTGCCGGTCTGAAGTTCGGCGCAACATCGAGTGCCTGCAATAGACTCTGTTGCGATGCTGCGATGTCGCCGAGTTGATAGTGTGCCTGTGCTATTCGGTACCAGGCCGTAGCTTTGTCGTGCGGATCAAGTGCCAGTGCAATTTCGAATTCCTGTAACGCGTCGGCGGCCAGCCCGGCGCCGAGCAGCCGGTCTCCCAGTATGCCGTGCAGTTCCCGATCCATCGGATCGACCATATTGATACTCCGCAGTACGGCGATAGCATCGGGCTGTCTACCTGCTTCGCCAAGTCCTGCAGCAAGCTTTTTCAGAGAAGCTGGATCGTATCCGCCTTTCTGCCAAAACGTTTCGAGCGTGTCCAGCGCCGCCGATCGGTCGCCAAGTTCCTCGTGAGCAGTGGCGAGCGCCAGATACGGACTATCAGGCTCTACATACTGGGGCATCATCTCGGCAAGCCGCATAGCGTTCGCCCGAACGTCGGGCCACTTGCCGGCTTTTGCATCAAGGTTTATTTGTAGTTGCGTGTCGTGCCAGTCATCCAGATCGGCGGTCACGGCGCCGTATGTCGAGTCTATGTACTCGGCAAAAGCCTCATCGAACTGGTCGGCGGTGATACCGAGCACCGTTTCGATTGCTGCGGCTGTCTGCTGGCCATTGCCAAACGCTTGCAACAGGCCACGCAACTTTGTCGTGCCAAAATCGCGATCGATAAGTTGACAGACCAGGCCTGCCTGCATGTAAGAGACCAGCACCTGACCCTCGTAAGTCGGACGGATGAAGCCTTCGTCGAGTCTGGCTATTGGCAGGAAGATGTCTTTTCGCATGGCGCTATAGACCGACATCGGCATGCGCACACCCTGGTTCGGTCCACTGCGCCATTCTTCGTAGACCGATATGCCTTCACTGAACCAGCGCGGCACACGATGATCGGTAGCCTCGAGCGTAAACACATGCGCCATTTCGTGCCAGAGTGTCGTACCCCACTGATACGCATGCGGCGGGCGCCCCGACGGTGAGTCCATCGCCACGACATAGCCGAACGTCGCGCCAAGAATACCAAGACCTGGCATGCCAGCCGTGCGCACCGCAAAATCTTCATGATCCGGATACATCTCAATGATGACGGGTTCGCGTAACGCAAAATCGTAGCGTCGCGAGAACTCGGCGATGCTCGACCTGACAAGTTCGATGGCATACGGCGCAATCACATCGGCTTCATCCTTATGCAGACGAAGTATCACGGGCATGTCGCCCTGTTTGCCGGGCATGTCTTCGACGAGACGAAAATTGGCAAACGAGTCCAGCAACCGCAGCGTATTGACGGCCCTCGGACTGAACGGGTCTTCTCGATAGGCAATCTCAAGGTGTTTCCTGGCGCGACTGATCTGATTGTCGCGCAACAGATTAATGCCCAGCTCTTCGTGCGCTGTCGCCAGCCCGGGATCGATGTCGACAGCCTTTTGATAGAGTTCGATCGCGTCGCGATAACGTCGGGTAATGACGTAAAAATACGCGGGTGTCGCGTAGATACCGCCGTAGCGTGGATTGTAAGCAAGCGCTCGCTCGGTCCATTCGCTCGCTTCGATATTATTGACAAGGTCGGCAGCTGCACGCAGCGCGTAAATATCCAGCGGTGGCCAGTCGTCGCTTGCAATGATTTTTTCGGCCTCGTCCAAATTTTGCAACGCTTCCTGATGATTGCCGCCCTCGAGAGACATTGTTGCGATCAGCATTAGTCCTGCGGCTCGCGCACCATTGTCGATTGACGAGTCATCGAGTAGATCCCCGAGGATTTCGTTCGCAGCGCCTTCGAAACTGCCGACGAACACGCGCGCAGCTCCAAGTCTTGCGTAGGCATCATCGGCATCCTGCGCCAGGACCTCGCGATATAACTCGATAGCATCGGCGTTCTGATGGGAATCGGCGTACAGGTCGCCCCAGCGGACCCGGGTCGCAGTGTCATCCGGCGCCTCTTCGAGCGCACGTTGAAACCAGCGATTTGCGGTTTTGCGATCATTCAGCGCCCATGCTGCTTCCGCTTTGATCGCAGGCGTGGCCGTGCCGTTGAGAAGCGCCGTATAGCACTTTTCGGCGTCATCGACCCGACCGCGCCATTGCAGCCGGTCACAGGCGAGGACAGCCGGGTCCTGCACGGCGCCGTAGTGAATCGGCCTTGCAGCGCCAGTCGCGGGTACGAGCACACAGCAGATCGCGGCAATCGATACCATATGCCTCCGGTTTGTGGCGACGTCAGTCACGGCTATCGAATTCCTGTTCACGCTCTTCGATCGCTTTTTCGAGGCGGGCAAGTTCGAGCATCTGTTCGAGAAGCGCCGACCGGTATTCCTCGACAGGCATCCGGTCCCTCGCGAGGCGCAGCTCATCAATGCTGGCGTTCAGCGCGTTGCGGCGCTCGAGCAACTCGCCGAGTTCCGGGTCTCCGATACCGGCCGGTCGGGCGGGGCTAAGGCGGGCGAGCGGGAATCGGTCCGCCTGTGGGCCCTCTATCTTCGCGTGCTCGGTGCTGAGCTGCCCGTTGCGCTCGAAATAATCGCTTACCCGTCTCTCCGCATAACTGAACGCCTCTTGTGCGGACACCAACTGGTTTTTGTCGGTATCGGCCTCCGGGTCGGATAGTGCGGTGGCAAAATGAACGCCGAAGTGTGTTGCGTGACGCTCCGCGCCGCTGCGGGTCGCGAGGATGACTACGCGGTCTTCGTTCTTGACAAGATCGGCAAGCGCGCCGCTCGAGCTGCTCGTATCCACGAGCAGTTGATTACTATTCGGCAGCGCGTCGAGAACTTGCGCGATGTCCTGGCCCGTCAGATCCGGGCCGCTGATATTGAATTTGTAATCGTACTCATCGTAGCTACCGTGCCCGATTAGATACACGACCACCCGGTCACTCGCGGACAGCGTGGCTGCCAGTTCATTGAAGTGGGCCAGAACGACTTCGCGGGAGGCGTCTGCCGCTCGAAAAATGCGAATGCGTTCGGGCGAAGTCAGAGATTTGGCGGCAGTCTCGATGGCCGTAATTTGTACATCAAATTCTTCGGCATATCGCGATTCGCCACTCAATCCTTCAACGACAACAACGTGGAGTTCGGCGAACAGCAGAATCGGCGTGAACACCAGACTGGTGCCGAGTATCGTCGCGAGTGATTTCAAATCGACCTCCAGCGGCGGCGCAGCAGCCACTCGCCGGACTTGAGTGCCAACAGCAACAGGAAAAGTATCGGTGCGTCCCAGATCGGCCGGTACACGGCCGTCTTGATGCCTGCGTCTGAATACCGTACGAGCTCAGTCAATGCTCCAATGTCGTCGGGGTCGAGGTGCTGCCCACCCGTAGCGTCCGACAACCGCTGCAATAAGCCGGCATTTGCCCGGATATTGAAGTACTCGGCCTGACCAGGATCGGCGTAAGTGCTCGCACGTGCGATTCCGAATGGTTCTCCATCGCGATTTGCGACAGCCTCCACATACCAGGTACCGGGCGTTGCCGAGTCAATTTCCGCGAGATATACACCGGGCTCCGCTGGACTCGGCGCCAGCTCGACTAGCTGAGATTCACCGGCTTCGTGAGATACAGCTGCACTTACATTGAGATCCGTAACAGGGTCGAACGCCTTGTCGCGAAACTCCGCGCGCAACTTGAGCGTCGATGCGCCGGTATCTGCCGAGACCGAAACCGTTGCCGGGGCGCTGGCAACAAGTGCACGCAGAAACTGTCTCCAGAACGTCTCGTGCCGCTGATCCTCGACAGGCAGACTCATCTGCCAGCGCCACGTGCCGCCGGTCGCGAGGATGTACGTGTGTCCGCGTCCGAATGGTTGCGTGATGAGTAACGGAACGGGCCCAGCGTCGGTACTCACCGTCAAGAGCGTCGTGGCTGCGGGCTTCAGGCGGCCTGTTTGCTGATAATCGGCGACGTCCGGTAACCCGTCCCAGCTGCTGCGATTGTCTGCAGCCGTGTTGGCGAGCCTGAGCATCTGCAAATCCGCTCCCTGTGGCGTGAGCGCCGGTGTTGCTTTCTTGCGCACGAACGTATTTGTCGCGGATGGCGGCAACCTGGCGGGAAGCAGATCCGCGATCGCCGACTGTCCCCAGCCGCCGTTGCCGAGGCCGTTCGGTCCGGCGAGCAGCAACAGGCTGCCGCCTCGCTCACTGACAAAATCCCGGATGATCGAGAGCTGCTCGGGCGTGAATGTTGCGGCCTGGACACTGCCGATGATCAGGGCGTCGTAGGCGAACAGCTCTTCTCGAGACGCCGGGAAGCCGTCCTCGAGTTGTTCTGCAGATTCCAGTCCCTGCCGATAGAATTTATTGGGGCTGACACTGAGCAGTGATATGAGATTAATTTCCTCGTCCCCGGCGATTGCGCGACGCAGGAACTTGTATTCCCAGCGCGGCTCGCCCTCGAAATAAAGAATGCGATGGGTATCTGCTGCAACGTTGACGAGTGTTTCGCGGTTATTATTGCGTAGCTCCCGTTCGTCGGGCAGCGCATCGACGCTAAAACTGAGCTGCCGGTGACCGGCAGCCATCTGCTCGATATCGATTCGAACGCTTGTCGTCGTTACGCCGGGCTGCAGCTGCACAGCATCAGATGCGAGCAGCTCATCGCCATCATAGACCTTGACCCGTGTAGCTCCGGGCGCGTCGTGCCGGATCGAAACCCGGGCCGACACGGTACTGCCGGGCAGTGCGGTGGAGGGTATAAGTACCTGAGTTAGCTCGAGGTCCTCCGGCATCGTCTCGCGACCGACCGCGATGGTATGAATTGGCACCGCAAACGACGCGATATCGCCGAGCTGTTCGGCCGATATGCCGCCAGATGTATCGATTCCATCGGAAATCAACACGATCGCAGCCAATGAACTTGATCGCGCTTCACCCAGCACCGTGAGCAGCGAATCCGCTATCGAAGTAACGCCGCCCACGGCCTGGGATTCGGCGAAAGACGTTACGCTACTGGCCGTGTCCGCGAGTTCGAAGCGCTGAATCGAAATTGCGAGCGAGGCGAGCCTCGTTTCGGCATCGGCCACATAATCGCGACCGGTTTCCAGTCGCGATGCACCGCTTCCGTAGCGCATGCTTGCGGAGCTGTCGAGCACGAGCGCCAGCGTATTCTCACCGGGCAGGAGAGCCTCTGTCTTCAGCGCGGGCTGTTGCAGCATTGCCAGCACGATCAACACGACGGCGAATTGCATCAGCCCCACTGTTATCAGTTGTGCCGGGCCTGTGTCACTGCGTCGGCGCAGCAGGACGAAGGCGATTCCGATTGCTGCAACGGCCACGAGGCCAATGATCAGCCAGGTTGGCCAATCCCCGGTGAACACGAGCTCACCGCGATCGTAGTCGTGGGCCGAATACTTGAACAAAAACTCAAGCAAGAGTCGAGTACCTCAATTAATGAGTCATGGCATAAATCAAATAGTTGATACCGATACGATATGCGAGAGCCGTCATGGGTTCTGGGTAAAACGCATCGTCTGCGTGTTCCCATGCGTCGCCCAGGTCCATATTGAAGTTGATGGCCACCATGATCCGGCCATCGTCATCATAGATACCCCGCCAGTATTCGGGAACACCAAGCGGATGTTCCCAGGTGACGCCACTGTAGATCGAATTCCTGCCTGGTATCTGCTGCCGGTCATCGAGGTCATAAAGCACATGAAAGATCTCGTGCTCGTTCGGTATGTCCACTATCGCTTTGCCAGGAAATACCTTGCGCATCGAGAAAACGAACTGGGCCCACTCATTCGGCCCATGAAAATCATCGACGATCAGAAACCCGCCACGTAACAGATATTCGCGCAGGCGTTCTATCTCCTGATCACTCAGGTACCAGTAGCCTACCTTGACAGCGTAAATCACCGGATAATCAAACAGCGCATCATTGACAAGGCTGACCTGGCGGAATTCCCCATCTGCATTGACGCGAGTCATGCGTCGCAAACCTTGCAGAAAATGGAATTCCGCATCTGGCCAGTCCCTGAGCCAGGGCTCCCCACGATAGCCTGTGAATTCACGCCCGTTCACCCCAAACGCCAGGCGTGCAAAATGAAATTCTGCCTGCATGGGGACTTCCCGGCCATCCACCTGTGCGGTGGCCTGGCTGACCATGATAATCAGGGACAAGAGCATAAGGCGAGGGAAAAGTCTGTAGTTCATTTATATGGACAGCGTCAGGATCCAAATGATCGATTTATAACTCGATGCGATTGAGCCGGAGAGCGTTACCAATCACCGAAACGGAACTGAAGCTCATCGCTGCTGCCGCGATCATCGGACTCAAAAGGATGCCGAAGGCCGGATAAAGCAGGCCACCCGCAATCGGCACACCCACCGAGTTGTAGACGAACGCAAAAAACAGGTTCTGGCGGATGTTCTTCATCGTTGCCTGTGACAGACGCCGCGCCCGAACCAGGCCCCGCAAATCACCCCTGACCAGGGTTATGCCCGCGCTTTCCATGGCAATGTCGGTTCCGGTGCCCATTGCTATGCCGACATGGGCTTGCGCGAGTGCCGGCGCATCGTTAATCCCGTCGCCGGCCATCGCCACGACCCGACTCTGCCCCTGAAGCTTTCTGACATGCTCCGCTTTCTGATCCGGCAGCACCCCTGCCACGACGTCGTCGAGTCCGAGTTTGTCGGCCACCGCTCGTGCCGTGGTCTCGCTGTCGCCGGTCAGCATGATTATTTGCACGCCATCCTTGTGCAGCGCATCGATGGCAGCGGCCGACGTATCCTTTATCGGGTCGGCAACGCCGATTAGCCCAGCCACCTTGCCGGCGATGGCGACGAACACGACTGTCTGTCCCTCCGCGCGCAGCCCTTCGGCTTGCTGGACCCAATCACGGGCGGCGATATCGAGGGACTCGAGCAGGTTGGGATTGCCCAGTGCCACGTGAACGCCGTCCACAATTCCGGTGACGCCCATGCCGGTGACGGATTCGAACCGCTCGACCTTGCCAAGGACAATGTGTCGCTCCGTAGCACCCGCAACGATGGCTGCGGCCAGCGGATGTTCGCTGCCTTTCTCCAGCGTCGCCGCCACCCGCAGCATTTCCATGGAATCGACGGCTCCTGCAGACTCGAAGTGCACCAACTTTGGCTTACCTTCGGTAAGCGTCCCGGTCTTGTCAATTACCAGCGTGTCGACCTCGCGCATGATCTCTATGGCTTCGGCGTCCCTGAACAGCACACCGACCGTCGCGCCTTTGCCAGTGGCCGTCATGACGGACATCGGTGTTGCCAGCCCGAGCGCGCAGGGACACGCGATGATCAGCACTGCCACGGCATTGATGATCGCATACGCCATGGCTGGCTCGGGACCCGCCACGGCCCAGACAATGAAGGTGATGACCGCTGCCAGTACAACGGCCGGGACGAAATAGCCCGCAACGACATCGGCCAGTTTCTGTATCGGTGCACGACTGCGCTGTGCCGCGGCGACCATCTGTACAATCTGGGCGAGCAGCGTGTCGTCACCGACGCGACGCGCTACTATTATAAGTGAACCGCTGCCGTTGACCGTGGCGCCGATCACCGTATCGCCGGCGCGTTTCGTCACAGGCGTCGGTTCGCCCGTGACCATTGACTCGTCGATGCTGCTCGCACCGTCGGTGATTTCGCCATCGACGGGTACTTTCTCGCCCGGGCGTACGCGGATACGATCACCAACTCGCACTTCGTCAAGGGGTACATCGCGTTCATCGCCATCCTCGGCGACGAGCCGCGCGGTCTTGGGTGCGAGTCCCAGCAACGCACGGATAGCGTTACCCGTACGATTCCGGGCCCGCAGTTCCAGCACTTGGCCGAGCAGCACGAGCGTCACGATAACAGCGGCAGCTTCGAAGTACACCGCGACCTCGCCGTGAACGTCGCGAAACGAGGCCGGAAATATTGAGGGCACCACGCTCGCGACGACGCTATAGCCATACGCAACGCCTGTGCCGAGCCCGATCAACGTGAACATGTTGAGGTTGCGACTGATGATCGAGTTCCAGCCGCGCTGGAAGAATGGCCACCCGCCCCAGATAACGACGGGCGTTGCGAACGCGAGTTCGAGCCACGTGAGCGTTCGTTGCGAGGCAAGCCATGCGAACGACAGGCCGAGCATTTCACCCATTGCGAGTAACAGCACCGGCACGGTGAGTATTGCGCACACCCACAGGCGGCGCGTCATGTCGATGAGTTCCGGATTCTGTTCCGGATCGAGCGATGCCGTTACAGGTTCGAGTGCCATGCCGCAGATCGGGCAGTCGCCGGGCATGTCCTGAATGATGTCCGGGTGCATCGGGCAGGTGTACGGACCGCTTCCCGCTGTCGCACTACTACCGTGACTGTCTGCCGCCGAACCACGGTCCAGAAAGTGTGACGGATCGGCCGCAAACTTGTTACGACATCCGGCACAGCAAAAGTAGAAGACCGCGCCCGCGTGTTCGAAATAATGCCCGGACTCCGGAGTCACGGTCATGCCACAGACCGGATCGCGCAGGTCAGCTTTCGATTCGTGGCAGGCGACGTGGACCTGACTGGATGTCATGGTTGTCAGACTTTGCGGTTGCGGATGTCGGCGACGGAAAACTTCTGATAATAAGTCAGTTCCGCGCCTGTCCCCCATGACATTGTCCGTGCGTCGATCATGAATGGCCGGCCCTCGGCGAGGGTTCGCAGACCCCGCTGGATAGTCGGCCGCACCTGCTCGCTGTTGGTCACAACTGCGCCCGGGATGTCGTAGACGGCTGCCAGCTTCGCGAAATCGACATCCGGGTCGCCAAGATAAGACACATAGTCGCGGTTGGTCTCCCAGGCCGGTCCCTTCCTGTTCATGATGCGCAGCCGAGTTGCCTCGTAGCTGCGATTGTTCAGAATGATCGTCATCACCGGGACGTGGTAGCGTGACATCGTCCATAGCGAATCCGACTGACCGAACAAGAATCCTCCGTCTCCCTGGATGGACACGACCTGCCGGTCCGGCAGGGCAAGCTTGACACCGACCGAGGCGCCGACACCCCAGCCGAGTGCCATTCCCGTGGTACGGCCGATTTTCAGTCTGCCCTTGTTACTGAACTCGATGTGCGACAGGGTCCTGGCGCCGTCGCCGAGTTCCTCGACGACAACGGCATCGCTATCCAGCAGCTCATTGAGTTCATACATGATCCGCTGCCAGGGAACTTGCTCGCCTTGGCTGCGCCGTCCGGATTCGCGAATCCCGGCCTGTTTTTGAGCCGTGTACCGGGCGAGTGTTGTGCGGCGTTCCGCAGTGCGTTTCTGGATCTGTGCGGGACTGGCCATGCCTTTGATCGCATCGGTCAAGGATCTGGCGATCAGATTGATGTCGCCGACGAGGCCACTCGCGACAGGCGTGTTGCGGCCGATTTTTTCCGGATCCACGCTCGCGTGGATCAGTGGAATCTTGCGGCGTCGCATGAATTCTTCAACACCCTGTTGAGCGCGTGTGCCGAGGCTGATGCAACAGTCAATATTCTGTGGGTAATGTCGAAAATAACTCGACAGGTTACGCAGATAACCAATATGCAGCGGATGAAAATTCGGGAAGTCACAGTGGAAGCTGCGCCGGTGCTGAACCACCGGAATGGCCAGAAGTTCAGCCAACTCGACCACCGCGTCCTTGGCATTGCACTGGCTTACCTCAAATCCGACTTCCATCAATGGCGAGGAAGACTCGAGCAGAAATCTTGCCGCCCGCTCAATTTCGTGCGGGTTGGGGTGTAGATCCATCGATACCGAAAACGCCTGGCCCGCATAGACTGGCGCCGTGACGTCGCGCTGGTAGAGAAGATTGCGGGGAATACGAATATGCGTCGGTCCACCGGGTTTGATATTGGACAGCGTGTAACCCCTGCGGATCCATTCCGGGATTCGCCGCGCGTCATGCGTCACCCATTGCCATTTCGTGTATTGCTTGACGGCTTCCGTCCAGTCATCGAGATCCTCGTGACCATCTCGTCCCTCTAATGCCGAGTCCGCGTGATCGCTGATCATCACCAGCGGTGTGCGATCTTTCATGGCGTTGTACATATTCGAGCTGGTGTGCGGCAGACCGACCCGACTGAACATGCCGAAGCCGGTTTTGCCCGAAGCCTTGGCATAGCCATCTGCAATAGAAAGCAACTGGCCTTCATGCGTGGCCTGAATGAGCTGCAGCTCCGGGTGCGAAACGATGGAGTCACAAAGCGGGCCCAATCCGGAACCGTTGGCAACAAACATATATTTTGTGCCAGTCTCGAGGATTTGTTCCACCATCAGGTCCGCGCCGGTACCGGTAACCGATCGCGTGTATTCGTCGGGCATGGCGGAGCCGGCGAGAACGGGCTCAACCGCGGCTAGGGCAGACCTGGCGGCCGTTGCGCCATAACTGGCCGCCGCCATACCGGCCAGAAAACCGCGTCTGGAAATTTTCTTATCGATCAGGTTCTTGACTAATTCGCGCATGGGAACCTCTACAGCAAATCCACTGGCGCGCTATTCCCGGTCAGTGGCAAAGTTTTCGATCAGATACTCTCTGACTGACAGTAAATCCTTCTCCTCGACAATGGCGCCTCGCGCCATCATGTCGTACAGCGCGTTCTCCCATTGCATGGCCGAGAGTTTGATATCGGTCAGGCGATCCAGCCCGTGACATTGCGTGCAGGCTACGATAACGACGGGCAGGCCTTCCCCTTCCGGCAAGCCTTGAGCCCGGACCGACAATATTGCGGAAAAGCACGCTGCTACAAACACCAATCTGCAGGGCAGATTGCATTGGTCACCATTTTTCATGGTTCCTCCCGCCAGTCGCACGCGGCACATCACTGTCCGAATGATAGCAGCCGCCATCCGCTACCGCCTGAACGACAGGCAGGAGTGCACTCATGGCGTCGGAGATGGTCGTTCGGGGCGCATCTACAATTTCTGTTGAATCGATCATCTGGGTGTATTCTGCGTGGTAGCTGCGCAGACAATTACACTGGAAATGATCTAAGGACTTGGCAGCTATTGACTCAGCGGGACGCTTCGTTCGATATACCGTCAGGTATTGAGCATGAGCGGTACTTTCTGAGAGGAGATCATCATGCGACAAACACAGAACGTCAGTATTCGGTGCGACAACCCGGGCAATCGTTCGCCGGCGTTACTCGCGGGGGTCAGTCTCGCGACACTGTTCCTGTCTATAACGGCTGTCGCGCAGAATGCGGGTGTGCCGGCAGAACTGATCCATTATCCCGAATTCGTTTTCTATAACGGCCAGATCCTGACTGCGGATGCGGATCAGGATTTCAGCATTGCCGAGGCTGTCGCCGTGCGCGGTAACCGGATCTTCGCCGTGGGCACGAACGAGTCGATCCGACGTCTGGCGGGCCCCCCAACGCGGGCCATCGATCTGCGCGGGCGTTCGGTTACGCCGGGGTTCATCTACAACGACGGTGACAACTCCGTTCCTGCGGGCGACATACTCAAAGACACGCAGTGGAAAGGAAGAACGCACCCGCACCTGGGCGGCGCCACGATTGACCAGGCGCTGGCGACGCTCTCGTTCATCGTCGAAAAGGAAGGGGAAGAGGGCGTTCCTTTGTTTTTTAATCTGACGGACACGTTGTCGGGCACGGCCATGCACGCCTGGGGAAAATCGACGCTCGATGAAGTCGCACCGGACGTTCCGGTCATCATCTACCTCGAAAGCAGCGAAGGGCTGTTGAACAGCGCGATGCTCGAGCTGGCGCTCGAACACGGGTTTCCTCCCGATCACATGCACCTGGATCGCGATGCCGAAGGCGAATACACGGGTCGCGGCGGTGCACAGCTGGTCGGTTTCATCGGCCGTGAAATCCGGCCCTGGCCGGATCCCGAGTGGTTCGACGAGGTGGCCATCCCCGGGGCCGTGGAAACGCTGGCAAGGTACGCGCGCCATGGCGTGACCGTTGCTACCGGTCACATGAGCGCACCGACCATGACGGTCCTGAACCGGATCTTCCACGAACAGCCGCAGAACCTGGCCGTGCGGGTCTACCCGGGACTCGATTTCCTGCGCCAGAACCCCAACGGCGAAATGTACCTCAAGCGGATGGGTAATCTCGTTGACTTCTCACTAAGCGATGAGCGCGGCGAGATGGTGACGATCGTCGGCGCCTCGGTCGGGCCACACTCGGGAACTCCTGACGGCCTGTCCGGCCTGCTGTCTATTCATCCCAAGAAGAATGTGGTCCGTGGGTTGAGCCCGAATCCGTATGGCGATAACCGCTGGACCGGCGAGTGGTTCACCGGTCTCGGCCAGGGTGAACTGACCGAGGCGCAGAAGAAACAGACGGACTACTACAATGTCATGCTGGCACGCCAGCACGGATGGAATGTAACGGGTATCCACAACATGGGCAGTGAAGGCATCCGCCTGGCCATGCAGAACATACTCGAAGCCGAACAGCAGGAAAAACTCTATGTTAAGAAACTGTGGCGGCCGCAGGGCTTCGATCACAACATCGAGTGGGTCCCCGAAATCTTCGAGTACTGGGAGGCCAATCCAGTGCTGCAGGAGTTGATTCGTTTCGGCGTCAGCCTGCGCAGCGTCATCAACCAGAGGGATTCGGAACCTCTCGGTCTCGTCGATCTGATTGAAGTGCAGTGGGGCATGGAAGGCCTGGAGCGGATTGCACCCTTGCGCACGTTGCAGCAAAACGGCATCCCGTTCCACATCGAGGGCACCGAACCCCGGGACGATCGTGCCTACCCGACCTGGTACATGCAAAAAGCCGTAACCCGAATCGACCGCAATGGCCGTGTGATTGCGGCGCACGAAACGCTCGACAGGGAATCGGCCTTACTGGCTTTGACGCGCTGGGGCGCGCGGTTCATCGGCGCAGAAAAAGACATGGGCTCGATTGAGCCCGGCAAGCTGGCGGACCTCGTGGTCTTCGAGGGCAATCTCATGGATGCACCCATCGAGCGGCTCGCTGATCTCAAACCCGTGATGACCCTGGTCGGTGGACGAGTCGCTTACGAGTCCCCCGAATTGTGACACCGGGATGAACTTAGTCTGCGGCAGGTAATTCCCTGGCGAGGAAATCACCCATAAGACCGACCATCTGCGGATGGAAGTAACGAATATGGTGTGAGTGGCCCAGTCGCGGATAGATCATGAGTTGGCTGTTCTTCGCGCGTTCGTGAACCAACTCGGTGCCTTCCCGCGCCCAGTTGGTTTCGGTGTCGATGAGCAGCATCGGGATATCCAGCGAGGCCGTGGCCTGTTCCATTCTTTCGTCGGCCTCGTAAGCCGAGATCAGTATCATCGCTTTGACCCGAGCATCGCCCTCGGCTGCGAGCAGCGCAGACCTCGTTCCTCGTGCCTCACCAACGATGGCAATCCTGTCCGGGTCGATGCCGCCCAACGATGCCAGAAAGTCTATTGCGCCCTCGGTATCCAACTCGAATGGGCTCGCCAACAGATTCTCCCGCACTTCGAATACTTCCTCTGAGTCGAACAACCGGCCTTGCATGCTCTGCCCGCGACCGCGGAGCTCGATGCTCAATACGGCAAAGCCCCGGCGCGCGAATTCCTCTTCAAAACGATACATGGAGTAGCGGTTCGAGCGGGCGCCGGAGACCTGGATGACGCCAGGCACTCGTTTGCCGTTATTGCCCAGGTCGTCGGGATAACGCAAGTTCCCATGGATCTCCCAGTCGTCCTTGGTCCTATATGACACGGCTCGAATGCGGCCCAGACCTTTGACCTGCGCACTCAGCCAGTCGATCAGATGCTGCAGCTCGACTTGCGGCTGCGTACCGCGCCGGACGAGGTTGAAACCGCGCCCGGCCGACTGCGGCGCAAACATGTGGCTGGCAGGGTTTCTTGCGTTGGCATAAACCTCGGCCATATCCAGGAAGACAGGTTTGTCGAGGATGCTGGCTCCAACGTAAAGTGGCGTGTCGACCGAGGCAAGATAGTCTTTTGAGTCATCGCTCAGATTCTCGCCACCGAGCAACACCAGGGCGCGCGTCGGAATCGATGCTGTTTCCCGTATGCCGCGCACCGCTGGTTCGGCACTGAATTGCGAGGCCAGTACGCCGATCCGGAGACGATCGACCCCTGGGTAAGCGGCCAGAAACTCGAGTGCGCCTTTGACGTCGAGGTACATCTGTTCCTGCATTCTGGTCGAGAAATCATGCCTTTCGTCCGGGATGGGCTGATGTTCTCCCATGCTTTTTTCGCGGCCGCGCCAGTCGATGGCCAGCGTCGCGATGCGGGCCTCGATGGGCAGCCGGTGTGCGAGCTCCTGGTCGTTATCGCCGACATCGAGGCGTTCGTGCTCTTTCTCGTGCAGCAATAACATTGCCGCATACTCGTTGTTGCGGTCCGCCCCTGTTGGCAGGCGCAGCGTTGCACTGATCGTCCACCCGTCTTCGGTCTTATACTCGACTTCTTTCGAGATGAAATGACCATCGCCGCGGGCCGTCGCGGCAACGCTGCAGAGAAATACGAGGGCTAATGGTATTGAATAGGCGCGTGTGAACATGACGCACTTCTCCTTATTCTTTGACGTATTGGAGCTTAATTCCGGACTATGCCAATGTCCTGAGAGCGGGCTAGATTATCCCGTTGTTGTGGCCGTGTGTGCAACGACAGCGATGCTCTACCGCTTTATGTCCGGGATGTACCGAGCCACGGGACAGGTGCCGATTTCTTCGTAACTTCCTGCTGCCCCAGACCGTTTCCGTAGTAACTGATTCTGGCGTAACCAGAAGTTGAACCTGCTATATCAATGGTGTTTAGTGCCAATAGCGTGACAACGCCGCGGGCATTTTGTGCGCATACACCGTAAGGATTGCACAGGTTGAGCGAAAATTTTGGTGCAGAAAAATTAAGCTATAAGTGTCAATAACTTGTGGCCTGAAACGAGAGCAGTTTATGGCGTGTTTCGAGCTGGGCTCGCAATCGGTTCGGTGCTTGGAAGGAGTACAATCCGAAGTTTGAGTGAGAAGCCGCGCTGCACGCTGATGTAGTCAGGAAAACATGATTCGAGACAATTCAGGACCCATTCGGACGAAAAACCCCGACCAGGCCCTGCTTGCAGTTCATTCAGTTAGGAGGCAGAAAAATTTATATTCTTCGAACGAGAAATCGCAAGCCCAATAGGGTTACGCAGGTTTTATCCACAGGCGCCTTAATTGCCGGATGCTTCTTAAGTGCAGGTACAGATGCTCAAAGTGTCAATGTGCCGGTCGATCTGGTTCATTATCCTGAGTTCATCTTTTACAACGGTCAGGTGTTGACCGCAGATGCGGATACGGACTTCACCATCGCAGAAGCAGTCGCCGTACGTGGCAACCGTATATTCAAAGTCGGAAAAAGCGCAGAAATCCGCCGCCTGGTGGGTCCGAGTACACGCGCTATAGACCTCAGGGGCCGATCCGTAACACCGGGGTTTATCTACAATGATGCCGATAATGCCGTCCCCGCCGGCGACATCCTCAAAGACAGCCAGTGGAACGGAATGACATACCCTCACCTGGGTGGCGCAACGATTGATCAGGCCCTGCTGACGCTGGCACGTATTGTCGAACTCGAGGGCAAATCGGGCGAGCCTATATTCTTTAACTTGCAGGACCAATGGGCCGCTGTAGCCATGAAGGCCTGGGGAATCTCAACCCTGGACGAAGTCGCCCCGGAAAATCCGGTCGCCGTCTACCTCGACAGCAGTTACGGCATTTTAAATACAGCGATGATCGATCTTGCCATTGAGAGAGGGTTTCCTGCGGACCATTTTCACATCGACAGGGATGAGAACGGCGATTATACGGGCGTCGCCGGCGCGCAACTGGTGGGTTTTGTCGGTCGTGAAATTCGTCCCTGGCCGGATCCGGAGTGGTTCGATCAAGTCGCTATTCCCGGGGCCATCAAGACCCTGGCGGAATACGCCAGCAATGGCATTACCGTCGCCACTGGTCACATGAGCGCGCCGACCATGACGGTACTGAACCGGATATTTCATGAACAGCCGGAAAAGATGGCGATACGGGTCTATCCGGGCCTCGATTTCCTGCGACAAAACCCCAATGGCGAAATGTATTTGAAACGCATGGGCAACCTGGTTGATTTTTCCTTAAGCGATAATCGCGGTGAGATGGTGACAATAGTGGGCGCGTCAGTCGGACCCCATTCAGGATCTGAGGATGCCGCAGCCAGCCTGCTGTCGATTTATCCCAAAAAGCATGTCATCCCCGAGATCAGTCCCAACACCCACGGTTACAATCGCTGGACGTCTCAATGGTTCACCGATCTCAGTCAGGAAGATCTGACAGGACAACAGCAGCGGCAAACAGATTATTACAACGTCATGTTGGCGCGCCGATATGGCTGGAATGTCACGGGGATCCACAACCGGGGCAGTGAAGGCATCCGTTTGGCAATGCAGAATGTCATGGAAGCGGAGAATCAAGAGAATCTATATGTGAAGAAACTGTGGCGGCCACAAGGCTTCGATCATAACGTTGAGTGGGTGCCGGAGGTCTATGATTATTATGATGCTCGCCCGGAATTGAAAGAGCTAATACGTTTCGGGGTCAGTGTCAGCAGTTTCATCAACCAGCGCGACGCGGAACCTCTCGGGATTCGCAATGTCACCGAAGCTCAGTACGGCATTGAAGGCGTTGAACGACTGGCACCATTGAAAACTTTGCAGGACCGGGGAATTCCCTTCCACATTGAGGGCGGAGGGCCCAGTTCGCCAATGCGCAAGATCCAGGAGGCAGTCACACGCATCGATCGTGACGGACGCGTGATTGCGCCACACGAGGCACTGGATCGAAAGTCCGCTTTCCTCGCATTGACTCGCTGGCCGGCGCGTTTTATCGGCGCGGAAAATGATATGGGGTCCATCCAGCCGGGAATGCTCGCGGACCTGGTTGTCTTTGACGGTAATATTCTTGAGGTACCGATTGATAAACTCGCGGAGCTAAAACCGGTCCTGACGCTTGTTGGCGGCAGCGTCGCGTTCGAGTCGCAAGAGTTATGAGGCTTCTTCGTAAACTTTATTAGGCATTTCTGACATATGCGTAGAAATACAATTGTCCATTCGCTGCTGTTTGTTGTCTGTATCGGAATGTTATCGGTCAATACTCTTGCCTACGATAATGATGTCGATTATATGGCTCCCTACGTTACCGTTGATCCAGAAACAGGAAAACTGATAACGGTCGATCCAAAAAAAGGGACGACCACAGAACTTTCATCGTCTACTGCGAAAGCCACACCTGCGCCGGACCGAACTATGGTGCTAGACTTTGAGCCGGAAACGCCATCCGATAGTTTGCAGTTGGCTGCAGCTATCACCGGTATGTTTATCATTATCATCGGTGGAACGATTTATCTTAGAAAATTACGCTAAAGAATAGGAAAATCTATCGCGATGAACGTTGGGAAGAATCTATTCGGCGGGAGGTTCAATGAAATACAGCAACAGTAAGCGGCTGATACGATCTGGTCTTCTTGCAACAGGCCTATTTTTCTCTGCAATCAGTTGGGGGCAGGGTTTACCGGCAGATGAGAACCTGGAAAAGGTAATTATGGGATGTTCGGCATGTCATGGTCTGGAAAACATTATAAATGCTTCGAACAAGATGTCCGCTGAGGATTGGGAGTTCTATGTATACGATATGGTCGCCCGCGGTGCGCCGGTTCGGAAAGAGGACATGGCAGATATCATCAAATATCTGGCTGATAATTTTACGACCAAGTAGCAGCATAGAATGATGAAAATCGGTTGCTTGGCGGATCAATTTTTGAGAATGGCAAAACATGTTCAGGGGATTTAGATGCGCGAACTAGTTAGAGACCTTGTTAATGCAAGGATTTCAAGACGTGGATTCCTTACGGGCATGGCGGCTGCCAGTTATAGTGCCGCTGCAGCCCGGTCGGCGCTGGCCGCTGTCGAACCTTTTATACCCGGCTCCGAATTACCATCGGATTACGTACGAACCGTCGAAGGCACGGGTGCTGACCTGATGGTCGAGCAGATGAAAGAGGCTGGTACCAAGTATCTCTTCTGTGCCAATGGCTCGGGCCTGGGACCCATAGCTGACTCACTGGTGCGTCATCCCGAGATTCAATTAATCCAGGCAACCCAGGAAGGCCAGGTGGTCTCAATTGCGGATGGCTACGCCAAAATTACCAAGAAACCCGCCTTCGGCATGTATAGCCGTGTGGGCTTACCGCATTCGACGTCCAATATGTACAACTCCATGAAGGATCGAACTCCCCTGGTCATCATGAGTGATCACTCAGACTCCGACCGGGAAGGAACTGACAGCCACGAGGATATCGATAACTGGATAGAGGCAGTCAGGTTTTATACCAAGTGGCGTTGGGAGGCGCACAAATCGGATCGGCTTGCGGAATGGGTGCGTCGTGCCTACAAGATTGCCGGCGTGCTCCCAGGAGGGCCGACCGCGCTGCGTATCCCCCGCGATTATATGTATGCCAAGACTAGGGGTGCCGTTTATTCCGGTGAGGCTCTGAATGTTCCCATGGAATTGCGACCTGATGAGACAGAAGTCGAGCGTGCAGCAAAAGTATTGCTAAGCGCAAGATCGCCATTGATGAAGGTGGGACCGGAAGTCAGCCAATGCGATGCGCGATCTTCGGTTGTGGAGTTGTGTGAACTGCTTGCGATACCCGTAATTCAGCATCGCAGCTTTTATTGTGATTTCCCCAATACGCATGCGCTTTGGTTGGGAGAGAGAAATGCTATTCCCGCCTATGTTCGTGAATATCAGCAACCCATCGATGTATATCTGAATTTTGGTGCCAGACAGGATCCGGGCGGATTTGGCCGCAGGGGCGCAGCAGTTCGTGAAATCCATGCCAGTGTCGATCAAAACACCATTGGCAGAAATTCACCGACTGTAGGCGCACTGGTAGGCAATCTGAATGACGTTGCCAAAGATCTGATCGATGCTGTGAAAGGCATGGCCAGTCCTGCACAGTTAAAGAAAATAAGGGGTGATCGGCAGGCGATATGTGCATCGATGACCGATTCATTTCGGGCGGCGCGGATGGAGGCAGGGCGGTTGAGTAAAGGCGAACCCGTCCCCTGGCAGCGCCTCGTTTATGAGTTACGCCAGCAACTGGAGCCGGATGCGGTCATCGTCGAAGAGCAGGGGACGGAATATAAGTCCTTGGGCTTATTCCCGTTTGCTGATGGTGCCATGACGAAGATAGGTCGCACCGAAGGCCGAGCCCTGGGCTGGGGCGTGGGTGCCTCCGCCGGTGTAAAACTCGCCTTGCCGAATAAACAGGTGATTTCCCTGATGGGCGATGGGGGGTTCCTCTTCGGCCAGACGGATTCTCTCTGGACCATGTCCCGTTACGATATCCCGGTAATGACGGTCGTATTTAACAATGGCACCTATGAAGAGACCCGATGGTCGATAATGGGCCGTATGGGTGCTGCAGGTCAGGCCAATCGTGATTATATTTCCTATCTGGGAAATCCACGCGTCGATTTCACCAAGCTTGCGGCAGCCTATAATATTCCCGGGGCGGTAGTCGGCAATTCTGATCAGTTGAAAGGGGCAATCCGACAGGGCCTGCGTACGTTGGCAGAGGGACGGCCCTTCATGCTGGACGTGCATACGCGTACCTTCGGTATTGGTGCAGAGGTAACCGATTACCAGAAATTCTCCCTGGCCGAGCAGCGCACCAGGAATGTATGACAATTCGATGCCGAATCGATTGGTAGCTACTGCACCGATGCCCAGTGCTCGTCAGTCGCAACCATCGTTAGCACATCGTATTGGGCGACTATTGCATCATCCTGGTTTGTAACCTCGGCGTCCCAGCGTACCTCGCCGTAGCCACTGTCGCCGCGCAAGGTCTTTTGCTTGCAGGTAAGACGCACTGACATCAAGTCGTCGTAGTTAAGCGGCGTCAGAAAGCGTAGATTATCGACGCCATAATTCGCGAGCACGGGTCCGAAGTCGGGATCGACGAACAGGCCCGCGGCAAACGACACGATCAGGTAACCGTGTGCGACGCGGCCCTCGAAGAAGGGGTTCTTTGCCGCCGCTTCCTCGTCGGTGTGCGCGTAGAACATGTCGCCCGTGAACTCGGCGAAATGGCCGATGTCATCGAGCGTGACCTGCCGCGCTTCGCTTCTGAACGTGTCGCCGAGCTTGAGCTGTTCGAACGTCTTGCGAAACGGGTGCACGCCAGGGTCTTTTTCGTCAGCCCCGCGAATCCAGCGATGGCCGATGACTGATAGTGTCTCGGGTGAGCCCTGGATCGCCGTGCGTTGCATGTAGTGCAGCACGCCGCGCACGCCGCCCATTTCCTCGCCGCCGCCGGCGCGACCGGGTCCGCCGTGCACGAGGTGGGCAAGCGGCGAGCCGTGCCCGGTCGACTCGGCAGCGCAGTGCCGGTTAATAATAACCATGCGGCCGTGATACGGGGCCGTGCCGAGGATGAGCTCGCGAGCGACGTCGTTGTCGTTCGTGATGATCGAACCGGCGAGGCTCCCCTCTCCGAGTTTCGCGAGTTGGATCGCTTCACCCAGGTCGTCATACGGCAGCACCGTGCTGACAGGGCCGAACGCTTCTACCGAATGCACGGCTCGCGAAGCCAAGGGCTTCTCGCAGTGCAGCAGCGTCGGCATGAAGAACGCACCTTTCTCGCTGTCGGCATCGACAAGCTCGAAATCATCCTTGCCGCCGAAGACGACGTCGGCTTCGACCGACAGGTCCGCAACGCGCTGACGCACCTCGTCGCGCTGCCCCTGACTCGCTAGCGCGCCCATGTCGACGTCCCTGATACCGGGGTTGCCGATGCGCACCGCGCCGAGCGCGGTGGACAGCGCCCGCACGACGTCGCCCGCAATCGCGGCGGGCGCAATAATGCGCCGGATCGCCGTGCACTTCTGCCCGGCTTTCGCAACCATTTCGTTTCTGACTTCATTGATATAGAGGTCGAATTCCGGGGTACCGGGCGTTGCGTCCGGGCCGAGGATCGACATGTTGAGCGAGTCGGTCTCCGCCGTGAACGCGACCGATTCGCTGATGATGCGCGGGTGCTGCTGCAGTTTCTCGGCCGTCGACTTCGAGCCCGTGAACGCGACCGTGTCCTGGCAAGTCAGGTGATCGAACAGGTCACCGACGCCGCCGCAAATGAGCTGCACGCTGCCCGGAGGCAATATCTCTGACTCGATCATGCGTCGCACCATGAGCTCGGTCAGGTACGCCGTGCTTGACGCGGGCTTGATGATCGCGGGCACGCCGGCCAACAAAGTCGGTGCCAGTTTCTCGAGCATGCCCCAGCACGGAAAATTGAACGCGTTGATATGAATCGCGGCGCCAAGTTTGGGCGTGCAGATGTGCTGGCCGACAAAAGTGCCGTTACGCGATAGCTGCTCGACACCGCCGTCGAGGTACACATGATCATTCGGCATCTCGCGCCGGCCTTTGCTCGAGAACACGAACATCGTCGAGATGCCGCCGTCGATATCGGGCCAGCTGTCCTTGCGCGTCGCGCCGGTCTCGGTCGACAACGCGTAGAACTCCTGCTTGATGTCGTTGAGGTGCTTCGCGAGTGCCTTGAGCATGTCGCCGCGCTCGTGGAACGTCAGCTTGCGCAAATTTGGTCCGCCAACCGACTTTGCGTGCTGCAGAATTGCCTTGAAATCGAGTCCGTCGCTCGTAATTGTGGCAACGGGCTCTCCGGTTACTGCGGACGTCAGTACGCGGCCGCTGCCTGAGCCCTCGACCCACCGGTCCTGCACGAGGTTGCCTAATTTCATGTTAGATACAGAATTGGATTGGATTTGAAAAATTTGGTATCACAATATACGGTCATCCACTCCGAGCGCAAGCACGCACGTTTATGACCATTGAAACCGCCAGTCGCAAACTTGTCGCCGAGTTTAGATCCCGGCGCACGCTGCGCGCGGGTTCACTGATAACGACCGTGTTCGGTGACTCGATCGCACCGCGCGGCGGCACAGTGTGGCTCGGTAGCCTGATTACGGTGATGCAGGAATTCGGCATCAGCGAACGGCTCGTCCGCACCTCGGTGTTCAGGCTCGTGCAGGACGGCTGGCTGCAATCGACCCAGATAGGTCGCCGCAGCTATTACAGCCTGACCGACGCGGGCCGGCTGCGATTTGTGCAGGCGACGCACAAGATCTACGGCGAGCCGGCCAGCGGCTGGGATCACACCTGGTGTTTGATATTGCTCGTGGATCTCGATGCCGCGACAAAGGACACCGTACGCAAGGAACTCGGCTGGCTTGGCTTCGGTGCGTTATCCACGAGCGTCCTGGCGCATCCGACGCCCGAGCGCGCCGAGCTCGATACTACATTGAGCCGCCTGGGTGTCGCCGATGATCTTGTCATCCTGTCGGCACAGACGATTAGGAACGAAGCAGCGATGCGCAGACTGGCGCAGTCGAGCTGGAATCTGGACGACATCGACGAGCGCTACGCGAGTTTCGTCAAACGCTTCCGGCCGTTGATTGCTGCTTTTGGCAAGAACGCTGCAGTTAGGCCGCAGACTGCGTTTCTCGTGCGTACCTTGCTGATCCAGGAATACCGCAAGGTACTGCTCAGGGACCCGCAATTGCCGGCCGATTTGTTGCCATCGGGTTGGCACGGCACGGCGGCGTATCAACTCTGCCGCAATCTCTACCTGGCCGTATACCGGCAGGCCGACGACTATCTGACCGACGTCATGGAAACGGCGGAGGGGGCGCTGCCACCGCCTGCCAAGAGTTTCATGCAACGCTTTGGCGGCCTCGACTAAACCGCCCAACGACAAGAGGAACCGCAGCCAATGGACAAACTCGAACGCGCACGGCGCTGCGCCGAGAAGATGTACGCGAACGACAGGGCGTCGCGAGCCCTGGGCATCGATATCAGCACGCCTGCGCCGGCGAGCGCCGTTGCAACCATGCGTGTGCGCGAGGACATGGTCAACGGCTTCGACATCTGTCACGGCGGACTGGTGTTCACGCTCGCGGACACGGCATTCGCATTCGCCTGTAATGCCTATGACGATCTGACCGTGGCAGCATCGGCGAGCATTGATTTCCTGCGTCCTGCCAGGCTCGATGATGAGTTGCGCGCGGTCGCCCGCGAAGACCGCCGCGGCAAGCGCGTGAGCTTCTATACGATCGAGGTTTTCAATCAGGACGACGAACTCGTCGCGCTGTTTCGCGGCCGGTCTGTGAGCCGCGGCGAGCGGATCCTCGAAGACGAGTAAAGTGATACAAAGATCCTTGAAAATTTTAATAATTCGTGACACATTAGCGCCGGAGCGATGATGCTCGCAGGCGCCAGGTAACTCTATGTACACCCAGGGTCTTGATCAAAAAGGACAATCGGATTCGCAGCGAGATGCTCTCGAGACGCCCGAGCGGCTCGAGGCGTTCCAGAAGCGCATCGATGCCGAGGAAAAAATCGAGGCCAAGGACTGGATGCCCGAGGCCTACCGTCGCACGCTGATCCGGCAGATCTCGCAGCATGCGCATTCCGAAATTATCGGCATGCAGCCCGAAGGCAATTGGCTGACACGCGCTCCTTCTCTGCAGCGTAAATCGATCCTGCTCGCGAAGATCCAGGACGAGGCCGGTCATGGTTTGTACCTCTATAGCGCTGCCGAGACACTTGGCGTGTCGCGCGACCAGATGGTTGCCGATCTTCTGAGTGGTAAGGCCAAGTACTCGAGTATCTTCAACTACCCATCGCTGACTTGGGCCGACATCGGTGCGATCGGCTGGCTCGTCGACGGCGCCGCGATCATGAATCAGATTCCGCTATGCCGTTGCTCGTACGGCCCGTATTCGCGCGCGATGATCCGCATCTGCAAGGAAGAGAGCTTTCATCAGCGCCAGGGCTACGACATCATGGTCAAGCTTTGCAACGGTACGCACGCACAAAAGGCGATGGCGCAAGATGCGCTCAATCGCTGGTGGTGGCCATCGCTGATGATGTTCGGGCCGAGCGACAGGGATTCGAAGCACTCGGCACAATCGATGGCGTGGAAGATCAAGCGTTTCTCGAACGACGAGCTCAGGCAGAAGTTCATCGACGTCACGGTGCCGCAGGCCGAGTTTCTCGGCCTCACCGTGCCCGATTACGACATGGAATTCGATGCGGCATCAGGGCATTACATACACGGCGAAATCGACTGGCAGGAATTCGTTGACGTGATCTCGGGCAACGGTCCGTGCAACGAACAGCGCATGGCGAAACGCAGCAAAGCACATGCTGATGGCGCCTGGGTACGAGACGCTGCGCGCGCTTATGCCGAGAAACACGCGGCCAGGGCGGCCGCCTGAGGGAACAGTCGCCGGCATGGCTGCCTCCTATAGCAGGAAACCCACCGCCGTGGGAGGCAGGCCGCCATGCGGGCGAACTGCCACATCGAGGAAATCATGACCAACAAAGAATGGCCACTCTACGAAGTCTTCATCCGCTCCAAGTCGGGCCTGAGCCATCGGCACTGCGGCAGCATCCACGCCGCGGACGACCAGCTGGCGCTCGATGCCGCCCGCGACACCTATACGCGACGTAACGAGGGCGTGAGTATCTGGGTCGTGCGCTCGAGTCGAATCGTAGCCTCGGATCCAGCCGAGACGGCTGCATTTTTTGAGCCTGCCGAAGACAAGATCTACCGGCACCCGACGTTCTACGACATACCCGACGGGGTGGAGAACCTGTGAACCAGCATCAGGCATTACTCGCATATGTCTCGCGACTCGGCGATAACGGGCTTATCCTCGGCCAACGCATGATCGAGGTTGTGGCCGCCTATCCGGAGCTCGAAGAAGAACTCGCAAATGCGAACTTTGCGCTCGACTACATCGGCCAGGCGCGCATGTTTTATACCTACGCGGGCGAGCTTGAGGGAAGTGGACGCAGCGAAGATGACTTCGCGTTCCTGCGTGACGAGAACGAGTTTCATAACTATCTGTTGATCGAGCAACCGAACGGACATTTTGGCGACTCGATCGCTAAGCTCGTTCTGTTCGATTCGTTTTACCTGTTGCTGCTCGAAGCGCTAAAGGACTGCAATGTCAAGCGGCTTGCGGAGATCGCTGCGCGCGCCGAGAAAGAGATTCGCTATCACCTGCGCCACAACTCGCAGTGGCTCGTACGCCTCGGCGACGGCACCGAAGCAAGCCATGCGCGCGTGCAGGATTCGGTCGATTCGCTCTGGCAGTACACGGGCGAGTTATTCGCGGCCGACGAAGTCGATCAGATTTTCGCAGAGTCGTTCGCTGGCCCCGATCTCGAAGCGATCCAGGAACAATGGAAGGCGAACGTCGCCACGATCCTCGAGGAGGCTACGCTCACGATGCCCGGAGACGGCTGGATGGCATCGGGCGGCAAACAGGGCCGGCACAGCGAGCACTTTGGTTACATGATCGCCGAGATGCAGTATCTGCAACGCACGCATCCGGGGGCGACTTGGTAACCTCGCCGGTCAGTCGCGAACAGGTGCTCGAATGGCTGAGCGAGATACCTGATCCAGAAATCCCCGTGCTGACGATCACCGATCTCGGCATCGTCCGCGATGTCACAGTCAGTGACAAGGTCGTTGTCGACGTGACACCCACGTATTCCGGTTGCCCCGCAACTGAAATGATCGAGCAGAGTGTCGTTGATACGCTGCACGATCGCGGCATCGAGGATGTACTGCTGAATCGCGTACTGTCGCCACCCTGGACGACCGACTGGATATCCGACGCCGGCCGAGACAAGCTCAGGAAATACGGCATCGCGCCACCGGAAAAGGGTGGCAGCAAACGCGAGTTACTGCACGGCAAGCGCACGATCAGCTGTCCGCGCTGCGAGTCGTCGCACACGGTGGTCGTCAGCGAGTTTGGCTCCACGGCATGTAAAGCATCTTACAAGTGCAACGACTGCCTCGAGCCGTTCGAGTATTTCAAGTGTATTTAGACGATGAAGCAATTCCACTCGCTGACGATCGAACGACTCGACCCCGAGACCAGAGATTCGGTGCGCATTGCGCTGGCTGTGCCCGAAGAGTTTGAGGCCGAGTATGAATTCCTGCCCGGCCAGCACCTGCCGTTCGAGGTCACACTGGATGGTAAGAAACTGCGGCGTACGTACAGCATCTGCTCAGGCGCCGGCGAACGGCCGCTCGAGATCGGTATTCGCGTCCAGCCCGGCGGACAGTTCTCTGAATTCGCGGCGAATGAACTCAAAGTCGGCGATACGCTCGAGGCAATGCCACCATCCGGCCAGTTTCACGTCGAATTAGACGCAAACCACGCCAAAGACTATCTCGCCTTCGCAGCCGGTAGCGGCATCACACCGATACTGTCGATGCTCAGGTCGGTGCTCAAACATGAACCGAATAGCCGTTTCGTGCTGTTCTACGGCAATCGCAGGCAATCGACGACGATGTTCATCGAGGATCTGTACGCGCTGAAGAACCTCTATCCCGAGCGGTTGCAGCTGCACTTCCTGTTCAGCCAGGAAGAGCAGGAATTTCCGATTTCGGGCGGCCGCCTCGACGCCGCCAAGGTGCACGAGCTTTGCGAGCATTTCTGCACGGGCCTGGAGCCGGCGGAAGCATTCATCTGCGGCCCTGACTCGATGATCGAGGACGTCACTGCGGCATTGGTTGATCTCGGCCTTGACCCGACCTGCATCCACGCCGAGCGTTTTGGCGTGCCGCAAAAGGGCGTAAAGCCCAAGGTTGCTGCGAAAACAGCCGATCACGCCACGATCACGGTCATCATCGAGGGCCAGAAGAAGTCGTTCGAGATGGGACCGGACGACGACAACATCGTCGATGCGGCAGCCGGTCACGGGATCGAATTGCCGTACTCCTGCAAAGGCGGTGTCTGCGCGACCTGCCGCTGCCACGTGCGTGAAGGCGAAGTCAGCATGGCGACCAACTACGGTCTCGAACCCTGGGAAGTCGAGAATGGCTTCGTCCTCGCCTGCCAGTCGCGGCCTATCAGCGCCGCGGTCATCCTCGACTACCATAAGACCTGACGTCGGCCGATCTCTGTTTCTCTTCCAGTTGTGCCGGATTGTGCCATTATTCGCATCTGTGCAGACGCGGCGGACAGGCGCTGACATGAACTGGAAAAAGCACGACTACGACGACATCCCGGGTACTTATGTCTTCGACGGCAAGACGGCCAACGCGGCTTACGGCCTGAACAAGCTGCTGTTCTCGTTTAATCACGAGGAAAACCGGCAGGCGTTTGCCGCGGATCCGGGTGCATATGCCGACAAGTTCGGTATCACCGCGGCGCAAAAAGCTGCGCTGCTGGATAGCGACTATCTGCAGCTGCTGCGCCTCGGTGCGAATATCTACTTCCTCGCCAAACTTGCCGTGCCGAGAGGTTTTACGATGCAGGACACAGGCGCCGCGTTTCAGGGCATTACGACCGAGGAGTTCCAGGCGAAGCTCGACGCCAAGGCCGAAGATCTGCGGGCCAAACTCGACGCAGCCGGAGGCTTCTGGAATGGCTAGCATCGTTGGCGGCGTTACGACATCACATATACCGGCCGTCGGCAACGCGATGACTAACAAGCTTGAGCAAACGCCGTACTGGAAGCGGTTCTTCGACGGTTACGAGCCGGTCAAGCAATGGCTGCACGACGTGGACCCCGACATCGCAATCGTCGTTTATAACGATCACGGCCTCAATTTCTTTCTCGACAAAGTGCCGACGATCGCGCTCGGCTGCGCCGATCGCTATGCAAATGCGGACGAGGGCTGGGGCCTGCAGACACTGGCGTCATTCGATGGCGATGCGCAGTTCTCCTGGCACCTTGCCGAATCGCTGATCGGGCAGGAATTCGACATCACGACCTGCCAGGAAATGCTCGTCGATCACGGTTTCATCGTGCCGATGGCTCTGATGTGGGGGCATCTGCCCGAGTGGCCGGTCAAGGGTATCCCGCTCGCAATCAACACCGTGCAACATCCGATCCCGAGCGCAAAACGCTTACTGGCGCTGGGACACGCGCTGCGTGCGGCGATCGAGTCCTACCCCGAGGATCTCAAGGTCGTGATCTTCGGTACGGGTGGCATGTCACACCAGTTGCAGGGTGAGCGCGCCGGGCAAATCGATGTCGATTTCGATCTGCAGTGCATGGAGGCGATATGTCATGATCCCGGCTGGCTGGCTGGTCTCAGCACGACCGAGATCATGAAAAGGGCCGGCACCGAAGGCGTCGAGGTCATTATGTGGCTGGCGATGCGTGGCGCGTTGAATGCCGACGTCAACGTTGTGCACAAGCACTACCACGTGCCCGTATCGAACACCGGCGCCGGTGTACTCGTGCTGGAAAATGCGTCCTGACCGACCGAACTCAATCGGCCTGTTAGGCCTCGGCGAGGTCGGCCGGATTCTGGCCACCGATATCCATGCGCTGACGGGTGGGGCAATAAAAGCGTATGACATTCTTTTCGATGACGCGCAAAGCGCACCATCGAGGGCGGCCGTGCAATTGCCGGGCGTTGTCAGATGCGAGTCGGCACTCGAACTCGTCACCGGCTGCGATCTGCTGATCTCGGTGGTGACAGCGGCCCGGGACCTGGACGCGGCGCAGTCAGTCGTAGCCGCGCTGGACGACGGAACCTGGTTTCTCGATCTGAATTCGGTTGCGCCGACGACCAAAATGGCGGTAGCCGACCTTATTGAGACGGCCGGCGGCCGCTATGTCGAAGGCGCCGTGATGTCGCCGATCGAGCCGCAGCGCTCCGCGTCGCCGATACTGCTCGGCGGCCCACACGCGCAACTGTTTGCCGACGTCGCACGCGACCTCGGTTTTACCGGGGCGCGTGCTTTCTCTAGCGCGATCGGGCCAGCTTCGGCGACGAAGATGTGCCGCAGCGTCGTCGTCAAGGGCATCGAGTCATTGCTGACCGAATCATTACTCGCGGCGCGTCATTACGGGGTCGAAGACGATGTGCTCGCATCGCTTCGAGGTCTTGCGAATAACGACGACTGGGAAGGCTTTGCCCGGTACATGATCTCGCGCAGCCTGTTGCATGGTGCGCGCCGTGCCGAAGAGATGCGCGAGGTCGCGAACACAGTCGGCGACGCCGGCATCGAACCGTTGATGAGCAGCGCCTGCGCACTGCGCCAGGACCGGGCGGCGTCATTCGCGGCTACGCCCGGCGATGATCAACTGATCGAGCTGCTCGATAGCATGCGCATGGATACCGACAAGATCGCCCGATAATGCAGGCGCAATCGACATGAGCAAGCCAGTATTTCAAATGGACGCAGACTGGCGTGTTTTTGATCCCGATCCGTCGAAGCCGCAGTTTTTGGTGCCATCCGGCGCCGTCGACGCGCATTGCCACGTGTTTGGTCCTGGTGAACGGTTTCCGTATGCCAAAACCCGCAAGTACACACCCTGCGATGCGCCCAAGGAGAAGCTCTGGGAGCTTCGTGATTTCCTTGGTTTCGAACGCAACGTCATCGTGCAGGCCTCGTGTCACGGCACCGACAATGCGGCTCTGATCGATGCACTCGAAGATGCCGACGGCATGGCACGCGGCATCGCGGTCGTGTCGCGCGACGTCAGCGATGCCGAACTCGACGCGATGCATGCGGCTGGCGTTCGCGGCGTGCGCTTCAATTTCGTCAAGCGGCTCGTCGACACGCCGCCGCGTGATGCATTGGCCGAACTCGCCGAGCGCATCAAGCCGCTCGGTTGGCATCTCATTATCTACTTCGAGTCACAGGATTTGCCGGACCTGTACGATTTCTTCGCGGCACTGCCGACAACGGTTGTCGTCGATCACATGGGTCGGCCCGATGTGACCCTGGACCCTGAAGGCGACGAGTTCGGCCTGTTCCTCAGCTTGCTGAGCGAAAATGAGAACTTCTGGTGCAAGGTCAGCTGTCCGGACCGTCTGTCCATGAGCGGCCCGCCGACCTACGACGACGTAATGCCGTTCGCGCGGCGTATCGTCGAATCGTTTCCTGATCGCGTGCTGTGGGGCACCGACTGGCCGCATCCGAACCTCAAATCGCACATGCCTGACGATGGCAAGCTCGTCGATTTCATCCCCAGGATTGCGCAAACGGAATTGCTACAGGAGAAACTGTTGGTCGACAATCCACGGCGGCTATACTGGCCCGAGGAGGTCGAGAAATAGAAGCAACGGAGAGGGGGACAAAATGAAAGTGATCGTAGCCGGTATCGGCGCTTTCGGCATCAAGCATCTGAACGGCATCAAGAACATTGACGGCGTCGAGGTCGTCGGCCTCGTTGGCCGGCGCCTGGAGCCTACCCAGGAAAAGGCGAAGGAATTCGGCGTCGAGCACGCGCTGACCGATCTCGAGGCAGCCCTCGAATTGCCTGGTGTGGAGGCGGCGATATTGTGCACGCCGACACAGATACACGCGAGCCAGGCAATCCAGTGCATGCATGCCGGCAAGCACGTGCAGGTAGAGATACCGGTCGCCGACTCTTACTCCGACGCGCTCGAGGTGGATCGCGTGCAAAAAGAGACCGGGCTCGTCTGCATGGTCGGGCATACGCGGCGCTTTAATCCGTCGCATCAGTGGGTCAATCGACGACTCAGGAGTGGCGAGCTCAAAATTCAGCAAATGGACGTCGAGACGTATTTCTTCCGCCGCAAGAACATCAATGCCGAAGGCGGGCCACGTTCCTGGACCGATCATCTGCTGTGGCATCATGCGGCGCACACGATCGATCTGTTTCAGTACCAGACGGGTGAAAAGGTCGTCAAAGCGAACGGCATCGAGGGACCGCACCATCCCGAGCTTGGAATTGCGATGGACATGTCGATCCAGTTGCTGACCGACGCCGGCACGATCTGTACCTTATCGCTGTCATTCAATAATGATGGCCCATTGGGTTCTTTCTTCCGCTACATCTGCGACAACGGCACGTACATTGCGAGTTACGATGATCTGAGCGATGGCTATGGCGAGCCGATTGACGTATCGAAAGTTGATGTGTCGATGAACGGCATCGAGCTGCAGGATCGTGATTTCTTCGCCGCCATTGCCGAAGGACGTGAGCCGAACGCGTCCATCGCACGGGTTCTCGATTGTTATCGCGTGATGGGCGAAATCGAGTTGCAGTTCGGCGACTGATGCGATGACGGCGGCATTACGCACAATCGGCACGGCCGAGGTTCCGGCAATCGGTCTCGGCTGCATGGTACTGTCGCACGCCTACGGCGTTCCGCCGGCGCCCGAAGTCGGGGCGCAAGTCTTGCTGCAGGCTCTCGAGATCGGCTATGTACATTTTGACACGGCCGCGCTGTATGGCTTCGGCAAGAACGAGACGCTGCTCGGGCCCGTGCTCAAGCCGTATCGCGACAAGATTTTCCTTGCCAGCAAGTGCGGCATGACGGGTGTCAACGGCAAGCGCACGATCGACGGCCGTCCGGAAACGATCAAACGGACCTGCGAAGAGGCGTTGCAACGCCTGCAAACGGATGTCATCGATCTCTATTATCTGCATCGCCTGGACAAGGACGTGTCGTTCGAAGATACGGTCGGCGCCATGGTTGATCTGATCGACGAGGGCAAGATCAGGGCGATCGGATTGTCTGAAGTCTCCGCGCCGACATTGCGTAAAGTGCATGCGGTTTGCCCGGTAGCAGCCGTCCAGTCCGAGTATTCGTTGTGGAGCCGCAATGCCGAAGTCGCGGTGCTCGACGCCTGTGCCGAACTCGGTGTGGCGTATGTCGCATTTTCGCCGCTCGGTCGTGGCTTCCTTGCCGATCTCAATCTGGATCCCGCAGACTTCGCCGAGAAAGACATTCGCCGCAACATGCCCCGATTCCAGGAGCCGCATTTTTCAAAAAACGCCAGCTTGCGCGAAGAGTATCGGCGCATCGCCGAGGAAACCGCCTGTACGCCAGCACAGCTGGCCTTGGCCTGGCTGCTGCGGCGGGCCCCGCACATACATCCGATACCGGGAACGACCCGCACCGATCATCTCGCGGAGAACTTTGGCGCCACAAATGTCGCGCTGACTGATGCGACCGTTGCCGAGCTCGACCGGCTGATAAATTTCGAGACAGTCAGCGGCCCTCGCTATTCTCCAGATGCACAGGCGGATGTCGATACGGAACTGCTACCCGGGGAGTGAATTATTCGTCGGATCGCCGGCGTCGCGCAGCGATTTGCGCATCGCCTCGACATGTTCCTGGAAATCTTCGGCCTGACCGAAGTCCGCGAAGCGCGCATAGCGCCTGTGCGGGTCGAGAATCTTGCGCGCGTGTTTGATCGGGCACCAGTATTGTTCGGTGCGCGCAATGACTTCCCGGACATAGGCGATCAGACCGTTGGCATAGCCGCAGTAGACGCAGTTGAACTTCTCGATCGCGTTGAGATACGAGAGTTGGTGCCTGTCCATGACGATGAAACGGCCACGATGGACTATTGTTATCCCATACAGCGGGAAACAGATGATCTGGTATAGCGAAACAAAAATATCGAGCATGACGAGGGGCACGATCATGAAATAGACCACAGGCGCTGAGGCGACGTTGCGCAGCTGGCTCTCGCGCAGCCAGCGGAAAATGCCGATTTTGAGTTTCTGGTGAGCCAGCTTTGCGGCGCGCTCGAACCGCACTTTGGCTCCTTCAACTCGATACAGAAATTCAACCTGGTGAGTTCTGATCGCCTCTTCGAGCTCTTCCTCCAGCTTGCGAATGTCGGCGAGGATTTCACTGACCCTGGTGTTCATTGCGTGCACCTCTCCAAGATAGTATGGGGAGACAAAAAAGCCCCGGCACGGCCGGGGCTGGGTCCGGAGAATCGAAGCCGGCGGGAGCTTTAGCAGCAATCCTGAAATTTATCGAGTAAGTCCAGGTTCTTATAATCGCATCTGATCAGACGGCTGGCGGTGTCTCGTGCCAATCCATACTGATAGTGCCATTAAACTGCGCACCTTTTTCGATTCTGACGCATGGGCAGAAAATATTGCCGTCGACTTTGGCCCCTGCCAACAACTCGACGAGGTCGTCACCGTGAATGTCCCCGTCAACCTGTCCCAGAACCTTGACGGAACTCGCGTGTATCAATGCTCGTACCCGACCCTCTTTGCCGACGATAACGTTCTTCGTGTGCCGGGCAATCATGCCTTCAATCCTGCCGTGGATGTGTATATCGTTGCCCGCCATCAGCTCGCCTTTAAAGGTCACGTCCGAGCCGATAATGGAGGCGTTTACCGATGACACCGCTGGCGCAACTGTGCTTTTTTTTGCTTCCGTTAACGTCGGCTCCCTGTCATCGGCGGACTGCACAATCTTGGTCGTGCTTGTGGGCATTGTCTGAACGGACGTCGATGCAGCCTCCTGATATTGGTTTTTTTCGAACATGTATTTATTCTCCTTATTCAAACTGCGTGTACTGATTGCATGTTCTGTCTCGAGAGTACTCCAGAAATCGACAGATAGCACGAGCCGCAAACTCCAAATCATTGACGCGCAGGACTTTCCTCGAAGTTACATGAAGAAGTACGTGTAAGTTAACGTAGATCACTTTCGCCAATGTCTGCTGTCGGCCCGCAGCAGGCGTTTGCGTCCTGGGCATTGCCGATCTTCAGATTGGCGCGTATTCGAAAGCCCAGGCGCCTGCCAGGCGGTAAAATCGCGTTAGCGTATTGTGCATTGCGTTATGCTCGATTCCCGAACGCCGGAGAGCGTATGACAAATTCCCGTAATATTGCTGCCGTGGTAACGTCCGGACAACAGAACTCATACAGTTACGAAGAGCTCATTGAATGTGCGCACGGCCGCATGTTTGGGCCGACAAATGGCCGCCTGCCGCTGCCGCCGATGCTCATGACGGACCGCATACCGCTGATCACCGCGGATGGCGGTCAGTATGGCAAGGGCGAAATCAAGGCCGAGCTCGATATACGACCGGATCTGTGGTTCTTCGATTGTCATTTCGAGGACGACCCGGTGATGCCGGGCTGCCTCGGCGTCGATGCGATGTGGCAGCTGGTCGGTTTTTACCTCGTGTGGCTGGGTTTGCAGGGCCGGGGCAGGGCACTCGGTGTCGGCAAGGTGAAATTCACCGGGCAGGTTTTGCGCACAGCAAAACTCGTCACGTTTCAGATCGACATCAAGCGCGTGATCACACGAAAGCTGAATATGGCCATCGGTGATGGCAGGATGTCGGTGGACGGTCGCGAGATCTATGTTGCAGAGGATCTTCGCGTCGGACTATTTACCTCAACGGATGACTTCTAGGACATAAGCGATGCGGCGTGTCGTCGTTACGGGTCTGGGTGCGATATCGTGTCTCGGAAACAGCCAGGCTGAAATTGTTGATTCGTTAAGAAACGGCCGCTCCGGCATCACCGCAAACGAGTCGTTCGCGGAAATGGGCCTCAGGAGCCAGGTATCCGGCGGAGTCGCAATCGACCTTACCGAGCATATCGATCGCAAAGTGCTGCGATTCATGGGCGACGCCGCGGCGTACTCCTATATCTCGATGCAGCAGGCGATCGATGATGCCGGTCTCGAAGAAGCTGATATATCCAATGTCCGGACCGGACTGATCGCGTCCTCGGGCGGCGCATCGAGCCGGGAGATCGTCAGAGCGGCTGACGTCCTGCGAAGCCGTGGTGTACGCAAGATCGGACCGTACTCTGTCACGAAGACGATGAGCAGCTCGATCTCGGCCTGCCTGGCGACGCCATTCAAGATCAAAGGCCTGAACTACTCGTTGACGTCGGCCTGCGCAACGAGTGCGCACTGCATCGGCGTGGGTGCCGAACAGATTCAGTGGGACAAGCAGGACATCATCTTCGCCGGTGGCGGCGAGGAGCTCGATTGGACACTGGCTTGCCTGTTCGATGCCATGGGTGCGCTGTCATCAAAATACAATGATGCACCTGCGACAGCATCCCGTCCCTACGATGCGACTCGCGACGGTTTCGTCATCGCGGGTGGCGGCGGCATAGTCGTGCTCGAGGAACTCGAACGCGCCAAGGCGCGCGGCGCGAAGATCTACGCGGAAATCGCAGGTTTTGGATCGACATCGGATGGCTACGACATGGTTGCGCCATCGGGCGAAGGCGCCGTGCGCTGCATGCAGATGGCCAAATCCACGGTCGACATCCCGATCGATTACGTCAACACGCACGGCACGAGTACCCCGGTTGGGGATGTGATAGAGATCGAGGGCATGCGCACCGTCTTCGGCGATGCCGTGCCGCGGTTCGGCTCATCGAAGTCTCTGTGTGGTCACTCGCTCGGCGCGACGGGAGTGCAGGAGGCGATCCATTGCCTGCTCATGCTCGAGCACGACTTCATCGCACCATCGATCAACGTTAACGACCCGGACCCCGAAGTCGTGGGCATGCCGCTCGTGACCGAGCGTGTCGATAACGCCGGAATTCGGACCGCGATGACAAACAGCTTTGGTTTCGGCGGCACCAACGCAACGCTCGTATTCCAGAAACGCTGATCGCCGGGCATAATGCATGAGCCATGACACTCGAAACTCTGAGCGAGACTAACTGCTTTGGCGGCAGGATCGGTTTTTACCGGCATGCGTCAAGCGCGAACAACTGTGATATGCAGTTTGCCGTGTTTGTGCCGCCGCAAGCGAGGCACGGCAACGTTCCAGTTGTGACGTTTTTGTCAGGACTGACCTGCACCGAAGAGAATTTCATGGTCAAGAGCGGTGCAGAGCGTTATGCGGCAGAGCTCGGCATCATGCTTGTGTCGCCCGACACGAGTCCGCGTGGCGACCACGTGCCCGATGATCACGATGGCGCCTACGATTTCGGCCTTGCGGCCGGTTTTTATCTCAATGCCACGCAGCAACCCTGGTCGCAGCACTATCATATGTATGACTACGTAACGACCGAGCTGCAGGTCGCCGTATTTCGCAATTTTCCGGGCGATTCCAGCCGGCATGGCCTGTGCGGGCATTCAATGGGCGGGCATGGCGCACTGACAATAGGGCTCAGAAACCCGGACCTGTTCAAATCGCTGTCGGCCTTCGCGCCGATCTGCACGACGCTGCACAGTCCGTGGGGCCAGAAGGCGCTCGGCCACTATCTGGGTGACGACACGTCGACCTGGCTCGACTACGACGCATCCGAAGTTGCGCGCCATGTAGCGAACGGGCCTCAGCACAGCACGATTCTTGTCGACCAGGGACTCGCAGATATCTATCTCGAGGAGCAACTCAAACCCGAGCTGCTCGAAGCGGCCTGCCACGAGAGCGGCCTGCCGCTCGAACTACGTCGCCACGAAGGCTACGACCACGGTTATTACTTCATCTCGACGTTCATCGAGGATCACCTTAAGCACCACGCCGAACTGCTCGGCGCCTGATCCGGCTAACCAGATGGAATACTGGATTCTCCTCGCCGCCGCGATGTTGGCGACAGGAAGTGTCGCTGGCGTTCTGGCCGGTTTGTTCGGCATCGGCGGCGGCATTATCATCGTTCCCGTGCTTGAGGCTGCACTCGGGCTTCTTGATGTCGATGCGGCGATACGCATGCACGTTGCGGTTGCAACATCACTCGCAACGATCATCCCGACGTCGATTTCTTCTGCGCGCGCGCACCACAAGCGTGGCTCGGTCGATGTCGACATCGTCAGGCGCTGGGCGATATTTGTTCTTATCGGTGCGTTGCTCGGCGCATGGATCGCGTCACAGGTGCACAGCCGCGTACTGGCAATGATCTTTGCGACGCTGGCCCTGCTTGTAGCGATCAAGATGGTGCTGTTGCCTGAGAGCCGCAACTTGACAGACGACGTGCCGCGCGGCCCATGGGTTCCGGTCATTCCCACGGCGATCGGTTGCTTTTCGAGCATGATGGGGATCGGTGGGGGAACGTTTTCGGTTATGACGCTGACGCTGTTCAACGAAGCAATCCATCGTGCGGTCGGCACCGCCGCCCTGTTCGGCCTCGTCATCAGCCTGCCCGGGACAATCGGCTATGTCGTCACGGGACTCGGTGACACAAGGTTGCCACCAGGCAGCCTCGGCTATGTCAGCCTGATCGGTTTCGCGTTGATTGCGCCGACCACCGTGTTAACGGCGCCAATTGGCGCGAAGATCGCGCACGCGTTTAGCGAACGGCGCCTGAGTATGCTGTTTGGACTGTTTCTCGTTATCGCATCGGGCCGCCTGTTCTACCGGGCCCTGACTTGACGTAACGGCAAGCAACGCTGACGCCGTCGCACAATAAAACCCCGCCAAAAGGCGGGGTTTTATTGTGTAGCAGACACCGGTCTGATCACTCAGGGCGTGATCGTTAGCGTCCGTTATCCTCTCCGTAGCGAATCCCGAATCTCGGTCAGCAAGACAACTTCGTCCGACGGTTTCGGCGGTTCTGCCGGTGCTTCTTCCTCTTTCTTCTTCATCGCATTCATGCCTTTGATGACCATGAAGATCGCGAATGCGACGATCAGGAAGTCGAGTACGGTATTGATGAATACGCCGTACTTGATGACCGGCGCGCCGGCTTCTTCTGCCAGCGCCAGTGAAGTGTAAGCCGTGTCGCTCAAATTTATGAACAGGCTGCCGAAATCAACCCCGCCCATCAACAAGCCAATCGGCGGCATGAGGACGTCGTTGACAAAGGAGCTGACAATCTTGCCGAATGCAGCACCAATAACGATGCCGACGGCCATATCGACGACGTTGCCTCGCATAGCAAATTGCTTGAACTCATCTAACATGTTGGTCTCCCTCAAGAGTGTGTTTTCTTATTCAACTCAACGCGCGCCTATTGTGCGCCGTTCGCGCAGAATTTTCGACACTTTAGGCATTCTGATGGGGCATATGATAGCGTTGAGGTGTCGTGCACGCCGGCGTGCAACAATTTTTAACAATTGTGTCGGCGTGGCGTCCGGCGCGCTCAAATATGCGACTGGATTTGTGCGAGCAAACGCGGCATCTGGATGGGTTTGCGCAAACTGCTTGTAAAGTCCTTGCTGTCGAGTTTCCTCACGTCCGAGGCGGTCAGTGCGACGATCGGCGCAGCGAAGCCCTCGGCGCGAAGTCGCGAGGCGGCCGCGGAGCCGGTCAGGCGCGGCGTGTTGATGTCCATCAGAATCAGGTCGGGGTGATAGGCGAGCGCCTTCTCGACAGCCTCTTCACCGTCACGCGCGATCAACAGGCCGTAGCCCGCGCGCAGCAGATAGTACTCGGCAAGCGCGAGCAGGTCTTCGTCGTCATCGCAGAGGAGGATAGTCGCAGGCCGAATCGCGCGGTATTCGTGATCGGGCTCAGGCAGTGCGGACTCTTCCTCCGGACCCTGTCTGTGAATCAGTGCCGGGACATCGACACTGACCTTGCAGCCTGCGCCGGGCTTTGAGCTGAGGTCGATATTCCCACGCATCAGACGCGCCAGCTCCAGCGTAATCGTCAGGCCGAGGCCGGTTCCCGGAGATTCGGATCTACTGGTGTCGCCCGCACGCTCGAAGGCCTGAAAGATCCGCTGCTGATCCTGCGGGTCGATGCCAGGACCGGTGTCGGTCACGACTGCGTGTAAATGGTCGTTCTCCCAGCTTACGTCAAGGCGCACACTGCCTGACTGCGTGAATTTCACGGCATTGCCGAGCAGATTGATCAGAATCTGTCGCAGGCACACATCATCTGCGATCAGGAAATCGGGCGTGCCTTTGCCGAGATAAATACCGAATGACAAACCCTTCTCTGCGGCCAGCGGGGCCATGATTGCTGCGATGTCATCGAATAAGGCGCGTAGGTCAAAAGGTCGCTCGTTCAGCTTGACGTGACCGGCTTCAAGTTGCGCTTCATCGAGTACCGTATCGACAAGGCGGTTCATGTGGCGCGATGCCCTGGCGATCGCTTCTGCACTCTTGCGAATATTCTCGACGCTGGTGCCTTCCTCCCGGGCAAGGTCGGCATAATTGATAATCGAAGACAGTGGCGTGCGGAATTCGTGCGACATCATCGCGATGAACTGGCTTTGGCTCGCGTTCGCGCGCTCTGCTTCGCGTCTGCGGTGATCGAGCTCGGTTTTCGCTTCGACGAGTTCGCCGATCAGCGTCCGCTGCCGCTCGATGAGCTGCTGTTGACCGGCGTGCAGCAGGCGCACCTCGTTGGCCGTTTGCTGGCGCTGCTGACGAAAATCGTGTTCGCGACTCGCATCCATGACGATCACGTGAAAACCTTCATCGCTCGGCATGATATGCATCTCTACGGTACCGCCGCCCGCCGGAGTCACGAACGGCAACACTTCCAGCGCAGTGCCGAGATGTCCGAGGAGGTACGGTGCGCGATCGAGCATGTTCTCGCCCGTGCGAAGATCAGCAAAGCCATGCAGTTCCGCGTCGCCCCACCAGTCCTGCAAGCGATAATCGGCGTCGATTAAAAAGCAGAAAGGACGCCGTCTTTGTACGAAATCCGACTGCAGGTATTCGAGGATCGCACTGGGGAAACTCATCGGGATTACTGGAACTCGCGCGCGGCGATCATACGGCCGAGCCGCTCGATAGCCTCGGCAACGTGATCACCGGTTTTAGCGCTGGTTATGTAGACATCGGCAAGTTCGCTGCGCAAGGCCTTCTCCTGTTCATCAGTAATCTCCCAGGCTTGAGTCAGGTCGGATTTGTTGACGAGAAATACGAATGGCAATTCGCCGTAACGATCTTCGACCTGCTTCCTGAGCTCGAGTGCGGTGATTACAGAATCGGGCCGAGTGCCGTCGGCGACGAGAATGTGACCGGATGCGCCGCGCAGATAGGCAAATTCGACATCGCCGAACGTATGTGTGCCGGCGACGTCCCAGACTACCAGTTTGAGCGTCAGGTCGTCTGCCAGCGTGATTTCCTTCGTATCCACCTTGACACCGATCGTCGTCAGGTACTTCTCGGAGAACTGATTGTTGACGAAACGTTCGATCGTGCTTGTCTTGCCAACGGCAAAATCGCCGAGGACGCAGATTTTCGAACTAAAATGGCTCATTCGGCAGGAGGGGGGAGCGCATCTCCATGTAACGGCCAAATCAGCCGCACAGAAACGCGCCGTAGCTCGGCATCGGGAGCATTGAATTCGCCAGCGTCGATTTGTGTCGATCGGGTTATCAGAATCGGATCGATGCCTTGTGCGAGCAGGGACTGTACCGCGACATCTGCTCTGCGTTCGGCGAGGTGCATATTCGCGGCTGGCGAGCCGGTGCCGTCGGTCCGGCCGACGACCTCGATACGCAAGCCCGTGCCAAGTGCTTCGGCACTGCCGACAAGACGACGAACGGTTACGGCATGGTCACGAAGTCGGCCGGCATCCTGCTCGCGCAAAATAACACCGCTGGCAAAGAGGAACTGGGCATCCCCAGATTTAGCAACATCCTCCTGTAGCCGCTGCCGCAGCTGCAGTTGGGGCTGCGGCTGCGACCCAGGCTGCGACTCAGGCTGCGTCGCAGATTGCGGCGGCAGGTCGGCTGCCGGCGCAAGGCCATCGAGATCGATCGCCAGGCCCAGGTTGGCGACAGCTGCTTTCTGTCGTACCGAGTCGATCCATTCCTGCGGGGCAGTGCCGGAGAGGATCATGACGCCCTTACTCTGCGAGACAGAGACGCTTCCTGGCGCATCGATGGCTTTTCGAGCGCGTAGAAACACAATCTCCGGATCCAGCGACTGATACGGGCGCAGGTCCGCAACAACCTGGTCGGACGTCAGGCCAGCGCCGGCGACGATGGCGTCGACCGGCTCTGCCAGCGGGTCTCGAAGTCCGCGCACGATATAACGGTCGCCGTCACGTTCGATGCCGGATACATACAGACCGGGTGTGGTCTCAAGTGCTGTCACCAGCGCCTGCTGCTGCTTTGTGGCCTGCCAGCTGTTGAATGCGAAGTAAGTCAGCGCCGCGACGATGAGCAGGGACCCAACGATGAGCGGCACGGACGAGCGGCGCTTGCCGGGATCGCTGGTGTGCAGCGCCTCGAACTGCAAACATTCGACGAGTTCCTCTTCGACGCCCGGTAACGTCGATGTGTCGCCAGCGTAATCACGAATCCGATCCCCGTAACGAAAGTGGATTCTCTCGAGAATGGCGCTCAGATCCGCGCGTAACGAACGCGGTGGTACGCCGCGTATCACACACACGAGCAGTGCGTGCGGGCCGTGCACGGCCCACAACGTGAATTCGCCCATATCGGCAGTCTCTAGCCTGCCCGAGCGGTCGGGCGAGAAGGATTCCTTGATGAAGTCCTGTATGGCGGTAAACATTGCCGACACCGCATCACTGTCCTTGATACGCGCAGCGTCATGATGCACGTGGCCGACCAACAATCCGTTTTCGCGGCTGATCAGGTAAGCCTGCTCGACCCGATACAGCAATGTTCGCTGCACGACATATTCGCCGAACGGCACGCCGGCCCGCCATGCGTCGAAGCGCCATTGAAGACCCTTGGCCGACAGGCTGTGTTCGATGGTCTCGTTGATCTGCTGCGCAAACGAGCGCAACGCGTTCATGATGGCTTTGCGAATGGCCGGGCCCATAACCGGGTACAGGGCATCGGCGTATTCCTTGGGCTCATCGCGAATCGATTCTTGCAGGCATTGACTGACTGGCGCGCGGAGCGTCGCGACGAGTTGCTGGCCCTGCCGATGACTGAGGCGGACGGCCTCCGGCAGCACATCGGCCACATCAACGGCACGCGTCTCCGGCTTCTGAACCCGCTCGGTGATCGAGTCCAGCACCTGTTTCTCGGCACCGAACAGCAGGTTCTTGAGTTCCTCGAGATCGTTCATGCGTTGCCCGCAACGAAAGGCTGGCTCAGCCTTTTGGCCGCTTGAGGTCCTTGTTCAGGCGCATTGCGACTTCCGTCAGCACTGCGGCCATGTCTTCCCTTGCCAGTGTCGCGTCCGCCAGCTCGGACGTTTCCTTTTGCAGTGACGCCAGCAGTTGCTTGTGCGCTTCGCGAATCTGCGCGGTCAGTTCCTCGCCTTGCTCATTCAGGGTGCTGCGCAGATCCTTGGACTCGCTGGCGAGTTGCTCATCCACTTCCGCAAACCAGGCCTCTACCTGTTCCACCAGAGTATTGAATTCATTGGCCCCCTGTCTTGCTTCGGCGACGCGGTCCTTGCGCTCCGCCTTTAATTGCTCGGTGAGTTTGTCTACCTCGCGGCGCGTATACTTATCCAGCCGTTCGACTCTGCGCTCGAGATCCCGCGCGCCGCGCTCTATAGCCTGTGTCAGGCGTTTCTCCATCGCGTCAAGACGTTGCTCGAAGTCGCGCATCTGGCCACCGAAGAGAATGTCACGGATCTTGTCGACGTTTCCTTCGACCTCATTCGTACCCATGCTCTTCGCACTGCGTTTAGTTGTTTGCTTTTTTGCCATCGGAGAGCGCTCCTCCCGCTTGTTCAATTCGTTTGCTGAGCGGCCGGGCCGACCTGCTCGAGTCGGTAGCCATGCTGATAAATCGCGGACAGCTTCCAGCCATTGTCTTCATTGAGCTGCATCTTCTTGCGTAGCCTGCTGATGTGCGTGTCCACGGTTCGCGTTGATACGTCTGCGTTGTCGATATCCCAGATCGCTTCCAGTATGTGAGCACGCGATACGGCCCGGCCTGCGTGCCGGAAGAAAAACATCGCCAGTTCAAACTCACGATGAGTCAGCGAGATTTCCTCGTCGTGTAAGAGCGCCACTTTATTGCGTAAATCCATCGTGTAAGGCAGCGCCCTGTACGAATCAGCAACAGGCGGGCTCTGACCCGAGCGTCGACAAATCGCATCCAGGCGGGCAATCAATTCCCCTCGCCGCACGGGCTTTACGAGGTAATCGTCTGCTCCGGATTCCAGTGCGCGGACGATATCGCGCTCCTCCTGTTTCACGGTTGCCAGCATTACAGGTGTCGTATCCTGCAGTTCCACACGCAGCTTGCGCAGCACATCGAGGCCGCTGATATCCGGCAGCATCCAGTCCAGCAAGTACAGGTCGAACGAGTCCCGCCGCACGCCGCGCAAGAATCTGCTGCCGCGGTCGTACTCGACGACCGAATGTTCGGCATCCTCCAGCCAGAGCCGGATGATTTCAGACTGATTGGAATCGTCTTCAAGCAACGCAATGCGCACCGGGCCCCTCCCGCAAAGAGTCTATGCCTCAGTCGACAAAAACGGCCGCGCGTCTTTCTAATTCATTTAAATGGCGCAGCAATCGCCTATTTTACAACGATTTACGCGAAGTGTGCATAATTCACTGTGAATTGCGCCGCGGCGGGCTCAGGGACCGCGTGCAGACGCCGCCAGGCTCGGCAGGATACTGCGTACTGCACGGGCGCGTTGCGGGCCCTAAACCACGCGGACGTTGCGAATAAACGCTTCCAGCGTGTCGATCAGCTTGCCAAGGTCTCCACTGTTCTTCTTCCTGGCGGTTTTCTCGAGGGCGGCCCCGAGCTCGCTGATCCGGTCGAGTCCGTAGGCGCTACCCGAGCCGAACAGATTATGTCCTTTTTTGCGGATTTGTTCGAAGTCCTCGCTGGCCAGCGCGGATCGCAAGGTCCGGACATCATCCTCGCGATGGCTTAGATAGCGGACCATGAGCCGTTTGGCGAAGGGGTCGTCAATGATGACCCTGTTGTCTGCATTCTTCGCCATATATGCCCTTAGCCTTGTCGATATTAACCAGACACGCGGCTCACGGTCCCTAATCGCTGGACGATTCGTAATTGGCTACTCGCCGATCCCCAGTTTATCCCTGGCCATGTCCTCGAGTTCTTCGGTAGACATGTCCTGGGCCTCTTCCATCGCCTCGCTGGCCATATCTTCAGCCTGCTCCATGACGTCTCCAACCTGTCCTTCAGCCTCGTCCATCATGCTCTCTGCGGCTTCCATCGCCCCACCGGCCACATCCTCGGCTTCCTGCATCGCACTGCCTGCGGTTTCTTCTACGGCCTCAGTCGCCTGGTCCATTGCAGAGTCCATTGCGGATCCGGCTTCAGTCGCCGGTTCGTCTCGCTGGCTACAGGCTGCGGTGGCGAACGCGAACATCATCACTATCAAAATTTTCGTCAGGTTCTTCATTAGTTGCTCCATCTGGTCACATTACGCGGTTGCGATCACTGATCCGGCATAAGGCGGAATGCTATAGCGATCGATCCCGTCTATTTCTTTCTCAGTCCGGACAGCCAGTATTCCATCTGCTTGCCGGCTGCCTCCCGGCCGCCGAGCCCAAACGAAACGGCAAACGCTACCGCAACTGCGCCCAGTATAATCCCAAAAGCCAGGTTGACGATGTCATCGGCGATGCCCATGGCTCGCAATCCCATCGCGAGCACGAGGCCGAGGATAGCCACGCGCAGGATTCCCGCGAGTGCAGCAGCCGAATCGCCGCTTACACGCAGCACGCCCGAGTGCGCCAGGTTCGCGAGCCAGAAACCTACTACGAGGATGACCGATCCCAGCAGTATCTGGCCACCGAAAGCGATAAGCATGGTTACAAGATCGGATATCTGCCCGAAGCCGAGCTGATTAGCCGCCTCGACGCTGGCAAACAGAATGATAAAAATGCTGACAATCTGGCCGATGAGTCCGGCCACCGAAAAGCCGTTCTTGGCGAGATTCTTCAGTCCCATCTTCCCGGGCAGCTCGTTCACGCCGACACCTTCAAGGATCGTCGTCAACAGTCCGGAGATGAAGCGCGCGAGGAAAAACGCTATCCCCAAGATAATGGCGGCTGCGAATATGTCAGGTATCGCGGCCATGAACGCGCCGAGCATGTCGGTTGCGGGCCTCGATATCGCTTCGATCTGCAATGTATTGAGCGCACCAACCAGTGCTGGCACAAAAATGAAGATGAAAACGATCAGTCCTACCAGTTTGGACAGGCCTACCTTGCCGGTTAGCCCCGCCTTTTCACCGAGCCGGTCGAAGCCGACAACTTCGAGGAGATTTTGCACAAGGTCGCGAAGAATTTTCGCTACAAACCAGCCCACCGCTGTGATGACAGCAGCCGCGAATATGTTCGGCACCATAGCCAGGATCTTGTCGACCATGCCTTGCACGGGAACAAGCAGGCCTTCGAGTTTCAGTGCTCCAAGAATCGCCGGCAGGAACATCAGCAAAATGAGCCAGTAGACTACGTCGCCAATGTTCTGGCTGACCGGCTTCATTTCGGCAGCCTGGCTGACTTTCTCATCCAGAGTCGTTGCGGCTAGCGCCGCGGTTACCAGCGTTTTCACGAGACTGGCCAGCACCCAGGCTACGATACCGAGCACGATGCCTGCAATAAGGCTGGGTCCGTACTCGAAGATTTGGGTCACGAGCGCCTGCAGCGGCGACGATACGATCTCCAGATCCAGCACATTGAAGAAGGCGATGAGAACAAAGAACATAATGATCCAGAAGACGCCAGTTGCGGCCCACGACTCGGCGTTGATCTCGCCGTCGGTCGTGGACTGGATGCGTTCGTTCAGATTCATCATGCCCAGCAATCGCCGCGTGCCTGCGCGCAGAATGACGGCGATCAGCCAACCAATAATCAGGATACCCACGGCGGCTATGAGGCCCGGTAGCGTGTCGCCCAGCGTGTTCTGGAGTGACGCGAAAAGTGAACTAAAGTCCATGGTGGTACCCCCTGGTTACTTCAAGGGTGGCGCCATACGGCGCCACCCTGCCTTGTGCAATTCTCGCTGAATCAGTGCGAAATCTTGGGCGGTAGCGACTTCGCCTGCTCTACCCAGGACGCGACAACCTTCACCGACGGCGTCTTGCGCACGAGTCTTTTTTCTGCGTTGACTTCAATCAACTTGGACGCGAGATTCTCGGCGTTGCGATTGCGCAGCTCTTTGACCGTATCCACGCCGGCGCCTTCGAGGAGTTCCGCGTACTGGCCGGCTATGCCCTTGATGCGAAACAGGTCAGCCATATTGACCCATTTCAGAATTCGGGTCTCGGAGATCTGCGTCTTGCTGGCCAGCGACGAGCGACCGTTCTTGTCGCAACATAGCTCCAACAGCTTGTCTACAGTGTTGACTCCGGCATCGCGCAATGCTGCGCCGATTGAGGGGCCAATACCTTCGATATCTTCAATTCGTTTTGCCATTTTCCTGATTCCTTTATGTCACGATTGGGCGCGCATCCGGCGCCCGGAAATTTCGTTGGCCGAGCGGCATACGCTGCCCGAACAGCCACGAGTCTAGTTGCAAAAACGAGAGCCACTCTGATTGTTGACAATGTTTTACAAATGCCACAAAAAAAACCGGGCCAGCACAGCCCGGTTTCGGTCAAGCGACAACGTGCCCGGATTCGGACAGGCAGCTCTTGGTTCGGCCTAGCGCAGCACGAACGTTACTTTCATGTTTACGCGAAATTCATCGATTTTGCCGTCCTTACACGTGACCTTGAGGTCCTGGACCCACGCGCCCTCAATATTTTCTAGGGTCTCGTTAGCTCTCTTTAAGCCTTTCTCGATCGCATCCTCGAAACTCTTGGACGAGGCTGCGCTCAGTTCCGTTACGCGTGCTACAGACATGGTGGTATCTCCTGTTATTTGATGATTGGATTGTTACTGCTCGAAGACTGGCGTACTGCTTACTGGTCCCACGCGCTTTGCAACCGGCCGTCACCGATATCGCGATATGGCATCCACACAAGGCCAATGAGGGGCACGTGAACGTCGGTTGCCTTGGGCCGGATTGGGATTTCAGTTAGTTCCTCGGTTTGCGCATCGTACGCCGTGTCCAGCGCTTCCACCTCGGCGGCAAGTTCGTCGTTTAGCGCGGCGAGGTCGGCACTGACTTTTGTCGCGGTCTCCCTGGCCCTGGCGACATCGCCGGCTTCCTTGCGTGCCCCGCCGGCACTACGTATTGCCGTGCCGACGCGGCTGGCCGTCGTGGTGGATAAGCGTTTGCGCCCCAGCACGGCACCCAATATGGCGGTGCCGAAGGAAATCGCCGTATCGATTTTCTTCTTGCTCGATTGCTGCTGTTCACGCTGAATGGCCTGTTCAGCCCGCAGCAAGCGATTCTCCAGCGTCGTCGCTTTGGATGCGTAGCGCTTACGCAGCTTGGCAACGGCCTGGTCGCGCATTTCACTCGCGACCTGCTGTAGGCGTGTGCGGAATTCACCCTCACTTTCGCCTGGCTCCGACGTCAGGCCGTGTTTTTTGCTGCGATACAACGGTATGGATTCATTCTGCCGGATCCAGGTCTTGAGTTGCTTCTCCCAGGTCGCGTAGTTCTTCGTCTTGATGGCGCAGCCGGGACAGTCCGTGAAGCTAGCGCCCGGCTCGGGGCTGGTGTCGAGATCGGCGACGGACAGCGGCAGCAATTCTGCGTTGTCCCAGTCCACCGCAACCGGCCCGTCTTCGAACTCGACCGAATACAGTTGTTCACGACGCTCGTCAACGTGATAACGCGCATTCGTGAAGGCGATATCGGCTGCAGCAATCAAACGTGGAAAATAGACGAGGTTGTCTCCCGATCCGTCAACGTAATATTGCTTGATTGACGGCGGTAGTACCGGGATATCCGCCGCCGCTGCAACACTTGATTTCGATGCTGCCGGAGATGGCGCTGCCGGCGGCAATTCGGATTTCAGGGTGGCGGCAAGAGTCTTGATCTGATCGCGCGTCAATGGCCCGGCGAGATACGACATGACCCAGCGCGTGTTGAAGACTACAGCCTCGTCTTCATGCACGTTGTGCAACAGGAAGCGGCGTTTGCCGAGACCCGCGATCGTACGTTCCATTCGCTGGCGGTCGAACTTGCCGCCCTGACTGGCACCCTCGAGGCCTTCCATGACGCGTGCTTTGTCACGCTCGGTCTGCAGGCGTCCGATCATCCACGTGCCCGTGTTTGAAAGCCCGCGGTAATCGAGATCCACCGGATTCTGTGTCGCGAGCGCAAGGCCGAGGCCGTAGGCACGGGCCTGCTTCAATAATGTGAGCAGCAACTTCTTCGATGGCGGATTCTCGACCGGCGGCATGTAGCCGAATATCTCGTCCATATACAGAATGGCGCGCAGACTCGATGTCCCCTGCTGGGCGCGCATCCAGGCGATCAGTTCGTTCAGCAGCATCGAGACGAAGAACATGCGCTCGGCGTCGTCGAGATGCGCAATCGACATGACCGATATACGCGGCTTGCCGGCATCCGTATACAAAAGTCTGGCTGCATTGAGCGGCTCGCCCTGGATCCATGCTTCGAAGCCTGGCGCCGCCAGCAGATTGTTGAGCTTCATCGCCAGCTCGAAACGGTCTTTAGCCGGATAAAACGAGTCGAGATCCATCACGCCGATGCGCTCTAGCGGCGGATTCTGGATTTCGGCGATCAAAACCGCAATGCCGAGGTCGCGACCTTCCTGCCAGGCGTGATCGAGAAGGCGCGAGATCAGGATGTGTTCACGGCTCGACACTGGGTCTGCCTTGACTCGCAGCAGCGAAAGTATTCCTGTTGCGGTCGCCTGCACCCGGTCTCTGTACATGTCGGCGTCATCGAGCAGTGCCGCGGCCGGCGCTGCAAATGACTGCAAGACCGAAACCGGCAGACCGGCGTTGCTACCCGGCGTGTAGATGGCGAGATCGACGTTTTCCCTGAGCTGCGCGATGCGTGAGCCGTCTTGCCCCCACTTGGCTAGTCCTTTTTTCCAGAGTGCGGCCTGTGCTTTGGCGAATTCGTCCGGCGTTTGCCCAGCGTCGCTCGCCTGACGCGTGTTGACCCAGGGCCTGAAATCTTCGGGCTTCAGATCAGGAAATGTGAGCAATAGGTTACCCAGATCACCTTTCGGGTCGACTGCGATCACGGGAATGTGATCCATCGCGGCTTCTTCGAGCATGCCGATGCCGAGTCCTGTCTTGCCCGAGCCGGTCATGCCGATGATCACCGCATGAGTGGTCAGATCCTTCGAATCATAAAGTACGAGTTCGTCGGTGGGCTCGTTCGTATCGATGTCGACTCGCTTGCCGAGGTAAAAAGCACCGAGCTTTTCGAAGTCGTACATTATCAGGTCACCGTTGCGAAGGTCTGAAGACAAACGAGAGACTCGTCCTTGTAACAAAACAAGGAGCAGCCATTTTTTTTCTCAACCGGGTCAGAATAGCTTTTTTGCGAGTCCGAGCAAATCGTCAACGCCGCTTTGTTCGTCGGAACCACCGCCGAGCAGCCCGCCGAGCAAGCCACCGAGCCCTCCGCCGGGGGCTTCGCCTGCAGCCGAGCCAGCACTCGTCTTCTTGCTTAATGCTCCCATCGCAAGGCCCGCCAGGAGTGGCAGCGCCTTCTTGATAAGGCCGGAGTCGATGCCGGTCTGCTCAGCCGCCTGCGCAGCAACATTGCGGCTCACGTCCTTGCTGCCAAACAAATGGCCGAGAATCTTGTTGCCGTCCTCGCGCGTCTCTGCAGACTGCATCAGCTCGGGCTGATCGACATACTGCTGATGACGGCCTTTCGCCAGAGCATTCTGCAGCGCGTCGAGACTGCTGCTCGATTCTGTTTGCTTTTGCAGGCCACGCATCAACGCCGGCGACAGCGCCCCGATAAGGTCTTTTGCCTGGGAGTCGCCGAGACCGACAGAGCCGGCGAGCTTGCCGACGCTGTCCCCGGCACCCGTCTTGAGCAGTAAATCCATTAAATCCATCGTCGTAACTCCGATTTATCTGAGTGTTCTTGTGATTAGTCGAGCGGAATGCGGATCTTCTGACCTGGATAGATCTTGTTCGGGTCCGAGATAATGTCCCGATTGGCCTCGAAAATGACCATGTACTTCGCCGCCTTGCCATAGAACTGCTTGGCGATGCCGCCAAGCGTATCGCCGCTCTTGATCTCGTAAAATTCATCTTTGGAGACTTCTTCCGGCGCCGGTTCCGGTGCGGTCAGATCGTCTGCGACGACCTTTTTCACGCCTTTGATGTTGCCGGCCAGCAGAATGGCCTGGTCCCGAATCGCCTGGCTATCGCAGTCTCCGCATATCGTTGCGACGCCGTCATCGAACGTGACCTCGATGTTTTTAATACCCGTCGTGCGGATTTCGAGATGTTGTTTGATGTTATCGGCGGCTTCGTCATCCGTGTCAAATATCTGCCGGCCAACATCACGAGCAAAATCCAGTAGTCCCATGGTCTCTATCCTCTTGTAATTCATGCGGTGAAACAAATGTCGCGGACAAGCCTAATACTATGTCGATGATGACATACCGATTGGCTTGTAACCAAATTTAACAATACCGCTGGCGCCTGTCGAAACGGCCGTAAGTACTACTCCGCATTGCGTTTTTCGCGGCTCTTTGCGCAAATGATAATGATTCCCAGTCGGTGTCATCAATAATCGCACCGCAAGGAGGTGGCCATCATGGGTGGTTTGATCCGATTGCTCCCTTTGCTGGCAATGCTGCTATTGCCAGGCGCCGCCGCAGGCGACCATTTGCAGGACGGTCTCGATGCCTACGACGTTGGCGACTATGAAAAGTCGCTAGCGGTGTGCATGCCGCATGCTGAGGCGGGCGATAGAGCCGGGCAATTCTGTATCGGCCGTCTGTATGCCAACGGCTTTGGCGTGCCCATGGATGACGAGCAGGCGCTCAAATGGTACGGACTCGCTGCGGAGCAGGGCCACAGTGAAGCGCTATTCAGCCTCGCCGTTATGCACGCCAACGGCTGGGGTGTGCCGATGAACGATGCGGAAGCCGCCAGATTGTATCGCCTCGCGGCTGACCAGGGGTTCCTGCAGGCGCAAACCGCGTTGGCGGCCGTGTGTCACAGCGGCAGAGGCACCGAACAAAGCAACGTCGAGGCGTACATGTGGTATGCCGTCGCGGCAGAACTCGGTGACATGAGTTCGGAGTTCAAGCGCGACGAGGTTGCCGCCGAGCTGGCACCAGAGGAATTGTCGGCCGGCGAGCAAATGGCGCAAAACTGGCTTAGCTCCTTTGCAGGCGAGGTCCTGGAGGTCGGCCGCATCGACTAAGACGAGAGTAACTTGAAGTTGACGGATTTCGATGCTCGGCGCAGGCAGATGGTCAAAAGCCAGATCGCTGCGCGCGGCGTCAGATCCAAACATGTTCTCGCGGCGATGCGCAGGGTTCCCCGCGAGCGATTCGTGTCGGCGGGGCAGGCGACCTATGCCTATGACGATTCGCCATTGCCGATCGGAGCCGGGCAGACGATTTCGCAACCCTATATCGTCGCCCTCATGGCAGAGGGGCTCGAACTCGAGGGCGGGGAGAAGGTGCTCGAGATCGGTACCGGCTCGGGATACGCTGCGGCCGTGCTCGGCGAAATAGCCGGCGAGGTCTATACAATCGAGCGCATTGGCGAGCTTGCAGAACGTGCTGCCTCGATACTCAAAGAGCTCGGGTACGACAATGTGCACGTGCAGCAGGGTGATGGCACGAAAGGCTGGCCCGAGCAGGCACCCTTCGATGGCATTGTCGTTACAGCCGGAGGTCCACAGGTTCCCGAGACGCTGAAGCATCAGCTCGCGACAGGCGGCCGCCTGGTCATTCCGGTTGGCCGAAGTAAGAGTTTTCAGGAACTCGTTCGGGTGAGGCGATTATCGGCAGACGACTTCGAAATGGATGACCTTGGGGCGGTACGTTTCGTGCCACTGGTCGGGGAAGAAGGCTGGTCGTCGGAGTTCGAGTCGTATCGCGCGGACTCTCCGTTCGGCCTTTAGTCAGCGAGTCGACCGTGGCAGAGACACAACAAAGGTCACTGGGCATCCGCCAGATCCGCTTATTCAGCCTGTTCGGTTTCGAGGTCAAGCTTGATCTTAGTTGGCTATTGCTCGCACTTCTGATCAGCTGGTCGCTCGGCGCGGGCTTTTTTCCAGAGGAATACCCGGGATTACCCACGCTCGTTTACGCGTGGATGGGTATAGCAGTCGCTGTTGGCGTATTTTTCTCGATTATTTTTCACGAGTTTTCCCACTCGATCGTGGCGCGGCATTTCGGCATGCCGATACACGGCATCACGCTGTTCATATTCGGCGGCGTGGCCGAAATGGAGCGCGAACCGCCGAGTCCGAAGTCCGAATTCCTGATGGCGATTGCAGGACCGATTGCGAGTTTCTTGCTTGCCTATGTTTTCTGGATGATCGAGTCGTTCGCGCAGGCAGCGGCCTGGCCCGTCCCGATCGTCGGCGTGTGCTACACGATTGCACTGATCAATCTGACCGTAGCAATTTTCAACCTCGTGCCTGCTTTCCCGCTGGACGGTGGCCGTGTCCTGCGCGCCGCTCTGTGGCACCTCAAGCGCGACCTGCGCTCGGCGACTTACATTTCGAGCCAGATCGGTCGGGGCTTCGGCCTGGCACTGATGATTGTGGGCGCGATCGCATTTCTGCGCGGCAATCTGATCGGTGGCATGTGGTGGTTCCTGATCGGTATCTTCGTGCGTGGCGCAGCGACCGGTTCATATCAGCAGCACGTGGTCGGTGACATGTTCAAGGACCAGCCGGTTCGGCGCTTCATGCGCCGCGACCCGGTTACGGTGCCGCCATCGATAACGATCAGCGACTGGCTCGACGACTACGTGTATCGGCATCATTATAAAATGTACCCCGTCATGGATGGCTCGACGCTGCTCGGCAGCATTGGCATCGATGCCATCAAGACGTTGCCGCATGGCGAACGTGGCGTGACACAGGTTCACGAGCTCATGCAACCCGTGTCGACTGCGAACACTGTGCCTGCCGATATGAGTACGAGCAAGCTGTTGGCAGCGATCGTCGGTGGTGAGAAACAGTCACGCTACATGGTCGTTGACGACGGTCAGCTCGTTGGCATGATCTCGCTGAAGGACCTCCTGGAACTGATCTCGATCAAGATGCAGGTCGAGTCCGCCGGCAGCTGAGGCAGAGACTCATTGCAGCCGGCAACGGTCAGGCGCCCGGCAGCGCCTCGACGAACTGTTCCATCCTGCGCCGCATCGCCGCATCCGGCAGCTCGCCGTATGCTGCGCCGATATTGTCCAGCATATGCCCGGGCTTGCTCGTGGCGGGCGTTACGCAGGTGACGGCCGGATGCGATGCAGCGTACTTGATGAAGAACTTGCCCCAGGAGTCGGCGCCGAATTCCTGCGCCCAGTCTGGCACGTCTTTTCCTGCAACTCGGGACCATAAGCGGGTGCGCCCGAAAGGAACGTAAACAAGCACCGCAATTCCGCGCTCCTGTGCCAAGGGCAGTATGCTGTCAGCCGCGGAGCGATTGTCGACCGCGTAGTCGACGCCGATGAAATCGATCGGGTAGTCGCGCATCGCATTCTCGAGGGTCTCGTACTGGTATTTTCTCGTCGATGTGGTCCCGATATAGCGGATTCTGCCGGCTCCCTTGAATTCCTCGATAATCGGCAGCTGTCCGGGTATATCAGAGACGTCATGGACCTGGATCAGATCCAGCGGTCGCTTGCCGATGCGCGCGAAGGATCGCTCAACCTGGGCACGAACGGCGTCCGGCTCGGCCCTGATATCGCTATCGCGTGGTACGACGTTGACCTTGGTCGCCCAGAAGATCCTCTCGGTCAGGCCTGCCTCGCGCGCCAGCTGTCCGCTAACTTCTTCGGCGTTGTTGTATGAGGGCGCCGTATCGAGGACCGTGCCGCCGTTCTCCAAGAGCGTCTCGATGACATGCCGCAGTGGCGACGTGTCGCCGCTCGCAGCAATCCTGCGAAAGGTGGCCGATGTGCCGAGACCGACAATCGGCAATCTTTCGCCGGTTTTCGGTATCGCACGCGTGATCAGTTCTCCGCTTTCAAAAGCCCGCAGAAAGCTGCCGGGCGATGCGCATGCCGCGCCGAGCAAAGCCACATTTCGCAGAGCCTGGCGTCGTGTCAGCATGTTGAGTGCCTCCGTAGACTGGTGCATTGCAGATTCGCCGAGCGTGGTTGACAAATCCGACCGCGAGCAAGTCGTGTCTGTCAGTCGACCGCTCTGTCGCGGGTCAGCAACGCCACGAGCAGGCGAATCTGAGTCTCGTCGAGGCGCCCGGCGAAAGCCGGCATTTGACCGTTGCGGCCGTTGCCGATCGATTCGTAGAGCGCGTTGTCGTCGTTCCCGTACAGCCAGACGTCATCCGCCAGGCTGGGAGCGCCGAGCGCGACGTTACCCGCTCCAGCGACGCCATGACAGGCAGCACATAGCTGGTTGTACTGAGCCCGGCCCGGGTGATCGCCTGCCTGATCGGTACCGATGACGCGGACGTAGTCGGCTACGCGTCTGACACCATCCGCGCCGCCGAGTATTTGTGACCAGCCGACCATGACGGCGTTACGGCCACCGCGGATCGATTGTTCGATCTGCTCAGGTGCGCCGCCCCATTGCCACTCGGCGTCCACCAGGTTGGGAAAATAGTTGGCCTGGCCCTGACCCTCGTAGCCGTGACAAACGGCACACTGACGATCGAATATGCGCTGCGCCGAGCGCATGAGAGCAGGATCGGCCTGCAACGTCTCGAGTTCTGCTCCCGCAATGAGATTGCGGATGCCGCCAAACTCCGTTTCATAACTGGCGATGCTCTCTTCAAGGCGACCGCCCTGCGACCATTTCAGTGCACCCTTGAAACTCCCGAGGCCGGGATACAGCATCAGGTACAGGACGGTAAATACCATGAGCGCCAGGATGAACCAGAACCACCACATCGGCGCGGGATTCAAACCCTTGCGAAGGTTTTCGTCCCAGGTCGGATCTTCGGTTTGTTCGCGCTCGTCCGCAGGCGTGAAATACACGCTGAAGATCAGCCAGCCAAGACTTGCGAAACTGACGATCGTGATGACGATTATCCAGCCACTCCAGAATCCTGATGGCATGTCACTCATCAGTTCTTTCATCCTCTAGCGGAATGCGGGCCGAACGCTCTATGTTCGCGTCGGAAGATCTCCAGAATACCCAAACCACGAGTACAGCCATAAACAGCATGACGAGCATGTCGCCGGCAAAGATGAAATACGTCATGGCGTGTCTCCCGGACTTCTCGAGATGCCGAGAGACTGCAGATAGGCGATCAGAGCGTCCATCTCGGATTTGCCTTCGAGCGCGGCTGGCGCCGCTCTGATCTCCGCTTCCGTGTAGGGGTGACCGAGTCGCCTGAGCGCCTGCATCTTGAGCTGTATGTCGGAACGGGCATTGGCCGCACGCCGCGTCAGCCAGGGGTAGGCCGGCATGATCGAATTCTCGACGACGGCACGCGGATCGATCAGGTGCAGGCGATGCCAGATGTCCGAATACCTGCCGCCGATCCGCTGCAAATCGGGGCCCGTGCGCTTGGAGCCCCACAAGAACGGCCGGTCGTAGACCGCTTCACCGGCCCGTGAATACGGGCCGTAGCGTCTGACTTCGGCGAGCAGCGGTCGAATCTGCTGTGAGTGACAAACGCTGCAGGCTTCGCGGATATAAACATCGCGCCCGGCCAGTTCGAGTGCACCGTACGGTTTGGTTGTCGCCGTCGGTGTCTGCAGCGATTCCTGGAAAATACTCGGCAAGACCTGCACGAGTCCGCCGATCGCTGAGACGAACAGGATGCCGAATATCAACAGTCCGGCATTTTCTTCGAGTTTCCTGTGCAGTCCGACGCCGTTCATTGCTGCACCGGAATCGTCTGAGAGGTGGGCGCAGAGCCCATCCGGTAGTCTTCGCTCACCGCAGGCGGTCGCACGCTGACGGTCTTGCGGCCTGTTATCGTCATGAACAGGTTGTAAGCCATGAGTAACGCGCCAAGCAGGAACACGACTCCGGCCACGAACCGCAGCAGGTAGTAAGGCGGCATGCTGGCCATGATGTCCTTGAAGCTGAAGCTCAATTCGCCGATTTCGTCGAGGCCGAGCCAGAGCAGTCCTTGCGACACGCCCGCGCCCCACATCGCAAGGATGTACAGCATCGTGCCAGCCAGCGCGAGCCAGAAATGCACGTTGGCCAGGCGCACGCTGTAAAGCTCTGTGCCGACGAGTCGCGGCACGAGAAAGTAAAATGTGCCAAACGTGATCATCGCGTTCCACCCCAAAGCGCCGGAGTGCACGTGACCGATTGTCCAGTCCGTGAAGTGGCTGACGACGTTGACACTCTTGATCGCCATCATCGGCCCCTCGAACGTCGCGAGGCCGTAGAACGCGAGCGATAGCACGATGAACTTCAATGCGGGGTCAGTGCGCAGTTTCTGTGACGCACCCGAGACCGTCATGATGCCGTTGATCATCGTCGCCCACGATGGCGCCAGCAGCACGAGGCTCATGACCATGCCGAGCGACTGCACCCAGTCAGGAACAGAGTTGTAGTGCAGGTGGTGCGGGCCGGCCCAGATGTAACTGTAAGTGAACGCCCAGAACGCGACGATAGACAGGCGATAGCTCCAGATCGGACGATCGGCGTGCTTGGGCAGAAAATAATACATCATGCCAAGAAAACCGCCGGTGAGCAGGAAACCCACCGCATTGTGGCCGTACCACCACTGCACGATCGCATCCTGCGCCCCCGAGAACAGCGAGTAGGATTTCGACAGGGTGACGGGGATCGCAAGGCTGTTCACGATATGCAGCATCGCAATGACGATAATCAAGCCACCGTAAAACCAGTTGGACACGTATATGGGTTTGATGCGGCGCTTTGCGATCGTGCCGAAAAAGACAATGGCGAAGCACACCCAGACCAGTGTAATCGCAATATCGAACGGCCATTCGAGCTCCGCATACTCTTTGCCCGCATTCCATCCGGCAAGTAACGATAGCCCGCCGAGCAACACACCGGTCTGCCAGGCTAGCGCACAGAACCATGCCAGGCCTGGCGCGAACAACGGCACATGACTGGTACGCTGGACACTGTAAAACGCCGTGCCCATGAGGGCGGAAACACCGAAACCGAATACGACACCGTTGGTGTGTAAGGTGCGCAGGCGGCCGTACGACAACCATGGCTGGCCGAAGTCGATTCCCGGCCAGATCAGTTCCGCGGCGACATAGACGCCCGCAGTCATGCCGAGCACGGCCCAGATGATTGAGCACATGACCAGCAACCTGACTACGCGGTCGTGATACGCCTCTGCCGCTACTTGTGATGAATTAGCCGCCAAATCTCAAACTCCCAGCGTCGGGCCCAGACCCTGACCCCACAAAGCGACCGTCACGCCGAGCAGGCTGACTATGGCAACGAGCAGATACCCGATCAGCGCGGAGGCCATCAGCATGCCGCGTTCGGGGCTGATCTTGAGCACGATCGGCAGCCCCCTGTAAAGCAGGAACATGCTCCAGATCAGCACCGGGATCAGCACGAGCACGTTGAGAAACACGTGTGGGAACAAGTGCATGATGCTGCCAACGGCGAGCGGTGCGGCGATGATGACGACGATCGCAAAGTGAATGCCGAGCGAGTGTCGCGCACCGTAAGTGGTTGCCATCCACTGCGCGACGATCGCGGTGCTCACGAAGCCGAAGAGCAGCACGAAGAAATACAGGATACTGATTAGCGCGAGATTGTCCGCCGGGACGTAAAGGGGCGTCTCGGCACCGACGCGCCAACCGAAGTTTGATGCGCCGATATACGCGAATAATGGCGGTGCGATCGCCAGCCAGATCACATACTTGAAAAACACTGTATGCGGTTCCGGTTGCGTATCCGCGAGTTCCTCGAATACGGCGGTTGGCTGAAACAGCAGCCGAAACAACATCCAGGATGAGATGACGGTCTTCATTATTGCTTATTGTGACGTCTCTGCACGCTGTTCTTCGCTATTGGCAGTCCAGGCCAGTATGCCAGAAGATCACTGGTCGGCGGCAGGCCGGCAGCGGCAACCGCGTGGACTCGTATGTGCCGATTGCGTATAGCACGGCCGCCGTGAGTCCGTTATCCCGTTAAACGGGGTCGCCGCCACGTTATACTGCATATTCCGGTTCCCGCCAAATGTCACGATCGATGAGCAACGCGCCACTGCCGGCCGAGGTCGCAAACAAACTCCTGCTGAAGTCATCGGAAGCGACGGTGATTACGGACGCAGACGGCGTGATTATCTTTTTCAATCGCGAGGCCGAGAACCTGTTCGGCTACGCCGCTGCGGAGATTCTCGGGCAGCCCGTCGAGGTCCTGATACCGGAGGCCATGCGTGACCGGCACAGGGATCACCGGCGCAAATTCAGCCACGCACCGCGCGCCCGGCCGCTCGTAGCCGGACTCGAATTATACGGGCGACGCAAGACCGGTGATCACTTTCGAGCCGAGATCGCGTTGAGCCCGCTGAAGACGGATGACGGTCTGATTGTTGCCAGTTCGATTCGCGAAATCGACGCCGCCAACGAATCGGAAACGTACTTCCGCACCTTGCTCGAATCGGCCCCCGACGCGATGATTATTGTCGATGAGAAGGGAAAAATAGCGATCGTCAACGCACAGGCCGAGCGTATGTTCGGCTACGATCGCGACGAGCTGCTGGGTCGCAAGATCGAGAGCCTGCTGCCCAAGCGCCTGCGCAAGAAGCATGCAGCACATCGCAAGGGATTCGCTGCGGATCCAGGTATTCGGCCGATGGGCCAGGGCCTCGACCTCATTGGGCGGCGCAAGGATGGCAGCGAATTTCCGGTCGAGATTAGCCTCGCCCCGGTTGCGACAGAAAACGGCAGGTTCGTCTCCAGCGTCATCCGTGACGTTACCAATCGCAAACGGATGGAGCAGGAGATTATCGCCGCGCGCCAGGCTTCCGAGCGGGCCAACAAGGCCAACAGTGCCTTCCTGGCGGCTGCGAGTCACGATCTGCGGCAACCCGTACAGGCGTTGAGCCTGTTAAATGGTGCGCTGCGTCGCACGGTAAAGGACGAGCGTGCACTCGAGATGATCGAAAGCCAGGAGAACTCGCTGACAGCGATGACCAATCTCCTCAATTCACTCCTCGACATCAGCCGTCTCGATGCCGGTGCTGTATCGCCGGAATTCGAGGAATTTCCGATGCAGCGTCTCGTCGATCGACTGTCGGCCGAGTTTGCACGCCAGGCGCACCATAAGGGGCTCGAATTCTCGGCAACCTCCTGTCACGCGATGGTGCGCAGTGACCCCAATTTGCTCGGTGAGATTATTCAGAATTTCGTTTCCAACGCGATTCGCTATACGGAAACAGGCGAGGTCAGATTGACCTGCGATCGGGTCGGCGACCGCTGTCGCATTCAGGTCGAGGATACCGGAATTGGCGTTGAGAAAGATCAGCTCGAGATGATCTTCCAGGAGTTTTATCAGGGCCAATCGCCCCGCGGAAATAAGGAAGGCTTCGGTCTCGGCCTGGCCATCGTGCGCAGACTCGCGGATCTGCTCGGCCACGAGATTTCGGTGCAGTCCGAACCCGGCCAGGGCTCGTGCTTCTCGGTGTCGGTGCCGGTCGTCGACGTCTCCGTCGCGCATGCCGATGATGACGAAACCGGCGATACCGTCGTCGATGCCTCGGCATCGGGTCTGATCGTTCTGATCGAAGACGACGTCAATGTCGCCAACGCCTGGGGCTTGTTGCTCGAGGCCGAAGGCTACCGGGTCGCGATCGCGGCGTCGGCGACCGACGCGCGTGCCGTCATCGAACATCTCGAAGATGCGCCGGTGCTCGTGATTTCGGATTTTCACCTGCTGGACGGGTCGACCGGCGTCGAGGCTGTCGGCGATATTCGTCGTTACTACAACAAAAACATTCCTGCTTTTGTCGTCAGTGGCGACACGTCCAAGGTCGTCAAAGATGCCCGTCCCGTGGAGAATTGCACGCTGATGAGCAAGCCGGTAAATACCGGCCGCCTGCTCGCGGCCGCGCGGATCGCGACGCGGACAGGCCAGGTGCCGCAGGACTGATCGCGGGAGCGGGCCATGCCCGCGAAGATTGCAAGATGCCTGCTAGACAGGGCCCGACAGGGGTCATCGCCCGCATAGCAGGCTCTAAACGGACAGGTAAGCCAGCCAACTTACGGGGCTTTTTGACAGCGCCACACCGACGATATAAGCGAACACGGTCACGGCGGCGGCGAATGCGAGGATTTTGGTCTGTCGCGTGCGCCCGAAACGCATCGCGATCATGCCAAGCGCGATATAGGTAATAAGTCCGGCAAACTTGGCGAGTAGCCAGCTGTTCTCCAAGATGGCGAGATTGATCGCAACGATCAGGGCGATCCCGGAGGCCAGAAACAACGTGTCGATGACATGCGGCGCGACGCGCGTTACCGGGTGTTGCAACAGCGGAGACGTCCGCATCATCCAGTATCCGCGCAGTATGAATCCCGCAATCGTCAGGATCGCACAGGCCGTATGTATGTTCTTCAGCAGCAAGTACATATTGTGGCTAAGTCTAGTGACTACTCGGTGATCCGGTTAGCATAGGGAAAGCTACTTATGGTTTTGCCGGCAGATTTTGGCAAGGTGGTAGTCCTCAATCCTGGGCAACAAGTCAATACAGGCAGCATGCTGCGATATTACGGATTTCTCTGCACGCCCGCTGTGGTCATCGGGGCCGGCTTCTTGTGCCTGGCGTCGCCGACAACAGCCACCGATAACGCCGCGGGTGATGCCAGCGCGGAGTTGCTTGATCAGATCGTGGTGGTTGCGCACAAGGATGAAAGATCGATCAGAGACATTGCCGCCAACGTAACGACGCTGTCGCGTGCCGAACTCGTCGACCAATTTGCGACATCAATCAATGATGTATTTCGCTACGTGCCGGGCATCGACTACGAGGCAGCGGGTACCCGCTTTGGCACGGAGGGCATCAACATCCGCGGTATTGGTGGTAATCGCGTCGCAATCGTCGTCGACGGAGTGCCGCTGTCTGACCACTTCGACGTCGGCAGCTTTTCCAACGCGACACGCGATTTTGTGGACGCCGGCCTCGTGCAGCACATCGAAGTACTGCACGGACCGGCATCGGCGCTGTATGGCAGTTCGGCGATCGGTGGTGTGGTTGCCGTAAGGACTCCGGACCCCTTCGACCTTGCCGCGACGCGCGGCAGCGGTGGCGACGCGCTCGTCACCTGGCGCGGGGCGGACCAGAGTATGCACGGACAGGCGATGCTAGGCATGGGAAACCCAACACTCGGCGTCGTCGCCGGCGTCAGCTGGCGTAATGGCGACGAGACAGACTCCGCGGCTGCGCCGACAAGTCTCGATACGCGGCGCTCCGAACGGCGCACTGCGCTTTTCAAGGTCGTGGGCGATAACAGCTTCGGCCATACCTGGCGTTCGGGCTTTATCCACCAGGACTCGGAGACGGCTTCGGATCTAAACTCGATGCTGGGTAGCGGCCGTTACCGCTCGACCACGGCGCTCGAGGGCGACGACAGCTATCGCATGGACGTCCTCGTTGCTGCCTACGAATTCGGGTCGGCGGACGGCTGGCTGGATGACGGCGTCTTGCGCGGCTTTTACGAGGTTGCCGATGTTGAACAGATCACGCTCGACGAGCGCGGTGCTGCACGAACTCCGGTTTCCATCGATCGCTTTTTTGCGTTTGAACAGCGGATAGCCGGTGCCGATATCAACCTGTGGAAGAACCTAGCGGGCGAGCGCGTAAGCCATCGCCTCGGGTTCGGGCTCGAATATCGCGAGCGCCGCACCGAGGAGTATCGCGATGGCCTGTCGACGAACATGCTTACGGGAGAACAAACCAACGACCTGTTGGGCGAGATCTTCCCGCTGCGCGATTTCCCGATATCAACAACGCGGGAAATAGGGGCTTATCTCGAAGACACGGTCTCCGTCGGCGACTGGACGGTTATCGCAGCATTGCGCGCCGACCGCTTCGATCTCTCCCCGAGTCAGGATCCGATGTATCTCGAGGACTATCCGTTCGCAGAAATCGTCTCGCTTGAGGATGCCGAACTGTCGCCGAAGCTGGGCATCGTTTACAACGCGACGCCAGGCATCGACGTCTATGTTCAGTATGCGCACGGTTTTCGCGCACCACCTTATGCCGATGCCAACATCGGTCTGGACATCCCGTTCTTTAATTACCGCGCAATTCCGAATCCGGACTTGAAGTCCGAATCTTCGGATGGTTTCGATATGGGGTTGCGCTGGCAGGGCGTCCATTCGTCGGCGCGGCTGTCGGTATTCCATACACGGTACGAGGATTTTATCGAATCCAAACTCAGGCTCGGCACGGATCCCGATACCGGCCGCACGCTGTTTCAGTCACAAAACCTGCGTGAGACGCGCATTGAAGGTATCGAAATGGGCTGGTCGGCCCGGTGGGACCGCGTCGGCCTTGATGGCGCAGCTTTCTATGCGCGCGGCGTCAACCGGGACACAGGTGAGCCTTTGAATTCGGTAGGGCCGGCGCAGGCAGTAATCGGGCTGTCCTGGAGTTCGCGCGATGAACGCCGCGAGATTCGTCTCAAATCGGCGCTGACCGACGGCTGGTCTGAGCGCGATGAGTCCTCGGGCGAGCTGTTCAAGCCGCCGGGCCACATGGTTGTCGACATTTACCTGACGCAGCGACTGGGCGAGCGCAGCACGGTGCGCATCGGACTGCACAATCTGACCGATCGCACCTATTGGAACTGGTCCGACGTCCGCGGCCTGTCACCCGATGATCCACTTATCCCTTACCTCGCTCAGGCCGGCCGCAGTGGGTCGATCAGCCTGAACCTTAACTGGTAACGACTGCAATGACAGGAGTACAAGTCATGCAACTGAAAAACATCAAGCTGTTTCTTATTTCGTTCGCCACGCTGGCGCTCGGGGCATGCTCGCAGCAGGCAGACGAGTCGGCAGGACCGGCTGCCGACGACACCGCGGTGCACAGGGCCGAAGTCGCGGCTGCCGGCGCTGAAGATATGATGGCCCGGGGCGAGGCTGTATATCTTGCAAATTGTTCTGCCTGCCACCAGCCGACAGGCGTCGGTTTGCCGGGCGCGTTTCCTCCGCTCGCGGAGTCGGACTACCTGCAGCGCAACCGCAGGGACGTCATGAGCGCGGCATTATTCGGCTTGTCGGGGCCGATAACGGTTAACGGTGTCGAGTACAACGGCGTGATGCCGAGTCTGGGCCACCTGCCCGATGCCGATCTCGCCGCCGCGCTGACCTATGTCTTCGGCTCCTGGGGCAATGATCTGGCGGCGGTCAGCGTCGAAGAAGTCGCGGCGTTGCGCGCCGAACTCGGGCAGGAAGATCGCGCAGCCGGGCAACGGCATCCCGGCGCAACCGAGGGTGAACTCAAATATCGCGGCACGCCTTCGGCAATTCCGCCCGGGGCGACGCGGCAGATCATGACGGCAGGCGGCCCGGTGCTGTCCGAAGCCGAGTTCGCAACTGCAACGCAATTGTACTTCGAGCGCTGCGCGGGCTGCCACGGCGTATTGCGCAAAGGAGCGACGGGAAAGGCGCTGACACCCGATATCACGCTCGAGAAAGGCACAGACTATCTCAAGGCACTGATTACCTATGGATCACCGGCCGGTATGCCCAACTGGGGCACGTCGGGCGAGATGACACCTGAGCAGATCGACATCATGGCGCGCTTCCTGCAACAGGAACCGCCGGCCCCGCCCGAATTCGGCATGGCCGACATGAAGGCGACATGGAAGGTCATCGTGGCGCCCGAGGACCGCCCCGAACGCCCGCAACACGACCGCGATATCGATAACTTCTTCTCGGTCACGCTGCGCGATGCCGGCCAGGTCGCGATCATCGACGGCGATACGAAGGAGATCGTCAGCATCGTCGAGACCGGTTACGCCGTGCATATCTCGCGGGTGTCTGCCTCCGGCCGGTACGTGTTCACCATCGGCCGCGACGCGCTGATCAACATGGTCGACCTGTGGATGGATCCGCCGGCGACGGTCGCGCAGATCAAAGTCGGCCTCGAGGCGCGTTCGGTCGAAACATCGAAATACCAAGGCTACGAGGATCGGTACGCGATTGCCGGCTCCTACTGGCCGCCGCAGTACGTCATCATGGATGGTGACACGCTCGAGCCGCTGAAAATCGTCTCGACCCGCGGCATGACCGTGGACACCCAGGAATACCATCCGGAACCGCGCGTCGCCGCGATTGTCGCTTCGCACGAGCATCCTGACTTCATCGTCAACGTCAAAGAAACGGGCCACATCCTGCTTGTCGACTACAGCAATATCGACGATCTGGCCGTGACCGATATCGGCGCGGCGAAATTCCTGCACGACGGCGGCTGGGACCGCAGCAAGCGCTATTTCCTGACCGCGGCCAATCAGTCGGACAAGGTCGCCGTCGTCGATTCGCACGACCGCCAACTGGAGGCGCTGATAGACGTCGAGAAGACACCGCACCCGGGTCGCGGCGCGAACCTCATCGACCCGGAATTCGGGCCCGTCTGGGTTACGAGCGCCCTGGGCAATGCCAATGTCACGTTCGTGGGCACCGATCCGCAGAGCAATCCGGACCACGCCTGGCAAGTACTGCGCGTGCTGCAGGGAATGGGCGGTGGCTCACTGTTCGTCAAATCGCATCCGCACTCGTCAAACCTGTGGGTCGATGCACCATTAAATCCCGACGAGGCGATCAGCCAGAGCATCGCGGTGTTCGACATCAATGACCTCGATGCCGGTTTCGAAATGTTGCCGATTGCTGCGTGGGCGGAACTCGGCGAGGGGCCGAAACGTGTCGTGCAGCCCGAGTTCAACAAGGCGGGCGACGAAGTCTGGTTTTCGGTCTGGAGCGGCAAGGAGCAGGAGTCCGCGATCGTCGTCGTCGACGACAAGACGCGCGAACTCAAGGCCGTCATCAAGGGAGCCGAGGTCGTAACGCCGACAGGTAAGTTCAATGTCTACAATACGCTCAACGATATTTATTGAGTGCAGTTGGCGGCGATGAGTCGAGGCGCAGAGATGATGCCACGCAATCACACGATGTTACTGAGCTGCCTGCTGGTCATTGCGCCGCTGACGTCGCTTGCGCAGGAGGGGCAGGGATCCGACATTGCCACGGCGATTACAGGCGGAGAGGCGGCCGTGGCCTTGCGATACCGTTACGAATACGTTGATCAGGACGGATTGCCCAAGAACGCCAATGCGTCGACGCTCCGCCTGCGCCTGAACTATCGCACCGGCGACTGGCGTGGCTGGTCCGCATTTGGCGAGTTTGACCATATCTTTCATGTCCTGTTGACCGACTTCGATTCGGGCGCCGGCACGAGCCCGGATAAGGCCGGCACATACCCGGTCGTCGCCGATCCCAAAGGCTCGGACTTGAACCAGCTGTACGTCGATTACGGCTGGAGACCCGAATGGAAGTTTCGCTTCGGCCGGCAACGTATTTTGCTTGATAATGAGCGCTACGTTGGCGGCGTAGGCTGGCGGCAAAACGAACAGACGTTCGACAGCGTCAGTTTGATGACGACAGCGGTGGATAACGCAGAAATTTTTTACAGTTATGTCGTTCAGGTGCGACGCATATTCGGTCCGACCGTTGCCGCGGGGACCAATGACGTCAATGCTCACCTACTGAATGCAAAGATAAGGCTCAACGACAATTGGTTTGTCACGCCATACATTTACTACATCGATAATGACGATATTTCGGCGTTTTCGACATCGACACTGGGCGCGCGAATAACCGGCGATATCGGTGTGGGTGAGGGCAAGCTTGCATTTGTCGGTGAGTTTGCTACGCAGTCCGACGCGGCCAATGCGCCAGTCAATTATGATGCCGATTATTTTCATTTAACCGGGACCTGGCTCGGGACGGGTGGCCTATCCGTTGGCATCGGATTTGAATCGCTGGGAGGCAATCCGGATCCCGGCGCAGCCTTTCGTACACCGCTCGCAACGTTGCACCCGCACAACGGTTGGGCCGACAAATTTCTAACCACGCCTGACGGCGGACTCGATGACACGTACCTGACGGTCAAATACAAAGCCGGAAAATGGAACCTGACCGGCGTCTACCACGATTTTGCCGCCGAGACAGGCGGCGGCGATTTTGGCAGCGAATTCGATTTTTCAGCCGGGCGCAAGCTGACCGAGCGTTATGGCCTGCTGCTCAAAGGTGCGCTTTTCTCCGCCGATTCCGGTTCGTCGCTTACGGACACCAACAAGCTCTGGGTCATGCTGACGGCCAGCTACTGATCAAGTGACTGGGGGAGCGGGCCGTGGCCCGCGAGTATTGCGGCGAAGCCGCACTGCGGGAGGTCGCCCGCACGGCGGCCTCCTACAGCTTACGCCGCTTCGTGAGCGGTCATCTCGACCGGGGTCTGGAACCAGTCCGGCTTGACGATCACGAGATCGCAGGGCAGATGCTCGAGCGTCCGTTCTGCCGTCGCGCCGATAAACAGGCGCTTCCAGCGATTTCTCGCTACGGCGCCCATGACAACGACATCAGCATCGAGTTCATCGGCAATCGCCGGCAACTCCTCATGGGCGAGGCCGGCGACGAGGTGCGAGTTCTCGTCGCTGACGCCATGGAACGAGGTGATCTCGCCGAAGCGCTTCTGATGGTCTTCGTGCATCTGCTGCTCGATTTCATCAAACGGCAGTGAGACCGGAATATAAGCGTTGGCCGTGGCCGTGGCGACGGCGATTCGAGGGTCGTAAGAGTGGAATGCATGCACCGAGCCGCCCATCTTCTCACCCAGCATCTTGCTCAGATGCAGAATCTCGTCATCGAGCGCCGCAGGCTTGTCGTGCTGGTTCATCGGATCGATCGAAGCGACGATCACGGGCGTGTCATCGACATCGCGTGGTTTGACCAGCCAGAGTGGCATCGGGCAGGTCCGGATCAGGTTCCAGTCCGTATTGGTCAACAGGGCGCGGGCAGCCACCGAGTGATGGTGCGTGTCCTTGAAAACGATATCGGCGCCGCTTTCAATAGCCTGACGGACGATGCCTTCGAACAGCGGATGGTCCCAAACCGCCGTCGTGCGCACGACGATACCGTCGCTGCGCAGCGGCTCGGCGAGTTCCTCGAGATGCTGCTCCTGATTGCTGATAACCTCTTTGCGGGCTTTCTCGAGCGACGGCGAGTCGAAAAGTCGATCGCCGCTCAGGTATTCGTTGTAGTAACAGACCAGCAGTTCAAGTTCGGCGCCTGTGTGCCTGGCAAGCCACGCTGCGCGGCGCATCGCGGGCTGTTCTTCCACTGTCGGATCGATGACCGCCAGAATTGTGGAGATTTCTTTCATATCGGCACCTGTGACTATTGCGGCAGTTCACCCCTTTGCCTAATCGGAGCGTATGCCGCTACTATCAAGGTTTCCATAAGTCGTGATCCCTAGGTGATCTCGGATTTTACGTACGCCACGGTAGGTGGATGTACCGATATCTGCATACCGCGGCGTACGGGTAAATTAGGGCGTGCAGGCCACACAGGTTGTGTCTATGTCAACGGGCTCTTTCGACGCGTTGCGTGCGCAGCTCGAGCGCAAAAAAGTCGAGTTGTCGGCACGTCTGGAGCGGATTACCGCCAATTTGCGCCGCGGCTACGAGGCCGATTCCAAAGAGCGGGCCAAGCAAATGGAGGATGACGAGGTTGTCGACGCGCTCGGCAACGAAGCGCGAGCGGAGATCGCCAAGATCACGCTCACCCTGCGGCGCATCGATTCAGGGGACTACGGTATCTGCGTCGAGTGCGGCTCCGAGATCGATCCCAAGCGTCTGCAAGCTTACCCGTATGCACAGGAATGCATCGACTGTGCTCGCTTCGACGAGCATCGACGCGCCCACGAATAGCGTTATGCCGTCATGTGCATCTTGACCAGGTCGGCGAGCGACCTGGCCTGCATTTTCTCCATAACGCGTGCGCGGTGGATTTCCACTGTCCGTTGGCTGACCCCGAGTTCATACGCGATCACCTTGTTCGGTTTGCCGGTCACTACGAGATCGAAAACCTCTCGCTCCCGGTTGGTCAGTCGTGCCAGACGCTTGTCGACCTCGGCATGCTTTTCCTGCTCCTCGCGACGCTCCTTGTCGGTCAGCAATGCCTCACGAACACGGTCGAGCAGATCTTGATCACGGAACGGCTTCTGGATGAAGTCAACGGCGCCTTTCTGCATGGCTTCGACAGCCATCGGTACGTCGCCGTGGCCCGTGATGAAGATGATCGGTAACGTGCTGCCGCGAGCGATGAGCTCTTCCTGAAGCTCGAGCCCACCGAGGCCGGGCATGCGGATATCGAGCACCAGGCAGCCGGGTCGCCTGTCCTGGACTTTCTCGAGAAATTCGTCGCCAGAGCCAAAAATCTCATGCTTTACGTTGACCGAATCCATCAAAGCCTGCATCGCAAAACGAATCGCAGGATCGTCGTCGACGATGAATACTGTCGGGGATTCTTCTCTTCTTTGCGCCATACTTCCTCGAGGCCGTTGATCTGGGTTGTGATTGCACCAGAATGAGGACGATTTTGCGAGTTTTCACGGCTGATTCTAATTCATGGCGAGCATCAAGCGCAGCCGGGGCATAGCATTATCTGGCGCCCAGCACCGTCTATCGTGCCTGTCCATCGCCTGCATGGTGACGTCTCACGTTGCGATTGAACTCAATCAAGCCGCTTGGAAAACCTCAAGGCCGCTGCTGTCGTCGCGATCACGGCGAAACTGCCGAGATAGATGAGCGCGACGGGCATGTCGCCGAGGTCCGCTTCGCGCAACATGATGCCGCGCGTGAGTCGAATAAAGTGCGTAATCGGCAGCGCTTCGCCGAGCCACTGCGCAACGACGGGCATGCCATCGAACGGGAATACGAAACCCGAGAGCAGTATTGAGGGCAGCATCAGAAAGAAGGTCAGTTGCATCGCCTGGAACTGGGTCTTCACGGCCGTCGAAAAGTACAACCCCAGTGCGAGATTGGCCGCAATGAACAGGCAGGCGGCCAGGTACAGGTCGATAATGCTGCCCCGCACCGGCACGTCGAAAAGCACACCGCCGGCCACGAGAATCACGGCGAGTTGCACCAGTCCGATGGCGATGTAGGGCATGACTTTGCCGATCATGAGCTCAGCCGGTGTTACTGGCGTGTTGATCAGCAGTTCCAGGTTGCCGCGCTCGCGTTCCCGGACAACGGCGACAGCCGTGAACAGCATCATCGTCATCATCAGGATGACGCCGATCAACCCGGGAATAACATTCATCGGCGTACGGCGCTCGGGGTTGTAGTAAGGGCGTACTTCGATCAATCGCTGCTTGCGCGATTCTGCGCTCGTGTCGAAAGCGAGCGGCATATTGCGCAACTGATCGGCAATGCCGGCAATCGTCGGGTCACTGCCGTCGACCAGCAGATGCACGGCGGCGCGCGTGTCGTCGATAACACGCCGGTCGAAGTCGCGGGGGATCGCCACGCCGATCGAAATCTCTCCAGCCTGCATCATGCGCTCGAGTTCTTTCACTGTACTGACCCGGTGCTTGATGTTCGTGACCTGCGTCGCGTTGAGCCGCGCTACGAATTCACGTGACAGATGCGTATCGGCTTCGTCTGCTATCGCCGTCGCAAGATTACGCACGTCGGTATTGATTGCGTAACCGAACAGCAGCAGTTGCATGAGCGGTATGCCGAAGATCATGGCGAATGTCAGCCTGTCGCGGCGCATCTGCCGCACTTCCTTGCGCATTATGGCCATCAGTCGGGAGAACGATTTCATGCCGCGATCTGCTCCGGTTTCATCGTCACGGCAACGAAGACATCCTCGAGCGAGGCCGGAACGATTCGGCTTTCGGCAAACACGTTGTGTTTGCGGAGATTCAGGTTGACCAGATGCAGCGGATCGTCAACCGCCTCCGGTATCAGCACGCGCAGCCGTACGCCGAGCTGCGTGACGCTGGCAACGGCTGGGACGTCGATCAGCGAGGTTTGCGCGTGATACGGATCGTCCGCAAGTACTTCGACGACGTGCATGCCCGTGTTCGCCTGCAGGTGTTGCGGCGAGCCGTCTGCGACTTTGACGCCGTGGTCGAGGATCGCAAGGCGGTGACAGCGCTCGGCCTCGTCCATGTAATGGGTAGACACGAGGATCGTCGTGCCGGCCTCGGCAAGCCGAAACAGGTTTGCCCAGAAATCGCGCCGGCTCTGCGGGTCGACAGCACTCGTCGGCTCGTCGAGCAGCAGCAGCTCGGGTTTGTGCAACACGGCGCAGGCGAGGGCGAGTCGCTGTTTCTGGCCCCCGCTCATCGTGCCCGCGAATTGCTGGCGTTGCTCTACGAGATCGTACTTTTCGAGCACCTCGTCGATGCGTGTCGCGCGTTCGCGCTGCGGGTAGGAATAGATCTCGGCGATGAACTGCAGATTCTCGCGTACGGTCATGTCGCCGAACAGCGAGAACTTCTGCGTCATGTAGCCGATTCTCGGCTTCAGCAAAGTCGCTTTGCCCGGAATCTCGATGCCGAGCACGTTGGCGCTGCCCTCGGTTGGTGTTAGCAGGCCGCAGAGCATACGGATCGTTGTCGACTTGCCGGATCCATTCGGGCCGAGGAAGCCGTAAATCGCAGCCTTCGGCACGTCGAGATCGAGACGGTCGACGGCACGCAGATTGCCGAACTGTTTGCTTAAGCCCCGCGCGCGGATGGCAAGCTCGCTGTTCATTGCACGCGGTCCTCGATCACGAGCTCGACCTCGACCGGTACGCCATCGGGCAGACGCTGGCGCTCGACGTCGAAGTCCACCTTCGCCTCGAAGGTCAATCGGCCGCGGTCGCGCTCGGTCAATGCGAAGTAGGGCGTAAAAGCCGCTTCACTCGCGACCCAGCGCAGCTTGCCCGCGAGCGGATCGTCGAGACCGTCGACAAAAACGTTTGCGGACGTGCCGGGTCCGACATGCACACGCAGATGTTCGGGCACGTAGATGCGTGCATACGGTTGCTTACCGGAAAGCATGATCAGCATTGCCTGGCCCGGCGCCGGACGCTCGCCGACTTCGAACAAGCGGCTGTCGACGATGCCATCGACGGGTGCGCGGGTCGCATGGCGTGCGACATCGACCTCCGTGACGTCGCGACGTGCGGCAGCCACTTTGACTGCATTTTCCGCCTGCGCCAGCTCCTCGACGGTCGTGCCGGTCAGCAGCTCCTGCAGCTGCGCGCGACGCAGGTTGAGATTCGCTTCCGCCGCATCAAATGCGGCCTTGGCCCGGTCGAGCAACTCCGGCGACGCGAGCTTCTGAGCGTGAATTTTCTGTACGCGCGCGTAATCGGACTGACGAAATTCGAGCTCGTCCGTTGCACCCGCAACACTGGCGCGTGCGGCCGCGATCTGCTCGCTACGCGGCCCGCGCACGAGTTCGTCGAGGCGCGCCTGTGCCTGCGCGAGCGCCGCTTCGGCCTCGGCAAACCGGGCTCGTGCGCGAGCGGCGTCCTGGCGCAGCAATACCTGGCCGGCAGTTACCGTTTCGCCCTCGGCGACCAGGATCTCGATAATCGGCTCGGCTGCTTCGGCCGTCAGCTCGACACGATCGGAGGCGAGCTCGCCGACCACACGATTGGCAGCGGGCTCCGAATCGCAGGCGCTTAACAGCAAGGTACCGGCAATCGTGGCAACCAGTATGCGGGACTTCATGACACTTCTCTCTTCATGTGCACCAGCAGCATGTCGATATGCGCTTCGATCAGTTTGTCAGTGTCGAGTGACTGCTTTTCGAATAACAGTTTGAACACCACCGAGAACACGACCGGCATGATCACGAGGTGCGGCATGTCATTAACATTGGAACGGCGAAATTCGCCACTCCTGACGCCGCGCTCGAGCAGATTGGATATAGTCGCGAGCCCTCTCGAGACGACGTTGTCCCAGTAGAACTGCACGAGGTCGGGATGTTTCGGGCCTTCGGCGATCATGAGTCGAATCACGACGGCGACCGGAGAGCCCGGCAAGGTCTTGACGAAGTCGAGAAACGGACCACGCAGGAACTCCTCAACCGATGTTTCGGACGTGTCGATCGATGCCGTCAGTGCATCGATGCGCGGCATGACGAGGCTCCTGATAACCGCTTTGAACAGTTCTTCCTTGGTTTTGAAATACAGGTACAAGAGGCCCTTGCTGACACCGGCGCGTCTGGCGACCTCGTCGACCCGCGTTGCCGCGTAACCTTTCTCGGCAAAGGCGGCGAAGGCTGCGTCGGTGATCTCCTGCGGCCGGTCTTTTTTGCGGCGCCGGAAGCGGGGTTCGGACATGGATCTGGCTCGTTACTGACTCACAGGTCAGTAACTATAACTAATGACCAGCAGGTCAGCAAGTGATTTCGTGCATAATTCGCTGCCTATGTTTACCTACATCGATCCCACGGTTCGCGAGCGCCTCGTCGCGGCCGGTAAACTCATTCGCATCAATAGCGATGGCGAGCAGATCGCGCCCGATCACTCGCCGGGCGGCGGCGGTTCGATCAGCATTCTCGGCCCGATACCGCTGCCGCTTGCATTCGGCGGCAAACACTACGAAGTGGAGTGGTACGCCTGCGTGCGCAACACCGAACTCTCGAAAATCGAAGACATTGCCGAGAAGCTCAGGGCACAAAACGCACAGGAGACCTTCGCGAGCCTCGCCTCGTCGATGGCCGTTAACAGCGTGCTGATCATCGGCGACAGGACTCAATGGACGAACCCACTCGTGCGCGTGCACTCGAGTTGCCTGACCGGCGATGTGTTCGGCTCCGAGCGCTGCGAATGCGGTCCACAACTAAAATCGGCAATCGAACTGATCGAGAGCGATGAGCAGGGCGGCTTACTTATATATATGTCCGGTCATGAGGGGCGCGGTATCGGGCTGTGGGCGAAGGCTGCCACCTATGTGTTACAGGACGGCGGCGAGAACACGTATCAGGCGAATCGCTCGCTTGGACTGCCCGACGATTCGCGTGACTTCAGCGACGCCGCGTCGCTGCTGAAGTATTTTCGCAGGGACGGGCCATTCCGGTTGCTAACGAATAACCCGAAGAAAATCGAGGACCTGTCAAACGCCGGGCTCGTCGAGATCACACAGGTCAAACACGTCTTCGGCGTTACCGAAAGTAATCGCCGCTATCTCGCGGCCAAGCAGGACTGGGGCCACCTCCTCGACAAGGAGGATATCGGTAAGTAAGTCCCGGCCTGGCCAGGCCCAGGGCCGAGTCGCTGTCCTTGAGTATTGGCTGGCCGTCCGCGTCGGAATCTACGTAGTTCGATTTACCGGCCAGAGGCTTATAGTTGGAAGATGTCTCATTCCTGGGAGACCTTGCAGGGAGACGATCCATGGCTTTGTCACTAACAGAGGTACTCGGCGCACTGATCCTGCTTGGCATCGCGATTGCTCTGGTGTTTGCCTACCGGAAATATCTTGCGGCGAATTCGGAGCGCCGCATGCAGGCCATGCTGGAGAAGGTCGGTCTCGATCCGGCCATTGCTTCAAGCGGCGACACTCGAACCATTATGAAGGAGGTAAGAGACCGCTGCCGGCACTGCCAGACCGAAGACGTGTGTGAGCGCTGGCTGAAAGGCGAAGAAGCCGGCGACAACGACTTCTGCCCGAACCACCGCGTATTCGAAATGCTCCACAAATACGGTGGCGCTACCGGCTAATCAGGCAGCTGGCTTTGCGGTGCCGCGCCTTGCCTCGAGTTGCAGGCGGACTTCGTGCGCCTATTCTTCACCGAGAGCAAGCGCCGCTACCTCGACGCCAAGCAGGAATGGAGTCACGACCTGAGCGAAGTAGACGTCAGATAGTTGCACGCCCCGCTTGAGTTCAGTAGAGGGCCGCGGGTGGAACCCGCACTAATGACCGCCGGCCGCCACAAGTAGTCGCGAGTTACGCCGCGCCCCGTCGAGCTTCGAGCTGCGAGCGCACCTCGTGCGCTTTTTCCTCGGTGATATTGTAGGTAGCGATAGTCCAGATCGCGATGCCCGATGCCGCGAAGGGTATGAAGGCGTCGCATAGTCGCATCAGGACAATCGCCCGTTCGGTCTGGTTGCCCTCGAGCGCCACGTCGAAACCGGTTACGTTGAGCAGGACTCCGCCGCCGGCGATAGCAACGGCCATGCCCAGTTTCACGACCCACCAGAAAATCGAGCCGTACATCCCTTCACGGCGCTCGTGGGTGTTCAGCTCGTCCATGTCGACGACGTCAGCGATCATCGACGGCATCAGCGTAAACAGGCCGCCAAGGCCGAAGGCCATCAGGGGCGCCGGGATGAACATCAGCCAGACGACGTCCGGGTTGTAGCAGACCCACTTGAGCGCGTAGCCGACCATCGAGACGCCTGTCGTGACGAAGAAAGCGCGCCGCTTCCCGATCTTCGTGCCCAGCCAGGTGGCGAATATGATCACTAACAGCCCCGCGATGTTCTGCACCAGCCCGGAATGACCGACGTACTCGGCACCGGCAACCGTGTCGCCGGCAAAGATGTAATAGATGATGACGTAGGACTGGAACGAACCAATGAGTATGAAGCCGTTGAAGACGAGAAACGTCGCGAGACAGAGTTTCAGGAACGGCTTGAATTTCAGCGTCGTCGCGAATCCGCGCAGGAAATCGACGACGTTGCGCCAGATGACGGACCCGACGCTTACAGGTTCACCGTGCTTCTTGGCGGATTCTGCGGCGGCGATTTCCTTGAAGCGCTCGCGCAGGAAAATCGCGGGCATTACACCGATCACGATGACAGCGATCCCGATGATGATCGCGAGTCCGGCGGCACCCTGACCCATATCGTCGAACAGGCGCTGGCTGTTCATGATTGCGAGTACATACGGCGTCATGAGGTAGGCGGAGTAGCCGACGAAGTTCTGCACGCCCATTAGCCGAGTCCGCTCGTGGTAGTCGGGAGTGAGTTCGTACCCCAGCGCGACCCAAGGTGTCGCGAACACGGTGTAACCCAGATAAAAAATGAACGAGCCCGCGAGGAAATACCAGAAATAAAAGGACTCGGTCTTGCCCGCGGGCAACTGCCAGAGGACGGCAAAGATGATGCCCACCGCGATCGCGCCGCAAAAGATATAGGGCCGCCGCCGACCCCAGCGCGAGCGGGTGTTATCCGAGATGTAGCCCATGAGCGGGTCGGTGATGGCGTCCGTCAGGCGCGGCAGTGCGGCGAGCAGTCCGACCAGGGCCGGGTTCATCCCGAAAAAGAGGTTCAGGACGATCACCATGCGGCCGATCGAATCCGCGAGCAGGTTGTTGACGAACGCACCGAGCCCGTAGATCAGTTTTTGATAAAAAGGGATCCTGTCTTCGGGCGCGGTTTCATAGTGCGTGTGGTCGCTCATGATAGGTTGCGCCCTTATTATTGTCCTATAGACCCCGCAATCTATCGTCTATCAAATTGACAGCGCTGTCAAATGTTGTTACAACCTGACTGCCCGTCAGAACCGATAAACATTGACAACCGCTAACCGATTTGGGGGTTATGTTTGGCTGGTGCCAACGCGAAGAAGCGCCTCAGTACTGCATCACCGAATAACCTCGTTATGGCTGCATTCTGCGGCCTGCTGTTGATGACAACTATGAGCACTCCCATCGCACATTCAGCAAACGATACAGGGACGATCGAGCGACGCGTCAGCGCATTGCTCACGCAGTTGACGCTCGCTGAGAAGATCGGCCAGATGAGTCAGCGCAACGCCAGCCATGGGTACCCGCCGGACTACCTTGGGGAAGGTTTACGGGCCGGTAGCATCGGCTCAGTGCTCAACGTAGCCGACATCGATGTGGTCAACGAACTGCAGCGCATCGCAGTCGAGGAAAGCCGTCTCGGCATTCCGCTCTTGGTCGGTCGCGATGTGATTCATGGCTTCAAGACGATTATGCCGATTCCGCTCGGGCAGGCGGCTACCTGGAATCCCGATATCGTCAGAGACGGCGCGCGTGTCGCCGCGCTCGAGGCGGCAACGGCCGGGATCAACTGGACGTTTGCACCGATGATCGATGTCACGAGAGATCCAAGGTGGGGGCGCATTGCAGAGAGTCCCGGGGAGGACCCGTTTCTCGCGAGTCGGCTGGCGGTCGCGATGGTCAATGGCTTCCAGGGCGATGACCTGTCGGCGATCGGTACGATAGCCGCATGCGCCAAGCACTTTGCCGGGTATGGCGCGTCAGAGAGCGGCCGCGATTACGCGTCCACGAATATACCCGAGAACGAGTTGCGTAACGTTTACCTGCCGCCGTTCAAAGCAGCTGTAGACGCGGGTGTAATGACGCTCATGACGTCGTTCAGCGATCTCAACGGCGTGCCGGCGACTGGCAACGAATTCTTGCTACGTGACGTGCTACGCGAAGAGTGGGGCTTCAAGGGCTTAGTCGTCAGTGATTACAACTCAGTCCACCAGCTCGCGGTTCACGGCCTGACGGGCAACGACAAAGACTCGGCGTTTGCGGCCGTTACGGCCGGTGTAGACATGGAGATGGCGGGTGATGCGTACGTAAAGCATCTCGCCGGACTCGTCGAAGAGGGTCGCATCAGCATGGATGCGATCGATACGGCCGTCAGAAACATCCTGCGCGTCAAATTCCGCCTCGGCCTGTTTGAGAACCCGTACACCGATCCGGCCAACCTGGCGCCGATCGGCAGCGATGCTGCGCTGGAAGTGGCGACAAAAGCTGCGCTGCAGAGCGTTGTCATGCTCAAGAACGATGCAGGAGTATTGCCGCTTTCTGCCAGTACGATCAGTTCGCTTGCCGTCATTGGCCCGCTGGCCGACGCGCCTTACGAGCAGCTCGGCACCTGGGTCTTCGACGGCGATCGGGATATGAGCGTGACGGGCCTGCAAGGACTTCGCGATCTTGTCGGTGGCCACGTCGGTATTCATTACATCCGCGCGATGCAGACGAGCCGTAGCCGAGCGACCGAGCCGTTCGACGAGGCAGTCGCGGCGGCACGGGAAGCCGACGCCACCATTCTGTTCCTGGGCGAGGAATCGATCCTGTCGGGAGAGGCGCACTCGCGCGCGGACATTGGCCTGCCCGGTGCGCAGGCGGAACTCGTGCGCCGCATTGGGGCAACGGGTAAACCGGTCATTGCCGTCATCATGGCGGGACGGCCGTTGACGCTGACCAATATTATCGACGACGTGGATGCGATCCTGTACGCCTGGCACCCGGGAACGATGGGTGGGCCGGCGATCGCGGAATTGCTGTTCGGCATCGAGTCGCCGTCAGGCAAATTGCCGGTGTCGTTCCCGCGCATGGTTGGCCAGATCCCGATCTATTACAACCAGAAGAACACGGGGAAGCCGCCGTCGCCGGACAAGTTTGTGCACATCGATGATATCGACGCACATGCGCCGCAAACGTCATTTGGCATGGCGGCATTTCATCTCGATGCCGGTTATACGCCGCTGTTTGCGTTCGGTCACGGGATGTCCTATGCCGAGTTCGATTATCAAAACATTGAGATCAGTGCGCGTGAAATCGGGCTCGGCGATACGGTGATTGTTAGCGCCGAGCTTACAAACAGAGGACAGTTTGCCGCAGATGAAGTCGTGCAGCTGTATGTCCGCGACTTGGTCGGCAATGTGACGCGACCGGTCAAGGAACTCAAAGGCTTCCGGCGCGTACGTGTCGAACCCGGTGAAACTGTCACCGTCGAATTCGAACTGCACACCGACGATCTCGCTTTTTACGGGCGTAATAATCAGCTCATAACCGAGCCTGGCGAGTTCCATGCCTGGATCGGCGGCAGCTCGGAGACGGAGCTGCGCACCGAATTCCGCATCGTGGCAGGCAACTAGTCCACGGGACAACCGAATGAAGCAAAACACGCGATTCACGGTGACGGTTGCGTTAATCGTCGCGCTCGGCGGTTTCCTGATGGGCTTCGACGCGTCGGTGATCTCTGGCGTCGTTGGCTTCATCGAGGTCGAATTCAGCCTGACGAAGATCCAGCTCGGCTGGTCGGTCGCGTCCCTTACGCTGACCGCGACGCTCGCGATGATGGTGGCGGGACCATTGAGCGATCGGCTGGGCAGAAGACCAGTCCTCAAGATTGCAGCAGTGCTTTTTGCCGTATCAGCAATCGCGTCGGCGGTCGCGCCGAATTTCATCACGCTAGTCATTGCGCGGATGATTGGGGGTTTCGGCGTCGGTGCAGCATTGATCATTGCGCCGATGTACATCGCTGAGATCGCGCCTGCCGAGTTGCGTGGCCGGATGGTCTCATTCAATCAGCTCAATATTGTCATTGGCATCTCCGTCGCATTCTTTAGCAATTACCTGATATTGACGCTGGGCCACTCAGACGTGGCTTGGGCGGAGTCCTTGCGCCTCACTGACTGGAACTGGCGCTGGATGCTGGGTGTTGAGACATTGCCGGCCATCTTGTATTTCTTTGCGCTGTTGATCGTACCCGAGAGCCCGCGCTGGCTCGCTATGCATGGCAGGGAAGACGAGGCACTGATCGTGCTCGAGAAGGTGGGCGACCCGGAGCAGGCGAAAGCGGATCTGCAGGCTGTACACGACAGCATCGAAGCGGAAGCCGAGTTGGGCGGCGTGTCAATTAAGGCGTTATTCCACCGGTCCATGAAACTCGTACTGACGATCGGTATATCCGTTGGCATCCTGCAACAGCTCACGGGAATTAATTCCGTCTTTTTTTACGCCCCGATGATCTTCGAGCAATCCGGTATCGGCACGGATGCGTCATTCATGCAGGCGATTCTTGTTGGCATCGTCAATCTCGTCTTTACCGTCGTGGCGATGGCATTGATTGACAAACTTGGTCGGAGGCCGCTGCTCGGGTTCGGACTGACCGGAATAGCGGTTTGCATGCTGACGCTGTCTTATGGCTTCGGGTCTGCCACGTATACGCTGAGCGATGACGCGATCGACGCATTGCCAATCGAATTGGACCGCCAGAAGATAGCGGTGATGACTGACATCACGTATGACAGTGATATCGCGTTCAGGCAGGCTGTTACAGAAGTTATTGGCGGTGACGCTTACAAGCAATACGAATCGCAGCTCGTAAGCGGCGCGATCAGTATGAATCCGACGCTGATATTGTTCGGCATACTCGGCTTCGTAGCTAGTTTCGCGGTGTCGCTCGGGCCCGTCATGTGGGTGCTGTTCTCGGAGCTATTCCCGAACAAATTGCGCGGTCTCGCGATATCGTTCGTCGGCTTGATCAACTCAGGCGTCAGTTTTGGTGTGCAGCTGGTATTTCCATGGGAGCTCGAGAACCTCGGTAATTCGGGGACATTCCTGATTTACGGCTTAGTCGCCATCGTCGGCCTTGTCTTCGTCATGCGCATCCTGCCCGAGACCAAGGGCCGATCGCTGGAGGAACTCGAACAATTACTCGTGAGAGGCTGAAATGAAGTCAATTCAATTTCTTGCTCTGGTTTTGCTGGCGTTTGTCGGTTGCTCCACCGATCACGACCAGACAGCGGGCCCGGTCAAAGTTGAAATTGTTGAAAACGAAAACGGTTTTCAATTGCAACGCGGTGGCAAGCCCTACGTCATCAAGGGGGCCGGACTCGAGTTTGGCGACATCGAATCATTCGCCGCACACGGCGGTAATTCTATTCGTAACTGGACGACAAGAAATGATGTCGAGACCGCTCAGGAGATCCTCGACAGGGCGCACGCACTGGGTGTCACTGTCGGGCTTTGTCTGCCAATGCAAGCTGAACGCTGGGGTTTTGATTACGACAATGCGGGCGCTGTCGCTGCCCAGCTCGAGGGATTTCGTAAAGATGTCCTCATGTACCGCGATCATCCGGCACTGCTCATCTGGATCATCGGCAACGAACTCAATTATAGCTACAGCAATTCGAAGGTTTATGACGCGGTCAACGACGTGTCAAAAATGATTCATGAATTGGATCCGAATCATCCAACGACGACGACCGTTGCAGGTGTTGGCAAGAATGTGATCACCGATCTGCGTACAAGAGCACACGATCTCGACTTCTTCAGTTTCCAGGTTTACGGCGAGCTGTTCGTGTTGCCCGACCTTATTCACGAGGTTGGCCTGGTTGAGCCATTTATGGTGACCGAGTGGGGCGCCATCGGCCACTGGGAAGTGGACAAGACGAGTTGGGGAGCGCCAATCGAAGCCACGAGCTCGGAAAAAGCTGCTGTTTACATGCGCGGTTATCACGAAATGCTGAGACCCCTCGAGGATCAGTTGATCGGCTCCTACGTGTTCCTCTGGGGCCAGAAACAGGAACGGACGCCGACATGGTTCGGACTGTTCACCGAGACCGGTGAGGAAACCGAGACGGTCGATGTAATGCACTATATCTGGAACGGTGTGTGGCCTGAAAATCGTTCGCCATCGGTCAGGTCGATTGCACTGGACGGCAAAGTTGCACATGCCAACGTGACACTGACCGCGGGCGAAGTTTACGAAGCTACTGTCACTATGGTCGATAGTGACGGTGACCCACTAATGTATCGATGGGAGCTAAAGCCCGAGTCGCACACGACGCAGGTCGGCGGCGACTATGAAGAAGCCATTGCCAACCTTGACGGTCTCGTCCACGGCGCAAATTCGGCCACGCCCACGATCACCGCGCCGGCTTCCGGTGCGTATCGACTGTTTGTTTATGCTTACGACGGGCAGGGACATGCGGCTCACGCAAATATCCCGTTTCTCGTTAGTGAGGATCGAGAGTGACCGGGGGACAAAGGATTGATAAGCACAGCCAAAATCTCTCTGCGCGGATTGCGAACGTTCTGCGTCGCCGCACGATACGAAAGCTTTCGCGCGGCGGGTGAAGAGCTCTTCATTACGGCATCCGCCGTCAGCCACCAGATAAAGAGTCTCGAGGAAGAACTGGGTGAGCCGTTGTTTGATCGCAATAGTCGCGATCTAAAACTGACGGAAATCGGAAAATCGCTGTACGAAGACATCAGTCCGCTGATCGAACAACTGGATTCTGTTGCTGCCAGCTACAAGAAGGGCGGTCGAAGTAGTTCTGTCCGGATCTCGGTGCAGCCTTTCTTCGCCAGCGAATTCTTTGTCCCGCGCCTGAGTGAATTTACTGCAGAGCACCCGGAGATCGATATCCAGGTCGGCACGAGTGACGAGAGCGCTGAGAAACATCCCGCAGATGCGGATTTGTCGATTCGACTATTCAAATCACCCCCACAAAACCTGCTGTCGAACTTGCTCTTCCCGCTGCGGATGGTGCCGGCAGGTTCGCCTGCGTTCAAGAAAGAGATGACGGTCAGAAATCAGAAGATCGTCAGCGACTTCCCGTTGATTGTCCACGAAACACGTCCGAAGGCTTGGAAGCAATGGGCGAAGTCGACCGGCATTCAACTCCCCGAGAACGGCAAAGTGACCCGACTCGATTCGATGATTGCCGTGGTCCGAGCGGCCGAGCGCGGCATCGGCGCGGCGCTGGTACCTGTTCCAATGGCCGATCAGTGGTTCAAGCAGGGAAGCATCGTGCGCCTTTTCAGGAACGAGTTTGTCGCGGACGTCAGCTATTACGTGGTCTGCCGTGAGGACAGGGCCGAGGACGAATGCGTGCATCTCCTGCGCGATTGGATACTGCAGAATTTGGCTGAGTCCAACTGAGTTTTTCTCAGGCCAGAGCTGAGTTCTTCCCGTTTGTAGTCTTGTCCCGGGCTGCCTATTGTGCGCGCCTCGGCCCGCTCTGCGCGGTTCGATGAACTGCAATAGATCAATCCTCTGGAGAAAGACCATGTTTGAGAAAGCCAAACCAGGACGAGATGCTTTCACGTTTAGCCTGCGCGGGATGTCGGCGATCGCCTCATTCATCGCTGCGCCAGCCATTACCCACCATCGAATCAACAGGATTCTCGACGATCGGCTGAGTCAGATTGAGCCGGATCAACTCGAGACGGTTCAGGAGATAGGGGCGATTAGAGGGCGCTTCTGGATACTTGGGCGTCGTCGAACCGCATGAGGCGACTGTGTTCACAGGAGACAATGCGCCGCCGCTGATCGCGGCATAAGTCGAAAGTGGAGAGAAACTTGTGTGAGCGTGGCTTAATCGGGCGCCGGCCCCGTCGACTCGCGCACCTGTAGCATTGCGGGAACGACTTCGGTACCGCGAAGCTCCGAGGAATCTCGTATGCCGCCGATTAGCGCCAGTGCGGCCCGCTCCGCCATGGCCGACAGCGGCTGCCGTATGGTTGTTAGCGCCGGGTAGATTTGCCTCGCAAGTGCGACGTCGTCCCAGCCCGCAATCGACAACTGCTCCGGCACTTTGATGTCCAACCGGTCGGCGACGCGCAAGACACCAGCCGCCATGTCGTCGTTCGCCGCGAAGATAGCGGTTGGCCGCGTTTTGCGCCCGAGTAGTTTCTCCGCGGCGGCTTCGCCCGAGCCGATCGAGTTATCGCCGGCTTCGACAAGATGCTCGGAGAACTTCAGGCCACTTTGCTGCAAGCCGTCCTTGTATCCAAAGAATCGGTTTGCAACCGCCTTGTGCTTCGGGTGTCCTGTGATGAACGCGATCTTCGTGTGGCCAAGAGACGCCAGGTAGCGTGTCATCTCTGCGCTTATCTCGCGGTCATTCGTTGCTACTGAAAACTGCTTGTCGTTTTTTGTGCCCGGCGATACGCGCACGAACGGAGTGCCCGTCGCGGCAATCGCGCGCACGATCTTCGGGATATTCGATAGCGGTGCCGCTAGAATGATGCCATCCGGCCGCGCCTGCTCGATCAGTTCTTGGAGTTCGTCGCCGACGTTTCTGTCGAGGATTCTGCAGGGATGTATCAGCAGCTCGTAGTTGGCAGTCTGGCAAGCACGCAGTGCACCCTGTTGCATCCTGATGACGTAGCCCGCACTCGGGACTTCGTAGGCGCTCGGGTCGTCATATATGAGACCGATCAGGTGAGAGTGCAGACTTGCCAGGTTACGCGCCGCCAGGTTGGGGCGGTAATTGAGTTTGGTGATAGCCTTTTCAACATTTTCCCGGGTCGACTCACGAACGTTGGGTTCATGGTTGACGACGCGCGATACGGTCTTGATCGATACGCCGGCGAGTTGGGCTACGTCTTCAATGGTTGCTCTTGGCATCGGCGTCGGGATGATCAGGTCGTCTCATTATTTATTCTGCCTGAATTACAACCCTTTCTGACAGCGCTGTCAAATTATATTACAAACGCCATGTCAACCACGCGAATTCGTTTTTCTATGAAGCGGCGCCGCAGGTAACAGCTCGGCATACAACTCGTGCATTACCAGTTTCGGCGTGCGATCGACGTTGAACAGTCCCCAGTGCTTTTCCGGTTCGAGCGGGTCGGGAGAACCCTTCCACGGCTCGTCAAACGCTTCGAATACAAACGTCAGGATCTTCTCGTTGGTAGTCCACTCGAGCAGTTCATCGTAGTACCGTGCCTGGAGTTCCTCAGATGCATTATGCGGCTCGATGCCACGACCATTGGAGGCAGTGGTCCAACCCGCTTCGGTAATCACAACGGGTTTGCCCGGGTAATGATCCGCGACCGTGCGATAATTCTGCTTCGTATATTCGAGTGCGTCTTCGATTGAGCGGTATTCCCACGCGGGATACGTGTGCACGGAAATGAAATCAAGCTCGGCCGCCAGTGGTTCGAGCCGGTAAGTCCATGGCACGTAGTTGTCGCAAAATGTGACTGGTTGTTCGATGTCACCTTTGATCTCGAGCGTATAAGCAACGAGCTGGTTCACTGGAACCATGTGATCGGTCCACGCGACGCTTGCTTCGTTGCCAACCGATACCGAGAAAACCGAAGCCGGGTAACGCTGCGCGAGGGCGATCGATCGGGCTACTTCATTTGCGTTGGCCTGACGGTTCGCCGCGAGCGTCTCTTCACTGAAATCGGCGCCCCAGGGGCAATGCGGGTTGCTCATTTCGGCTGCCAAATCCACGCCCAGCATTACCTGGAAATGCATCGCTTCATTGGCAATTACCTGCAGCACGGTTTCGGCATGAGGAGTGCAATCATAAAGCCTTAAGTACTTCCAGTTTTTCGCCAGTATCAGCAGATCCTCTTTGATCTCTTCATAAGACGGATACTTGATGCCGGGACACTGATCCTCGCGATAGCCGGAATAGCAGATCGCATTGGCATACTCGAGGTTCATTTTGAGTTCTTCAAACATACTTGGGATTGCCGTCCTTGTCCCACAGGCCCCAATAAGCGCCGACATCGCCTTCCTTGTCGATCTTCCAGGTCTCATCGAAGGAGGAGAACCAGAAGATCTCGATTTCGTCCTCTTCGGCCCACAGGTGGGTGTCGACGAAGTACTTGATCGCGTTCTCGAAGGAGGGCACGGCGCCACCCTCGGCGGTGCCGATGTTCGGCCAGCCGGTTTCACTGACGATGACCTTCTTGCCGTTCGCGGCACGCTGCGCGCGGCGAAACATCTCTTTCATGTACAACACCGCGTGCTCGGCGGGGCAGCCCTCCCAGAAGGGATAGCAGTTGGCGAGGATGACGTCACAGGCTTCTGTCACACGCGGGTGCACGGCAAATTCGAAATACGCGTCGACGTATCCGACAGGCACGCCGGATACAGCATGCTTGGCGCGATTGATGTAGTCGATCAATTCGTCTTCGCTCAGGTCGCCGCGCAGCAGCACCTCGTTGCCAACGCCGAGGATGTCCGCATGCCCGGCGTTAGCGATTTCAATTGCATTCGCCAGCTCGATCTCGTTCTGCTCCCGATTGTTATCGAGCCAGACACCGACCATTGTCCCGAGCCCTGCTTCCTTGGCGATAGCCGGAATCAGCTCGTTGCCTTCGCTGCAGGCAAACGTCCGGATCCGATGCGCACAGGGCTGGACAAACGCCAGTCGCTCACGAATCTGGGCTGCGCCGATCTGAGTACCCGGTCCCTGGCCCTCGACATAGGGGCTGAACGAGATGCCGTGGATCTTCTCGTCGAGAATCTCTTTGACAAGTCGTCGAAGTTCCTCTTCGGACAGGACAGCAACATTGATCCCGGCCAGGTTTGTTTGCCTGCGATGCAGTACTCCCATGGGGCGTTCCTCGATTGATTATTCGGCAAACAACGCGTCTGCCCCAAACCTAACCACCAGTTGACGGATGCGGCCGCTGCGCCCAAACAATTCAGAGCTAGCATCGGCCGGCAGCGCCAGCTGCGGCACCGTCTGTTGTTCGCCGTTATCCCAGGTAATGGTCAGCGACTGCACGGCATCGTCATCCAGACGATAGATCACCGGTACCTGACACCAGGTAAACGCCAGCCCGTCGACCGGCACGGTGATCGTCTGCCAGTTGCCGTCGACATCGACGTAACCGGTATCACGAGATTTTGTCATGAACTCGCGCGCCCGCAGTAGCTGGGGTTCAAAATGGGCTATGCCGTTACGTACTCGAACGCCGAGCTCGCCGAATCGGCACAGAATCTCCTCCTTGACCTGTCCGGTCATGCCCGGTTGCCTGGCACCGGCATGGCTGGGAGTATGCGAGTAGGGGTCGGTTGGAAACGCGCCGTACTCGGCAGGGGTCTTGTTGAACCCAATGCCTTCGCGTATGCGGTAATACAGTTGACCCAGTCGCTGGCAAGTCACGACATCGGCGCCACGATCCAGCGCCGCAAAGAAATTTTCCAATACAGCCAGCATCAGCTTTGACACCATGTGCCAATAGATTGAACCGAGGCCCTCGAAGCTGAACATGGTGCCCGAGCGTCCCGTAAACGCCCTGTGATTGAATACCCGCTCGTAAAGTGTCTGCAGTGATTCTCGTGCCGCTGCGACTTCATCTCCGTACATTGTGATCAGGTCATCGAGTTCAGCATTGAGATCGCCGACGTTCCTGAATTCAGCGCTAAACCGATAGCAGCCTTCAGCATCACGAACGACGATACGTTGGTTGCCATCGGCCAGCATACGCTGCAGCAGCGGAATCGCCCCAACCTGCTCGGCGGGAATACGGTTCTTGGCGAGGAACGTTGGTGGTTGCCGATCGGGATAGAGCATGAAGCTCTTCTGATCCGGGCGGTACACATCGCTCTCGAAAAGCGCTTCCAGCACCGTCACTGCCGCGTCCGGCGCAATGGCGCCGGTGCTGAGCGCGGCAACCTGGCCTTCGAGCATCGGATACAGTGTGTCGATCGAAATCGCTTCCGGCTGCAAATTCAGCAGGTTATAAGCGTGATACAGACCATCCTCACGCACGTTGGTAGCGATGCTGTGATCGATTGCCGCTAATGCATCATCGAGCATGGCCATGATCTCATCCGCGGGTTGATCCACCGTGCCTGAGAAGTTCTCCTGCCTGTATACCGTCTCGCGATAACGGCTCGCCGCCTCGCCGAGTTGCACCAGCGACTCGTAGCGATGCGCGGAGCTGATTGGATCGGTGCCTAACAGCGGACGAACTTTGGTCAGAGCAACGGCAGTGTCGGCGAGCCATCGGCTGACCTCGCCGGACACGGCGAACGACCCGGACTCATCTGCCAGTAACTGCTGCAGGAAATGCACGTAGCGTCGCATGTAATAGAGGGTCACCATGGATAGACCGTTGCCGACGAGCGCGTTATTCGCGTCATTCCATTCGGGTCGCTGCGTGTTCAGCCAGATCCCGCCATCGATCACCAGGTTGCCGAGCTTCGCCAACAGTGGCACGAGCAGCTTCTCGAGGAGGTTGACCTGGTAGACCTCGCCATCGGCGTCCAGCACCAGTTTGCCGTCGGCGCCCAACTCGGCGACGCGACGCTCGATTTGCTCCGCCACCCGATCGTCGAAAATTACCGTGCTCTTCGGATTCTCGAGCAGTGCGTCAAAGGGCTTGATCCGATAGGGGACATTGGCGTAACAAAAAATCGGCTGGCGCAGCAAGTCATTGAGCAATGTCGGGTGAAAGTTCCTGGATAGTTCCAGAAACTTCTGCAGATAAATGATCTGGTGATCGCCCCAGTAGCCGATGTAGCTCCACGGGTTATCCGGCTCCTCCACTTCCCAGTCGATGCCGTCCTTGGTAATGCGGTAAGGGTTGTAGCCGTCGATGGTCGACGCATTCACGAATTTGGCAATGATACTTTCTGTGAACTCGGGATAACTGAGAATCAAAGCTTCCCAGTTCTGGAATATGTCCCGCCAGTTTCCCTCGTAGGAAAGCAGGCGTTCGCCGTAGTCCTGTTTGAGCTTGATAGCGAACTGGTTCCAGGGGCGACTCGGGTCACCGTGGCGACGGCCGAACGTTATTGGCAGGTATTCGTAACAGAGCCGCTCGAGTTGGGGGTCGCCTTGTTGCCGAACAGCCGACAAGAGTGTCTGATAGATCAATCGGGCCGGCAGTCCGCGAAGCATTTTCCGATTACGTTCGTACACACCGTGGTTGAATTTCCAGATTGTAGTCGCAAGATCGCGTGACGTTACCGTGTACTGGTCATCGAATACGCCGCCTCGGAGGATGTTGAACAGCACGTTCGCATAATGGTGTACGGTGACGTTCTCCTCGGCCGTCGCCTGGTAGCTGTCGCCGCCGGCCATGATGCGTGCCAGGTCGTCAGTGCCCTTATTGACCGAGTCCGTGATCACCGCGGCAAGCGCTTCCGGGTTGCGAAGTTGTTCGCGCAATTCGACGACCTCGGCCTGGCTCTGCTCGATGTTCGCCACAATCTGCCAGCTCTGCGACCCCTTTGGCGCGAGCTCCAGCGTATGGTTTACAAAGTAGGCTCCGCGGACGCCACGCTTGTGGGTCTCCTGTTCCAGCACAGCCCCCCGGCGGAAATCATCGACCTGGTCCGCTGAGATCAGCACCTTGGGTGCGTCAAGACCAAGGCAAAAAACTACATTCGCCTTAAGTGACTCGCAGGGCTCGGCGCGATCCGAAATTCCGGAATAAAGCGTGAAGAGCGCCAGGCCGGTGCCTGCATCCAGCTCCGTCCACTTATACGCGTCGACGAGGTTGCTGGAATTGCTCTGCGAAAACCGCGGCGTGCCGGCTGGCAGTATATTCTGCAGTCCGTCGAGCACATCGACAGTGACGCCGCGATCCGACAGGTTTTCCAGTTCGCAGTTCCTGGAGAAGCCATGACTGTCACTGGTAACCCAGGTATAGCGAAACGTTATTCGCAGGTCATGATTGACTTCTTCGAAGCACAGCTTGTTGCCCAGCAGGTTTTTATAGAGGTTGCGGCTGAGAGCGTAGCGCCCGTCCTGTTCCCGGTTGAACGGTTGCCATTCATGCTGTTGTTCGTCCGTGCCGACACGCAGCAAGGTCCTCGGTCCGGTATGAAGGCCGCTGTCGTGGATCTTGTCGACCGTAATATAAGGGAACAGCGACGTATCCGGCGATATTCGGCCGGCGGTCAGCCCCCCCGTCGACGAAACAAACAGCCAATGGTCAACGTTGGAGATGACGCTGATGAAGAACGGGGCCATTTGGTCGACGTTACGAATGACGTAATAACGCTCGCCGGCCATATCCAGGAATTCGCCGTTTACGTCGCCTTGATCAGGTTGGTCGATGGGTACTGCCTGCACCATATTCTTATTCCGCTTCTGCGAGGACCAAAGCGCCGAATAGCCCGGCGTCTATATAGCCGCGATCCTTGGGACCGTGAGGCACCGATTCGGAGCCGATGAAATTCTCGCGCAGCTCGCTACCGTCGTTGTCGCAGTAGGCAAGCATGAGGCCCATCACTTTTCCGGCCGAGAGTTTGACTGGCACGTTGCTGTCAGAGCCGTCGACGTAGGCATCGGTGTAAATGTCGATCGCGAGCTCCCAGACAATCTTGTCGCTTTTCTGTTTCCAGCGACTTTCGACGTGGTGCGAGTAGTCGTGCGGCTTCTCGTCGGTGCCGAGGTCGATGGCCTGATTGTCCAGCGACATGTGATAGGCGAACGCATTGTGGTTGTATTGGTGCTCGCCCCCCGAGTAATCCTCGTCGAGGAAGATCTCGAGGCAGTCGTCGTCCCAGTACTGCACCAGGGGGTTACGATGCGTATCGATCAAAACGTCGTCGACGAACTCGGCGAGAATATAGAGCCTGTCCTCAGTCCAGACGACTTTGAAACGCCCCTGGAAATCCTCCGCCGAGTATTCGGGTCCCAGCCATCGATACGTGAGATCACGCCACTCGGCCTGCTCCCAGATGGCTTCGTCGGCGATACCGTCAATAGTTAGCGGCGAGGGCGCCTCGGGCGCATGGTACTCGCTGCGGTTCTCGTAGTGCGCGTCGTCGCCAGCCGCAGCTGCTGCAGCCGTCGCGGGCAGCATAGCGGCGAGCAATAACGGCGGGATGAGTGTGCTGGAGTTCACGCGGCTTTCTGCGTTTCTATGCTGCGGGCTACCGCGACAGTACGCGCGACGACGTCATCGAGTTCCAGCTCTGCGATTCCCGCAAGGCTGACGCCGATGCGACCGGCCCAGGGGCGCGTCCAGGCCTCCGGTATCGGATTGCCGGTCAGACCAAATAATCCCCCGACTGTCGCACCGTTGCAGTCCGTGTCCCAGCCGGCAGTGACGGCATCGCCGACCGCAGCACCGAAGTCGCCATCCGCCGAACACAAGGCCCACACGACGAGAGCCAGGTTGTTAAGCGTGTGGACAGGCGACAACCCCGCGTATTCTTCGTGCAATCGCTCCACGGCATCGGATGATCCGGATAGCCCGCACCCGAAGCGAACGGCCGCCGCCGCCGCGCTGTCATTGGGAATCTGTTCCATTGCCGTGTCTATCGCCACGTCGAGTTTTTCGGTTGCAGGGATGGCAGCACCGAGTGCGGCTATAAAAGCGGCGCCAAAAACGCCTTCGCCACGATGCGACAGCGACGCATCACGCCGTGCCAGCTCCGCCGCGAGGGCAGGGCGGCCCGGGCATACCCAACCGTAGAGATCCGTGCGGATCTGGGCGCCGATCCACTCGTTGTAGTCGTTGTCCGAGCATGCCCCGAGATCGAATCCGGGTTCAGCGCAATTGACGAACTCGTCGGCCATGTTCGTGAGCAATGTGCGATAGGCTGCACGCTCGGCAGTCCAGGTACAGCCCGCAGGTAAGAGTCGCAGCCAGTTCCGTGCGACATCGGCCGTATCGAAGCTGACGCCCTTGTCTTCGAGCAGCAGCAGCGAGAGCACCGTGTAGTTGATGTCGTCATCGGGCTCGGCACGGACGATGTGCCCGCGGCAGCAGGCCTTGCCGCTGCGCGCGACGACGGTACCTTCGACCAGCGGCACGTAGTCACGCAGCGGCGTTGCTCCCGCGGCCTCCAGGTAAGTATCGAGCCCCGGCCGGCCCTCCTGGAACGAGAGCGCTTCGAGCGGTTTTCCGAGCAGACAGCCCGAAATCCGACCCTGCCACGCGCCCCGAATCCGGGCCGGTTCAGCTGGTGCGATCTGCATTGCGGACCCTGATATTTCGCGTGGAAGAGATATTATTCTTTTTTAAAATAAGCACTTAAGTCGTTCCTGGCGCAGCATCGCCGCTATCCTCGCACGGCGATTCTATAAAGAAGTTGACAGCGCTGTCAGGGTTCATTATAAATGCAACACTGACAGCGTTGTCAAAATTATTGCGGGAGAGGGATGAACGTCCGGATTCCGCACAGAAATATAAACGGGCGCTGGCAGGCGAAGGTCCAACAGTCCGTCAAAATTAAGTTTGATATCAAGCCGGGGGCTTTAGATGAAGAAACCAAATTTCCGCAGGACACCGTTAGCGACGGGCGTCGCACTCGCGTTAGGCACGACCATGACCGCTCCCGCAGCCGCGCAGGACGAACCGATGGACGAACCGATTGAAGAGGTCATCGTCACCGGTATTCGCGGCTCTCTGTCGTCCGCGCAGTCAATGAAAGAGAATGCGGATACCTTCGTCGATGGCGTCACTGCGTCGGATATTGGTGCTCTGCCTGACCGGTCCGTTGCAGAAGCCCTGCAACGAGTCCCAGGCGTCAACGTTAGTCGTTTCAAGAAAACGTCAGACCCTGACCGCTTCTCGGTCGAGGGTGCTGATGTCATCATTCGCGGTTTGCCCTTTGTCCGCTCCGGACTGAACGGCCGGGATGTATTTTCGGCAAACGGCGGCATAAAACTGAGTTTCAATGATGTCTCGCCGGAGTTGCTGGGTAGCGTCCTGGTCTACAAGAACGCGACCGCCGACATGATTGATGGTGGTATCGCGGGTACGGTAAACCTCGTAACTCGCAAGCCGCTGGATACGGATGGCCTCAGGCTGGCGGGATCCGCCGAGTACAATTACGGCGACATTGCAGAGGAAGGCGCCCCGACGGTCTCGTTCCTGGGCTCAAATAGCTGGGAAACAGCCGGCGGCCGGTTCGGCCTGCAGCTGGGATACGCGCAGTCCGAGCTCAAATCCCGTTCTTACGCGTCGCAGGTCACGGACCCCTGTTACCGTGCTGACACGGTGGACGGGCAATGCATACGCGCCGCAGGGGTCGACTCGAACAACGTGTTTGAACCAGTCCTCGGTCCCGACGAATTTCCGCCTGCCGATACGGTGATTGTGCCGAAGGGTGCCGGCGTCCGTACGACGGGCTATGAGCGTGACCGCCAGGCTTTCTCCCTGGTTGGACAATGGGAAAGCAATGACGGACGGTTCCTCGTCACGGCCGAATACCTGCGGGCAGAAGCCGACCTGGACGTGGACGAGCATGCGATTCTCGCCCTGGTTAACAATGACGTTGACCCCCCCATCACTCCTCCTGCGAGCGGATCGGACTGGACCTTCAACAATGGTAGTTTTGTGTCCGGCACACTTTCCCAGGCTTCCGGGCGGGGCCTCGAAAACTGTGTGCCAGGGTCTATCGATACCCCTGAGGACCCGGCATATGGTAGTGAAGGTCGCTGCCTGTCGCAGACGGGTATCCCGACCGAAACGCTGCGCTTCCAGCGCAAGGATCGCTCGGTAACAGAGGATCTGTCACTGGCCGTTTCGTTCATGCCGTCAGATAACCTGTCGCTTAACTTCGAAGCACAGTACGTCGACACAGACCGGGACGAAGATGGCTTTATCTCTGCCATGGCGACCTATTCGGACATTTTCGTGGATGTGAGGGGTAGCACTCCGGATGTGCAGTTCATGACTCCGGCCACCACCGATGGCTCAACGGATCCCAACTACTTCACCAATCCTGACCGGTTGTACCACTGGTTCCTGATTGACAACCAGATCTTGAACGAAGGGGACATGGCCACATTGCGTGCTGACCTGGATTATCACTTCGGCGAAGATTCCTTCATCCGGGACGTCAAATTCGGTGCGCGCTGGACTGATCGCGACCGGGTTAATCGCGATACCACGTTCGGCAGCAACTGGGGCAGTCTTGGACAACCATGGGCCGGCGACCCGACGTGGGCGGAAGGTTGGGAGACCAGGCAGGCGGTGGTGTTTGGAAGTAACCCAGTCGCCTCGGGGACAACCAATGTGTATAACCCGTTCCGTGATTTTCAACGCGGCGAAACGTCTGTTCCGATACCCAACGGTGCGGGCCGCTTCTTTGGTGGCTCCGATATGGTGGAGGATTACCGTAGTGGCCTGTACGAACAGCAGGCCAGTGCAATCCAGGACATAACTTTCTCCGGCGCTTACGGAGTAGCGTGGAACCCGTTATATACTCGGGCTGGCGTGGTTGATGGGACTGCTTGGCTGCCGGGTGATATTTCGGACGTCGGTGAACAAACCGAGGCGGCCTACATCCGTGTCGATTTTGGCGTCGATGGCGAAACGCCCATTACAGGTAATTTTGGCGTACGCTATGTGAAGACGACAATCGAATCCGACGGGCTTCTCCAGTTTCCGCAAGTCCCGCCCGCAGCGGGTTTGTGCGACCAAGACCCCCCCCCGCCAGGCGGAATTCCCGGATGGTGTTCGCTGTCGCCGGAACGCACGGCTGAGTTCCTGTCAGCCTACACCGGGGAGACCGTCGACGATAGCGCTGATATTGATTTCGATCACTGGCTACCCAGCTTAAATATCAAGGTCGGTGTGACCGATAACTTCTTCATCAGGGCGGCGGCGTCCAAGGGTATCTCCAGGCCCGATCTGGCGTCGTTCCAGACCGGCGGTGGCTTCGGGGACAATACCAATACGCTGCGGGACACTGGTACCCTGGAAACAGGTCCGTTATTCGCGATCGATACCGGTAACCGACTCCTGAGACCGGTCGAAGCCTGGAGCTACGACCTGTCGGCGGAGTGGTATTTCGATAATGTTGGCGCGCTGACCTTTTCGTTGTTCAAGAAGGACTTTGACAAGCTGATCACCAGGGGCTCCACCGTGCGGACGGTCACCAGCGATACCGGCACAACTGCCGAAGTTGAATTCCGCGCAGATGCCAACGTGCAGGATGCCTCCATGGAAGGATTCGAGCTGGCGTACCAGCAAACGTTCGACTTCCTGCCGGAGCCGTTCAACGCGTTGGGGGCCCAGGCGACCTACACCTATATAGACGCCAGCGATCTGATAGAACCCGAAAACGAGACGAGACGCTCTCCATTTGCCGACGGTCTCTCGCTAGCGGGAGTCTCGGAAGATACGGTGAACCTGACGGCGTTCTATGAGAATGACGCCATCTCGGCGCGGCTTGCCTGGAACTGGCGATCTGAATACCTGATTACGCCGAGAGACGACATCTTCCCGTTCTCGCCGATTATGCACGAGTCGACCGATCAGCTGGATGGCTCCTTCTTCTACAACTTCAACGACTTTTATGGGTTGGAGAATTTCAAGGTAGGGTTAATGGTGGTCAATCTTCTCGACGAGGTCGCCAAGACCAGGTCGGTTATTGATTACGACGGCACGACGTTCCCGAGATCGGCCTACAGGTTCGACAGACGATTCACGTTCGTGGCTCGTTTCGAGTTCTAGAAAGCCGCCTTGAGCAACAAGGAAGCCGGGCTTCCCCTGACTAGGGAGCCCGGCTTTTTTGTACTAGGATGTACTTATGTCGCGGAGCACATGGATGTGCGAGAGCGACGTTGTACTAGGATGTACTTATGTCGCGGAGCACATGGATGTGCGAGAGCGACGTTGTACTAGGATGTACTTATGTCGCGGAGCACATGGATGTGCGAGAGCGACGTTGTACTAGGATGTAGTGCTACTTTGATCTAATGAAGAAGTGATTCAGTTTTGAGTATCAAGAACATCGTCATTGTCGGGGGCGGAACCGCAGGCTGGATGACGGCGGCAGCGTTTTGCCGGTTTGCAAATAAGGGCCTGGCCAACGTCACGCTGGTGGAATCCAAGGACATCGGCATCGTCGGCGTAGGTGAAGCGACGATCCCGCCGATCCGGGGATTCAACAAGCTGATCGGCATCGACGAGGCCGACATGCTGGCCGCAGTGGGCGGCACCTTCAAGCTCGGCATCCAGTTTGTGAACTGGGGCAAACAGGGAGACAGCTATTTTCACCCGTTTGGCAATTACGGTTATGAGATCGAAGGCGTACCGTTTCATCAGATCTGGCACAAGTTCCGGAAAATCGGTGATCCTCGGCCACTGTATCTTTTCAATGTCGAAACCTTGGCCGCACAATACGGCAAGTTTGGCATCACTGATCCCAACATGCGGAGTGATTTGCCACCGGTTAATTACGCCTACCATATCGATGCGGTCAAGTATGGCCAGTATCTGAGGAAGTTCTCCGAGGCTCGCGGGGTCAAACGGATCGAGGGTCTGGTCGAAGACACAGCGTTGAATCCGGATACCGGCTTCGTGGAGTCAATCAAGCTGAAGGACGGTCAGACGATCGAAGGAGACTTCTTCGTTGATTGCTCGGGGTTCCGCGGCCTACTGATCGAGCAGGCGCTGGAGACAGGTTACGAGGACTGGACGCACTGGTTGCCCTGCGACCGAGCCTGGGCGGTCCAGTCAGAGCAGCCGGACGCCCCTCTGCCCTATACGAGAGCGACCGCACATTCCGCAGGCTGGCAATGGCGGGTACCGCTGCAGCACCGGCTCGGAAATGGCCATGTCTTCTGCTCGAAGCACATGTCCGACGATGAGGCATTGAACATTCTTTTGGATAACCTGGACGGCGAACCGACAATCGAGCCCAGGCTGCTGAGGTTCGTAACCGGGCATCGCAAGAAGTTCTGGAACAAGAACGTGGTGGCGATTGGTTTGTCCTCCGGTTTCATGGAACCGCTCGAGTCGACGTCCATCCACCTGATTCACTCGGCCATCAACAAACTGATGCTGACATTCTCGTTGGATGGTGTGCTGCCTGACCAGGAGAAGATCTTTAACAGGCTGGCTCTCAAAGAATTCAACCGGATCAGGGATTTTCTTGTCCTACACTACAACGCCACCACTCGGGACGACAGCGAGTTCTGGAACTATTGCCGCACGATGGATGTGCCCGACACCCTGACAGAGAAGATCGAGCTGTTCAGATTGAATGGGCAGTTTTTCCGTGAGGAGGACGAGTTGTTTACCGTTACCAGCTGGGCCGCGGTAATGCTCGGGCAGGGCATTCAACCAGGTAGTTACAGTCCACTTGCAGACGTGCTTGACCAGGAAGGACTGGTCAAGGAGGTGGGTGAAATGGAGAAATCAATCAAGTTCGTCGTGTTCCATATGCCTACCCATGCAGAATTTTTGCAAAAATACTGCCCCGCTAACGCACCTGCCTGATTTCAAGCGTGTCATTCCACCAGTAGTTGACAAGTACGTTCAGTGGGTCGAGCGATTCCACGCCGTGCCACCAGAGAATCGGAATGTAAATAGCATCTCCCGGCCCGAGCAAGGCCTCCTGGCCCGACTCGAGCGCCTGGGCAAACCTCGGGAACCTCTCGAGGTCCGGATTACGCAGATCCACGGTGCTGATGGGCGGTCCGCCCGGCGTTTTCAATAGCGGGCCAACATAGAGGTTGCCAACCTGATCGGGTGGGAAAACGGTGAACTTCCTGCTGCCGCTGACAACGCACGCGATGTTGTAATTGACATCGAAATGGGCTGCAACCATCGATTGATTACTTATCCAGATCCGCGGCGCGATGTTGCTGTCAAGCAGGGGCATCGCGTTGTCCCCGAGAAATGACGGCATGATGTTCGGAACCTCGATCGCCTGCAATGCGATAGCTGGCGGTTCGGGGGCCTCGGCAAGGGAGACAAGGGTGTCAAGCGCAGTGCTGATCGAAACGTCCAGCGAATCGAAATTGAATCCCTGGAAGTCGTCGGAATAGAAGAATCGGCCCTTAATCTCTGGTCGACCGACGTATGCATTGACCGTGCCCCCGGTGTCGAATCGCTTGAGGTAAATGACCACACTCGTCGGCGATTGACGGCCTGCCTGCACTGCGGGCCAATTTCTAAGCAGACCCTTCAGCACGGCAGGCCGGTTCGCGGGCATGATCTCATTCTCGAAAATCCCGCGATCCACGTTCTGCCACTCCTCGATTTTCTGCAAAGCTGTCCCCTTTGTCCCTGGATGCATCGCCTATCGCGGGACAGTCTGCACACCTCCGATCAAGGATCGAAGGAATGGGCAGGGTCTCGCCTTTGGGCCGGGGCGGATCGGGGCCGGCGCAGTGAAATGGCCCGACCAGGCGAACTTACGCTGGGTTGATATACCCGTTCCGGAACCCTGACCTCGGCGGGACCGCGATCTATCGCTGGAAGAAACCAGATGTCGTCGCAGAGGCGGAGAGACTATTTCAGGATGATCCCGTCGCAGCTTTGACGTAACTCGATGAAACGTCAGAGATTTTCCGCGAAGCGCTGCAGTACATGACCGGGTCGTCGTCGCGTTCCAAGAGAGCAGCTGCAAACCTGTCAAGAAATATGATCGGGTTTTGGAGAAGAGGGTGCCGCAATCGATCAATTCACTTGTCATGCCACCATCGGCTACGCAACAATGAGTTCTGATGCCGACTTCACTCGTGGGTTCTTTCTGCGGCCAATGCGTGACCCGAGCGAAGCGAGTGTCGTTATCGATTGGCAGGACTCGACGTCGCGTCATCGGCCGTTGCCAAGATTCCTAACATGCAAACGCGGCGTGCCTCCCGGCTGGGTCAGGCCGGCCGCCGCCCGAATCACGAGGTGTCGAATTGACTCACAGTAAATCGATTTTTCACCGCGCGACGCGGGGCCTTTGCGCGGCGATGGTCGCGATGCTGCTCTGCGCCTGCGAATTCAATCGTTCCGACAACGACCTGGTTTGGGCCGTCAATATCGGCGGTCCGGCATACACGGCGTTGGACGGCACCGTGTACGGCGCAGAGAAGTCGGTATCGGGAGGCGAGGTCGGCACCATGGATCTCGTCAAGGGCTCGCAGGATCCGACCCTGTACCGGACTTATCGGGTAGGGAACATCGAGGTCGCGCATCCTATCGCGAACGGCAGCTACGACATCACGTTTCATTTCGCCGAACCCGATGATATTACTGGTGGCCAACGCGTTTTCGACGCCTTTGTCGAAGGACGACAAGTTATTGATAAACTTGATGTTATAAGCGCCAGGGATGGCAAAATCGAGTCCGCTTTGACGGTGACGATTCCGGACATCGAGATTAGCGATGGCGAGCTGACTATCACATTCGAAGCCTCTGTCAGCGAACCCGTGCTTAGTGCTCTGGTCGTCCGCAACAAGAATCGTCCCAAGAAATCTTGGCAGCTCGTGTGGAGCGATGAATTCGCCGAATCCGGTGCGGTAGATCTGACCAAGTGGACTGTCGACGAATGGCCCGCGCGGAAGGTCAACGACGAGGATCAGGCGTATACGGCGCGAACGAAAAATCTGCGCGTCGAAGGCGGCAACCTGATCATCGAGGCGCACAAGGAAGACTACGACGGTGCGGCTTACACGTCTGGAAGAGTGCACTCCAGCGGCAAGGGCGATTTTCTGTATGGCAGGTTTGAAGCGCGCGCAAGGCTACCTCGGGGCAAAGGCACGTGGCCCGCGATCTGGATGTTACCGAGCGACCCTTTTCACTACGCGACCACCTGCGAGGAAGGTGAGGACTGGCAGGGCAGTTCGACCTGCGACGCCTGGCCGAATTCAGGTGAGATCGACATCATGGAGCACGTCGGTTACCAGATGGACCATATTCATGGCACCGTACATAACCAGGCGTATTACTGGGCCAAATGGGAGCAGCGTAAGGGAAGGATTCTCGTCGATGGAGTAGCCGACGATTGGCATGTGTATGCGCTCGAATGGACACCGGAAAGGATCGACATCTTTGTCGATGATTCGCATTACTTCACTTACATAAACGAGCATACCGGATGGGAAACGTGGCCGTTCGACAAGCCGTTTCACCTGATCCTCAATGTCGCTGTTGGCGGCATGTGGGGCCGTTCAGGCGGCGGCATCGACGCTTCAATCTTTCCGCAGCGAATGGTGGTGGATTACGTGCGTGTTTACCGTCTGCAAGAATGAAATCCCGGGCCGTCGCCGGCATGGCCGCCTCCCACAACAATGGTCGGCATGCCCGCCTCCCACAACAATGGCCGGCATGCCCGCCTTCGACAGGGAAGCTCTTTTATTGTCGCCAGAGGCGCACGTTCGGCGGGTCGTCCTCGAAATTTGAACGAAACGGGTTGATGTCGATGCCGCCGCGGCGCTGGTAGCGTGCGTAGACCGTCAGCTGCTCGGGCGCGCAGTGCTCCAGCAAATCCACGAACATGCGTTCGGCGCAGGCCTCGTGAAAATCCTTGTGCTCTCGATACGAGACGATGTAGCGCAGCAGCGATTCGCGATCGACGCGCGGGCCGCAGTACGAGATTAGCAGACTGCCTGTGTCGGGCTGGCTCGTCACCGGGCACAGGCTCCTGAGCAGATGCGAAAACAGGTCCTCGCGCACGATGTCGTGCGCGTCGGCCTGCAGCAGGTCGCCGTTTACTTCGTAATCGTCGCAACGGACGTGCAGACCATCGAGACATTCGCCCGGCAGTTGCGCAACTGACGTGCCGTAGCGTGCCGACGCGTGTTGCAGCCTCACGTTCACGTCGGCATCGACGCAGTTGCTCAGGTCCTGCTCAATGGTTTCGGTGACGTCGCTTGCAGCGACGTATTCCGACATCGAAAACGAGTTGAGATACAGCTTCAGCGATTTCGACTCGACGATGTTCGGCGACTCGGCCGGCACGCGAATTTCGGCGGTGGCAACGACGGGCTTACCGTCGGGATCGAGCCACGTGAGCTCCCAGGCGTTCCAGATATCGACGCCCTGAAACGGCAACTCGGCACCCAGTCCCAGGCCGGCCCGATTATCTGCGCGAGCGATCGGATGCAGCAGCTGGGGCGCGTACTGATCGAGGTAGCTAGTCGACTTGCCAAGGAGCGAATTCGTTGTCATAAATTGGGGAGTCCTGACCGCATGACTACAGTGTACGCGAGTTCCTCGTGTACAATACCGGCCTTTTTGTCGCGGCCGGAAGTGCAGCAACCGATCGATGAGCCCATCCACCAACAACCACAAAGATCGCGGTTTCATCATCCCGATCGGCGGCGCCGAGGAGCGATTCCACAATCCCGAGATTCTCGATCGTTTCGTCGATGTCTGCGGCGGCACAGATGCGCGCATCGGCATCATTCCGACGGCCTCGGAAATCGAGGATACCGGCCGTAATTACGAGAAGCTGTTCCGCAAGCTGGGCATCAAGCACGCCAAGGTTCTTCCGTTCGAAACCCGGGATGACTGCGAGCACACGGAGTACCTCGACTACATCGAGAAATCCGACGGCGTATTCCTGACCGGTGGCAACCAGTTGCGCCTGTCTACGACGCTCGGCGGTACAGCCACGGCGCAGCTGATCCGGCGCCGCAACGCAGCCGGGATGCACGTCGCGGGAACTTCGGCAGGTGCCGCGTTCATGCCCGAGCACATGATTGCGGGTGGCCTCGAAGGCAGCACGCCCAGCCCCGATATGGTGACGATGGCGCCGGGGCTCGGGCTGACGAACAAATTCATCGTTGATCAGCATTTTCGCGAGCGCGATCGGCTCGGCCGATTGCTGACGGCGCTGGCCTACAACCCGTTTGCAGTCGGCATAGGACTCGACGAGGACACCGCAGCCTTCATCGGCCCCGACGACGATCTCGAGGTCGTCGGCAGCGGTGGCATCACCGTTATTGACCCGACCCATTTGAGTTATTCTTCGATGGACCGGGCGCGCCGCGGCGAGCCGGTCAGCCTGATCGGTATAAAGCTGCATATTCTGATAGCCGGCGGACGCTTTCATATCGAGTCCCGAGAGGCGACGCCCGAATAAGTACGTCAGGACAACAATAATGAGAATTGTCAGTACCAACGTCTACGTGGGGCCGAATGTCTTCGCCCACTTCAAGGTCATTCGCCATGTGCTCGACCTCGGTGAGCTCGAGCGCTGGCCGACAGGGAGGCTCGGCGACGCGTTTATCGACCCGTTGCTGGAGCACTTGCCGGGGCTGCACGAGCACGGCTGTTCGTATCAGGAGCCGGGCGGCTTCGTGAGGCGCCTCAGGGAAGACGAGGGCACCTGGCTCGGCCACGTAATGGAGCACGTGGCGATTGAAATGCAGAACATCGCCGGGTCGCCGGTCACGTTTGGCAAGACGCGCTCGATCGACGATCAGCCCGGCCATTACAACATAGTGTTCCAGTACAAGGACGAAGCCGTTGGCCGCGAAGCCAGCGCGCTTGCCCTGAAGTTCATTCACAGCCTGCTGCCCCACGAACTCCAACCTGAGGACGCGCCGGCGGCAGACTGGGATTTCGCCGAGGCACGCGACCGCTTCATAAAGTATGCGCAGTCGCGCGCCCTTGGGCCGAGCACGATGTCGCTGGTTCAGGCGGCTGTCGATCGTGATATCCCGTGGTTGCGACTCAATCGTTACAGCCTCGTCCAGTTCGGGCACGGCCGGTTCCAGCAGCGCATCCAGGCTACGACTACCGGCAGCACGGGCAACATTGCGGTAGAGGTGGCCGGCGACAAGGAAGAAACTAACGGCATCCTGCGCGACCTCGGTCTGCCGGTGCCGGAGCAGCGCATCGTGCGCAGCGCCGAGGACGCCGTGCGCGCTGCGAAACGCATCGGCTTTCCGGTTGTCCTGAAGCCGCTGTCGGGCAATCACGGCCGCGGCGTGTCCATCAACCTCAAGACGCCCGAGGAAGTCGAGGTCGGATTCGAGAAAGCGCGCGAGCACGGCCGCTCCATCATTGTCGAGAGTTACATCGTCGGATACGATCACCGCTTGCTCGTCGTTAACGGCGAACTCGTTGCGGCCGCCAAACGCGAGCCTGGCCACGTCGTCGGCGACGGTGAGCACACGATCGAACAGCTCGTCGAGATCGTCAACGAGGATCCGCGCCGCGGTGTTGGCCATGAGAAAGTCCTGACGCGGCTCGAGTTCGATCACCAGGCCGAGCGCCTCCTTAAGAAGATCGGCTACGACCACAACACGGTGCCGAAGAAAGGCGAGATCGTGTACCTGCGCTCGACGGCCAACCTGTCGACGGGTGGCACGGCGATCGACGTCACCGACGTCATCCATCCCGATAATCGCGAAATGGCGATTCGCGCCATCGGGGCGATCGGCCTCGACATCGGCGGCGTCGATTTCCTGACCGACGACATTTCGCTGTCGTACCGCGAAGCGGGCGGCGCGATCTGTGAGGTGAACGCGGGCCCCGGATTTCGCATGCACGTCGCGCCGAGTGCGGGCACGCCGCGTGATGTCGCGGGTCCTGTCATCGACATGCTGTTCCCGCCCGGCACGCCCACCCGCATACCGATCGCGGCCGTCACCGGCACCAACGGCAAGACGACGACGTCGCGCATGCTGGCCCATATCCTGAAGATGTCCGGACACACGGTCGGCATGACCTCGACCGACGGCGTCTACATTGATGGCAAGCTCAGCGTACCCGGGGACATGACGGGGCCGAAGTCGGCGCAGATGGTCTTGCGTGATCCGTCGGTCGACGCGGCCGTCATGGAGACCGCACGCGGCGGCATGCTGCGCAGCGGCCTCGGCTTCGGCCGTTGCAACGTCGCAGCATGCCTCAATGTTGCCGCCGACCATTTGGGCCTGCGCGGTATCGACACGCTCGAGCAGCTCGCCGAAATCAAACGTATACCGATCGAGATCGCGCGCGATGCCGCGGTGCTCAATGCCGACGATCCGCTGTGCCTGCAGATGGCCGATTACACGGAGGCGGAAAAGCTCTGCTATGTGACGATGAATCCGGGCCACGCGCTCGTGAAACAGCACATTCGTGCGGGCGGGCAGGCGTTCGTGCTCGAGGAGGCCATGAACGGGCACATGATCACGATCTACGACGGCGAGACGCATGTGCCGCTCTTATGGACGCACCTGATCCCGGCAACGATCGAGGGGCGGGCGCTGCACAATGTGCAGAACGCGATGTTCGCGGCCGCACTGGCGTACAACTTGGATATCGGACTCGAAGACATCCGCCACGGTCTGCGCACCTTCGACTCGACGTTCTTCCAGGCGCCCGGCCGCATGAATATCTACAACGAGCATCCGTTCAAGGTGATCCTCGACTATGCGCACAACGCTCCGGCAGTGAAAGCGATTGTCGACGTCGCGGATCGTTTCGATGTCGACGGTCGTCGCATTGTCGTGCTGTCCGCACCCGGCGATCGGCGCGACGAGGACATTCGCGACATCGCGGGGATCGCTGCGGGCCACTTCGATCATTACATCTGTCGACGCGACGACAACCTGCGCGGTCGCGGTGAGGACGAGGTCGCGGTCATGCTGCATGACAAACTGCTCGAGGAGGGTGTCGGGCCCGATCACATCGAAATCGTTGCCGACGAGCAGGAAGCGACGTTACATGCGCTTGAGATAGCTGAATCCGGCGATCTCGTGCTGATCCTCGGCGACAACGTCAAGCGCACCTGGAAGCAGATCATCTATTTCAACTCCGGTGCCCACGTCGAGGAGACGGGCACGAGGACGCCGGTAACAATCGAATTGCCCGAGACCGAAGAGTTCACATTCGACGACGATATCGAGATCATCAGCGACGAGCGTGGCGTGCGCATCGCCCGGGAAGAAGCTGATTAGCGTGCCCCCATGGAATTTCTCGACGCGCGCAGACTGACCGGCCCGAGCCTGCTGTTCGATACGCCGGGATCGATTCTCGACGTCGCTTGTACCGAGACCGAGGCGGCGCGCCTGATCCCTGCCTGGCAAAAACACATTAAGCGCATGCTCGATGAACTCGGCTGGGACGAAGACCGGGAGTATGCGTCGCTAGTGCTCGCCGGTGGTGTCAGTCTTGGATTCACGGCACCGATCGACGCGCTGTACGCAGCCGCCGAGATCAACGAATGGGCCTGGGCAGCGTGTGAGCACGAACTGGCAGGCGCCGACGAGCCTGATTTTGACGAAGCCGCGACCGCGCTTCGAAAGTCGATCGAGGCAGAGGCCAATCGTGATTTGCTGCATCTGGCGGCGGCGTCCGCCGAGGCGGGCGTGACAATGCTCTGGGACGACGATGCGGTATCGCTGGGTCTCGGCCGGCATTCACAGACCTGGCCAGTGCGTGACCTGCCGGATCCGGATGCGCTGGAGTGGAGCGCATTTGCCGATGTGCCGATAGGCATTGTCACCGGGACCAACGGTAAGACGACGACCGTGCGGCTGGCAGCACATATTGTGCATGAGGCAGGGCGTCGGGTCGGCTTCAGCTCGACCGATTACATCGCAATCGACGATCACATCCTCGATCGCGATGACTGGGCCGGCCCCGGCGGTGCGCGTACCGTCTTGCGTCACAAGGACGTGGATACCGCGATTCTCGAAACGGCGCGTGGCGGCCTGTTACGTCGTGGTCTCGGCGTGGATAAGGCCAACGCGGCGTTGATAACGAACATCGCCCGTGATCATCTGGGTGACTTCGGCTCGCGCAATCTCGATGAACTGCTACAGATCAAGTGGATCGTCAGCCGGGCCGTGGCCAGGGACGGCAAGCTGGTCCTGAACGCCGATGACCCGTTACTCGTGGCGCAGTCGCGTGAGTATTCGGGTCAGCTCGTGTGGTTCTCGCTTGACGCCGACAACGAGGTCATTCGCCGCCATGCCGGCGCGGGCGGTGCCGCCTGTGTTCTGGACGGGCATGCACTGCTGTTCGTTAGCGGCGAGTCTCGGGAGTTGCTCGTGCACGATGCCGAGATACCGATCGCGCTCGGCGGCGCGGCGCGCCACAACGTGGCCAACGCGCTGGCCGCAGCCGCACTGACGTGGTCGATGGACATTCCGCTTGCCGATATCCGTACGGGGCTTACGACGATGTCACAGGACGACAATCCCGGGCGCGGTAACCTCTACGAAACCAACGGCGTCACGGTCATCGTCGATTTCGCACACAATCCGCAGGCCATGCAGGCGCTGCTCGAGATGGCCGGACGGCTGCCTGCGAAGCGCCGGGCATTGTGCTGTGGCCAGGCCGGCGACCGGCCCGACGACCTGATCCGCGAGCTGGCGCGTAACGCCTGGCAGACCGGCCTCGACAGAGTAAACGTCTCCGAACTCGCCAAGTATCACCGTGGCCGCAAGGCCGGCGAGGTGTTTGCCGTGATCCGCGACGAGCTTCTCGCTTGCGGCGCCAGGCCCGAGCAGATCGAGCATCATGAGGAGGAAATCGAGTCGCTCGACTCCGCGCTGGCATGGGCCGAGCCCGGCGACCAGATCGTCATGCTGGCGCTGGAACGCTCGCAGGAACTCCACGACAAACTGAAGAACATGTAGGCGGCCGCCATTCGTTCAACGGGCCCCTTCGGGGCCTGCATTGCAGCAGTGCTGCAATGCTCGCGGGCAAGGCCCGCTCCCACAGTACCCTCGACCGTCGCGCGCGTTCTCACTCGAGTGACAGGACCAGGTCCCAGTGTTCGGCATCGACGGGCATGATCGACAGGCGGTAGCCCTTGCGCGTTACCAGCATGCCGTCGAGGCCGGGGTGAGCTTTGAGTTCCGTTAACGGGATCGGCCGCTCGAGCTTGCGCACGAATTCGATGTCGACAAGGTACCAGCGCGGATTGTCCTTGCTGCTCTTCGCGTCGTGATACCGGGACTTCGGGTCGAACTGCGTCGGGTCAGGGTAGGATTCGCTGGCGACGCGGGCGATGCCGACGATCCCGGGCACCTTGCAGCTCGAATGGTAGAAAAACACGTCGTCGCCAACACGCATGTCGTCGCGCATCAGGTTACGTGCCTGGTAATTGCGAATGCCGTCCCACATTTCCCGGCCATCGCGCTCGAGGTCGTCGATGCTGTAGGCATCGGGTTCCGACTTCATTAACCAGTGTGCCATGCTGCGGAAAATACCTTCTCCGTAAGGGCGGCGCAGTGTACCACGCGACGTTGATATGCGAAGGCGCTGTGGTAGCATTCCGCCACCAAACGCTCCCTGCAGGACCCTATTGATGGCCAACACGCTGGCAAATATTTTCGGCAAATCACCGGTGCGGCCGCTCGAGAAACACATCGAAATCGCCCATCGCTGCGCGAGGCAATTGCCAGCATTCTTCGCGGCGGCGATCAGCGGTGACTGGGACAAGGCGTCTGCGGTACGCGGCGAGATCGAATCGCTCGAACACAAGGCGGACGACCTCAAGAAGAAAATACGTCTGAACTTGCCCAAGAGCCTGTTCATGCCAGTGCCCCGTGAGGACCTGCTGGAGTTGCTGCTGGTGCAGGACAAGATCGCGAACCGCGCCAAGGACGTATCAGGCGTGGTGCTGGGCCGCAAACTGCAGATTCCGGCGGCGATCGCCGAACAGTTCCTGGAGTTCGTCGATCGCAACGTCGATGCAACCAAACAAGCGAGAAAGAGCGTGCGCGAGCTCGACGAACTTTTCACCACAGGGTTTCGCGGCGCCGAAGTCGATCTTGTATCGGGCATGATTGAAGAACTCGACCGGATCGAGACTGATACCGACGACAAGCAGGCGGCTCTTCGAGGCGCTCTGTATGAGATAGAGAAATCGCTCGATCCAATCGACGCGATGTTCATGTATCAGGTTATCGAACTGACTGGCGAGATTGCCGATATGGCGGAACGTGTCGGCCGGCGACTCGAACTGTTGCTCTCATAATAACAACCGATACTCGGAAGCGTAGACGCTTCCCGGGGCAATAACATGGAAGCAGAGATCGTCTATATCGTCCTCGCCGCGCTGTTTGGCATTTTTATGGCCTGGGGCATCGGCGCCAACGACGTCGCCAATGCGATGGCGACGTCGGTGGGTTCCAGGGCACTGACGATCAGGCAGGCGATTGTCGTTGCTGCCATCTTCGAATTCCTGGGTGCGGTGCTGGCCGGTGGCGCGGTAACAACAACGATACGCAAGGGCATCGTCGACGCGGACCTGCTCGTCGGCAGCCCGGAATTACTGATTTACGGCATGCTGGCTTCATTGCTGGCCGCCGGCACGTGGCTGCTCATCGCGTCACGAAACGGATGGCCCGTATCGACCACGCATTCGATTGTTGGCGCCATCGTCGGCTTTGCGGCAGTAGGTATCGGCACCGATGCTGTGCAGTGGGGACAGGTAGGCACGATCGTCATGAGCTGGATAGTGTCGCCGCTGACGGCCGGCTTTATCGCCTACCTCATCTATCAAAGTGTGCTGCGACTGATCCTGCGCCAGGAGGATCCGCTCGCCAATGCCAAGCGCTACGTGCCAGCGTACATGTTTCTCGCAGCGTTCACGATCACGCTGGTAACGATCCTCAAAGGGCTTACGCACGTCGGTCTCGATATCAGTCTACGCGATAGCTACCTCTTGGCGATCGCTATCGCCGGGGGTATCGCGTTGATTGGCGCATTGGCGATCCGGCGCATCCAGCCCGATCCCAAGGCCGAGAAAGCGCAGCATTTCTATACGGTCGAGCGCGTATTCGGCGTGCTCATGATCGTCACGGCCTGCGGCATGGCGTTTGCACACGGCTCGAACGACGTCGCAAATGCAATCGGGCCAGTGGCGGCCGTCGTCGGCGTGGCGCGAACCGGCGAGATCGCGGCAACGTCAGCGCTGCCGATCTGGGTGCTGGTGCTCGGTGGCGCTGGAATTGTCATCGGCCTGGCTACTTTCGGTCGGCATGTCATTGCCACGGTCGGCAAGAGAATCACACAATTGACACCGAGCCGCGGTTTCGCGGCCGAACTTGCAGCGGCAACAACGATCGTGATTGCATCGGGTACCGGTATTCCGATATCGACAACGCATACACTCGTCGGTGCCGTGCTTGGCGTTGGTCTGGCGCGAGGCATCGAGGCAATCGATCTGCGGGTTGTCGGACGCATTCTTGTGTCCTGGGTTGTCACGATACCGGCGGGTGCATTTCTTGCTATCGTTTTCTACTTCATCTTCAGGGCCGTGTTGCCGTAACAGGAGTAATCCACCGATGCGCCCCTTGCTTATCCTGATTGTCGCGCTGCAGACATCGTGTGCTGTGACCCAGAAGGCCGAGCAGCCCATTGTCCGCTACGAGGCGCTGCGACACCCCGTGTACAGCTCGACCGGCATGGTGGCGGCACAAAGCAAGACGGCGGCCGAGATTGGCGCAGAGGTATTGGCCGAGGGTGGTAATGCGGTCGATGCGGCCGTTGCCGTCGGCTTCTCGCTCGCCGTCACGTTGCCGCAGGCCGGCAATATCGGCGGCGGCGGCTTTATGCTCGTCTACGACGCCCAGGCCGACGATACGACCGCCATCGACTATCGTGAGATGGCGCCGCCAGCCGCGTATCGCGACATGTTCCTCGATGCACAGGGCAATGCAGACCCGGAGCTTTCGCGCCGCAGCCACAAGGCGTCCGGCGTGCCAGGCACCGTTGCCGGGTTGTACCTTGCGCATCAGAAATTCGGTCGCCTGCCGTGGAAACGGCTGGTGCAGCCGGCGGCCGATCTGGCGCGCGACGGCATCATCGTGAGCTACGACCTCGCACGCCAGCTGGCGCGCCGCCAGGAAAGGATGTGCCGCCGCGAAGCGGCGTGCGGCTACTTCTATAAGCCGGGCGGCGTTCCCTACGAGATGGGTGAGTTGCTTGTGCAGGCAGATCTCGCGGAGTCGCTGCAGCTAATCGCCGACCACGGACCTGATGCTTTCTATCATGGCGCCATCGCCGACAAGATCGTCGCCGAAATGGAGCGTGGCGGCGGACTGATCGACAGGGAGGCGCTCGCCGCTTACAAACCCGTTATTCGCGAGGCGTTGCACGGCAGTTACCGCGGCTACGAGATCGTCACGATGCCGCCGCCGAGCTCCGGTGGCGTGCATGTCATTCAGATGCTCAACGTGTTGGCACAGTTTCCGCTTGCCGATATGGGAGGCGGTAGCGCGGATGCGACGCATCTGCTGGCCGAGGTGATGCGTCTCGCCTTTGCGGATCGCAGCGAGCACCTCGGTGACCCGGACTTCTATCCGGTGCCCGTCGCCTGGCTGACAAGTGCGGCTTACGCAGAAGAGCTTGCTGCGACGATCGACATGACGCGGGCACGTCCGTCGTCCGAGGTTGCGCCCGGCGTCGTACCGGCGTACGAAAGCGAAGACACGACGCATTTTTCGGTGATCGACAGCAATGGAAATGTCGTTGCCAATACCTACACGTTGAACCTGTCGTACGGCTCCGGCATTGCGGTGGCCGGCGCCGGCTTCCTTCTCAACAACGAGATGGACGACTTCGTATCGAAGCCTGGCGTGCCGAACGCATTCGGCCTTCTCGGTGACAAGGCGAATGCCGTCGAACCCGCCAAGCGGCCGCTGAGTTCGATGACTCCGGTGATCGTCTTCGCCGACGGTGAGCCGTGGTTCGCTACGGGAAGCCCGGGCGGCAGCCGCATCATCACGACGGTTCTGCAGATGCTCGTCAATGTCATCGATCACGGCATGAACATTGCGGACGCATCGAGTCAGCCGCGCATGCATCACCAGTGGTATCCCGACGAGCTGCTGCTCGAGTCGGGCTTCAGCCCCGACACAATTAAACTGCTCGAGGCGCGCGGGCACGTCGTGCGATCGTCGTCGCAGTCGATGGGTAACGTGCAGTCGGTCGCATTTCGAGACGATGTGTTTCGTGGCGCATCGGATCCGCGGCGGCCGGACGCGGGTGCAATCGCACCTGCAGCCGTAAATGCGACGATCCATTAGCCTGTCCGATTCGAGCGTTACTCCGAGGGTGCGTCGCTACACGATGGTCGTGCTGGCTGTCGTGTACATGTTTAACTTCATCGACCGGCAGATCCTCGCGATCCTGCTGCCCGCGATTCGCGACGAGTTCCAGGTCGGCGATACGATCCTCGGTCTTCTCGCCGGTACCGCATTTGCACTGTTTTACGTGACCCTGGGCATCCCGATTGCGCAGCTGGCCGATCGCTTCAGTCGGCGTAATCTGATCGCGGTCGCCGTTGCCATATGGAGCGGCATGACTGCGGTATCGGGACTGGCGGCCAACATCTGGCAACTGACGCTAGCGCGCGTAGGCGTCGGCATCGGCGAGGCTGGCTGTAGTCCCCCTGCACATTCGATGATCGCCGATCTCTATCCGCCCGAGCAACGATCATCGGCGATGGGGTTTTATACGCTCGGCATTTCGGCCGGCATCATGCTTGCTTATCTCGCGGGTGGCTGGGTTGCCGACAATATCGGCTGGCGCGAGGCGTTCTTTGTAGTCGGGCTCCCCGGCCTGGTGCTGGCCCTCGTCGTGCGCCTGACGGTCCCCGAACCTAGACGCGGCGCATCAGAGCGGCGCGCAGACAGCGGTCAACGGCCGGGTCTGCTGGTCGTTATGAGTTTCCTGCTGGCGCGCCGCTCGTTTCTTTACATGGCCGTCGCGGCCGGCCTCAGTGCATTCGTTGGTTATTCCATCGTCAACTTCATGCCGAGTTTCATGGTGCGAAGTTTCGATATCGACGTTGCGTCGCTGGGGCTCTGGCTGGGTCTTATTTACGGCATCTCGGGCGGCTTCGGATTTTTCATGGGTGGCTATCTCGCCGATCACATCGGCCGCAGCGGACATCGCAGGGCGTTGTCCTTCATTGCGCTCGCGATGCTCGTAACCGTATTGTTCAATTTTGGAGTCTTCCTCGCACCGTCGGCGTTTTGGTGTCTCATCGTATTCGTCATACCGGCCGCGACATCCAATTTCTACCTGGCGCCCGTACTGAGTCAGACGCAGAGTCTCGTGTCGCTGCGGATGCGTTCCGTCGCGTCGGCCTTGTTGCTGCTGATTATCAACGTCATCGGCCTGGCAATGGGTCCGCCACTGACCGGATTCCTGAGTGATATTCTGGAACCGGGCTTCGGCAACGAGTCGATGCGGTATAGTCTCTTGATAGTAACTTCAGTATTGCTGCCGGTCGCGGCGTGGTGCTATTTCATGGCGGGCAAGTCGATCCAGGTTGACCTGCGCCGCGCTCATGAACACGATTGAGCCGAGGTTTACATGTTGGATGATTTGACGGCACGGGTTCGAGACCTTGTTGCAGATAAAGATCCGGTCGGTTTTGACGTGAAGATCGACCTTGCCGAGACCGGCAAGATCTTTGCCGCGGCGAAAGAGGCGCCGATCAAGGTCAGCAACGACGATGTCAGCGCCGATGTGACACTGCGCATGTCAGCGGTCGACCTCAAGTCGGTACTCGATGGTCAGCTCAACGTCACGACGGCGTTCATGTTCGGCAAGATCCAAATCGATGGCGATATGTCGAAGGCGATGTCTTTGACATCGCTATTTTCGTGAGCCACGGCCTCAGACTGACCGCAAATACCAGTCGAAATCGAGCGGACTGATCGTATTGTGAAATTGCCGTGCCTCGGCGCGGCGATTGATCACAAAATTCTTGCAGTAATCCTCGCCCAGGTACTGGGGAAATATCTTGCTACGCGCGAACTTGTCGAGGGCCGCCTCCCAACGGTCCGGAATCCGCGTCTTCAAGCTGAGTCGCTCGCCTTCCTCGATCATGCGGCCCGGGTCGCATTTGTTTTTCAGGCCATAATGCACGCCGGCCACGACGGCCGCTGTCACGAGGTAAGGATTCGCGTCGGCACCCGCAACACGGTGCTCGAAGCGTAGGTTTTTTGCGTCCGACATTGGAATGCGAATCGCAACGTCGCGATGGTTGACGCCCCAGTTCGGGTCGACGGGCGCAAAATTTTCAGGCAACAGCCGCCGATAGGAGTTGGCGTTCGGCGCGAAGATCGCGGTGCCCTCGGCCATGGTCTTGAGCAAGCCGCCCACAGCGTGACGCAACCGCGCCGAGAATGGTGGCGACGCCAGTCTGTCGCGACCCTGCGAGAAATAATTATTGCCGTTCCTGTCGACGAGGCTCATGTGTATGTGCAGACCATTTCCGGACTCTTCGGCAAACGGCTTCGCCATGAAGCACGCAACGAAACCGTGCCTCATCGCCGCCGCCTTGATAATGCGTTTGAGCAGTACCGCGTGATCGCAAGCCAGTACGGGGTCTTCCACATGCATCAGATTGATCTCGAACTGGCCCGGCGCGTATTCCGAGATCACGGTGTCGGCAGGAACGTCCTGCGCTGCGCAGAAATCATAGACGTCATTGAGAAATGGTTGCACCTCGTTGAGATCATCCGGGTGATAGACCTGCACGCCGGGCTGCGGCCGGCCGATACCGGGAACGCGCGGCGCCCGTGGTGTGGGTCTATCCGTCTTGCCGTCGAGCAGGTAGAACTCGAGCTCGGTTGCCATGACGATCTTGAGCCCCATCTTCCTGAGCGGTGCCATTGCACGCTCCACGATCGCCCGAGGATCGCCAAAATAAGGACTGCCATCGTTATTGAGCATGCGGAACAGACCCTGTGCCATGGGACGATCTGACCAGGGCACGGGCGCCAGGCTGCCCGGAACAACAGAGCACGGGATGTCGGGGTCGCCGTCGCCGGCGCCGGGAAGGCCGGGGACAATCTCGCCGAGCCCTGTCAGCATTACCGTTCCGCCACAGAACCAGAACGGCTCATCGCAAGACTTCGCAAAGTCCTTTTTGCGGATACGCTTGCCTTTGAGAAAACCATGCATGTCGGCAATCAGCAATTCCATGGTCCCGGTATCGGGATATTTGCGGAGCAAGCGGCGTAGTTCCGATCGCAGAGGATTCTTTTTGTTTGCCATGCAAAGGGCCTGGTTTCCGGACAGATACTAGCTTCCATGATCTGAGGGCAGGCCGCAAGGCCCAGCCGCGTGTTACTATGCGGCCAAGCAAAGCGTCGGGAAAAAGAACATCAATAAACGTAATCTTTGCACGCCGCTTCGGGGATTCTATCTGGCGCTTCTGGTTAGCGCCGTAACCGTGTGGTCGTCGACGGCCCAGGCACTCGACATCGAAACGCCACCGATTGGCCTGACGGGCGTGCCGATGGAGATCGTCGTTCAAGGTGCGAACAGCGGGGACGTGATCGCCGTAACTGTCGGCGAAGGAAGTTTCTGGGCGACCGCCGATGCGGACGGCCGCGCCGTTGTCGCGAATGTGCAGATTGGCGTGACCGGCACCGTGCAGCTGTCAGCGACGCTGAACGGCGACACCGTAACGACGGAGTTGCGCGTGCTGCCTGGCTGGATTTCGATCATGCCCGCGTTCCTTGCGATCGCCGTCGCGCTCTTGATTCGCAATGTCGTACCGGCGCTGCTGCTCGGTCTCTGGCTCGGGGCAACCGCGTTGCAGACGTTTAGCTGGCAGGGCTCGCTGCAGGGCTTGCTCGATACGTTTGCTGTCTTCATCGTGCATGCGCTCGCCGATTCCGATCACGCAGCGATTATTCTTTTCACGATGATGATCGGCGGTATGGTCGGCATCATTACGCGCAATGGCGGCATGGCCAGCGTAGTGCGCGTCATCGTCAGTCGTGCGCAGACGGCGATTGGGGGCCAGGTCTCTGTCTGGCTTATGGGTCTGATGATCTTCTTCGACGACTACGCAAACACGCTCGTCGTTGGCAATACGGCGCGACCCATCACGGACCATCTGAAGATCTCGCGGGAGAAGCTCGCATATATCGTCGACTCGACGGCGGCGCCCGTCGTTTGTCTCGCACTCGTCACGACCTGGATCGGATACGAAGTCAGTCTGATTGACGATGCATTGCAGGGAATCGACGAGCTCGCCGGGGTAGCGGCTTACTCGATTTTTCTCAATTCGATTCCTTACAGTTTCTACCCGATCCTGGCCGTGATGTTCGTACTCGCCGTGGCGACCACAGGCAAAGACATGGGCCCGATGTATAAAGCCGAGCTGCGCGCCCGTGGCGGCGAGGTAGCACCGCATGCGGCCGAGGAGCTGCCCGCACTCGAGGGTGACACACTCGAGCCAAAGTCCAATATTCCGCTGCGTGCAGCGAACGCTTTCGTACCGATCATGACGTTGATCGCTGGTTTAGGCGTGAGCCTCTACATCACGGGCGAGGGCGACACGATTACCGACATCGTCGGTAGTGCGGATCCGTACAAAGCGATGATGTGGGCATCTTTCGTCGGCGCGCTGACGGCAGCAGGCATGTCGGTTGGCCAGCGCATACTGAACGCGCACGAGACCGTCGATGCCTGGTACGGCGGCGCGCGTGCAACGTTGTTCGGCATGATCGTACTGATACTCGCATGGTCGATGTCGGCAGTTACCGCCGATCTCAATGCGAAGGGCTACCTCATATCGATCCTCGGTGATTCCCTTCCGGTCGCCTTCGTGCCCGCCATCGTGTTCATCCTGGCGGCTATTACCGCGTTTGCCACGGGAACGAGCTGGGGCACGATGGGCATACTGATGCCGCTGGTAATACCGCTGGCCTGGGCCGTAATGAGCATCAACGATATGACTGACCCGGCGGGTATGCATATCCTGTATTCTGCCGCCGCCTGTACTCTGGCTGGCGCTGTCTGGGGCGATCACTGCTCGCCGATTTCGGATACAACCGTGCTGTCGTCGATCGCCAGCGGTTGTGACCACATCGAACACGTGCGCACGCAAATGCCGTATGCGCTGCTCGTCGGCATCGTCGCGGTAGGCGTCGGCACGATCCCCGGTGGGTATGGCTTGCCCCCGTGGATTTCGCTGATTCTAGGTGCAGTGATCCTGCTCGCGGTGCTACGCTACTTCGGTCGTTCTGCTGATCAAACGGTATGACCCGAAAACCCGTTATTGGCGTGCCGGCCGACCGGCGTATGGTCGATCCGCACCCGTTTCACATGGTTGGGGAGAAATATCTCCAGGCCCTTATCGACGGCGCGGGCGCGATTCCGTTCATCATCCCGGTTCTCGCCGAACACCTCGATATGCACGAGGTCGTCGAGGAGATCGACGGCCTGTTCCTGACGGGCAGCGCGTCGAACGTCGAGCCGCATCATTACAACGGCGAGCCCAGCGAGCCCGGGACCTGGCACGACCCGCATCGCGACGCAGCGACGCTGCCGCTGGCGCGCCGGGCCCTGGATATCGGTATGCCGTTGTTTGCTGTCTGCCGCGGCTTCCAGGAGCTCAATGTAGCGCTCGGCGGGACGCTGCATCAAAAGGTGCACGAGGTTCCTGGGTATCGGCGGCATAAGGAGAATCCCGACGATCCGCTTGACGTTCAGTACGGACCCGCGCATGCCGTGAACCTGGTCGACGGCGGATTCCTGCACGGCCTTGCCGGCACGACCAGCGTTTTGGTCAATTCGCTGCACTCACAGGGCGTCGCGCGGCTTGCGGACGGAGTGACGATCGAAGCGGTGGCCGACGACGGCTTGATAGAGGCATTCAGCGTCGACGCGGCCAGCGGTTTTGCGCTGGCGGTTCAGTGGCATCCGGAATGGCAGGTGACAAAGAACGAATTCTCGACCGCGATTTTTGAGGCATTCGGCGACGCGTGCCGGAGTTATGCGTCGGCAAAGACAGGTGTAATGTGAGTAAGGACGATGTTTTTCAACCCTGGTTGAAGGAAAGGAATATCGACGACGTCGAGGCGTTTGTGCCGGATATGGCCGGTTCGGCGCGCGGTAAGGTCGTTCCGGCAGCCAAGTTCGGAGCGGCCAAGATGAAAATGCCCGAGGCGATCTTCGGGCAGACGATTTCCGGCAATTATGTCAAGGACAAGCTGAACGTCGAGGATCGCGACATGCAGCTCGTTCCCGATCCGACGACGCTACGTCCCGTACCCTGGGCAAGCGATCCTGCCGCGTCGGTATTCCTTGACTGCTTTCGCAACGACGGGACACCCGTCGATACGTCGCCGCGCGGCGTACTGCGCGGCGTGCTCGACAGATACGAATCGCAAGGCTGGACGCCAGTCGTCGCTCCCGAAGTCGAATTCTATCTTTTGAGCGCGCACTCGGATCCTAACGCCGAAGCCGAGCCGCCCACGGGCAGACTGGGGCGGACCGAAGGGGCACGTCAGCCCTATAGCATTGACACGATGAATGATTTCGATCCATTTATTAATGATCTGTATGCTTATTGCGATGCACAGGGCATTCGCATCGATACGCTGTCGCAGGAGATGGGGCCCGCGCAGTTCGAGATCAACTTCCTGCATGGCAACGCGGTCGATCTCGCAGACCAGGTGTTCCTGTTCAAGCGCACGGTGCGCGAAGTCGCTATCGAGCATGAAATGCACGCAACGTTTCTCGCGAAGCCGATGGCGCAGGAAGCCGGCAGCGCACTGCATATTCATCAAAGCGTCATCGACAAAAACGGGAATAACGTATTCTCGAAAAAAGATGGCGAGGCGAGCAAGTTGTTCTCCGGTTTTCTTGGCGGCTTGCAGAGGTATATGCCTGACGTGATGCTGATTTTCGCGCCATACGTCAATTCGTACCGGCGTATCCTGAATCCGTGGTCATCGCCCGTGAACCTCGCCTGGGCCATCGACAACCGTACCGTCGGCCTGCGCGTGCCCGATTCGGACGCCGAGAATCGGCGCATCGAGAATCGTCTCGCAGGTTCGGATGTCAACCCTTACCTCGTTCTCGCGGCGACGCTCGCGTGCGGCTATCTCGGCATGACAGAACACCTCAAGCCGACCGCGCCGATCGAAGGCAGCGCATATGGCGAGCACCACTCGCTGCACCAACACATCTATGTGGCGATCGAAGCGTTGCGGGAAAGCGATGCCATGCGCAGCATACTGGGCGACAACTTCGTTAACCTGTATTGCGCGCTCAAGGACGACGAGTACCGGGAATTTCAGGAGATTATTACGCCCTGGGAACGCGAGATCCTGATGTTCAACGTATGACTTTGGTCCCGAGGTGAATAATGGCGGCAATTGAAAAACGCTCGGGCGCGGACTGGCAGGAGCTGGACAAAGAGCATCACCTGCATCCGTTTACCGATCACAAGGATCTGCACGCAAAGAAATCGCGCATTATCACGCGCGCCGACGGCGTGTACGTTTATGACGCCGATGGTCACAAGATCCTCGACGGCATGTCCGGCCTGTGGTGCGTCAATGTGGGTTACGGTCGTGACGAAATTGTCGATGCCGCCGCCGCACAGATGCGCGAACTGCCGTACTACAACAACTTCTTCCAGTGCGCGCATCCGCCGTCGATCGAGCTTGCGAATATGTTGCAGGAAGTCAGCCAGCCGCAGTTCAAACACGTGTTCTTCGCCGGCTCGGGCTCCGAGTCCAACGACACGATCGTGCGCATGGTGCGCCGCTACTGGGATCTGCTGGAACAGCCGGAGCGGCATACCATCATCAGTCGCAAGAATGCCTATCACGGCTCGACCGTCGCCGCCGCAAGCCTCGGCGGGATGAAGCCGATGCATGATCAAGGCGGGTTACCGATACCCGGCATAGTGCACGTCGAGCAGCCGTATTGGTTCGGCAGTGACAGAAGCTTGTCGCCCGATGAATTCGGACTGGTCGCTGCGCGTTCGCTCGAGGACAAGATCAACGAGCTCGGTGCCGACAAAGTCGCAGCGTTCATCGGCGAGCCGATCCAGGGCGCGGGCGGCGTCATCATACCGCCCGATACTTACTGGCCCAAGGTGCAGCGCATTTGCGATGAATATGGCATCCTGCTGATCTCCGACGAGGTGATTACCGGCTTCGGTCGCCTCGGCGCATGGTTCGGCGCCGACTATTACGGCACGCGACCCGACCTGATGCCGTTTGCCAAGGGCGTGACGTCGGGTTATTTGCCGCTCGGTGGCGTGCTGGTCGGCGACCGTGTCGCTGATGTACTGATCGAAAAAGGCGGCGAGTTTTATCACGGCTACACCTACTCGGGTCATCCCGCGGCCTGTGCCGTCGCAATGGCCAATCTGCGCATCCTCAAGCGCGAAAACCTCGTTGAGCGAGTCAGGACCGACATCGGTCCCTATCTGCAGAATGGGTGGGTGAAGCTCGGTGAGCATCCGCTCGTTGGCGAGGCGCGCATGGTCGGACTGATGGGAGCGCTCGAGCTCGTCAAGCACAAGAAGACACTCGAGCGTTTTCCCGAAAAGCTGGGTGTCGGTACGATCTGCCGCGATATCCTCGTCAACAACGGGCTTGTTATGCGCGCAGTTGGCGACACGATCGTTGCGGCGCCGCCATTCATTCTGTCGCATGACGAGGCAGACGAGCTGCTCGACAAGGCCTGGAAGTGCCTTGACCTGACGCAGAAAGCATTGTCCGGTTGACAGGGAGTTCAGGATGGCAGGCAAAAGCGACACAAAAGACACCCAGCGCAAGGGCAGCAGTGACAATGCAATCACCCGGGAGAGCCTGTACGGCACGACGCCTGAACCGACGTATGCCGGCGTTACGTCATTCATGCGTCGCAAATACACGCAGGACCTCGACGGTGTCGATGTTGTCGTAACCGGAGTGCCGCTCGATACGGCAACGACAAACCGGCCGGGTGCGCGCTTTGGCCCGCGAGCGATGCGCGCCGCATCATCGATCATGGCCTGGGAAAGACCCTACGGCATGGAGTTCGATCCGTTCGACAAGCTCGCGGTAATCGACTATGGCGACTGCTATTTCGATTTTGGTCGTCCGCAAGGCGTCCCGGACGAAATCCAGAAGCACGCGCTTGGCATCATCAACCAGGGCCCGGCGCTATTGGCGCTCGGGGGCGACCATTTCATTACTTATCCGTTGCTAAAAGCGCACGTGCATAAGCATGGTGGTCCGCTGTCACTGCTGCATTTCGATGCGCACAGCGACACGTGGTCCGATCCCGACGGTCGCATCGATCATGGCACGATGTTTTTCCACGCGACCAAAGCCGGCCTCATCGATCCGGCGAGCTCGGTGCAGATCGGGCTGCGTACGACCAATCCCGATACGCTCGGGTTCAATGTACTCGATGCGCCGTGGGTGCATGAGAATGGCATAGCGGTAACGATAGCCGCAGTGCGCAAGGCCGTCGGCGACAATCCGGTTTACCTGACCTTCGATATCGACTGCCTCGATCCGAGTTATGCGCCCGGGACCGGCACGCCGGTATGCGGCGGCCTGACGAGCCACCAGGCTATGGAAATCATGCGTGGCCTGACAGGCATCGATATCGTCGGCATGGACATCGTTGAAGTTGCGCCAGCTTATGATGTTGGCGAGATAACGGCTCTGGCTGCGTGTCATCTCGCGATGGAGATGCTGCATCTGTACGCCAGCCGGTCAACCCAGTAACAGACCGCGACCGCGATGCGGGACGCGTTCGAACACCATGGCGCTGCGCTTCGCATCAGCCAACAAACGACCGCCCACAACCGCTGCGCATCGCTCAAGCGTTAACTTAAAGTATTTTGCAGCGCAGCGGCGTACTCCGCTTTCGGACGAACACCAACGAAAGTCTCGACAAGTTCTCCCTTGTCGAACAGCAATACAGTCGGAATCGAGCGTATGCCGTACTGCATAGCCACACGCTGATTTGCATCGACGTCGAGCTTGGCCACCGTAACGCGACCGCCAAAATCGTCGGCCAGTGACTCGATGATCGGCCCAAGTGCTCGGCACGGCGCACACCACTCAGCCCAGAAATCGACGAGCACGGGATTTTCCGATTGCAGCACCTGCTCGGTAAACTTCGCTTCGGTCAGCACGATTGGCTGAGTTCCTGTCTGGCTCACAATCCTTCTCCTTGATGCGGTACCACGATCTGGGACCGGCAATCTCGAATTCAAGTCATTTGACCCGAACTACGTCGTCTTCGTTTAGACTATTTCGACATAGCCTTATGACAGGATGATGCTAGGGTGAATCCGACGAAATTGCTGCAGTTCTTCGACGACCACAGGGAACGTGGCGAGCCGCTCGTTCTCGCGACCGTATTTGAAACTCAGGGATCGACTTACAGCAAAGCCGGCGCGCAGATGTTGATCAATGAGCACGGCGTGTTCCGCGGCATGTTGTCAGGCGGCTGCCTTGAAGGGGACCTCGCTGTTCGTGCCCAGGTGGTGCTCGAGTCCGGCGACGTTCAGATCGTGGACTATGACCTTGCGAATGACGATGAGCTCTGGGGGCTCGGTGTTGGCTGTGACGGCCTGATGCGCGTGCTGCTGCAGCCTCTGCAGCCCGGAAATGCTTATGTGCCATTCGCTCAGATTGCCGAAGTGCTGCGCGGCGGTACTGCGGCTGAGTTTACTCTGCCGCTCGCAGGAGAAGCAGAGAACGAGCTCGTAATCCGCGTGGAGCCACCGCCGCAGATCCTCGTGCTGGGCGCCGGTCTGGACGCGGAACCGGTTGTCAGGATCGCCGCCGAACTGGGTTGGCATTGCACAATCAGCGATCATCGGCCGGCCTACATCGATAGTGGCCGCTTCGAGAGCGCAGTGGCCACGCACTGCATACCGGCCGAAGACCTGGCTGCGACGCTGGACTTGTCGCGCTACGACATGGCAATCGTAATGAGTCATCACCTGCCCAGTGATCGGAGCTACCTGATGCAGCTCGCCGGAACCGGGATGCGCTATATCGGTTTACTGGGCCCTGCGGGCCGGCGCGAACGCCTGCTTACAGAAATTGGCGACGCTGCGGCGAGACTGAAAGACCGACTGTATGGCCCAGCCGGACTCGACATCGGCGGACGCGGACCCGAAGTGATCGCTTTATCGATCATCGCGCAGATGCAGCAGATTCTGGCAATGAGTTAGTCGTGCTGAGGCATTTCCCCGGGTAGGAACACGCGAACGATCATGTCCGCCAGCTCATTGAGTTCTTCTTCGCCTTGGAGGTCGATGTTGGTGGTGCCTCTGATCTCGAGGCTGAGGGCGAGCAGTCCGCCCGCCGATACGCGGATCATGTTGTACAGCAGTGCCGTTTTGCCCGCTGGTGCGACACCGAGTTCCTGCAAGCGGCTCAGAGGCTCTACGACCAGATCGTAAACCGGCTTGAGGTGGGATTCGATGAGCCAATCCAGGCGTTGGCTCGGGCGGCTCGATTCCTGCAGGATGAACTTGTGCAGCGCCGGCTGGCTGTGTGCGTAACGCACGTAAGTGCGAATGAAGGCCTCGGCCCGGGCCTTTGGGTCCACCTCGGGAACCTCGGCCATCGCTTTGGCCAGTGACACATTGAACTCGCGGAAGATACCGTCGGCCGCCGCGCGCCACAGCCGGTCCTTGTTCTTGAAGTGATAGGTGATCAGCGGGTGGTGCACGCCTGCGCGCTCCGCGATATCGCGAGTCGAGGTGCCCTTGAAGCCGTTCGCCGAAAACGCCTCGATTGCTGCCGCAAGCAACTTCTGCTGCGTCACGAGGCTGCGCTGTTGCTGCTTGCGTGCCAGTCTGGCCTCGGTAGCGGGCGGTTGTGCACTCAAGGCGGATTCCCCACGCAGTGTCGACCAGACTAGAGTAGCCTGAAGCCATGAATTTTTCCAGATTGGGAGGTTTTTCTGACAGCCTGACAGGCTGCGATCATTCGATGGCGAACATCATGCGCACGGCGGCACGCTTCTCGACCGGCACGCCGCCCTCGATCACCGGCTCGAATTCCCAGTCTGCGACAGCCTTTGTTGCCGAGCTTACAAAAGTATCGCCCGGTGTGGACTCGCGAATCTCGATGTCCTTGACCGTCCCGTCGACACTCACTGTGAACAAAACGTCCACATACCCTGACAGGGCTCGCCGCTCCGCCGCACGTGGGTATTTCGGCGCGACATACTTGGTGCGTGTCAGGGAACTGACCGCGACGGTTGCCGGCGACGCATTGACCGTTCTGCTGACCGCGGGCGGTTCGCCAACCGGCTCGTCGTTGACCGGGGCACTGGCAGAGGTATCGTTGCGAAGACTGGCGAGGCTTGTGTCGGTGCCGGCCAAGCCGGTGTCAGTCGCAGGCGTGTCAGCGGCGTCATCCGGCTTGCTAACCGACTGCGCCACCGGCTGTGTTGCTGTTTGTTCTTGCGGCGCGGGTTGTTGCTGTATCGTTTGCGGCCGTGGGGCATTCCGTACCCGCGGCTGCGGCGTTGCGGTTTGCAAATTCTCGACCGCAAGGCGTTCCGCTGCTGCGGCTCTGGCAGCCACTACCTTCTGTTCTGCCGCCTTTTCGGCCGCCGCTCTGTCTGCCGCGAGCTTCTTTGCCGCCGCCCTTTCTGCGGCCGCTTTCTCCGCTGCGAGCTTCTCTGCCGCAGCCTTCTCCGCCGCGGCTTTCTCTGCCGCAAGTTTTTCCGCCACTGCTTTCTCTGCGGCTGCTTTCTCTGCTGCTGCTTTCTCTGCCGCGGCCCGCTCGGCAGCAGCTTTCTCTTCTGCGGCTCGCCGTGCGGCTGCACGACGCTCTTCTTCCACGCGTTCACGGGCGGCACTCAATGCATCGGTCGCCTCCGCGAGTTCAGTGCTCGACGGATCCAGTCTGCGAGCGTCAGCCAGTAATATGTCGGCGGCAGGAAAATCGCCGTCGTCGATTTGCGCACGCGCCATCAGAACGAGCTTGCTCGCCACGACGACGAGCCCTTGACGGGCGGTCGCGTTCTGTGGATCGCTGCCGAGCGCGAGCTCGTAGTAATAACGCGCATTGTCGTTAGACGGCGAGGTCAGTTTGCCTTCGTCGAGCCTCGCGTTCGCTTTCTCCAGCACTTCAGCGACACGCTCGTCACTGAGAGCACGACTCAACTCGTCCGCAACGACATCGATCTCCGTTGCATCATCGATGTCGAGCGCTCGTGCGCTGTCCAGCGACGCGGCTGCAGCCTCGAAATCGGATTGCCGGATTGAATCTCGCGCTTCATCGAGGTAATTCCTGAGTTGCATCTGCGCAAGCTGCGCATTGAGAAACGGCAGCCGCGCATTGTCGGGATCCGCCAGTTCGATCCGTTGCAGGGCCGCGGCGGCGTCTTCCGTGCGTCGTTCGAGCAAAGACGACTCGGCCATGCGCAGCGCCTGATCGATAACCGCTGTGAACTCGGCAGCTACTTCGGCGCTGTCGGGTGCGTCCTCGACAGCCTCCATGTATAGCTCGACGGCATTGCTGCCCGGCGGGTTGTAAATCTGTCCCGCAGCCGCTGCACGTCTCGCATCCTCGAGAAGCTCGTCGATATCGATCTCGGGCTCAACCGGCGCGGGCAGAGGAGCATCGAGACCGGGTTCCGCGTCGGTGATCGCCGGTGTTTCGAACGCAGGCTTGCCAGCGGGGACTGGTTCACCCGAGCCGCCGAACATCCACCAGCTCAATGCGGCGACGACAACCAGAGCCACAGCACCCATGCTGATGGTCTTCACGTTCATGTGGGACGAGCCGCCCGTATTACGGCTCGCGGACTCAGCCGCTTTATCCTTGTCGGAGGAGAACGGGCTGCCGATGGATTTGACGATGCCTGTCACCGTCTCGGTAAAGCTTGTGTCTTTTCCGCCAAACGCGTCGATCAAGTCGTCGTTGATTGGTGACGAAATGCGGATAGAATCTGTGTGCGGTACAGGTCGCGGTTCGACTTTGATCGTCGGTACCAGCCGCGGCTCTTTTTTCACCGTCGCTTTGGTTTCCGGCTTGACCTTTGGCTTGAATTTCGCTTTCGTCGAGACCGCCGGCTTCGTGGGCTTGGGCGCGGGTTTTTGTTCGGGCTTGGGCCTGGGTTTAGGCTTGGCCTGTTCGATTGGTGTAGCCTGCTCGGCCTGGCCCGCGCTCTTAAACGCCGAATCAGGTGCTTCCAGGTGATGTTTGACAGACGCCTCGACGGCGAGTCGTGCGCGACCCGGAGACACCGGCTTCAGTAGAAAACGATAGACCTTGCCGCGATTGATCAGGTCCATGAGCATTTCACCGTCATCGCGTCGCCCGGCGACGATCGAGACGAGGCGTGGCACGATTGTGCGGAGGTGCAGTGTCAACTTCTCGACATTCGAGCCGAGCATGGCTGCGTCCAGGACGGCGACACCAACTTTGTGCTGGTTAACGGCGTCGTCTGCCTGCGCGAGCGTATTAGCATGCAGCACATTGTGCATGCCACGTGAGGATTCCCTGACCGTTGTCAGGAACTCCTCGTCTTTGGTCAGGACCAAAACGTCAATGGACTGGGAACCGACATTCGCGGCCGCCGAGATTTTGTCGGGGTTTAGGACCGGCAAGGAACTCGTACCGTCACTGATGATTGTCGAGCCGTTCGGTGACGTCTCCATGACGATATGTTCAGATATCGGTTCGTCGACGGCTGCGGTCATATCGTTTGCGGACTCGGCAAGTGCCATTAGCCGTGCCTGTTGCGTCGCATTATCGATCAGGCTGCACAGCGATTCCGGAGTAACGGTGCCGCGGATGACCTGAAAAACTTCCTTGTCACCGACAAGAGCTTCGACGTCATCGTTTGAACTGCCGGCAAGTAAAATACCGATCGTTTCGGGGGAACGTTTCTTGGCTTCGCGCAGTGCTTCGAGTCCGCTCATTCCCGGCAATTCGTGCGCCGAGACGATGACATCAATCTGAATTTCGCCGAGCGTATTTAGCGCTTCACTACCGCTGGTCGCAAAGTGCACTGTGTAGCGATCATTGAACCCGGTACTCAGGTTGTCCAATGTGCTTTGTTCGCTATGCAGTAACAGGATCTGCGTCTTGAAATGTTCCAGCGACACTCGAGGTCCTCCGATGATTTATGTCGAATTGCACGCGTAGTCCTTGCGTCGGAGGAGTATATCCTCGGCGTTAAGTGGAATTGCCCCCCGCGACCGAGCGATATTCGAATCTGTGACGCGCCGCACAGTCGAAGTGCAAGCCTCATCACACTTGGGCTCCAGCGCATCCCGGGCGGCAAAAAATCAGGACTTTTGGCGGGTACGGATCAACCGTGTGGGCTGCGGTTTTGAACCTCGGCCAACAGCTCGGTGACAACATCGTCCAGGGGCAGGACACGTTGTTGTTTTGAACCCAGACGGCGCACCGCGACCGTATTTTCCTCAACCTCGCGCTGGCCGACCGCGAACAGCACCGGGATTTTCGCGACGCTGTGCTCACGCACCTTGTAGGAGATCTTCTCATTGCGCAAATCGGTCTCCGCACGGAGCCCGGCGCTGCACAACGTGTTTGTCACATGTTCAGCGTAGTCATCGGCATCGGAAGTAATGGTCAGCACTTTCACCTGCGTCGGCGCGAGCCATAAAGGAAGATTGCCGGCATGGTGCTCGATCAGGATACCGATGAACCGCTCGAGCGAGCCGAAAATTGCCCGATGCAGCATGACAGGTAAGTGCTTGTTGCCGTCTTCGCCGATATACGTGGCGCCCAGTCGCCCAGGCATGTTGAGGTCGACTTGCAGAGTGCCGCATTGCCAGTCGCGGCCGATTGCGTCGCGCAGTACGAACTCGAGTTTCGGACCATAGAAAGCACCTTCACCCGGGTTGTGCGTGTAGTCGAGGCCTGACGCCTCGAGCGCTTGCAGAAGTGCGGCTTCGGCCTGGTCCCAGACCTCGTCCTCGCCGACACGTAGCTCGGGACGATCCGCGAACTTGATGCGTATATCGTCGAAGCCAAAGCTCTTGTATATGCCGAGAATCAAATCACAGACAGCAATGGATTCCGCTGTAATTTGCTCGGGCGTGCAGAATATGTGCGCGTCATCCTGGGTGAATGCGCGCACGCGCATCATGCCATGCAAGGCTCCGGACGGTTCGTAGCGATGACACTTGCCAAATTCCGCAAGCCGGCAGGGCAGATCGCGATAACTTGTGATCCCCTGCTTGAAGACCTGCACATGTCCCGGGCAATTCATCGGTTTGATGGCGTAATGACGACCGTCGACGGTCTCCGTCGTGAACATGTTGTCGCCGAACGTATCCCAATGGCCGGACGCCTGCCACAGCGAACGCGACATTAGCTCGGGAGTGTTAATTTCGCGATAGCCTGCGGCATTTTGTTGCTCGCGCATGAATTCGATCAGCGTCTGAAAGAGCACCCAGCCTTTTGGATGCCAAAATACGGCTCCCGGGGCTTCTTCCTGAAAATGAAACAGGTCCATGACGCGGCCAAGGCGTCGATGATCGCGCTTTTCGGCCTCCTCGAGCATATGCAGATACTTCTGCAGCTGTTTATTGTTCGACCATGCCGTGCCGTAGATGCGCTGCAACATTTCATTCTGTGAGTCGCCGCGCCAGTATGCGCCAGAGACGTGTGTGAGCTTGAAAGCTTTGCCGAGCTTTCCCGTCGTGGGCAAGTGAGGGCCGCGGCACAGGTCGATGAACTCACCCTGCCGATACAGCGTCAGTGTTTCACCCGCGGGAATCCCTTCGATAATCTCGGCCTTGTACTCTTCGCCGATGCCGCGGAAGAATTCGACAGCGTCGTCGCGTTCCCAGACTTCTCGTGTGATCGGTTCATCGCGATCGACGATGTCCTTCATGCGGCTCTCAATCACTTCGAGATCATCTTCAGTAAACGGCTCTTCGCGCGCGAAATCGTAGTAAAAGCCGTTCTCGATTGCCGGCCCAATCGTTACCTGGGTCTTGGGCCAGAGCTCCTTCACGGCCTCAGCCAAAACATGAGCGGCATCATGACGCAGTAGTTCCAGGCCGTCATCGGATTCCCGGGTTACGATCTCCAGTGCCGCGTCCGTTTCAATTTCACGGGTCAAATCGAGCAGCTCTCCATCCACACGCACAGCCACGGCGTCGCGTGCCAAGCTCTTGCCGATGCTTGCGGCAATTTCGGCACCCGAAACGGCAGCGTCGAACTGCCGGACGGTTCCGTCAGGTAGTGTGATGTTCGGCATGGTATGGTCTGGCTGGCAACGCTTACTCAGAGCCTGCGGGCACGGCGCGCTATTGTACAGAAATTAACGGCGGTAAACTTCGGCAATAATTCTTGCGACTATGAACCGACTCGGGCAACAGAATCCTCCACTGCAACACGACCATTCGGGCTGTATCGATAGCGCGATGGAGACGGCCGAACAGCTGTGCCGCCAGCGTGGGCTCAGGTTCACGGCGCTGCGGCGTCGCGTGCTCGAGCTGGTTTGGGAAAGCCACAAGCCGATCGGTGCTTACGGCATTCTCGAGGGTCTCGGCGGTGAAGAAAAAAGGGCGGCCCCGCCGACCGTGTATCGTGCGCTCGACTTCCTGATCGAAGCGGGTCTCGTGCACCGCCTCGATTCGCTGAACGCATTCATCGGCTGTCCGGATCCGGGCCGGCTGCACACAGGCCAGTTTCTTATCTGCCGGGAATGTCGAACGGTGACCGAGTTGGGCGACAGCGACATCGAACGGCTCGTCGAGGAGAAGGCGCGGGCGCTCGGCTTCACGGCAGTGCGGCAGATCCTCGAGATTGAAGGACTCTGCGAGAATTGCCGGTCGCAGGGTCAACGTGCGTAAAATAGCGCACTTCGTACACCAATCAGATCCGACCGCATGAGTGAAACGCCGGCGCGGGACTTCATCCGCCAGATTATCCAGGACGACCTCGAATCGGGCAAACACGACGAGATCGTAACGCGATTTCCGCCCGAGCCGAACGGCTACCTGCATGTTGGCCACGTCATGTCGATATGTCTGAATTTCGGTGTGGCGGCAGAAAACGGTGGTCGTACGTTCCTCAGATTCGACGATACGAATCCTGGCAAGGAGCGCGAAGAGTACGTGCGCGCGATCGAGCGTGACGTGCACTGGCTCGGTTTCGACTGGGCCGACCGGCTGACGCACGCGTCGGACTATTTCGACAAGCTTTACGAGGCAGCCGAGAAACTCATCGAGATGGGCAAGGCCTACGTTGACAGCCTGAGCGCCGATGAGATTCGTGCATACCGTGGCACATTGACCGAGCCCGGCAAGAACAGCCCGCATCGTGACCGATCCGTTGACGAGAACCTGGACCTGTTTCGCCGCATGCGTAACGGGGAGTTCGAGGATGGCGAACATGTGTTGCGTGCCAAAATCGATATGGCGTCACCGAATATGAATCTGCGTGATCCGGCCCTGTATCGGATCCGGCACATCGATCATCAGCGTACCGGCGACAAGTGGTGCATCTATCCGATGTATGATTTTGCGCACACGATGTCCGATGCGTATGAGGCGATTACGCATTCGCTGTGCACTCTCGAATTTGAAGACCATCGACCACTGTACGACTGGTTTCTCGATCAACTGCAGCCACCGAACCGGCCGCGGCAGATCGAGTTCTCGCGGCTTAATCTTGCCTACACGATTACGAGCAAACGCAAGCTCAACGCACTGATCGAGACCGGTGTTGTATCGGGCTGGAACGACCCGCGCATGCCCACGATCGCCGGCATGCGCCGACGCGGTTACCCGGCCGCAGCAATGCGCGATTTCGTTAAGCGCGGTGGCGTCACCAAGAAAGACAAGCTGATCGAGATGGGCGTGCTCGAAAACAGCATACGTGAGCAGCTCGGCGAGTCCGCCGAACGCCGCATGGCTGTATTGCGTCCGCTGAAGGTGGTGCTGACGAACTATCCGGAGGGCCAGGTAGAGATGGTGCAGGCACTCAATCATCCAAACCGGCCGGAGTTGGGTACTCGCGAGATGCCGTTTTCAGGTGAGCTGTGGATCGAGCAGGACGACTTTCTCGAAGAGGCACCGCGCAAGTTCTTCCGCCTGAAGCCTGGTGGTGAGGTACGCCTGCGCTTCGGCTACATCATTCGCTGCGAAGAAGTTGTCAAAAATGATGCTGGCGAAGTCATTGAACTCCGCTGCAGCTATGACCCCGACACCAAGAGTGGAACAGGCACGAGCGATCGCAAGGTGAAGGGCACGATTCACTGGGTCTCGGCAGGGCAGGCCGTGCCCGCCGAAGTGCGGTTGTATGACCGCCTGTTTACGGTGCCCGATCCGAATGCGGCCGATGACACGATGGCGGTGCTCAACCCAGAGTCGCTGCAGACGGTAACGGCGATGCTCGAGCCGGCGCTCAAAGATCTCGCGGACGATCAGGCCGTGCAGTTCGAGCGCCTCGGCTACTTTTGCACCGATTCCGCAGATCACACGGCCGAGGCGCCGGTAATCAACCGCATCGTTACGCTTCGCGATTCCTGGGCGAAGATCGAACGCCAGGCGATGCAATCGTCGCAGTAACGCTGCTTGCTGTGGGAGGCGGCCTTACCGGGGACCCAGTCTCGATCGGTCACAAGCGGCGCCGCAGCCCGGATATTCCTCTCCCTCATGGCTCGCTGCGCTGCGCTTTACTTCGGTCGAGAAACATCCAGCCCGCGGCCCCGCGTATGGCTTCGCCGGCAAGGCCGCCTCCCACAGCAAGCTGCTCCGACGAGAACTGCTACGCTGATTGTGCGTTAGTAACGGTTAGCGGGGCGCCGCGATCGGCACCGAGTCCGTCGGCGGCGTTGCCTTCGGCACGGGCTATCTCCACGACACCGAAGGAATTCACGAGAGCCAGGTAGTCACCCGGCTTTGCACGACCGTATGTCTGCAGCATCGGAATCTCGTGACCGCCGATATGCGCGACGGCATCTTTGAAGTCTCGTACCCAACGTTCGTCGATGTTGCTGATCAGGTTGCCGAAGCTGTCAACGGTGACGATGACACCTGATACTTTGCCAGCGTCGACTTCCGGATTCTCGAGCCAGGCAGGAATCCAGTCCGTAGTCGCTGTGCCAATCGCCGCCGGCGTTATTCGGTCGGCCGCCAGTTCAGCCGCGATAGGCGCGAAGATGTCGCGACCGTGGAAAGTCGCGCTCGGTGTCGACACACCGAGGCTGTCAAGCGCATCCATGTTGAGCTTGTATACGTTGGCGTTGTCGGCATCCTCGAGCATGCGCGCGAGGAGACCGTTGTCGGGAGCGAGAAAGTAATGCTGGTCGTACTCGACGATCAATATGTCGCGCTCGGTGCCGACACCAGGATCAACGATAGCCAGGTGCACCGTGCCGGGCGGGAAATATTTGTAGGCGCGGTGGACCCAGAATCCCGCTTCGGGCGGCCATTGGGCCGGGATGTCGTGGGCAAGGTCAATCACCCTCGCCTGCGGAAAGCGGCAGATGATCACGCCCTGCATGACGGCAGCGAATGGGCCCTTGTGGCCGAAGTCCGTTGTGATCGTGATGACGCCGGACGGTTGCATGTTGCTCAACCGGCCGCCGCGGGGATCAGGTACGCGGTTTTTGTACTCATCTCCTATTCCCTGTTGTGCCTGGGAATTGTATCAGGCGGCCCGGGATTCCGCCGGGTGTCGCTGCACGAAAGCATATCGGGCCCAATAGATGCAGCTCGTGTCGATGATGGCGATAACGAGCTTGAAGATGTATTTCGATGCCCCCAGGGCGAGCGCGGGGCGCAAGCCGGCGATGGGCGCCCATACAACGACCGCAAAGATTGCGGTGTCGATGACCTGTGAACTCATCGTCGACAGGTTATCGCGCAGCCACAGCCAGCGGTCGCGAAAGATATACTCGAATAAAAGATCACACCGGTCACCCGACGAGATTGTCGAGGTGCCAGTCGGCGTTGCCGAACATCTGGCCGATGGTCGTCAGGCGTTTGAAATAGTGTGCAACGTCGAGCTCCCATGTCACGCCCATACCACCGTGCAGTTGTACGGCCTCCTGCCCGACTTTCTTTCCCGCGGTACCGACCTGGTACTTTATCGCGCTGATAGCCTTCCTGGCCTCTTGCGTGCCGTCCGCGTTCGCCATCGTCGCCCACAGCAACAGCGAGTAGCTCTGTTCGCACGCCGTCAGCATGTCGACCATGCGATGCTGCAATGCCTGAAAACTGCCGATCGGTACGCCAAACTGCACGCGATTCTTCGAGTATTCGACAGTCTTGTCGGTCAGGATCTGCATGATGCCAACGGCTTCCGCGCAGACCGCGAGCGTCGCCTCGTCGACGACCGCACTCAGGCTCGCGAAGCCCTCATCGGCTGCACCGAGAACCGCATCGTTGCCGACCCGCACCTCGCTGATGTCGATCTCGGCGGCCTGATGGCCGTCAACGGTCGGGTAGGCCCGTCTCGAGATACCGTCGCTATCGGCGGAGACGGCGAACAAGGTAATGCCAGCGACATCGGCCTGTTCACCCGCGGTTCGGGCGGGGAGGATCAGTAGCTCGGCGTTGCCGCCGTTCAGGACGACCCCCTTGACGCCATTCAAAACCCACGCGTCGCCGTCGGCGACCGCTGTCGTTGCAACGTTTGCGAGATCGTAGCGGGCCTGCGGCTCAACAAATGCGAGCGCTGCCTGTAATTCACCGCCGATGATCGGTTGCAACCATTGTTGCTTTTGCGTCTCGTTGGCTTCGCGGCTCAAGATGCCGCCGGCGAGTACGACATTGGCGAGGTAGGGCTCGACAACGAGACCGCGCCCGAATTGCTGCATTAACAGCATGAGTTCGATGGGACCGCCGTCGAAGCCACCGTCGGCCTCGCTGAACGGTACGGCGGTCCAGCCGAGCTCGGCAAATGACTGCCAGACCTCCTCGCTGTAACCGCGTTCGCTGCCCGCGTATTTTTGCCGGGTCTCGAAATCGTAGTCGTTAAGAATGAACTTCTCGACGCTGTCGACCAGCATCGATTGCACCTCATTCAGTGAGAAATCCATACTCGCCTGCCCCTACAGCCCCAGCACATGCTTGGCGACGATGTTCTTCTGGATCTCGTTCGAACCGCCGTAGATTGAGGCTTTGCGAAAGTTGAAGTAACGCAGCGAGGTCCGCGTCTCACCGCCTTCGCCGACACGATCGTCCTGTGGATAATCAAGGACATATTGATCTGGTACGTACGGCAGGGCGTAGTAACCGGCGGCCTCGAGGTACAGTTCGTCAACGGCCTGTTGCAGTTCGGTACCTTTGAACTTGAGGATCGACGATTCGGGTCCGGGCGCCTTGCCCGACGCCACTGCGGCCAGCGTGCGCAACTCGGTGAATTCGAGCCCCTTGAGCTCGACTTCGGTAGCCGCGATCTTGCGCATGAAATTCCGGTCGGCAGCGAGCGGCGTTTCGCCGCGCACCGATTTTTCCGCCTGCTGACGCAGTTTCTTCAGCCGGTAATTCGTGCGCGCAACGCCGGCCGTGCCCGTGCGTTCGTGCTGCAACAATACCTTGCCGTACGTCCAGCCCTTGCCTTCCTCGCCGACGAGGTTCTCCACCGGGACCTTTACGTCCTCGAAGTGGACCTCGTTCACTTCGTGTTCGCCATCGAGCGTGATAATCGGTTTGATCGTGACGCCCGGCGACTGCATATCGACGAGCAGGAAGCTAATACCTTCCTGGCGGCGTGCGACGTCGGTGCTGGTACGGGCCAGGATAAACATCCAGTCGGCATGCTGTCCCAGCGTCGTCCAGGTCTTGGTGCCGTTGACAACGTAGTGATCGCCGACCCGATCGGCGCGGGTCTTCAGCGAGGCGAGGTCGGAGCCGGAGCCAGGTTCCGAGTAGCCCTGGCACCACCATACGTTACTCGCAAGTATGTCCGGCAAAAACCGTTGCTTCTGCTCTTCGCTGCCGAACGTGTAAATAATGGGACCGACCATGCCGAGACCGAAAGGGACGATCTCGGGCGCATCCGCGTTCGCCATCTCAGTCGCGAATATGTATTTCTGTACGGTGCTCCAGCCGGTGCCGCCGTATTCAACCGGCCAGTTGACGCCGGCCCAGCCCTTTTCATACAGGCATTTCTGGAAGCGAATCGTATCTTCGCGCGCCAACGGCACGCCTTCGGTCCGCTTCCGGCGAATGTCCTCTGGCAATTCGTCACGAAAGAAAGTTCGGACTGCGGCGCGAAACGCAAGCTCTTCCTCGCTGAACGTGATGTGCATCGGGGTTCCTGGGGGCGCTGGGCGGCCGAAAATCATGCAGTAAAAAAGAGTCAAAATAAAGAACAACGGCTCGAGTTGGGGCAGAATGGCAGCATGACATCGCACCTTATACCCGATGACCTGCCGGAGCCGGTCGCCAAAGACACAGCCGACGCGCTCGGCCGGCCCCTGCATGATTTGCGCATTTCGTTACTGGATCGCTGCAATTTCCGCTGCCCGTACTGCATGCCGGAAACGGAATTTCACGAAGATTACGAGTTCCTGATGCGTTCGCAGCGGCTGACGCATGCCGAGATCCTGAAAATAGCGAATGTTGCGACGAGTCTCGGCGTTTCCAAGATTCGCCTGACGGGTGGCGAACCACTGCTTGACAAGAAGCTGCCGCGGCTGGTCTCGGGCATCGCAGCGCTACCCGGCGTCGACGACCTTGCATTGACAACAAACGCGATGCTGCTCGCGCCTGTCGCACAGGAGCTGGCCGATGCTGGGCTGCACCGGGTGACGATCAGCCTGGACAGCCTCGATGAACGCGTGTTCAAGACGATGAGCGGCGGCCGCGGCGATCTGCAGCAGGTACTGGACGGCATCACGGCAGCGGAGCGGGCCGGGCTTGCGCCGATCAAGATCAATACTGTCGTGCAGCGCGGTGTCAACGAGCACACGGTTCTGGATCTGCTCGAGCATTTTCGCGGCAACGGCCACATCGTGCGCCTGATCGAGTTCATGGATGTCGGCAATCGCAACGGCTGGCGCATGGGCCAGGTCGTGCCGTCGAAGGAACTGCTGGGCAACATCCAGGCCCGCTGGCCGGTGCGGGCCGTCGGGCGGAATTACCCCGGCGAAGTCGCGCGGCGCTACCAGTATTTGGATGGCGCGGGAGAGATCGGCTTCATCTCTTCGGTTACCGAACCGTTCTGCGGCAGCTGCAGCCGGGCGCGGCTGTCAGCGGATGGCGTGCTTTATACTTGCCTGTTCGCGACCCAGGGTACCGACCTGCGCGAGCCGATCCGCAACGGCGCTGACGATGACGAGCTCGCGGACATCCTGTCGCGAATATGGTTGCAGCGCGCGGATCGCTACAGCGAATTGCGGCGGCCGGACGTCGCTGAAGCACACGCGCAGAGCAAGGTCGAGATGTACCGGATAGGTGGTTGAGTGAGCAAGCTGAGTCATATCGATGAACGTAACAAGCCGACGATGGTAGATGTCGGCGACAAGTCGGCGACCGATCGCGAAGCACGTGCGCGGACGATCGTGCATCTGCCCGAAGCGGTTGTTGCCGCTCTCCATGACGACGAAATCGCATCGCGGAAGGGCCCCGTGTTTGCGACGGCGATCATTGCGGGCGTCATGGCCGCGAAAAAGACGCACGAGTTGATTCCATTTTGTCATCCGCTCGGTCTCGACAATTGCAGGATAACGATCGAAGTCGATGACGCTCAGGCGATTATCGACTGTGTCTGTCGCGTGCATCACAAGACGGGCGTAGAGATGGAGGCGCTGACAGGCGCAACGGTGGCCGCTCTGACCGTGTACGACATGTGCAAGGCGATGTCGCACGATATCGTTATTGGCGAAACGCGCCTGATCTCGAAAACAGGCGGCAAGCAGGATTTCCACCGTGACGAGTAAGCCAATCTACGGTCTGGTGCTCGCCGGCGGTGAGAGCCGACGCATGGGCCAGGACAAGGCATTGCTGGAGCGCGGTGGCCGGAGCCAGCTGGCGCACACGTTTGCACTGCTCGAGGGCGTGACGGATCGCGTTTTCGTGTCGGCGCGGCGCGACCAGCAAGCGGAGCAGGAACGCAGTCGCTTCCCGCAGATCATCGACCGTTTCGAGGGCATCGGGCCGGTCGCGGGCGTGCTGGCCGCGATGCACGAGCATCCACGCGTCGACTGGCTGGTCGTTGCCTGTGACCTGCCCAACATCGACAAAGCCACGCTCGAGTTTCTTCTCGACAACCGCGCCATCGCACAACCGTTCACGGCATTCAAGAGCAGCTATGACGGCCTGCCGGAGCCATTGTGTGCGCTGTACCGGTCGGGCAGCGACGCAATCATTCAAGAATTCGTCGACAACGGCATTGTCTGTCCACGCAAGATTTTGATTCGCTCGGATACACGGCTTCTCGAGCAACCGAATCCGCACTCGCTCGACAATATCAATACGCCCGATGATCTTGCCGACAGCGTTCTCGAGGCAATCTCATGAAGTCGATTACGGTGCGCTACTTTGCGATGTTTCGCGAACACGCGGGCGTCGATGCGGAGACATTGTCGCTGGAGGCGGCGACGGCTCGGGATGTCTTCAGCGCGACACGCGAGCGCCATGGTTCCGCGGAACCAAGCGGACATTGCAAGGTCGCCATCAACGATGTAATGGCGGATTGGGATTCGCCGGTCAACGACGGGGATACCGTGTTGCTGTTTCCGCCGGTCGCGGGTGGCTGACATGATCCGAATGACGGCGAAACCGATCGACCCCAGCGAGTTGCGCAAGGCACTGTTCGATCCTGCGGCCGGAGCCTACTGCGGCTTCGAAGGCTGGATTCGCAACGAGAATGACGGGCAGGCAGTGCTCCGGCTCGAATACGAAGTCTACGAGCCGCTGGCAATAAGCGAGGGCGAGAGTATTCTCGCCGAAGCCAGGGACCGCTTTCCGCACCTGCATGCACACTGCGTGCATCGGACAGGGCTTCTCGAGATCGGTGAATGCGCAGTTTGGGTCGGCGTATCCGCGCCGCATCGCGACGCGGCGTTCCACGCGTGTCGCTACATCATCGATCATCTCAAGGTGCGGCTGCCTATCTGGAAAAAAGAGCACTACGTCGACGGACACTCAGGCTGGGTCAACTGCGAGCGTTGCGCGACGCACGGTAAAGCCGCCCTGTAGGAGCCCACCTCAGGCGAGCATCGTGGCAGGCGGCCATGCCGGCGACAGCACCAGCCGGACACCGCGGGAGGCGGCCATGCCGGCGACAGCGCCCGCTGAACATTGTGGGAGGCGGCCATGCCGGCGACAGCGCCAGCTGGACACCGTGGGAGGCGGCCATGCCGGCGACAGCGCCAGCTGGACACCGTGGGAGGCGGCCATGCCGGCGACAGCACCAGCCGCGAAGTGTGCTGAGCGCGGCGATAATCGCCCTTCGCTCAACAACTGACATTCGCTCAGTGCGATCCTCCCCGCGCTCAGCGCCTGCTGGCAGGCCGCTACAACTTCCGCAGATCCGCCGGTGTGTCGATGTCGAGCGCAGCGTCTTCGAATACGACGCTGGTTACGGTGAATCGCTCGTCGTCAAACAGCTGCCGTGCGCCCAATTCGCCATCGAGCACGCCAAGTGCGTCGAAGCATGCGCGCGGAAACAGGACAGGCGGCCCGAGCGTGTCGGCGAACGCCGTAGCGACGATTTCTTTATCAGCGCCAGACCATGTCTCTTTGAGTAAGCGCACGTGTTTCGCAGTGACCAGCGGCTGATCGGCAAGCAGGAAGATGATCGCGTCAGCGGCATGTCGCAGGGATCGCGTCGCAAGAGCGATTGACGAACCGATCCCGTTAGTGAAATGGTCGTTGACAATCAGGAAGCCGTCGAGCGGCATGCAGGCCTCGCTGACCGATTGCCACTCATGACCAATGACGAGTGCGGTGTATCGGCCGCAGGCGCCGGTGGCTGCGTCAACGGCCCGGCGTACGAGCGGGGTGCCGTTTGCTTCCGCCAGTTGCTTCGTGGCGCCAAATCGGGACGCAGATCCGGCCGCCAGGACAGCTGCGAAAATATTTTTTTTGCTCGTATCGCTCATAATCGCGCCATTCTAACCGTAATTCTCTGTGAAGCACTTGCTCCGCAATGATGTTCTGTGTATTGCTAGCGGCGCGACGACCAGAAGTGCATGTCGCCGGGTTCCGCAATTATTAAGGAAGCACATGACGCGCGTTATCAATTCTGTTGAAGACGCTAAAGCGCTGGAAGGCCAAGAGGTTGGTCTGTCCGACTGGGTCGTTATCGACCAGTATCGTATCGATCAATTCGCCGAGGCGACGGCAGACCACCAGTGGATTCATGTCGACACCCGGCGCGCCGAAAGCGAGCTGCCGGACGGCAAGACGATCGCGCATGGATACCTGACGCTGGCCCTGATCCCGGCGCTGACCAGCGACTTCATCGAAATTCCGAACCTTGCACGCACGATCAACTTCGGTGCCAACAAGGTGCGATTTTATTCGCCGGTGCCGGCCGGATCGCGCGTGCGCGCGCGCGCGACCGTCCTGCAGGCGCGCCGACGTGCCGGGGCGCTGTTACTGACATCTGAGGTAAGGATCGAGGTCGAAAACGTTAGCAAGCCTGCATGTATCGCCGAAATCCTGGGCATGTACTTTTTTGATGACTGAACTGTCAGCGGCTGTGCAACCAGCCGGGCAGGAAAGAATAGGGGTCAGTGTCGATCGACCGGTTCCATGACACCTTGTTATCGCTGAGCAGTTTGGCGAGGCTGCCGTCCTTGCAGGCGTCGAACACCTCCGTGGCACCACCAAGGTGTTCGCCGCCGACATAAATCTGCGGAATGGTTTTGAGGCCCGTTTGCTGTTCAATCGCTTTCCTGATATCGCCGCCCTTATTACCTACCTGATAAGCAACGGAATCGAGGTCGATGGAGCGGTACGGTATGTCATACGCAGCGAACATCTTGCGTACAGACCAACAAAACTCGCACCACTCGAGCGCGAAGAGCACGACCGGGTTGTCCGGGTCGTGAGTTACCGCATCCAGAAACTCGAGCGCATCGGCGGGTGCCTCGATCACAGGTTGTTCCTCTTCAGCTGGCGCCGGCGTGGGCGCCGTATCGAAACGGTAATTCGGTGTCGAACGTGCGATTTCTTGCTCCTCGGCAGTCATATCCTCGGGGATGCCGTCGAAGAGTGGTGTACTCAGATAGCGCTCGCCGGTGTCCGGCAACATGCAGAGAATGTTGGAGCCGGGTGCCGCTTTTTCGGCTACCGCGAGCGCACCCGCGAGTGTGGCGCCGGCCGATATGCCGACGAAAATACCTTCATCGCGTGCCAGCGACTTCGATAAACGAATCGCATCGTCACCGCGGATCGGCAGAATCTCGTCAATCAACTCGGCAGCAACCACATCCTCGGTCAGTTTGGGAATGAAGTCGGGACTCCAGCCCTGCATCAGGTGCGGGCGGAACAGGGGATGACTATCGACAGGCGAACCATCGTCGGCGCGTTCCTGAGGAATACCACTGCCAAGGATCGGCGAATTGTCGGGCTCGCAGACAATGATCTTGGTGTTCGGACTCTTCTCCCTGAACACACGCGAAACGCCCTTGAGTGTGCCGCCCGTACCGAATCCCGTGACCCAGTAATCGAGCGTTTTATCTGCGAATGCCTCGAGGATTTCTGGTGCCGTCGTGCGTGAATGGGCATCGGCGTTCGCCTCGTTTTCGAACTGGCGTACGAGAAACCAGCCATGTTTCTCTGCAAGTTCGACAGCTTTGGCGAGCATGCCGCTGCCCTTGAGCGACGCAGGCGTCAAGACGACCTTGGCGCCGAGGAAGCGCATCATTCGGCGCCGCTCGATGCTGAAACTCTCCGCCATCGTCACCACGAGCGGATAGCCCTTGTGCGCGCAGACCATCGCCAGGCCGATGCCCGTGTTACCGCTCGTCGCCTCGATTACGGTCTGACCCGGTTGCAAAGCGCCGGACTTCTCCGCATCTTCGATGACGCCAAGTGCAAGCCGGTCCTTGACCGAGCCCATCGGGTTGAAAGACTCTATTTTGACGTAAACGTTGACGCCGTCCGGTCCGATCTTGTTGAGCCGTACGATCGGTGTATTGCCAACCGTCGCCAGAATGTTCTCGTATATACCTGCCATTTGCTAAAAGTACTACAATAACAAGTCGTTCGCAGCGGCGCTCTAATTACAAGAATAACAGGTGAATGATATGGGTGATTTCGGAATTCTCGGGCTGATACATCTGGCTATCTGGGTCTATGCGGTAATCCAGATTTTCAATAGCTCTGCTAACACCGGCGAGAAAGTTCTCTGGATAGTTATCGTCGCGATACTTCCGCTGGTCGGAATTATAGCCTGGTATTTTCTCGGGCCGGGATCGCCAAAGAAATAAGCCGTCGATCAATCTACGAGCGTTTTGTAACGGACTGTCGGGAGGCCGGAGCTGCCGAATGCCTATATTTTTGGAATTGTTGCCGACCAGGAAAAAGGGCGGCAGGTGAGCACCTGCCGCCCTGTGCATAGGCAGCCCTAGTCGAAGTTCTTGCGGAACGTCAGGCCAAACGTGGCGGGCTCAGCGGGATACGCGTTGACTCTGCCGGCCTGAATGGGCGCACTAAAACTGCCGACAAAGTAACGCTCGTCGGTGATGTTCCGACCCCACAACGTCAGGCTGGCATTCCAATTATCGAACAAGAATCCGATGCGTGCGTTGGCTGTCTCAAAATCGTCTTGTATCTTGAACGGATCCAGATCGCCGTCCGTGAATCGCGCCGAAAACGATGAATACTCAACGCGAATAAACATTGATGTATCGCTGGACAGGCTCACATCCTGCTGTACGGCCAGGAAGTACCGATCCTCAGGATTGTAGGCGACCGGATTGCCGGTCTTGCTGCAAATCTCGGGTGCAAAGGCAGGCCCAGGTTGCAGGCCAGGATCCGGAATCCCGGTGTGGAACGTGTACGCATCAAAGCACGTGCCTGCCTCGAACGACTTGTAATCGGCTGCGTTGTGCGTATAGATAAACTGGACCTCGGTACCGTCGAAGGGGCGCCACAAGAAATCGGATTCGAAACCGGAGTTCTCGATTTCGCCAGCATTCTGCAGGTTGAATCCCGTGCCCGTGAACGATTGCTCCTGGAAGTCATCATACACGGCGTCGTAAACGGTCAACGCCATGCGCACAGGTCCGATGTCGCCTTTGAACCCGATCTCGAGAGATTCTGATGTTTCGGCGTTAAAAACCGAATCGAAGGCGGGGCTGATGCGCTCCGTGTTCGTGCCGCCCGACTTGAAGCCTGTCGAGTACGACGCATACACCATGGTCGTTTCGCTCGGGAACCACGTGAGTTTGACATTACCCGTGGTCTGGTCATCAGACAAGGAATCGTCGAGGTCAGAACGCGGCGAGATGGGCGGAAGGATGTAGGTACCCCAGCCATCGACACCGAAAGGCAGGAATGTGGCCAGGGTGGCCGGATCGAGCGGGTTGAACGGTCCAACACTGGGGTCGCACATCGTCAGCCTGCATGCCTCGATCGCGAACGCGCCCAAATTGACTGGGTCCGTAAATGGCACATTTTGCGTGTACTGCGCTGTGATTTTCTTGGTCTCATCCGTGTAGCGCCCACCGAGCGTCAGGATGAAATCTTCGCCAAGCGGGAAATCGACCTGGCCAAAGACGGCCCAGCCGTCCTGGTCCTGCAGAATGTCGTCTCTTGAAAAAGTGCCAAGCGGAAAGGGCGTCGCGGCCACCGGATAGCCGAGGTCTCCGAGTGTCGTGCCCATCGCATCGATGACCGTGGCATTCACTGCATTAACGGCGGTTATGGCGTCCTGAACAGGCGGCAGTGCAGTGAGGTAAAGCTCAACGAACGGCGAAGTGCCGTTCGTTTCCGTGATCTGGTCGATCTCCTGCGCGAAATAGTAGGCGCCAACAACGTAATTGCCGCCCGAGCCAAATTCGCCTGCCAGCCTGAGCTCTTGTGAGAATGAGTCCACCTCGACGACATTGATGCGGTCGAGCTGAGGGGCATTCGTGAAGTCGGCATCAATAAGGTCGAACGTGTCGAACGAGCGCAATGCCGAGATCGAAGTCAACGTCATGCCGTTGTCCATGGTCCTGTTGAACTCGATCGAGAGCCCGCTGTCCTCGTTTCGGGATTCCGGCGCAAAGTTATACCCGGTGACATAATCGTCACTGCCGGAGCCCGTGACGATGTTGCTGGCAAGCGGCCCGAAGGCAAAATCGAGCAGTGACTGCGGGTACGGAAAGTCGGTAAACATCGTCCCACCAAACTGCAGTAACGCGGCGTCCGTCAGGGGCGATGGCGCGCCGGCAGTAACACTGGCGTGCGAAAACAATGCGTCAACCAGCGTGAGCGTTGCGCAACAGGATTCATCGATCTCGGCGTAGTCGGCGATGATGCGCATGTTGAAAGTGTCGGATGACTCGTAAGCGAGCTGCAAACGGGCGCCGAAGCGGTCGCGATCATTATAAAGTTCATCCCCGAGCACGATGTCATCGACATAGCCGTCGCGTTGCGATGAAAATAACGTGCCGCGGAGAGCCCATTCGTCATTCAAGGGCATGTTTGCTGCGGCGCTGACGCGGACCAGCCCATAATCGCCGGCTGTAACATCGACGAACGCGTCACGATCCTGACTGGGCGCCACAGTCCTGATCTGTACTGCGCCTGCCGGCGTATTTTTGCCAAACAGCGTGCCTTGTGGGCCGCGAAGGACCTCGACCGTCTCTACGTCGATCAATTCATTGATCATTGAGCTCTGGCGTGAACGGTACACACCGTCGACGTATAAACCGACCGATGACTCGACGCCGAAGTTATTGGACGTCGAACTGATGCCACGAATCGAAAAGTACGATGTTGTCGCCGTCTGGCTTTGCCCGAGAAGCAGGCTCGGCGCATTCTGCTGCAGATCAAACATGTCCTTGATGCCGGCGTTCTCGATCTGCTGGCCGGTCACTGCGGTAACCGCGACAGGGACTTCCATGATGTCCTGTTCACGTTTTTGCGCCAGTACGACGATTTCCTCAAAGATCACGCTTTCGTCATCCTGCGCCAGGACAGCTGCGCTACCTAATAGTCCTGTGGCAACGAAGCCCAGCAACGAAACGAAGACCAGACCGCGATTCGCGATTTCGTGAGTGAATTTGCTCATTTTCTCCCCCCTGTCGGGTTGACGCATCCGGATGATGCGACCATTGACGCTGACCCCACTTCTGAATTGTTGGCGATTCATATGAAGTCTGCAAATTGCCAGAGTAAACAGCTCCTTTCGCCAACAAACTGAAGCGTCGCTTGCAGCGCCAAGGATACCACGCATTGCCGGAAATTTAGCGCATTGTGAGCCCCCGGAAAATGCGTAGGCCGAGCGTCGAGCAGAGGTTTTCTGTTAAATTACCGGCCCCAAACCAGACGATATCGGATGACACGCCATGCAGGGACTGATGATGGATACTCCGCTGCTGATCTCTTCGCTCGCGGAGCACGCGGCACGCAATTTCCGCAGCCGTGAAATCGTATCGATAACGGCGGATAACCCGCTGCATCGGTACACATACGGGGAGTGTTTCGCAAGAGCGAAGCAGCTGGCGAACGCACTCGACAATCTCGGTCTCGAACGCGGCGACCGCATCGCAACCTTGGCCTGGAACGACTATCGTCACCTCGAGACCTATTACGCAGTCAGTGGGGCCGGCTATGTGTGTCACACCATCAATCCACGGCTGTTCCCGGAACAACTGATATTCATCATCAATCACGCCGAGGATCGCTGGATTCTGACAGACGTCATGTTCGTCCCACTGCTCGAGTCGTTTGCTGACCAGATAAGCGGCGTCGAAGGTTTTATCATCATGACCGACGAAGCGCATATGCCGCAGACGTCGCTCAAGAATGTGCGTTGCTACGAGACCTTGATCGCGGCGGAGTCAAGTGAGTACGCCTGGCCTGTCATCGACGAACGCTCTGCATCGGCGCTTTGTTATACGTCGGGAACGACGGGCGATCCCAAGGGAGTACTCTACGATCATCGCTCAACAATTCTACATGCCTACGCAGCTAACGCGCCTGACGTCATGAGCATGTCAAATCGCGATTGTGTATTGCCCATCGTGCCGCTTTTCCATGTCAATGCCTGGGGCTCGCCGTACACTGCCTTGATGGCTGGCGCGAAGATCGTTTATCCGGGACCGAAAATGGGTGACGGCGAGACTCTATACAGTCTTATGGAATCGGAAGGCGTGACGCTGAGCCTGGGCGTGCCGACCGTGTGGCTCGCCTTACTCGCCTATACCGACAAAACGGGCAAACGCCTGACTTCATTGGAACGGGCTGTCATCGGCGGGGCAGCGGTACCGCGATCGATGATTCAGATCCTCCGCGACAAGCACGATGTGGAAGTTCGGCAGGGGTGGGGCATGACCGAGACGAGCCCGCTCGGTGTCACCAACACGATCAAGGCGGGACTTGAGGGGCTTAACGATGACGAACGCCTGGACCTCGCAACCAAGGCGGGCCGCGGCCTGTTCGGTATCGAGATGCGCATCGTCGACGATGAAGGCAACGAACTGCCCTGGGACGGGGAAGCCTATGGTGCGTTACAGGTTCGCGGACCGTGGGTGTGTAAAGACTATTTCAAGCTGGAAGGGGCGGGCGGCGCGCACACGGACGACGGCTGGTTCGGTACCGGCGATGTTGCGACGATCGACGCAGAAGGCTACATGGCGATCACCGATCGTACCAAGGATGTCATCAAGTCCGGCGGCGAGTGGATCAGCTCGATCGAACTCGAGAACACCGCGATGGGCCACCCGGCCGTGGCCGAGGCGGCTGTCATCGGACTTCCGCATCCTAAGTGGACCGAGCGGCCTTTGCTGGTAGTGGTCAAGGCCGATGGGCATGAGGTAAGTGAGGAGGAAATGCTGGCTTACTATGATGGCAAAGTGGCCAGCTGGTGGGTGCCGAACGACGTGGTATTCGTCGCTGATCTGCCACACACGGCGACCGGCAAGGTCAAGAAGATTGAATTGCGGCGTCAATTCGCTGACTATCAATTTCCCGAGTAGCGGCTGGCGGCCGCAACATCGAAAGGTAAGGAGCAACCATGGCCGACCCGCTGCGACTATATGGCCTGAAGGCAATCGTCCTCAGCGCCGCAAGCGGTATCGGCGAGGCGGTGTCACGAACGCTGCTCAAGCACGGGGCAAGCGTACTGGCCGTGGATAGAAAAAACAGCGGCGTCGAGCAGCATTTCAAGGCAATTAAAGGAATCGAAGGTCATTCGGCGAGTCTCACCGAGCCAATGCGCATGCCGGCACTGATGGAAGAAGCACTCGACAAGCTCGGCGGCCTCGACATCCTGATCAATGACTTTCCGTTGCAGCCCGACGCGCCGCTAAACGACGACGACGCACAACTCGACAGACTGCTCGATGCGCGCGCGGACCTGGTCATGTCGATTTGCCGCTCGGCACTGCCTGCGCTGAAAAAGAGCCCGTCCGGACGGATCATCAACATCGGATTCCTGCGCAGCATATTCGCTGCCGGCGGCTCCAGGGCATTCGCCATGTCGGAGCAGAACCTCGCGGCGCTGACGCGCGCGTTGGCCGCCGAGGGCGGTGAATTCGGGATCACCGCAAACTATGTACAACCGGGCGCAATCATGACGCCGACCAGTCGTGAGGTGTACAGAAAAGATAAAGCACTGCGCGATTTCTGCATCTCAAGTTCCGCAGCGCAGCGACTTGGCGAGCCCGTCGATGTTGCCAAGGTCGTGCTGTTCCTTGCCAGCGATGACGCCGCTTTCGTTAGCGGCACCGGCATCGTTGTCGACGGAGGCCGCACGAGGCCCTGATTGCCCATGCATCCTGTACTCGACGATCTGATCACGCTTCTCAAGCTTGAGCGTATCGAGGAGAATATTTTTCGTGGCGATAGCCGCGATATCGGCAGTGCCCAGGTATTCGGCGGCCAGGTTCTCGGCCAGGCCCTGTCTGCCGCCCAGCACACGATCGAAGGTCGCGTGGCGCACTCGTTGCATGCGTATTTTCTGCGTCGTGGTGACATGAGCGCGCCAATCATCTACGAGGTTGATCGTGCGAGAGACGGCGGCAGTTTTTCCAACCGCCGCGTGGTCGCGATTCAGCACGGCAGGCCGATCTTCAACCTTGCTGCGTCGTTTCAGAGTCCCGAGCAGGGGATTGCACACGAGGCTGACATGCCCAAAGTGCCCGGACCCGACGGTCTCAAGGACACGGCCGAAGTGGCATCCGATTTGGCCGATATCCTGCCGGCGAAGATGCGCCGCTTCCTGACCGACAAGCGGCCGTTTGAATTCCGGCCGGTCGAGGCACCGTATTTCCAGGATTCGCAGCCGCGACAGCCCGTCAAGCATGTCTGGATTCGTGCTGTCGACAGTCTGCCGGACGATCTCGCATTGCATCAGAACCTGGCGGCCTACGTATCGGACTACGAACTCCTGGGCACGGCCACCTTGCCACATAGCCTGCCGTTCGATCGCGGCAGAGTCATTATGGCGAGCCTCGATCATGCGCTGTGGTTTCACCGCGAAATCAGGATCGATCGCTGGCTGTTGTATGCGATGGAAAGTCCGAATGCGTCCGGCGCACGCGGCTTTGCGCGCGGCCAGCTGTTCACTGAAGATGGGACGCTCGTCGCTTCGACGGCGCAGGAAGGTCTGGTGCGCGTAGTCGAAAAACCCAGGCCGGACCGGTCAGATCCACGGCTGCAGGCCTGAGACTTCAATGGTCCTGGGAGTGCGATCGCGAGGGTCTATTTCCCAAACACGCGTTTCAACAGGTCCGTCGTGCGTTTCGCCGGATCCTGGCGGATCGCCGCTTCTTCCTTGGCGAGATAATAAAAAATTCCGTCCATGCCTTTCTCAACGACGTAGTCACTCAAATCGGCATCGACCTGCGACACGAAGGGCATGGAATTGTAGCGCTCCATGACCGTGTCATAAGACTTGACCGCGCCGACATCCGCAAGGCTCTCATCGACAACCGGTTTCATCTCAACGGCCAGCGGACCTGACATACTCGATTTGAAATATTGTGTGGCCGAATCCGCCGGGCCGTTGTAAATAGCCATGACGTCAGCCAGTGTCATGTCGTTGATTGCCCCGATGAACAATTGTTTGGCCTTGGGTGTCGCGACTTCCGCCGCTCGGTTCAGGCGCGTCTCGAGATCAGTCAATATCGACTCCATGCCGACTTTGCCGAGTACTTTTTTGACCTGATCGAGTTGCTGGGGTAGCGGAATATGAATCTGTGGATCGAGATTGAACCCATCGGTGGTGCCAAGACTGGCCACGACGTTCTCCGTGCCGACTCGCAACGCCTCTTTAAGGCCGGCGCCGACGTCGTCACTGCTCAGCGCCTGTTGTTGGTCGTTGTCACCCGATATGATTTCTTTAAGCTTATCCAGCCATCCTGCCGATACGCTACTGCTGGCACCGATTAACGCAATCGCCAACAACATCGGAATGATCTTCTTCGTGTGCGGACTGCGCACAATAGATTTGCCGTTGATCATGACATGGGCACTCGTCTGCCTGAGAACATGGGTTATCATACAAGAATCAGCAGTCGAACCGAGGTTTTTGCTCACTTCAAATCAATTCGTCTGACAGGACTCGGTTCTGTAACACACTTGTTGGCCGTCACAATAAGAAATGAGACGCAGCGCGACACGCATATTCCAGTCGGACTCGTTAAGATGAACGGAGACAGGCCTCGTGTCCTGTGACAAGCGGCCACTTTTCCTATATACACGATCGTCGTGGTCTGGGTAGGGCATGCCATATAATAGTCCGACCAGTCGCTGTCTAATCCGTATTAACCACAATGGAGAACTAGAATGAAAAAGAAGTTTTTAATATTAGTGAGTCTGATGACTTTCGCTGCGGTCTCGGCGCACGCAGATACAGCCACTGAACAAGCGATCAAGAAGTTGATCATGGACAACAATGCCTTCACAAAGCAGCAGTTGAAGGGGCAGGAAGATACGGTATCTTCGGAGGGCTCGCTGGAGTTCTGGTCGAGTGGCGGTTTGCTGCACAATGTCAGTGCTGATGTGGACCCTCAGGAATTCGAGTCTTTCGCCATTGATGTGAAACACATTCAGGTCATAACCCTGGTTCCGGGGAGGGCGGCGGTTGCGCATTTTTATTCTGAAGGATCCATGAACCCGAAGAACGGCCCCGCCGTGCACGGCTACCGAACCCGTGCGACCCAGGTCTTTGTTAACGAGGACGGCAAATGGAAAGTCAGGGCTGCTCACTGGTCCCCGATTGCCGGCGGGTCAGGCACCAGCGCCGTGTCGGTCGAGGAGTGATCCGATCCTCGACGCGCGGTGTCGCGAACAGGGTGACCAGAAGAAACCCCGCTGCGGCGGGGTTTCTGACGTCTGATGCTGAGCGTTGGCCGCCCGTAGAGAACCCGATGTTCATCTATTGGCGCGCCCGCATCCGGTGAGTAATGAAACGATTGTCACGCTCGAGGACCTGTGTGCGGTTACCGGGCGCACAGGTCATTTAGCCTTGCCCTGTGCTGCAACGGCGGCGGCCGCTTTTGCAACCGCCTCAGGATCGCCGAGAAATTCACTCGAGATCGGATTCAGGTCATTGTCGAGCTCGTACGCCAACGGGATGCCGGTCGGGATATTGAAGCCTGTAATCTCGTCGTCGGAAATCTCGTCGAGCATTTTGACGAGCGCCCGCAGACTATTGCCGTGCGCCGAAATCAGCACATCTTTGCCGGCACGGAGTTCGGGCGCAATCGTCGCTTCCCAGCAGGGTGTAACCCGTTCCAGTGTCGTCGCGAGAGACTCCGAAGCCGGCAATCCGGCGATACCCGCATAACGCGGATCGTGAGATGGATGGCGCTCATCGTCCGGATCGAGTTCCGGTGGTGGAATGTCATAGCTGCGGCGCCAGATATGTACCTGCTCATCGCCATATTTGGCGGCCGTCTCGGCCTTGTTAAGCCCCGTCAGCGCGCCGTAGTGGCGTTCGTTTAGCCGCCAGTCGCGAATCACCGGGATCCACATCAGGTCCATGTCATCGAGCATGATCCACAGTGTGCGAATGGCGCGCTTCAGAACTGACGTAAAGGCGATGTCGAAATCGTAACCGAGCTCCCTGAGAAGTCTGCCTGCGTCATGCGCCTCCTGTATACCCTTCTCGGTCAGGTCGACATCCATCCAGCCTGTGAAAAGATTCTTACGGTTCCAGTCACTCTGGCCGTGACGACATAGTACGAGCTTACCGGCCATTTTCTCTCCGTCTCGTGAATAATTAGCTCAGATCAAAATCAGATGCCGCAATTCCCGTGCGGCCACCGTCAGAGTAGCAAAATCGAATTCACCTCGTAGCTTCATTTCGTCGACCATGTTGCGAAAGCGCACCACACCTTCACTTTTTTCGTCAATCCATTTATCGACGATGACCGACAGCTCTTGCTTGCTGCGTTTGGCCAAAAATCGCTCGGCAAGTTCGCGGCGCAGACGGTAAAATTCGTCGCGCAGATTGCTGCGTGCCATTGCTTGCCATCGACCTTTGACCTTGAGATCCTCGGCACCGGCGTGTAGCCAGAACAATCCAAGGTGGTGGTTGAACACAGAAAAGAGCTTCGCGATGTCCAGGACGTCGCGCTTGTAGATAAAGGCGAGATCCGCCATGTCGAGTGCCGGACGTGTCAGCAGCAGCGCCGACATACGCTGCGCGAGTTGCTCCGATACGCCCATCTCGATGTATTCGGCAGCGGCCTGCTCGTGCCGCCGCCGCGCGTTGGGCGACATCGTGGTACCGGTGCGCGTATAGACTTTGGTCATCCCATCTTTTAGCCGATCAACAGTTGCTTCAATTTCGAGAGCATCGCCGAATCGCTCTATCAGCCAGTAGCATGCGTGACGCAGTGTGCGACTGACCTCGAACATCATCGACATCTGGGCCCGGGCAGGAATCTCGTTATCGAGGGACTCGATCGTTTTCAGCAGGCTGTTCGCCCGGCAGATCTGACGAGCGACCGTGTATGCGCGCGCGATGGCGACGATACGAGCACCCGTGTCAGCCTGCACCCGACGCACGAACGCAGGACCCATGCGATTAACGAGGTCATTGGCAATCAGCGTAGCAAGTATCTGCCGGCTCAGCCGGTGACCCGGTATGAACTCGCTGTAGCGGCGCCGCAATTCGGCGGGAAAGTAGCGCAGCGGGTCGATGACGAGAAAGTCCTCAAGGGTTTCGCCAGAGCCGATTAGACCGTTATACAGGTCGATCTTGGCATAACTCAGCACGACGGCCAGCTCTGGACGCGTGAACCCCTCTTTGCGTGCGCGGCGATTATCGATCTCGATTTCATTCGGGAGATACTCGAGATCGCGATTGAGGAGACCGATTTTTTCCAGATTTGTAATCAGCTGCGCGATTTCGTCGATGCGTTCGACGGAGCGAATCTCACTCATGCTGATCGACTGGGTCTGCAGATAATTATTACGCAGCACCCGTTCCGCAATATCGTCTGTCAGCGATGCAAGGAATTCATTGCGCTTCGCGTGCGACATATTTTTCGCTTTGACAACGTCACTGAGCAAGATCTTGATATTGACCTCACGATCCGAGGTGTCGACGCCGGCTGAATTATCAATAAAATCGGTGTTGACGCGACCGCCGGCGAGGCTGTACTCAATTCGTGCGCGTTGCGTCAGCCCGAGATTGCCGCCTTCGCCGATTACTTTGCAGCGCAGCTCCCTGGCATCGACCCGCACGCTGTCATTGCTGCGATCGCCAACGTCGGTGTGGCTCTCGCTGCTCGCCTTTACGTACGTGCCAATGCCGCCGTTCCAAAGCAGGTCGACAGGCATGCGGAGAATTGCACTGATCAAGTCGTCGGGCTGCATCGACGTTTCATCAGTATCGAGCATTTTGCGAATATTGGCGTTGAGCCGGATCGATTTGGCTTGCCGCGAATAGACGCCACCGCCTTTCGAGATCAGCGATTCGTCATAGTCTGCCCAGCTTGAGCGTGGCTTTTTGAAGAGGCGCTGCCGCTCCTTGAAGCTCGCAGACATATCCGGGTCAGGGTCGAGGAAGATATTCCGGTGATCAAAGGCCGCGACGAGCTTGATTTTGCGTGACAACAACATGCCATTGCCAAATACATCGCCCGACATGTCGCCAATGCCTGCGACCGTAAACGGGTCCTTTTGGGTATTCAGGCCGAGTTCGCGGAAGTGTCGTTTGACGGCTTCCCAGGCGCCGCGTGCCGTTATTCCCATCTTTTTGTGGTCGTATCCGGCGGAACCGCCAGACGCGAAGGCATCGTCCAGCCAGAAGTTGTAGCTGGCGGAGATCTCGTTTGCTATGTCGGAAAATGTCGCGGTGCCTTTGTCGGCAGCAACAACGAGGTATGGATCGTCGCCGTCTCGACGGATGACGTTGTCGGGAGTTACGACCTTGCCATCAATTACGTTGTCGGTGATATCCAGAAGACCCGATATGAATGTCCTGTAACACTCGATTCCGGCTTTCAGAATCAGATCGCGGTCGCCTTCCGGCAGTCGCTTCGGAAAGAAGCCGCCCTTGGCCCCGGTCGGCACGATGACCGTGTTCTTCACGACCTGCGCTTTCATAAGGCCCAGCACTTCTGTGCGGAAATCCTCACGGCGGTCCGACCAGCGCAGGCCGCCACGTGCGACATCGCCACTGCGAAGATGCACACCCTCGACGTCGGGCGCGTAAACAAAGATCTCGAATTTGGGTTTCGGTAACGGCACTTCGGGTATCACGGACGGGTCCAATTTAATTGAGATGTAGGTTTTCGGATCGCCATTGACATCCGTGAGATAAAAATTGCTGCGCAACGTCGCTTTGAGGCCGCCGGCAAACGCCATCAGAATACGATCTTCGTCGACGTTTCTTGCTTTGTTGATCGCCCGTTGCATGCGTGGCGTTAGTTCTTTGAGCTGCCGATTTCGCCGGGTCATCGAAATTGTCGGATCGAACTGCAGCTCGAATTGCTCGATCAACAGGCGCACGAATTCGGAATGTGCTACGAGCACTTCTTCCATGTAGGCCTGACTGAACGGAATACCCAGTTGCAGCAGGTACTTGGCGTAACAGCGCAATAACGTGATCCGGCGCCAGTCGAGTCCGGCGCTCAAAACGAGTTCATTGAGCCCGTCGTTTTCGGCCTGGCCCGAGAATACGGCAATGAAACAGTCCTCGAAGTGAGGCGCGACTGCCCCAATATCGAGTTCGGTGCCGCTGTTGTAGCGCAAATGAAAATCCTGAATCCAAATGGGGCTGCTTGAACGCAGCTGCAATTCGTATGGGCGTTCTGTATACACGTCGACGCCCATTGCCTCGAGTAACGGAAGAGCATCCGAGAGGGCGAGTGGCTCGTCGAAGCTGTAAATCATGAAATGCATATGCCCCTGCAGGCTGCCCTCCGGCCTGTAAAGGTCGACGGATTGCGTGCTCTGAGCCGCCAGCATTTCCTCAATGCGTTTGATATCGCTACAAGCTTCACGAGGGCTGACATCGTCCTGGTAACCGGGCGGAAACACATCGCGATAAGTGCGATACAGCTTCGGCCCTTCATCGAGCCCAAACGCTTCCCCAAGTTGCTCCCGTAATCTGTCCGACCAGGTGATGACGACGTCGGTGATTGCAGCTTCTATTGCTTGAATGCTGATGGTCGGTCGATCACCAGCATGGGTGTGCACGACAATATGCACGCGAGCCAGCGCAGAATCCGAGATCTGCACACTCGATTCGACCGAGTATCCGGCAAATGCATCCTGGAGAATTGATTCGATCTTGTGCCGAATTCGAGTCGTATATTTCTCACGTGGCACATAAACGAGGCAGGACAAAAAACGTCGAAACGTGTCGCGGCGCAAAAAGAGAGCGACGCGCTGCCGATCTTGCAGATTAAGAATTCCCAACGTCGTGCGTGCAAGATCCTGTACCGACGCATGAAATAATTCGTCACGTGGATACGTATTTATGATGTGTAGCAATGCCTTGCCACGATGACCACCGGGCCCTACCTGATTGCGTTCGAATATTTTTTCGATTTTGTGGCGCAATAAAGGGATGTTACGCGGTGCCTCGCTATACGCGGCGGAAGCGAACAAGCCGATGAAACGCCGCTCGCCCGAGACTTTGCCATTCTTGTCGTAAACCTTAACGCCAACATAGTCGAGATACGCATTGCGATGCACGGTCGATCGTGAATTGGCCTTGGTCAGAATCAGCCAGTCCTTCGAACGCGTGAGGCGCCGCATCTCGGTGGTGAGTTCAATCTTTTTGCCCGCGCGCTCTCTGCGCGATAACAGCCCCAGACCACTACCCGCAACGGGTTTCAGATAGACCTTGTCGCCTCTCGTCGAGAGCTGGTACTCGCGATAGCCTAGAAAGGTAAAATGATCGTCGGCTAACCATTGCAGGAAATCCCGACTATCGCTGCGCAGCTTGTCGTCGACACCTGGTGGCCCGAGTTTCAAAAAATCAAACGACTCGACCATTTTGGCGCGCATTTTCTTCCAGTCGCGGACCGCTAGTTTTACGTCGGACAGAACTTGTTGGATCTCCTGTTTGAGCAGATTTAATTCGTGCTTGTCGGTCTCCCGGTCGACTAACAGGCGGATAAATGATTCCGGGCGACCGTCTTTGGAGTCGGGTTTAGCGATTGCCTCGATGCGACCATCGCTGTCACGCAAAACGCGGATGATCGGATGCACAGTGATATGCACCATAAGATCATGACGATTGATTGCTGCCGTGACCGAGTTAACGAGAAACGGCATATCGTCGTTGACCATCTCTATAAATGTGTAGGGAGACGTAAAACCGTGTTCTGCTTCGGTTGGATTGAAAATCCTTAGTTTGACCTCGCCGCTGCGACGTTGAGCCGCGAATTCGAGGTGGTTCAGGGCGATCTGCGCGACCATGCGCGGACGCCTTTCTGCGAGATCATTGACGGGAATATTGGCGACATACAGCTGCAGGAAAAGACGCGTCTGCGCGCTCGATGGCAGGATCGACGATGAGACTCCGGCGGACTGGATAGCATGCACGATCCTGTCTTTACGATCGCTGCCCCGGCGTAATTCCTTTCTTGTCACTATACTGTCTCCAGGCAGAATCGCTGCCCTGCGTCGCGTCGGCATTATACAATCATCGCTGCATAAGCGATTATCCCAATTATGAACAAGCGTAAGCTCGAAAAGACCATACACACCAAACTGTCACGCGATGATGACTACACCGCGTATCTGCAGCTCGATGCGCTCCTCGGGGCACAACGGCCGCTCAGCGATCCGCCCCATCATGATGAGATGCTGTTCATCATCCAGCATCAGGTGGCCGAACTGTGGATCAAGCTGGTTATCCACGAGGTTGCGCGCGCGATCGAGTTGCTGCGCGAAGATCGCTTACGGCCGGCTGTCAAGAATCTGGCGCGAGTGCGGCATATTCAGAGCCAGCTGTACAATCAGTGGCAGGTCCTGGATACGCTGACGCCCAGCGAATACATCGAGTTTCGGCACGTATTTGGCCAGGCGTCCGGGTTCCAGTCAGCGCAGTACCGGATTCTCGAGTTCATGCTGGGTAACAAAAGCCGTACGACGCTGGCCGTCTACGAGCATCAACCAGAATGGCACCGCAGGCTGGTTGAGGTACTCGAGGCGCCGAGTCTCTATGAGGAATTCCTCCGTTACCTCGACCGAGCCGGATTTTCGATCCCGACATCGGCAATTGATCGGGATTTCAGCCGCGTGCGCGAAGAAAGCGCCGTCGTCGTCGCCGCCCTGCGCACCATTTATGAGGATAGTGACAGATTCTGGGACGAGTACGAGATGTGCGAGGCGCTAATGGATATCGCGAACAACTTCCAATTCTGGCGCTTTCATCATCTCAAGACCGTCGAGCGCATTATTGGCCACAAGCGCGGCACGGGCGGTTCCTCGGGTGTCTCTTTTCTCAAGAAGGCGCTCGACATCGAATTTTTTCCGGAACTAATCCGGGTGCGCACCGAGATCGGCGATTAGAGGCACCTAAAGGGGGACATTCCTGATTCAGCGTGCTGCATCAGGAATGTCCCCCTTTAGGCCATCTAGGCGCGCGGCGTGCCGAGAAGGCGCGCCTTGGCAAGCAGTCGCTCAAGGACGATGTTGAACTGCTCATAATCTTCATCGCTGATGCCGTGCAAGAGATCGTGCTCGAACGCGAGGGCGAGCGGCGCAATTTCATTGTGGACCCGCCGGCCCTCGTCCGAAAGGTTCAGGATCGAGCGGCGCCGATCCGCGTCGGCGAACTGGCGGTCGATGCGGCCATTCTTGATCAACTTCGTGACTGCGCGACTGACGGCAACCTTGTCCATCATCGTGCGGTCAGCGACTTCAACCGCGGACAGGCCCGGGAATCGGCCGAGAATCGCAATTACACGCCACTCGGGAATTGATAGGCCGAAGCGTTTTTCGTAAACCTTGGCGATCGTTGTGCTGATCGTGTGCGACAAAACGGAAAGCCGATAAGGCAGGAAATCTTCGAGGATCAAATCATCTTTCATGGCAGACGGGCTCAATGTGATACTCGATCGTACGGCACAACAGTATCGAGAATGCTCAGAGCATACAAGACTATGCGAGATGTGGAGCAGCGAGATATTCGGTTGACTGCATTTCGATGAGTCGGCTGGCAGCGCGCTCGAATTCCAGGGCCAGTCTCGAGCCCGAATACAACGAGCCGATGTCTGCAGCGGCTGAGATGATTAGTTTGACGCGTCGGTCGTAGAACTCGTCGACGAGTGCGACGAACCGGCGTGCCTGATTGTCGAGCGTCTGATCGAGTCGTGGGATACCGGAGACGATCACAGTCGGGTACCAGCGAGCGATTTCTATGTAGTCATTCTGACTGCGTGGGCCGTCGCAGATGGCGTCGAATTCGAACCAGACGATGCCCCTGGCACACAAGTGCGCTCGAATCTCTCGGCCATTTATATCGAGCATCCGGTCGGTCACGATCTGGCTGGACGCAGACTCGTCGAAGAAGCGCTGCAGCCTGGCGCTGGCAGCCGCGTCATCCGGCGTCAGGTAGGTTCCCGCCTGTTGCAACAGCCGCAGACGATAGTCAACATCGCCGTCTAATCTAACGACCTGCGTGCGGGCTTTCAGCAATTCGATTGCGGGCAGGAATCGTTGCCGCTGTAGGCCCCCGCGGTACAGGTCATCGGGCTGCAAATTGGATGTGGCTACGAGCGTGACACCGCGCCGAAAAAGGCCGTCAAGGAAACGCGACAGGATCATAGCGTCTCCGATATCACTGACGAAAAACTCATCGAAGCACAGTATGCGCGTTTCCCTGGCGACGCCGGCAGCAACCTTGTCCAGCGGGTCTTCGATATCGCCGAGCCTTTTCAGGCGGTCGTGCACCTCATGCATCATGCGGTGAAAATGGATGCGTCTCTTTGCGTCCACAGCAAGCGTCTCGAAGAACAGGTCCATGAGGAATGTCTTGCCGCGCCCGACGCCTCCCCAGATATACAGACCCTCGATGACGGGTCTCGGTCCCACGCCGAAATGTCTGAAAAATCCTGACATACGGCGCGATCCATCCGCCTGCAGGCGCTGCTGCAGATCCGCGAGCAGCGCCACGACGGATTCCTGCGCGGAATCGCGCTCGTGACCCTCGCGTCGAAGGCTGTCCTCGTAGGCCTCGCGCACGTTCAAAATTCCAGATATCCTCGATTGCGCCACAGCAACCAGCGAGCGGAGTGACAATACTATGACAACAGATCGTGAGTCGATGGAATTTGATGTTGTCATCGTTGGTGGCGGTCCGGCGGGACTTGCAGCGGCTTGTCGCCTGATGCAACTCGACAGCAATCTATCCGTCGTCGTAATCGAAAAGGGAGCGGAAATAGGCGCCCATATCCTGTCCGGCAATGTGTTTGAACCAACCGGGCTCAACGAGCTGTTCCCGGACTGGAAAAATATGGGCGCTCCGGTCAAGACAGCGGTCACGGGCGACGATGTCTATTTCCTGACGAGTGCGAACAAGGCCATTCGTACGCCCAATATTTTTGTGCCACGACCTATGCACAACAAAGGCAATTACATCATCAGCCTCGGGCGGCTTTGCCAGTGGCTCGGTGAGCAGGCCGAGGCAGCGGGTGTCAACGTGTTTCCGGGATTCGCGGCGTCCGAGGTCCTCTACGATGAGGATGGCCGCGTAACGGGCGTAGCGACCAGCGATATGGGAATCGGCAAAGACGGAGAAAGGAAAAGCACCTACCAGGCAGGCTACGAACTCCTTGGCAAATACACGATCTTCGCCGAAGGCGTTCGCGGCAATCTCAGTGAACAGCTCATGGACCGTTTCGAACTGCGCAAGGACGCCGATCCACAGCATTACGGAATCGGCTTTAAGGAAATCTGGGAGGTCGACGCGCACAAGCATGCGGAGGGGCTCGTTGTGCATACGGCAGGCTGGCCGCTCGACAACCACACCGAGGGCGGCGGGTTTCTCTACCACGCGGCGAACAAACAGATCTATCTTGGGTTTATTGTTGCACTCAACTATGTCAACCCGCACCTGTCGCCCTTCGAGGAGTTCCAGCGCTGGAAGCACCACCCGAAAATACTCCAGTATCTGCAGGGCGGCGAGCGTATCGCTTACGGGGCGCGGGCCGTCAATAAGGGCGGGCTGCAATCGATTCCGAAACTCGTGTTCCCGGGCGGCATGCTGGTCGGCTGCGGTGCGGGATTTCTGAACGGCATCAAAATCAAAGGTGCGCATACGGCGATCAAGACCGGCATGCTCGCGGCCGAGAGCGTACACAAGGCATTGTCTGCGGGCGACGAGGGGCAATCGGAACTGGGTGATTTCGAGGCCAGCGTGAGGGCCTCATGGGCCTACAAGGAGATGTACAGCGGGCGCAATTTTGGTCCCGGGCTGGTGAAGCTCGGAACTTTCTGGGGTGCTGCGTTTACGTTTATCGATCAGAACCTCTTCTTCGGCAAGTTGCCGTTCACCTGGCACAACACGAAGCCCGATCACGAATCGCTCATAGACGCGAATGCTGCGCCGCTAATCGACTATCCGAAACCCGATGGCGTAATCAGCTTCGATCGCCTGTCTTCGGTGTTCTTATCAAGTGCGAATCACGAAGAAGACCAGCCATCGCACCTGCTACTCAAAGATGCTTCCGTGCCAATCGAATTCAATCTACCGAAATACGACGAGCCGGCGCAGCGATATTGCCCCGCAGGTGTGTACGAAATTGTCGAAGAGGGCGGCCAGAAGATCTTTCAGATCAGTGCGCAGAACTGCGTGCACTGCAAGACCTGCGAAATAAAAGACCCGGCGCAGAACATTGTCTGGACGGTGCCCGAGGGCGGCGGCGGTCCGAACTATTCAGGAATGTAGTGGAGTAGTGCTGCGCTGATCTTGATGTGCTCTGTCCACCTCAAAATTGACATTGGACTAAACTTTCTCTGCACAACAGGACATGATGCAAGACAGACTTGCGGTGCAATCAGGAACATCATGCCAATTTGGCTGACAGCTCTATGGCCAGAATCTGCATTTTCACATTCACTACCCGAGAATCATTGTTGGCAGCAAGCTTGAAACCTGGTAGCTACCGATGACGCGGCATGACGGTGAGGGTAAATCGACCCGCGATGAGCGAGAGGCACAGGTAACGCAAACTTCTCTGTCGTCCCCCACTAGTTTTGGTTCAACGATCGTGAAAATCGCGCTTGTGATGGTCGTGGTCGAGATCTTAATAATGCTGGGCTTCTACTGGTTTGACGTACAGCTTCGCGACTGGGCGGTTGCATTGGTGGATGCCGTCTTGCTGGCTGTTATTGTCACAATTGTCGCTTACTTTGCTTTCGTTCGTCCGAAAGAGCGACAGATTCGGGAAATCATGGCAGCGCTAGAGGAAGCGAAGCAAGATGCCGAAAACCTGGCGCGTTTCGACGCGCTAACGGGCGTTCTCAGTAGGCGTGCACTTCTTGAGGCGCTCGACGTGGAGGTGGCGCGCGCCAAGCGCTACAAAAACGCCCTCTCATGTCTCATGATCGACCTCGATCATTTCAAGTTATTTAACGATACCTACGGGCACCAGTTCGGAGATAAAGTTCTTCAGCGAATTGCTCGAGTGATCTCCGGGCGCTGCCGCACAAATGACCACTTGGGTCGCTACGGTGGCGAAGAATTCTTGATTATTCTTCCGCAAACGGGGATTGATGGTGCGACCACGTTTGCGGAAAGGGTGCGTGCGGCAGTCGCCGAGACGTCTCTGGATCAGGACGAGGAGCACGTGACCCTGAGCATTGGCGTCGCGGAATGGCGCGATGGCGACGATTCAGCGAGAAGGCTGATCTCTCAGGCCGATCGAGCTTTGCTCGAAGCGAAGGCGACAGGCCGTAATTGCACCATGGCGTATCAACCGGTCTAGCAGCAGGATTGATGGATCACGCAAGTTAAAGGGACTGTCCAGCTTTGAGCTGAGATCTTCTTTTGCAGTGAGTGTCTGCGCCTGGCCGATTGGCGCCCCTGAAATCAGTCGATATTGCGCCGATTGAGCGTCCGCTTCAGATGCGAGCCGACTATCGTTTCTGCACCGTCAGAACACTTACTCCAAATCTTCCGGGATGCTCGCACAAGCTGAACCTGGGCAAATATTGGCGCAGACGGTTGCCAGTGAGCCAATGCGGACTTCCGCAAAAATCATCCGTATCACAGTGTTACTCTCCCCTTTTGCACAGTACGCATCGTTCTGCGCTATCGATAACACCTGAATAGACTATGACCCCTACTAAGCCGGCAAAACGCAGTTTTTTCTTGCTAGGCGCGCTGCTGTCGGTGACGCGCAACGCCAACGCGACGGGGGCCGGCCCGCCTGACATGACGGGGTTACTTGCTATATTTGTGACGATTGTTTCGATTGTGCCTCTGCTTCTGCTCGAATGGGCTATTTCTCGCGTGAAAGTCGGCAAGAAGGGGTGGTACTTGACGTTACCAGCCATCGTTTTCATGTTGATATTGATGGGCTCGTTTATTGCAGCAATATACCAAGGCGCTGTCCTGAACATAGATGGAGCGGCATTGACTGCGTTCCTTGTCTGGACTGCCTTTAGACTGTTTGTATTCCGTAGCCGGTCTCGTCGTTGACCGACCACTTCTGACCGATTCCGGGAGGTTCGCATCCTGCTTGATATTGACGCTTGCGCGGCCGCTCTTGGTCAGACCTGCCGTTCAGCGTCGATTCTTCGCGAATTGCTTCGTGACCGGCCGCTTGCCCTTCGACAGTTAATGTGCTGCCGGTGAATGAGTTGTCATGCCTAGAGGGGCGTCGGTTCCTCACCGGCCTCATTCTTGGCCTGTGCAGTCGCGAATCCAAAACTATCCAGTACAATCTCGAGGATAGAAAGCGATTGAGCCGCAAGCATCGCATAGCCGCCGGTTGGACTATCTGAGATAGAATGACGGCTTGTGGCCCGAAGCAGCCGGCACAACATTTGCTCAATCCTGTTCCTAATATCGACCATCGGGCGCCTGATTTCGTATGCAAACTGCGCCTTGACTGTGACACCCGGTTCAATCGAGACATCGGCAACATGGGAGACCTGGGTCCGTGAAACAATCTATTGTGCACTTGGCGCTTGCAGTTCGCGATTATGACGAAGCGATCGAGTTCTACACCAAGACTCTTCGATTTACATTAGTTGAAGATACATACCAACCCGAACAAGACAAACGCTGGGTCGTTGTTGCGCCACCTGGGTCCGACGGTACGACGCTATTGCTTGCAAGAGCGTCAAAGCCCGAGCAAGAAGCGTTCATCGGAAACCAGACCGGTGGACGCGTTTTTCTCTTTCTGAGCACCGACGATTTCTGGCGCGACTACAATGAAATGACCGATAAAGGGGTCAAATTCGTAAGGGAGCCGAAATCGGAGTCGTATGGAATCGTGGCGGTGTTCGAGGACCTCTATGGTAATTTATGGGACTTGTTACAGCTGAATAGCGAGTGACCGACCACATCTGGCCGATAGCTGAAGGTCAAAATCGGCGTGTACGTCGCAATTGAACGACTGCTTCTGTGGAGACCGGACACTGAGTTAATATACAGGGTCTGAGTGGGCGATTAGCTCAGTTGGGAGAGCGCTGCACTCACATTGCAGAGGTCACTGGTTCGAGCCCGGTATCGCCCACCAACTCCCTTATCGGTATTGAGCGTCCGTCTTACTCCCGAAAGCGGTCGTTTGCCTGCTGGACTCCTAACGGACCGCTATTGCATCCAACGCGGATACAAAAACCTAGCCGGTGACCTCGTTTAACAGACCGGTCTCAACGTCATAGACAAATCCTCGGATATTGTCTTTGACGGGCACGAAGGGACTCGACTGGATGCGTCGGATCGACTGGCGAACATCATCCTCTAAATTCGAGAATGCTTCGAGAGCGAATGGAGGGCGCAGCCCGGTATCTTCCTCTATCTGTGCTTTCAACGCGTCATCCTTGAAGGTCAGCATGCCACAGTCGGTGTGATGGATCAGCACGATTTCCCTGGTTCCCAACAGCCGCTGCGATATCGCCAGCGAGCGTATAACATCGTCACTTACCACGCCCCCTGCGTTGCGAATCACGTGAGCATCGCCTTCTTCGAGCCCCAGTAACCGACCGGTCTCGAGTCGGGCGTCCATGCAGGCAACGACAGCTACTTTCTTTGCCGGCGGCATAGGTTTGCTGCCTTTCGTGAAGTTCTCGGCGTAGCTTTGATTGGCCGCTAATAAATCGTTGGTCGCAGACATCGCAAATCTCCACGAGTAAAGCTTAAGAACCAAGAAAGCCTACCGGGCTCAAACCGCGTAAGGAAATAACGTATTGGTTGTCCTATATTTCCGGGCGTAATATGGCTCAGCAAGGCAAAATCCGTGGGGTCACGGAGACAAAAATCCCTAATCGTGTTCGGCTTTGTTCGTCCTTACGAACCCGTGTCCGAGCTGTCGGAACAGTGCCAATCACGCCCCCGCTACCAAGATTTGGCTTTCTGTATGCAGCCGAGCAGAACGCCGCGTTTCGAGGCGGTTTTTTGCATATCGGGACGGGGTGATAGAGTCTTCAGCGGCTTCTCAACTGTGAAGGACCCAACGATGAATCGCCCGTTTACGAGTCTTGTCGTGGTAATGATGATCACGGCTGTGGTGCCAGCGACCGCCGAGCAGGATGATGCGGCGCTGTGGGACCATTACGGTGGGGGTCAGCATGGTATGCAGTACTCCAGCCTGTCGCAGATATCCCGCGACAATGTCGCTGACCTTGAGGAAGTATGGCGATTCCGGACCGGTGAGCTTGGCGAGGGCCACCGGGAACCGTTCGCGTTTCAGGCCAACCCGATTCTGGTTGAAGGCCGACTCTACTTCCCGACTGGCAGCGCTATTGTCTTTGCGCTTGATCCAGCAACGGGCAAAGAAATCTGGCGCCATGATCCTGAAATCGACCGCACGAAACCGCACGCCGAAATCGCGAACCGCGGAGTGACATCCTGGATTGATCCCGAAGTCGACTCTGGTGCCCGTTGCCGTCACCGCATATTCGTGGGAACGCTGGACGCGAGGCTGATCGCGCTGGACGGTGCGACGGGTGAACCTTGCAAGGATTTCGGTGACGGTGGCCAAATCTGGCTAAACCAGGACGTGCGCGCCGAGGAGGGGAGCTGGGTCAATTACACGATCACGTCGCCGCCGGTCATTGTCGATGATGTGGTAATTATTGGCTCGGCTATAGGTGATAACCGCGCGGTTGAGTCCGAACTTGGTATTGTGCGCGGCATCGATGCGCGAACCGGGGCGGAACGCTGGCGCTGGGACCCGATCCCAAGGAACGCTGATGAGCCGGCATATGCGAGCTGGCAGAGCGACGAAGCGGCCCGGAATGGATCGGCCAATGCTTGGGCACCGCTTTCAGCGGACGACGAACTCGGCCTCGTTTACGTGCCGACAAGCTCGGCCAGCCCCGATTTCTATGGCGGCGAACGAAAAGGGGACAACCCGTATGCGAACTCCGTTGTTGCGCTAAAAGCGGCAAGCGGAGAGGTAGCCTGGTACCAGCAATTGATTCACCATGATGTGTGGGACTACGACCTCTCCGCGCAACCGACGCTGGTACAGCTCGCACACGATGGCAAAACTATTCCGGCCGTTCTCCAGGGCACGAAGACCGGCTTCATTTTCAGCTTCAATCGGGCAACCGGCGAACCTGTCTTCGAGATCGAGGAACGAGCCGTTCCGCAGAGTGGTGTCGCTGGAGAGCACCTTTCGCGCACACAGCCGTTTCCCGTCGCACCACCTTCGATTGCGCGCCATGATGTTGTGACGGAAGACGATGCCTGGGGCTTAATTTATTTCGACACGCGCTCGTGCCGCAAGAAAATAGCCAGGTTGAAGTCGGAGGGGCTCTTTACACCGCCCAGTATCGAGGGAACCCTGCAGCTGCCCGGGTATGCCGGCGGCATCAACTGGGGTGGTCTGGCCTTCGAGCCCGACAAGCAGCTTGTAGTCGTGTTCTCGATGGATGTGCCCATGGAGGTCGCGCTGATTCCGCGTGACGAATTGCAGCTGGCCTATGATTCCGGTGAATTCGATGGCTTCGAATTCGCATCGATGTCCGGTACACCCTACGCAATGCGCCGCACAATGCTGAGTTCGCCGCTCGGTATGCCTTGCACGGCACCGCCCTGGGGATGGTTGACCGCGATCGATATGCGCAACGGAACAATCAGTTGGAAAAGATCGGTTGGGTCCGTACAAGATCTTGCGCCGGCGATCGTGCCGAACCTCGAATTGGGAGTGGGCGGGTTAGGCGGACCAATCATTACGGCGGGCGGTGTCGTGTTTATGGCTGCCACACAGGACAACTACCTGCGCGCGTTCGATCTGAATGATGGAGAGACACTGTGGGAAGGCCGCTTGCCAGCCGGTGGCCAGGCGACGCCGATGACCTACTACCTGGAAGAAATAGGCAAGCAATATGTTGTCATCGCCGCTGGCGGACACGCTAGACTCGGGACAACGGCGGGCGACTACGTGATCGCGTACGCGCTGCCTGATTGACTGCCTCAGACCAGATAGCGCAGGAGTTACTTCACGCGCACGCACGCGAACACGGTCGGAACAGTGCACATCAGGCCCCCGCTGCCAGGAAAACAGGCCGGTCCCGTTCGTGAGGCCGTCTTTTTCTTGCCACGAGTCAATCATAGGCGTCCACTAGCCTCCCAAAATCTGTTATTCGGCTGCCAGACTCCTCAATGATCGCTGCTGACCCAAAGTCGACATCAATAGGCACATCCCAGAATTGACGACTTCTGCATTCGGAGCAAAATCAATACTGCGATAAAGGCAAATCTGGCGAAAGCCAGAAACGCAAAGCCACGGGTCCTCGCTGCCTCCTGCGACGCCACGAAGGGTCCCAAGATCGCCGGGCTGCCGCAGCTGTGTATCTCAATCGCTGGGCTATGAACACAACATCAGAGCGCAGCGTTGTGTGATTTTTTTGAGGATGCTGTCATGAAGACTAAAGCCACGTTTCTATTGAATATCGGCTTGTTATTGCTATCGCTTCCCGCGTTCGCTGGCCCTCCAGCTGATGCGGGTGTTACGCGCACACAAATTGAGGGCTTCGACAACTGGGCATGGATGGATAATCCGCTGTCGCCCGGTACCGTGACCTGCCCCGGCGGCGAGTTGATGTTCAATGAATTTCTCATACCCTACTGTGCTAACTCGACCACAGGTCTCCTACACCTTCGCGACGCAGTCTTATGGTCTTGCATGACATCTGATGACGATCCGCGCATAACCGGTGTTGGTCTGTTCACCTTTAACGGGAATTTCGACGCAGACTCCAGTGGTCCGGTATGGGGAAAATGGACGATTGTGCCAATGGTGGGTTGTAACAAGGACGGGCTCTATCCCGAGGAACAGGTAATGTCTTCGACCATGTCCTGGCATGGCACCTGGAACGGTCAGCGTATGTTCTACAGTGACAACGGGTTGCCGGTTTGGATTGGCGACCTCAATATTGTCGGCAGAGGAAATGGCGGAGACATAGACGGCCTGCACTTCATGGGCATGGAATTGGCCACAACTTACTCTCCGTTTCCGATTCCGTATGAACTCCTGCCTATTCCGGAGCTGCGTGACGTTCCAGAGGGGTACTTTACCGGCGAAATCAAGGAGTGAGAACTAAGCCTCTGAAGCAACAAGGGCTGCCAAGGCCTGTTAGCCCTTCAAGTTCGGAGCAACATTACCGCGAAAATCCGACTGGCAGCTTGTGGCCGCTTGCTGCCGGTCAAAATCGCTGGTCTTAGCCCGATCGAACGGCTGCTATTGGTGAAAGCTGACGTTCGTTCCTGGGTGTCAAGAACTCGGTCGTGGGGCTCCGAGAATCACGTCTTGAGTGTCCGGTAAGCGCCCGAAAGCAGACTTTCAGCTAAAATTGATGAAATAATCTGCTTATGACCCGAAGGAGACGTCCGCGAATCGTATTCTGTGGCAAGGTCGGCGGGCTTCTCTAGGTACATTCCAGAATTGACAGCGTCCGTCTGTCGATTCGATGCTGTTTTGGATAAAGGCAAACCTGGCGAAAGCGAGGGATACTAAGTCATGGGTCCTCGCTTCCTCCGAGAAGCCACGGACGACCTCCCGAAGGACCCAAAGACCGCCGGGCCGCTGATCAATGCAATGAGTATCCCGGTCGGTTGAAGACGAACAATATCAGACGCTGCCAATGGCAGTTTTCTCTAGAACAAGACCGGGTGATGTTGGAGCCTGTCTTACAGGCAAGGGAGGTGTTATATGATTATTAGGACCCCGGTGTTATGGCTGTCCGGTTGTCTCACGCTATTCATCGCGATGACCACTCAAGCGGGACCACCGTTTGCCTCAGACGCAAATCGATGGTACGTGACTCTCGCAAACGCGGAAAGTTGCGAGAATCTGCCGTTTGGATTTTCCTGCATAGGAATTGACGGATCCGAGAATTACGACATTAAGGGAAACTACGAATACTCTTGGGTATCCATTCGCGAGTATGGCAATGAGTTCGACATAGACACCGGTATTTTTACGGACCGTTATCGTGAACTTGGGTGCATCGTACCATTGGGCGCTATCTCGGGCAGCAACAATCGCGTCATCGTCGCCGCGTCGCTCGATCCCGAAGCATCAAATTGCTTCTCTAACGGTTATATGTATATCTTTGACCCGGCAACAGGGGAGCAATGGTCGCCGTATGCTTTTGAGAGCATCAAAAACGTAAGTGGCCAGTGGGAGGATCCACTGGAGAGTGGATCTGGACCGATTAACAGGCGCATGCAGACCTACGACTACGTTTCGGAGACAGTGGTCAAGTGGAGCTTTCATTGTCTCGAGTCGTTTGGCGACAGGATGAGAAAAGGCGGATTTTCGATTGACGATGTGTTCTTCCCGTTCGCAGGAATCAACGATCCTGGATGGAGTTCATTTTTTATCAGTAAATGCAACGAGAGGAACAACCCGTTTAATTGAACCTAAGAAGTCTGGATTCCGCCCGGAGAGAAAAGCGTTTGCGAGTCTTTTTTGGGCGGAAACTTCGCTAATAGTCCGCAGATAGTGTGTCCGCTTCTGGCCGAAAGCCGCCCTGAAAATCTGGCGATTCTGGGCCGTCTGAATGACTGCTCCTGGTGAGAGCAGACGGTCGCTCATAGGATGCCAAATCCGAGTGCCACAGCGTCCGCAAAGCGCCCAATAGCCGCCGTTGGGCTAAACTTGGCTTGAACGGCTGCTGCTGAACCCACAGCAGCCATTCATCTCTTGGCGCTTTGATCGAACTAGTAAGCCTTCGAAACTGGAATCAATATGAACAAGACTGTTGTGTATTCGACAGCATCGCTGGTAGTCGGCGTGGTAATTGGTGTCGCCTTGTCTAGCGTTTCGGGCGTCGATCTATTGTCCACGCGACAGAACTTCGACCTTGTTCTGACCTCCCCATTGGCGCTACGCAACGACTCCGGTCACGAGTTGGTTCTACCTGAGCACTCCACGGTGACTGTACGGTCTACGTATCAGGACGAGGCAACAGCCGTTGTCGAGTTCGTCGCTGATACGGCGATCATGAAACAAATTGCAGCGCCTACCGAATCCGATCCAACCTATTTTCATGACGACAGGGGCAGATTACAGCTGAAGTGAACGGCTGGTTCTGGCCGTTTCCAGCCGCTCGCCAGGTTTCAGCTACAATGGCCGGTATTGACCCGAAGCCGCCGTTCACATTCTTCGACTAACATCACCTGAGTCCCCATACACATGAATCGACTGTTCCGTCTTTTCTTGGTGCTCGGAAGCGCAGTTTTTGGGGGTTTCCTAGTCTATGCGTTGACTGGCAATCTGGCTTGGAAATGGGGTGAATCAGCAGCGACAATCTGGTTTGTATTCTGCGTCGTCGTGTCCGGATACCTCGCACACCGATTGTTGCCGCCGCCCGACTTATCGGGTCTTCTCACCGAGGAAGATATCGTTGTCAGTTTTGACGACGATGAAGTTTCTTGTGTTCGTCCAGATGGTTACGCCGAGCGAGTTCGATGGGATGATCTGGAGCGCGTCGAGGTGATTACGACAAATAAAGGACCGTGGGCTTGCGACGTGTACTACGTCCTTCACGGAACGTCGTCGGGCTGCATGATTCCGCAAGGGGCGACGGGCGATCAGAAATTGGTGGAGCGCTTGTTGGAGCTACCCGCGTTTGACGAGAATCTGTTTATCAGCGCTATGGGATGTACGTCGAACAAGACATTTAATGTGTGGAAACGCTCGACTTGATGCTGTCGCGACCGTCCGGTTGTGGCCGGTAGCTGCCGGTCAAAATCGCTGGTCTTAGCCCGATCGAACGGCTGCTATTGGTGAAAGCTGACGTTCGTTCCTGGGTGTCAAGAACTCGGTCGTGGGGCTCCGAAAATCACGTCTTGAGTGTCCGGTACGCGCCCGAAAGCAGACTTTCAGCTAAAATTGGTGAAATGGTCTGCTTATGACCCAAAGGCGACACTCGTCAAAAAAGTAAAATTAGCGAGAACAATATTGAAAGCAGGTTCCCTAGCATTATTCTGGGCATTGGCAGCACTAATCACTGGCTGCTCAACTGTCGATAGTGGTGGCACAGACTCTCCGCCATACGTGACATCGTCGTCGCTGCTCCGCATCGTCAGTGCCAACGATGGCGATGCCAACAGGGGACGCGGACGAGAATTGCCCGATTCGATCACCGTGATTGATCTCTCTCCAGATGCGCCGCCTTTGACGCGGACGGTATCTGGAACAGTCCCAAACACATTCGCTGGCGCG